>Ga0187893_10014936_pt1 | contig 10492 bp, 12 predicted proteins | sample MA1701074metaG_FD_139574 | JGI IMG/M metagenome (GOLD analysis project Ga0187893, IMG submission 139574) | White microbial mat communities from a basaltic lava cave in the Kipuka Kanohina Cave System on the Island of Hawaii, USA - MA170107-4 metaG ...
AGGTCAAGTTGTGCCTGCCCGCCAACGCCAGCCAGGAGCGGAAACGGACGTTGAAGGCGTACGGCGCGGAACTGGTGTTGACCGACCCGACGCAAGGCAGCGACGGCGCGATCCTGGAAGCGAAACGGTTGTTTCAGGAGAACCCGGCACAATACTTCTATCCCGACCAGTACAACAACCCGGCCAACCCGCACGCGCATTATACAACCACGGGGCCGGAGATCATCGAGCAGACGGCCGGCAAGGTGACGCATTTCATCGCAGGGCTTGGCACTTCGGGCACCCTCATGGGGATCGGACGCCGCTTGCGGCAGTTCAGCGAGAAGATCAAGCTCATCGCCGTACAACCCGAGGGGCCGTTCCATGGGCTCGAAGGGCTCAAGCACATGGAGACGGCGATCGTGCCCGGCATTTTCAACGCGAAGTTCCCCGACGAGACCATCGCAGTGAGCACCGAGGACGCGCAGCAGATGACGAAGCGGTTGGCCCGCGAGGAAGGATTGCTCGTGGGCGTCTCGGCCGGCGCGGCAGTGGTTGGTTGTTTGCGGATTGCGGCGAAGGTCAAGCGCGGAGTGATCGTGACCGTGCTGCCGGATAGCGGCGACCGGTATTTATCGGAGCATTTCTGGGACAAATGACGGGAGTTGGAAGAATGGAAGCTTGGAAGATTGGAAGACTGTCGGACATTTCCCCCCGTCCTTCCACCCTTCCATCCTTCCATTCTTCCGCCGTTTCCCCATGCTGACCATCGCCAACTCACTCCTCGAACTGATCCGCGCTCATGCTTCCGACGCGTACCCGAACGAATGCAGCGGCTTGATCGTCGGCGTCTATGACAAGCGCGTGGCGAAGAAGGTGTTCCCGATGAAAAACGTCCACGCCGGCGGCACGCACAACCGGTATCTGATCGATCCGAAGGAGTACATCCAGGTCGAGAAGCAGGCGCAGTTGCTCGGGCAAGGCGTGATCGGCGCCTACCATTCGCATCCGGATGTGCCCGCCGAACCATCTGCGACCGATCTCGCTCTGGCAACGTGGCCTGAATACGTGTACGTCATCGTATCGGTGGTGAAGGGAAAGGCGGACCACGTGCGGGCGTGGACATTGCGCGACGACCGATCGGGGTTTGATGAAGTGGAACTGCGTGTGGTAGAGTAGCATCGAATTTCGGAGCACGTATGCCTGTGACAGTATCCATACCGACAGCATTGCGTCGGCTGACGAACGATCAGCCGCACGTGACCGTGCCGGCCAAGACCGTCGGCGAGGTGTTCGCAGGGCTGACGAAGCAGTACCCGGAGATCAAGAAGCACCTGTTCACCGACGACGGTCAGCTCCGCAACTTCGTCCGCGTCTATGTCAACGACGAGGACATTCACTACATCGCCGGCGGCAAAGACGCCCCGCTCAGGGAAGGCGACACGGTGACGATTGTGCCGTCGATTGCGGGGGGTGTTGGAAATGGGTGCCCAAACCATTTGTCATGGATGATTTGGCCTTACGATACCGCCTATGCCACCCTCTTCTGGAACCGTAGCGCGCACCAGGAAAAAAGAACCACCCCCATCGTCGCCAAGGCGGTCAGGTGGAACCAAAACTCCACGAGCGTCGCTCCGCGCAAAACGATCGCGCGCATCAGATCAATGAAGTACGTCGTGGGCAGAAACGCGGCGATCGCCTGGAAGATCCACGGCATCGTCTCGCGCGGGAAGATGAAACCCGAAAAGAAAACCGAGGGCAATACCAGGGTCATCGTCATTTGCAACGCTTCCATCTGAGTGTTGGCCTTGGTCGAAATCAACAGCCCCAGGCAGAGCAAGGCGAAGACATAGAGAAACAACGATGCCAGAAGCAACACGAGTCCCCCGTGGATCGGCACAAAGAATACCCACCGAAGGATCAATAGGAAAAGGGTCCCCATCGTTGCCGACATGCAGAGGTACGGCAAAAGTTTGCCCAGCATCAATCCCCATCGTGAGAGTGGGCTGACAAGCAGGTTTTCCAGCGTACCGCGTTCCCGTTCCCGCACAATCGACATTGCCGTGGCAAAGACCGTCGCGATTTGCAATGCCACACCGATCACGCCGGGCAGGAAGAAATTCGGGCTTCGCATCTCAGGGTTGTAAAGCATCTGCGGCCGAACCTCGATGGGGACCTCGCGTCGCCCCGTTTCGGCGAGAAGCATCGTGACTGACTGACGGAGGGCCACGGCAATCGAGGTGTTCAACGCCTGCAACGCAGTGGTCGAGTTCGAGCCGTCAATCAGGATCTGGACTTGGGCCGAGCGTCCGGCTCGCAAATCACGAGTGAAGCCAGGCGGGATTTGCACGCCGGCGTAGGCCTTGCCGCGCCGGATTGCCTGGGTCAATTGCTCGACGCTGTGCACCTCCTCGACCAGACGGAACGTCTGCGTGTTCACGAGCCGGTCCACGAACTGTCGGCTTTCCATCGTGCGGTCCTCATCGAACACGACCATCGCCATGTGTTTCACGTCGTTGTTGAGCGCGTACCCGAACGCGATGATCTGGAGCAACGGCGGCAGGAACATGAAGAACAGCGTCGTGCGGTCCCGGAATATGACGATGAATTCCTTGTACAGGATGGCGCGGAAGCCGCGAAAGAGTCGATTCATGATGTCCTTACCACGGAGACACGGAGGCACGGAAAAAATTAAGGAATGGGATCATAGGACGAACCTCTTGATGCCTTCCTTGAGGGTAGCGCGTTGAAGTTGATCAGCAAACCGACTCGAGTCTGGATCAGCCGCACCCCAGTGTCTTTGTACTTCGAGCACCCGCCGATGATCTGCTCGGCAAGTTCCGTATGGATCAGTTCCTTGCATGGTAATGCCTTCCATTTTGTGTCGTTCATTTTTTCCGTGTCTCCGTGCCTCCGTGGTTGGAGTGCCTTTCCGTCAATGCCACGAAGACGTCCTCCAACGACGGCGCCATCGGGCGGATATCCGCCTGCGCGATGCCGACTTCGGCGAGGCGGTCGCGGAGGCGTGGCTCGGACATGGATTCGTCCACGAGAAGATGCATCGACTGGCCGAAGACCGTAGCGCTGCGGACGCCCTCCAGGCGGCGAACGGTCTGCAAACCGACCGTCACGTGGTCGCAGGTCACGTCGAGCCGCTTCGTGCCGGGCGGGTTGACCTCGGGCAACTGCTTCAACTCGTCGGGCACGCCGCACGTGATGAGCTTGCCCTGATAGATGTAGCCGACGTGCGAACAACGCTCGGCTTCGTCCATGTAGTGCGTGGTGACAAACAGCGTCATACCGCTGCTCGAAAACTCGAACAGCAGGTCCCACAGCTCGCGCCGCGCCACGGGATCGATGCCGGCAGTCGGCTCGTCGAGGAAGAGAACGCTGGGCTTGTGAACGAGCGCGCACGCCATGGCAAGCCGTTGCCGCCAGCCGCCCGAGAGCTGCCCGGCCCTGCGTTCAAGGTAGGGTTCGAGATGGGTCAGCGCGATCAGTTCGTCGCGCCGTTTCCGGACCGAGTCGCCGCGCAGGCCGTACAAGCGCGCGTAGAATTGCAGGTTCTCGTTGACGGTCAATTCGTCGTAGAGCGAGAACTTCTGCGACATGTAGCCGATCGTGCCCTTGATTCGCTCGGTCTCGGTCGCCACGTCCCAGCCGGCGATGCGGCCGGTGCCGGCCGTCGGCTCCAGGATGCCGCACAGCATGCGAATCACCGTCGTCTTGCCCGAGCCATTCGGTCCGAGAAAGCCGAAGATGGAACGTTTGTTCACCGCGAAGCTGACCCCATCGACCGCTGTGAACGCCCCGAACCGTTTCGTGAGGGCCTGGCACTCGATCACGGCGGAATGGTTCATGACAAAATGATTCGTGGTGGATGGTTCATGCCGATTCGAGGGAGCAGCTTCATTCATCGAGCCTCAGCCATCAACCATGAACCACCAACCATGAACCATTTGGCATTTCCTCTACTCCGGCGGCGGGGGCACGTTCGGGAAGAACACGTCCGCAGAGGCGCCGGCGCGGAGCATGCCGGTATCGACGGGCAGCATTACCTTCACACCGAACACCTGCCGGACGCGATCGCCGACGGTCTGCACGTTGCGCGGCGTGAACTCGGCCTGTCGGTTGATCTGCTCGACTTCGCCCTGGAACTCGCGGTCGGGAAATGAATCGACGCGCACCTTTACCTTGTCGTGAAGTTGGATGTGGCCCAGCCAAGGCTCGGGGACATAAACGCGCACCCAGAGGCGGTGCGGCAAAATCAAGGTCGCGACCTCGCGGTTGGGTGCGAGCACGTCTCCCACTTTCACACTGAGCACTTCGAGGGTCGAGTTGGTGGGCGCGACGATTCGCATCTCGCGCAATTGAGCCTCGATCTCCGCGAGTTGGGCGGCGGCCTGCTCGATCCGCTCGGGACGAGTGCCTTCGACCAGCAACTCGAACCGCTGTCTGGCGGCGGCCACGCCGCGTTCGAGCGCGTTGGCGCGGCTGTTGGCGAGATCGCGCTCGGTCACGGAGATGGTTTTCTGGGCGAACAGTTCGAGAGCACGCTGTTCTTCTTTGCGAGCGAAATCGAGTTGGGCGGCAAGCGCCTGCCAATCGTTGCTGGCGGCGGCAATCTCGGCCTTGCGCGGACCTTCTTTCAACTCCTTGAGGAGCGCTGCGGCCTGATCGCGTCGCGCTTTCAACTCCTCGGCGTCCAACTCGACAATCACGTCGCCCGGTTCGAGCGCGTCGCCTTCCTGAAAGTGAATGAGTTGGACTCGCCCGCCGTACCGGGAGGCGACATGCGCTTCATCGGTCTCAATCGTCCCCGAGACCGAGCGAGAATCCAAGCGGCGTTGCGACAGGAACCAGATGGAAACGCCGGCCACGGCGAGCAGCAGAATCGCAATCGGGATCGTCTTCCGGTTCACGCACCCGCGAACATAGCAGACGCGGCGGGAGGACGTAAAGGTCGTGACGACCGCGGCGACCGCGGGCGCACTGGCCACCTTCTCACGTCGGTGGCTACCTACGGTGTTGACCGTAGTCGTTTCAGGGCAGACGGATGAAGAAGTGCTTGTTCTGCGCGAGAAGTTTGACGCGCTTGGGCTCGATCGCGACAACGGTCACGCCATCCAGGTCGTCACCGGGGGCCAGGTTGATTCCGTTGATGAGCGCGACCGGCTGTTTCTCCGACCACAGGATCCCGTCGAGCTTCACTTTGGGCGCGTCGGGCAAGTCGATGGTTTGCAGGTACACTTTCCCTTCCACCAAACCGGTTGGCGCGACATCCGCGGGAGCCGGCGCTGCCACCGCTGCATCCGGGCGCGAGTTCGCTGCTTCTGCCTCGACCGACATTGCCGGGCGAGTTTGCGCGGCCGGCAACGCGGGAGCAGGAGCCGACGGAGCAGGGCTAGCCGCCGCCACGGATTGCGTCGGGGTGGACGGTGGCAAGGACAGAGAAACCCGTGGCCGCACGACGGGGGTAGCGGCAGCCACGGGAGTCTCCGTCGGCGAAGTGCCCTCCGAGACCGGATTCGGTGCGGGCTGCTTCGCGCGATGCATCAGCGTGACGCAAAGGATCGCAACAACAAACGCCGCCAGTGAGGAGGCTGCGACGATAGGCCAGACGCGCCGCTTCGGCTCCGAATAGTGGGCGGGCGTGACCACGTGCGCCAGCGGACCCTGGCTGGCTTCTTGAAGTGCCGACTGGGCGCGGGCGCGTTTCAATGCTTCGTTGACGAGGCTCATTCGAAGTTCCCTTCGAGTTCCTTGATGGCCCGGCGAACGTGTCCGAGTGTGAAATGGTCGGTGTTCGTCACAAACCCGCAGAGCAACGTCTTATCGCAAACGGCGTTGATCAGGCGCGGCGTGCCCCGCGAGTACCGGTAAATTTTTCGGAACGCCCAGTCATTGAAAGTCGGAGAGCCGTTGCCTCCGGAGACGTGAATGCGGTGGCGAACGTAATGCTCGGTCTCCCGCCGCGAGAGCCGTTCAAGATGATATCGGACGGTGATGCGCTGGCGGAGTTGGCGCAGGCGGTGGTCGTTCAATCGTTCCCGCAACTCGGGCTGGCCCAGGAGCACGATCTGAAGCAGCTTCGCCTTGTCGGTTTCGAGATTGGAAAGGAGCCGGACGGCTTCGAGCAATTCGAACGAGAGGTTCTGCGCTTCGTCGATGATCAGCACGACATCGAAGCCTTGCGTCACCTGTTCGAGCAGGAACTTGTTGAGCAGTTCCAGACAGGCAACCCGGTCCGGCTGCGGCTTGAGGCCGAACTCGGCCAGGATGTTCTGCAGCAACTCCAGTTCTGTCCGCGGCGGGTTGAGGATCAACGCCGTTTTATACTGCGCGCCGAGTTGTTCGAGGAGGGCGCGGCAAAGGGTCGTCTTGCCCGCCCCGACCTCGCCCGTGATCTGGATGAACCCCTTACGCTCCTTGATGCCGAAGAGCAGGTGATTGAACGCCTCGCGGTGCTTGTCGCTGAAGAACAAGAATCGCGGGTCGGGCGTGATATTGAATGGCGCTTCTGTAAAGCCGTAAAATGCGTTGTACATAGCTGGCAAAGGGCACTTTGCAGCCTTTTAGGAAGCACATCACAAGCCATTCTTGAGAACGCGGGAGGGCGCGAAATTGCTTCGTTACAAGGCGTGGGAGGAGGAATTGGCGACCACCCGGGAGGACTTGTCCATTGCGGACGCGTGAATGTGGGAGGCGCCTCTGCGCGCCGACCGGCTTTGGGGACTTCACGCACACCCGGTCGGCGCGCAGAGGCGCCTCCCACATTCACGCAAAGTGGATAGCGCTTGCTCAGCCCCATTCCGCCGCCGCGAGATAGCCGGCATCGACGATTAACGAAGTGCCGGTCACACCGGCGGAATCCTCGCACGAAAAATAGACCGCCGCCCGGGCGATGTCGTCAGGTGTCAATGCGATCCCGAGCGGGACGCGCCGGAGGCGTTTGGCGAGCGTCTCGGCCGGGTTAGGCGTCTTGTTCACGTGGTAGCGGAACAACGGCGTATCGGTGATGCCCGGGCAGATGCAGTTGCAACGGACATTGTCCTTGGCGTAATCGAGCGCGATGGACTTGCTCAGCATCAACACCGCGCCCTTCGAGGTCGTATAGGCGGGCGTGTTGCCCTGGCCGACGAAACTGCTGATGGAGCCGATGTTGACGACGTAGCTGCGCTTGTTCTTCCGCAGGTACGCGATGCCGTGTTTGATCGAGAAGAAGATCGATTTGACGTTCACAGCCATGAGTTCGTCCCACTCGCGCTCGGTGTGCTCGTGGAGTTGCTTGACGTGAACGATGCCGGCGTTGTTGACGATGATGTTCAGCCCACCGAACCGTTGCACGGTCTTTTCGATGGAAGCGCGCACCTGGTTCTCGCGCGAAACATCGCATGGGATCGCGAGTGCCTTGCCGCCGCGCGAGGTGATCTGCCTGACCGTCTCCTGTGCGGCCTTGGGGTTGCGTTCAACCACGGCCACTCGCGCGCCCTCAACGGCAAACCGAAGCGCGATGCCCTGGCCGATGCCCGACCCTGCGCCCGTGACCCAAGCGACCTGCCCTGCGAGACGTCCTTTGCTCATGCCGGAGTTTCTTTCCTTGGTGCGTTGTTCACGGGGCGACGATCGGCCTCACCAACGCCTTGATCCGACGGAACCGCCCGTGATGGCTGTAGGCGAGGTCTTTGAGAAATTGTTCCGCGCCGGGATCGGTCTGGTAGCCGACGCAATGGATCCGGGGCGGCTTCTTCTTCTTGTCCTTGTAATACTGCTTTTCGAGCAGATCGATGTGTTTGAGAATTTCGTCTCCGCTCCATGAACCCGCCCCGGGCGGCGACGGGCCACCGCCCACGCCACGGTGGCCTTGTTCCTGGATTTTCGGAGGCAAACCCCGTTTCGCGCGGTCGGCGGCCTCTTTTTCGATCTGCTTCTGGAGCGCCGCCTGGGCGCGCTCCAACTGCTTCTCCTCCGCTTTCGTCAGCTTCCGGGGCTTGTGCGACTTGTGCCATTCTTCGACCATCTTGTCGTACTGTTCCTTCTCTTTCCCCGTGAGAAGCTTGGCGATGACCGGCACACCATCGGTGAGAATGAAAATCGTGTCCGCGCCCTGCTCGAACGCGGCGGCCAAGGCGAGGTCGAGCCGGGTCGAGCCGCCCGCTGCGGCGATGCCGCCAGCGTAATAATCGCCGGGATGATCGAAGTACGGTCGCCAATTCCGGTAAAGGTTCCCCGTGCGCAACTTTTCCACGCGCATTCCCTCCGTCCATTTGTTGTACGGGTCGATCCACTTGCCGAGGTCCTCTTTCTTGTCGGGGCTGGCCAGGTGGAGCTTCGGCTGGAACACGTCCACGTCGTCGGCGAACATATAGACGTTGAAGAACGTGCCCTCAGAAAGCTTCTGCACCATCTTGACGAGCTCGTTCTTCACCGCCGCATAGCCACCCAGCCCGCCGCGCTGGTCCTCCGCCATGCTCAGCGAGCAATCCACGAGAAACGCGATGCGTTCGCCTTTGTCGGTGATGCCGAAGAAGTTGACAACCGATACTCCAAGTCCAAGCCCGCCGGCGCCCTGGCCGCTCCCGAGGCCGCTGCCGATGCCCGCTCCGCCGAAGCTTTTGAGCGTCGTCATCGCTAGCTTTTGTTTCACCGGCTCGACCTCGACCTTCAGGTCCGGCAACGAAATCTCGGAGATGCGCTCGGCGCTCAGGCGGGGCTGGATCAGCGGGCGACCGCTCTTCTTCTGCTGTTCCTCGACGCGCACCTTGTACTCGAGTTTGCGCGGCTCGATGCGTTTGATCGGCGGCGGTGCCGTGAACTGCGCCTCGCGCTGGAAGTAGTGCCGGTACACGACGACCGACCCGCCGAGGAGCAGGAAGATGACGTGGAAGATGATGCTGCCGATGAACACACGCCGAACGAGCTTGCGCCGGGCGTGTGTGAGAAAAGGGATCTCCCCCAGCAGCCACGGACTGAGCCGTCGGGCCTGCTTTTCCGGCTGCGATGCCGCTTTGTTGTCCGGCTTCTTCATCCCGAGACCCCGAAGGTGACGTTGGTGATGCCGGCGGCGGCGCAGGCGTTCATCACATCGACCACGCGTTGATGTTTCGCTTCATCCGCGGCTTGCACGGTGATCATGGCCTTGACGCCGGCGGCATCGGCGGCCTGCCGGAACCGGGTTAGCGTCTGCGTCAACTGCGGCATCTCCCGGGAATCCGCCGTATCGAACGCCAGCCCGTTCAGCAACACCGCGCCGTCGGGGTTGATCTCGATGATCTGTTCGTCGGGCATTTTCACCGTGACCGCCTGTTTGACCATGCCGGGGAGTTGAATCCCGAGGTCGGCCTCGGTCTTGAGCAACGTGGTCGTCAGCATGAAGTAGATCAGCAGCAGGAACACGCAATCGATGATCGGCGCCATCTGGAAGTCCTCGTCTTCCTTGGTCGGGCCGACGAGATGTTGGAGGTCGAATTTCACGCTATTTGTCGCTCTGGTATGCCGAAAAAATGATGTCGCCAACGCCGCCGTCGGCGCAGGCTTTCATCACTTCCCGGACCTTCTTGTGCGCGAGCGTCTTGTCGGCGCGGAGGAAGATGCGCGCGTTCGGGTTTTCCCCGACGCGCTGCTTGACCATCTCGGTGACCTGCTCGACCGTCAGCGTCTGCGAGCCGGAGACGATCGCTCCGTCGTCCTTGATCGTGATCGCGATGCGCCCGCTGAAGTCTTTCGCCACGGCGGCGTGCTCGGCGATCGGCACTTCGATGGGGACCCGCTCGGTCTGCGTGATCAACTTCGCCGCCACCATGAAGAACATGACCAGCAGGAAGACGCAGTCGATCAACGGCGCCATCTGAAAGCCGATGTCTTCGTCGGGTGGAAGCTTGAGTTTCATGTCATCGCGTGTGCAGACGTTCGAGCGGCGGAGCGTGAATCGCCGACGACCTGGAAAGAAGGAAGTTGCATCCGGCTCACTCCTTGCCTTCGTCCGCCGCGGCCGCCTCCGTCGGCTTCAGGTCTCCGCGCTGGTAGCGTCGCAACGCGTGTTCGAGCGTCTCGACCAGCTCGCCGCACACGCGGTTCATCGATGAAATCAAGCGCGTGTAGCGGTTCTTGAAAAAGAAATACGCGACCATCACCGGGATGCCGATCACCAGGCCGGACGCAGTCGTGATCAGCGCCTCGCTGATGCTGTCGGCCAGCAGCTCGGGCCGTCCCATCCCGCCGAGCGCCATGGCGTGAAACCCCGAAATCATTCCGCTGACCGTGCCGAGCAGGCCAATCATCGGCGAGATGACACCGATGACGGAGAGATAGTTGATCGGCACCAGCGGGCCGGTGATCTCCGCGACGGAAGCTTCCTCCATCGCCTTCTCGATCGAGTGGATGCGAATTTCGCCGTCCTTGATGCGTGCCAGGCCGGCGAGGGCGATATTCGTGACCGGGCCGGGGTTGGCGACACAGATGTTGCGCGCGGAATCCACGTCCAGTCCGTCGAACGCGCCCTGCAACTGAGCGA
>Ga0187893_10014937_pt1 | contig 10492 bp, 4 predicted proteins | sample MA1701074metaG_FD_139574 | JGI IMG/M metagenome (GOLD analysis project Ga0187893, IMG submission 139574) | White microbial mat communities from a basaltic lava cave in the Kipuka Kanohina Cave System on the Island of Hawaii, USA - MA170107-4 metaG ...
CCTTCGCCGACCAGGCGGTGATCGCGATCCAGAACGCGCGGCTGTGGAACGAGACGAACGAGGCGCTCGAGCGGCAGACGGCGACGGCCGAGATCCTGCGCGTGATCAGCGGCTCGCCCACCGACGTGCAGCCGGTGTTCGACGCGATCGCCGAGCGCGCGCGGGTGCTGTGCGGGGCGGTCGTCGGCGCGACGACGCGCTTCGACGGCGAACTCGTGCATCTGGTCGGCTACCACGGCTTGTCGGCGGACGGCGAGGCTGCAATGCGCGCGGCCTTTCCGATGAAGCCAGGCCGCGGCTCGATCAACGCGCGCACGATCCTGGCGAAGGCGCCGGTGCAGATCGTCGATGTGGATCTCGATCCGGAGTACCAGGTCAGCGGCGCGGCACGGCGCTCGGGCTTTCGCAGCGGGGTGGCGGTGCCGATGATGTTCGAAGACAGGATCATCGGCGCGATCTTCGTCGGTCGTGCCGAACCTGGCACGGTCCCGGCGAAGCTGATCGCGCTGCTGCAGACCTTCGCCGACCAGGCGGTGATCGCGATCCAGAACGCGCGCCTCTTCAACGAAACGAAGGAGGCGCTCGAGCACCAGCAGGCCTCTGCCGAGGTGCTGCGCGTGATCAGCGGTTCAGTGGCCGACGCGCGGCCAGTGTTCGAGGCGATCGCCGAGGCCTGCGAACGGTTGTTCGAGGGGCAGTTCATCGGCGTCAACCTGATCGACGAGAACGGGGGCCTGCGTCTCGCGGCGTCGCGCATTCCGGCCGGCCGCGAGGCCGCCCGCGATGCGCTGGCGCAGCACTTCGCAACCGCACCGACGCGCACCGAGGGCACGCGCCTGAAGCTGCGCGGCGCGGTGCTCGATTTCCCCGATATCGAGCAGCCCGGCGTGCCGGACGAAGTGGTCGCCGCATGCCGCATCGGCCATACCAGGTCGATCACCTTCGCGCCGATGATCTCTGCGGGCAAGGGCATCGGCGCGATCTGGGTCTCGCGAGCGGCCACCGGTTCGATGTCCGAAAAGGACCGGGCGCTGTTGAAGACCTTCGCCGAGCAGGCAGTGATCGCGATCCAGAACGCGCGGCTGTTCAACGAAACGCAGGAGGCGCTCGAGCGGCAGACGGCGACGGCGGAAGTCCTGCGCGTGATGAGCGGCTCCATGAGCGACACGCAGCCGGTGTTCGACGTGATCGCCGAACGCGCGGCGCGCCTCACCGGCGCCGAGTTCGGTTGGGTGTTTCTGTACGACGGCGAGTGGATCCGCAACGCCAGTGCGTACGGTCTCGACGCGGCCGCGCTCGACGTGGCGCGCAAGCTGTTCCCGATGCGCGCGAGCGGCGCGTCGTACACCGCGCGTGCGATCCGCGACGGCGCGGTGGTGAACGTCGCCGACGCGCTGGCCGAGTCCGACCCCGAGTACGTGACCAAGCCCGTCGCCGCCAGCGCCGGATACCGCGGCGTGCTCAGCGTGCCGATGTTCTGCGGGGACCAGGTGCTGGGCGCGATCTGCGTCAACCGCGCCGCGGTCGGCCGCTTCGATGACCAGGCGGTCGAGCTGCTGCGCACCTTCGCCGACCAGGCGGTGATCGCCATCCAGAACGTGAGGCTGTTCAACGAGACGAAGGAGGCGCTGGAGCAGCAGAAGGCTGCGGCCGAAATCCTCGCCGTGATCAGCAGTTCGGTCTCCGACACCAAGCCGGTGTTCGACAAGATCCTCGAAAGCTGCCGGCACCTCTTTGGCGGCGACGAGATGGATGTGCTGGTCGTCGACGAGCAGGGGCAACTGCAGATCGCCGCCTACATCGGCAACTCGCACGACGTGGTGGCGACCACCTTCCCGGCGCCGGTCGAGAAGACGCCTGCCGGCCGCGCGATCCGCGAGCGTCGCGTCGTGCACTGGCCCGATACGATGCATGGCGACGACGTGCCGCGCGTGGTGCGCGAGGTTTCGAAGGTCGCCGGCTACCAGTCGATGGCGTTCGCACCGATGCTGTCGGAGGAGCGCGGCGTCGGCGCGATCGGCGTCGCGCGCTCGAGCGGCGCTTTCACCGCTAAGGAGCTGGTGCTGCTGCAAACCTTCGCCGACCAGGCAGCGATCGCGATCGAGAACGCGCGGCTGTTCAACGAGACCAAGGAGGCGCTCGAGCGGCAGACCGCGAGCGCCGACATCTTGCGCATCATCAGCGAATCGCCGAGCGACATCCAGCCGGTGTTCCGCGCGATCGTCGATGCCGCGCTGCGTTTGTTCGCGGGCTCGCAGGTCGGGCTGTTGCGGCGCGAGGGCGAGTCTTTCCGGTTGATGGCGCTCGCCTTGGATGAGCAGCCGACCGCCGGCCCGTTCCCCGACCTGGTGCCGCTCGATACTGCGGCCAATTTCCCGTCGCGAGTGTTGCTCGGCAAGAGCGTGCTGCACATCGCCGACTGGCTCGCTGTCGAGCTGCCGTCGCATGAACAGCGGGTCCAAGCGAAATACGGCATCCGCTCGCTGCTGATGATGCCGATCATGCGCGGCGACGACTGCATCGGCGCCATCGGCATCTGGCGCAAGACCGCCGGCGCGTTCAGCGATAGGGAGATCGCGCTCGCCCAGTCGTTCGTCGACCAGGCGGTGATAGCCATCGAGAACGTGCGGCTGTTCAACGAGACCAAGGAGGCGCTGGCGCAGCAGACCGCGACCGCCGAGGTGCTCGAGGTGATCAGCAGCTCGGTCTCGGACACGAAGCCGGTGTTCGACAAGATCCTCGACAGCTGCCAGCACCTCTTCGCCAGCGAGCAGCTCGGCATCTTCCTCGCCGATGACAAGGGGCTGGTGCACTCGGTGGCGTGGCGCGGCAGCGCGCTGGAAAGCATCCGGCGCAACTTCCCGCGCCCGGTCGAGCAAACCACCACCGGGCGCGTGATGCGCGATCGGCGCAGCCTCTGCATCGACAGCGCCGCTGCGATGGCCGACCCGCCGCAGACGATCCGCGATGTGCAGTCGATGATCGGCGACTACTCGGCGACCTTTGCACCCTTGCTGAGCGAGGATCGCGGCATCGGCTCGATCATGCTGATGCGCCAGCCGCCCAGGCCGTTCTCCGACAAGGAGATCGCGTTGCTCGAAACGTTCGCCGATCAGGCGGTGATCGCGATCCAGAACGCGAACCTGTTCAACGAGACCAAGGAAGCGCTTGAGCTGCAGACCGCGACCGCGCAGGTGCTGAAGGTGATCAGCGCGTCGCCGACCGACGTGCAGCCGGTGTTCGAGGAGATCGTGCGCCTCGCGCGCGAGCTGTGCGGCGCGGGCAGCACGGCGGCCGCGTTCCGCTACGAAGGCGGGCTCGTGCGCTACGTCGCCAACGCGGGCGGCGACGCCGAGTACACGCGGACGATGGCGAGCCGCAAGCCGTGGCCGGCCACCCGCGGCACGATCACCGGGCGCGCCATCCTCGAGCGCCGGCCGATGACGATCGAGGACCTGAAGGCCGACCCGGACTACGACCGCGACTTCCTGGTGCCCCAGTACCAGCGCCTGTGCAGCGTTCCGCTCATGAAGGACGGCGAACCGATCGGCGCGATCATCGTCGGCTGGGCGACGCCGGGCGCGATTCCCGCCAAGGTAGCGATGCTCCTTTCGACCTTCGCCGACCAGGCGGTGATCGCGATCGAGAACGTGCGCCTGTTCAACGAGACCAAGGAGGCGCTGGCGCAGCAGACCGCGACGAGCGAGGTCCTCGGCGTCATCAGCGGCTCGCTGACCGACCTGCGGCCGGTGTTCGACGCGATCCTGGGTAGCGCGACACGGCTGTGCGATTCACACATCGCCGTCCTGAACCTGTTTGAAGGGACACAGTGCCGCACCGTCGCGCAGCGAGGCGGAAGCACCGAGTTCGCCCACTGGGTGCTCGGACGCGGCGCCTTCAAGCCCGTCGCAGCGATGGCGCGCATCCTCGCCGAGCGGCGCACCTTTCAGGTCGCCGACGCGCGTCAGGGGCCGGGTCACGAGATCGGCGATGCGAACGCGGCCAAGTTCGTCGAGCTCGGCGGCGCGCGCAGCTATGTTGCCGTACCGCTGTTGGAGGAAGGCGCAGTGCTGGGCAGCATCAACGTGTTCCGGCCCGAAGTGCGCCCCTTCAGCGACAAGCAGGTTGCGCTGCTCGAAGCGTTCGCCAAGCAGGCGGTGATCGCGATCCGCAACGCGCGTCTCTTCAACGAGACGAGGGAGGCGCTTGAGCGGCAGACCGCGACCGCCGAAGTGCTCGCGGTGATCAGCGGCTCGGTGTCCGACACGGCGCCGGTATTCGACAAGATTCTCGACAGCTGTCAGCGGCTGTTCGCGACCGAGCAGGTGGGAGTATTCGCCGTGCGCGACGGCATGCTGCACGCGGCGGCGTTCCGTGGCGCCTTGCTCGACGGGGTGACCGCGGCGCTGCCGCGACGGGTCTCGGAAAGCATGACCGGGCGCGCGATCCTCGAGCGCCAGCCGATCCATGTACCGGACATCCTCGAGTCCTTCGACATCCCACCGGTGTCGCGCGCGATCGCCGAGCGCTCGGGCAACTATTCGATGGTGCTGGCGCCGATGCTGTGGGAGGACTCGGGAATCGGCTCGATCGCGGTGCTCAGGCAGCCGCCACGCCCGTTCACCGACAAGGAACTCTCGCTGCTCAAGACCTTCGCCGACCAGGCAGCGATCGCGATCCAGAACGCGCGGCTGTTCAAGGAGGCACAGCAAGCGCGCGCCCAGGCCGAAGCGGCCAACGAAGCGAAGAGCTCGTTCCTCGCGACGATGAGCCACGAGATCCGCACGCCGATGAACGCGGTGATCGGCATGAGCGGCCTGTTGCTCGACACGCAGCTCGATACCGAGCAGCACGACTACGCGGCGACGATCCGCGACTCGGGCGATGCGCTGCTGACGATCATCAACGACATCCTCGATTTCTCGAAGATCGAGGCCGGGCGCATGGACATCGAGGCGCAGCCGTTCGACCTGCGCGACTGCGTCGAGTCGGCGCTCGACCTCGTCGCCGCGCGCGCAGCCGAGAAGAAGCTCGATATCGCCTATCTGTTCGAAGGCGAAGTACCGCAGGCCGTGAGCGGCGACGTGACCCGCCTGCGCCAGATCCTGCTCAATCTGCTGTCCAACGCGGTCAAGTTCACCGAGGCAGGCGAGGTGGTGCTGACGGTGAGCGCGCAGGCCGGCGCAAGCGAGCTGACCTTCGCGGTGCGCGATACCGGAATCGGCCTGACCAAGGAAGGCATGGGCCGCCTGTTCCAGTCGTTCTCGCAGGCCGACAGCTCGACCACGCGCAAGTACGGCGGCACCGGCCTCGGCCTCGCGATCAGCAAGCGCCTGGCCGAGCTGATGGGCGGGCGCATGTGGGCCGAAAGCGCCGGGCCGGGCCAGGGCTCGACGTTCACCTTCACCGTGCGCGCGACCCCGGCCGAGCCGCCACGCAGAGAGCGGCGCGAATTCATCGGCCCGCAGCCGGCGCTCGCCGGCAAGCGCATCCTCGTGGTGGACGACAACGCGACCAATCGCAAGGTGCTCGCGCTGCAGGTCGGCAAGTGGGGCATGCAGGTGCGAGCGACCGAGTCGCCCGGCGAGGCGCTGGTCTGGCTGCAACGGGGCGAGTCGTTCGACGTGGCCGTGCTCGACATGCACATGCCCGAGATGGACGGGCTCGCCCTCGCCAGCCGCGTGCGCGCGCTGCAGCCACGGCTGCCGCTCGTGCTGTTCAGTTCGCTCGGGCGGCGCGAGGCCGGCGATACCACGGGGCTGTTCGCCGCGCACATCGGCAAGCCGCTGCACCAGTCGCAGCTGTTCGACACCCTTGCCGGCCTCTTGGCGCATGAAGAAGCCGCGCGCCCGAGCAGCGACAAGGCCAAGCCTGCGCTCGATCCCGGCATGGCGGTGCGCCATCCGCTGCGCATCCTGCTCGCCGAGGACAACGTCGTGAACCAGAAGCTCGCGCTGCGCCTCCTGCAGCAGATGGGCTACCGCGCCGACCTGGCGTCGAACGGCATCGAGGCGGTCGAGTCGGTCGAACGCCAGGGCTACGACGTGGTGCTGATGGACGTGCAGATGCCCGAGATGGACGGGCTCGAGGCGACGCGGCGCATCATCGCCCGGGGGGCATCTACCGAGCGGCCGCGCATCGTCGCGATGACGGCCAACGCGATGCAGGGCGACCGCGAGATGTGCCTCGAAGCGGGAATGGACGACTACATCACCAAGCCGATTCGCGTCGACCAGCTGGTCGCGGCGCTGAGCCGTGCGGACGCACGCAGCCCTCACCCGAACCCTCTCCCGCATGCCGGAGGGGTGGAGCAAGCCGAATGAACATCGACCGCAATGCATTCGCGGAGCTGCAATCGACCGCCGGCACCGAGTTCGTCGCCGAGCTGGTCGATACCTTCGTCGAGGACGCACCGCGCATGCTGGCCGAGCTGCGCGATGCGCAGGCAGCCGGAGCCGCGGACCGCTTCCGCCGCGCCGCGCACTCGCTCAAGTCCAACGCCAGCACCTTCGGCGCATCGCGGCTCGCGGCACTCGCGCGCGAGCTGGAGCTGGGCGGCATCCCGGCCGACGCGCTGCCGATCGGTGCGCTGCAGAGCGAGTTCGAGCGTGCAGCCGCGGCCCTGAAGGACCTGGCACGTGGCTGAGCGCGACTCGCGGCTCCTCGTTGCCGACGACAACAAGGTCAACCGGCTGCTGCTCGCGCGCAGCCTCGAGTTGCAGGGTCATCGCGTGTCGAGCGCCGAGAACGGGAAGGTCGCGCTCGAGATGCTGCGCCGCGAGCCGTTCGATCTGCTGCTGCTCGACGTGGAGATGCCCGAGCTGGACGGCTTCCAGGTGCTGGAGCAGCTCGCCTCCGACAAGCGGCTGCGCGATCTGCCGGTGCTCGTCACGTCGTCGCTCGAAGGCGTCGCCAACATCGCGCGCTGCATCGAGCTCGGCGCCGACGACTACCTGCACAAGCCGGTGAATCCGGTGCTGCTGAAGGCACGCATCGATTCGAGCCTCGAGAAGAAGCGCCTGCGTGACCAGCAGAAGGAGCTGATCCGCCGCTTCGCGACCTCGGAAGTCGCCGAGGACATGGCGCAATCTGGCTTCGCGCTCGGCGGCCGGCGCGTCGTCGCCAGCGTGATGTTCTGCGACATCCGCGGCTTCACCGCGCTCGTCGAGGCCCAGCCGCCCGAGGAGACGATCGAGCTGCTGAACACCTGGTACACCTTGATGTTCGACGCGATCAGCGGCGCGGGCGGCGTCGTCAACCAGATGATCGGTGACGGGCTGATGGCGGTCTTCGGTGCGCCGCTTCCGCTTCCCGATGCGCCGCTCGGCGCGGTGCGCGCCGCCTGCGAGATGATCGAGATGATCGAGCTGCTCAACTTCGAGCGCGCCGCGCAGCGGAAGACGCCGCTCGCCGTCGGCATCGGCATCGCGACCGGCGAGATGATCGCCGGCTACACCGGCACGCAGGCGCGCGCGACCTACACCTGCATCGGCGATGCGGTCAACCTCGCGGCGCGGCTCGAGCAGCACACCAAGGCGGCCGCGCGCGCGATCCTGATCGACGGCGACACGGCCGCATCGCTCGGCGGGAGCATCGCACTGGAGGCGATCGGCGAAGTGCAGTTGAAGGGCAAGGCCGCACCGGTTGCGGTGCACGCGGTGAAGGCGGGGCAGATCTTCGACGCGTAGCCGTTCGGCACTCTGCGGCCAGCTCGACCAGCGCGCCCTCGCCGCCATGCGGAAAGTCGTCGCTGCCCTTCGGGTGGATGAAGCACGGGCGACTCGCCTCGGGCGCGCCGTTTGCTCCACGGCGCGCAGTACCACTCGCGAGCCGCCTTGCAGTCCACCCCATCGAGTCCCGAGCAGCACCGCGCGCGCTGGAAATGGCTGGTCGGTGCCGTCGTGCTCGCCGCGCTCGTCGCCGGCTGGTTCGCGCTGCCGGTACAGCAGTGGGCCGACGCGCTGCAGGGCTGGATCGAGCAGCGCGGCGCCTGGGGCTGGCTGATCTTCTCTACGGCGTCACCGACGTGAAGCTCGTGCACGACGTGGCAGCGACCTTGGCCGGCATCATGCCCGGCACCCTGCCGTACGTGTACCTCGGCGCGGCCGGCAAGGCGGCCTCGAGCGGCGGCACCAGCGCGCTGGAGTGGACCTTCCTCGCGCTCGGGCTGGTGGCGACGATCGTCGTCGCGGTGTTCGTGACGAAGAAGGCGAAGGCGAAGCTGCGCGAGCACGGCGTCGGCAAGGCCGACGCGAAGGCCAAGCACGCATGAAGGAACACGCGGTCGACCTGTGCGTGATCGGCGCCGGCTCGGCCGGGCTGGCCGCAACCTCGCTCGCCGCGCAGCTCGGCGCGCGCGTCGTGCTCGTCGAGCGCGACAAGATGGGCGGCGAATGCCTGAACGACGGCTGCGTGCCGTCGAAGGCGCTGCTCGCCGCGGCGAAGGCGGCGCATGCGCAGCGCAGCAGCGGGCGCTTCGGCGTCGCCGCGGTCGAGCCGCGCATCGACTTCGCCGCGGTGCGGGCACACGTGCGCAGCGCCATCGCGGCGATCGCGCCGCACGATTCGGCCGAGCGTTTCGAGTCGCTCGGCGCGCAGGTCATGCGCGGCGAGGCGCGCTTCGTCGAGCCGCGCCTGCTGATGGTGGGCGACGACCGCATCCGCGCGCGCCGCGTCATCATCGCCAGCGGCGCCGGGCCGGCGCTGCCGAAGATCGACGGCCTGCACGAGGTGCCGTTCCTCACCAACGAGACGATCTTCGACAACCGCGAGCTGCCCGAGCACCTGCTCGTCATCGGCGGCGGCCCGCTCGGCATCGAGCTGGCGCAGGCGCACCTGCGGCTCGGTGCGCGCGTCAGCGTCGTCGCCGACGGCAAGGCGCTGCCGCGCGACGACGCCGAGCTGGCCGGCCGGCTGCTGAAGATGCTCGCCGCCGAGGGCCTGGCGCTACGCGAGAACGCGAACATCGGCGCCGTGCGCAGGCACGGCGAGCGCATCGTGCTGTCGCTCGACGAGGGCGGGCAGCGCTCGCAGCTCGAGGGCTCGCACCTGCTCGTCGCCACCGGACGCAAGCCCGACGTCGCCGCGCTCGACCTCGAACGCGGTGGCGTGCGCTTCGACGAGCACGGCATCGCCGTCGACGCCAAGCTGCGCACCAGCGCGCGCGGCGTGTTCGCGATCGGCGACGTGGTCGCCAAGGCGCCGCGCTTCACGCACGTCGGCAGCTACCACGCCGGCGTCGCGGTGCAGAACGCGCTGCTCGTGCCGTTCGCAAAGACCGACTACGCGTCGCTGCCGTGGGTCACGTACTGCGACCCGGAGCTGGCGCACGTCGGCGCCAGCGAAGACGATGCGCGCAAGCGCTACGGCGATGCCGTGCGCGCCGTCAAGGTCGAACTGCAGGCCAACGACCGCGCGCAGACCGAGGCCGCGACCGGCGGCGCGCTGAAGCTGCTGGCGCACGAGAACGGCCGCGTGCTCGGCGTGTCGATCCTCGCGCCCAACGCCGGCGAGCTGGCGCACCTGTGGGTGGCGGCGATCGGCGCGCGGTGGAAGCTGAAAACGCTGGCGCGCATGATCGCGCCCTACCCGACCTTCGGCGAGCTGAACAAGGCGGCGGCCGCCGAGTTCTACAAGCCCAAGCTGTTCGGCGCGTGGCCGCGCCGCGTCGTGAAGCTGTTCTCGCACCTGCCCTGAAGGAGCACGCAATGCCCGGCACGACCCTCTCGCTCGACGGTCAGAAGGCGCTGGTCACCGGCGCGGCCACCGGCATCGGCGCGGCGGTGGCGCGCGCGCTCGGCGCGGCGGGCGCCGCGGTGGCGGTCAACTACCGCTCGCGCTCGAGCGAGGCCGACGCGGTGGTCGACGCGATCCGCGCTGCCGGCGGCGAAGCGATCGCCGTCGAGGGCGACGTGTCCGACGAGCCGGCGGTCGCGCGCATGTTCGATGCGATGCACGATGCCTTCGGCCGCATCGACATCCTGGTCGCCAACGCCGGGCTGCAGAAGGACGCCGCGTTCGCCAACATGACCCTGGCGCAGTGGCAGACGGTGATCGACGCCAACCTGACCGGGCAGTTCCTGTGCATGCGCGAGGCGGTGAGGCGCTTCATCGCGCAGGGGCTGGCGCCGGCGTCGAAGGCGCGCGGCAAGATCGTCTGCATGAGCTCGGTGCACGAGCTGATCCCGTGGGCCGGGCACGCCAACTACGCGGCGTCGAAGGGCGGCGTGATGCTGCTGATGAAGAGCGTCGCGCAGGAAATGGCCGAGCACGGCATCCGCGTCAACGCGATCGCGCCGGGGGCGATCAAGACCGGCATCAACCGGTCGGCCTGGTCCAGCACCGAAGCGAAGGACAAGCTGCTGAAGCTGATCCCGTACGGCCGCGTCGGTGAGGCGGAGGATGTTGCCAAGGCCGCGCTCTGGCTGGCCAGCGACGAATCCGACTACGTCACCGGCACGACCTTGTTCGTCGACGGCGGCATGAGCCTGTA
>Ga0187893_10014938_pt1 | contig 10492 bp, 6 predicted proteins | sample MA1701074metaG_FD_139574 | JGI IMG/M metagenome (GOLD analysis project Ga0187893, IMG submission 139574) | White microbial mat communities from a basaltic lava cave in the Kipuka Kanohina Cave System on the Island of Hawaii, USA - MA170107-4 metaG ...
CCTCCTCCGCTCGCTCCACAGGATCCGCCGGTCCCAGCGCAAGCTCCGCGGCTGCATCACGCACTCGGACCTGCCCTCTTTTTTTGTCATGATCGTTGCATTATTTATGCAGTAGTCAATAAGGGGAATCAGTCCCGATTGGCAAGGAGATTCTTGCCGACTACATGGGGCGCAGTCGGGCCAGCCGGGCGGCGATCTCCTTGGCCCTATCTGCATGGCCCAGGCGCTCGAAGCGGGCTCTGGCCTCCTCCATGAGGGTCCGTGCCTCACCTGACTCGCCTTTCGCCAGATGTAGCTTGCCAAGGATGAGGCTCGCCGACGCCAGGTCCAGCTCGTTGCCGGCAATCTGGGCAGCCTCGCGCGCCACCCGGGCCATCGTCCAGGCCCGATCGAGGTCGCCCAACTCGAGATGGACCTCAGCGAGCATGCCCTGGGCCTCGCTCGTGTCCTCGCCGAGGCGGGCGCGGGTCGATAGTTCAAGACATCGCTGGAGCCATTCGACGGCGTGGCGGTACTGCTTGAGCGCCTGATCTCGTATTCGATGGTCTCGGAGGTGATTGCCCCATCGGGCATGGGTCGTGCCGATGTTCGCGTACGCGGCGGCGATGCCGTACGCGTAGTCGGCCCGGCACCAGTAATCAAGCGCGGTGCGGAAGAGTGCCAGGGCCTCGTGATAGTCGTCGCCCCGCTTCTCGATCAGACCGAGGGCGTTATAAAGGTGCCCGAGGAGCCAGTCGTCGCGCTTTCCGCGGACTAGGTCCATCGCCTGATGATAGTGATCCCGAGCTTTCGTGTACCTGCCCTGGCGGTACTCGAGCCACCCGAGGAAGAGGTGAGTGCGGGCCGCCGTCGAGTCGTCCAATTCGGCGTGCCGCTGTCGGAGATGCAGGGCTCGTACGAACAGTAACCGAGCCCGCTCATAGCTGGCTTGTCGCTCGAGGACGCGGCCAATCTTCTGCAATGCCGTGACGGTCTGCTCTGGCGTGAACGCCTCCTTCAGCGCCTCCTCGTACGCGGTGCGCGAGTCATCGAGCATGCCTGCGTCGAACGCGGCGTTCCCCTGGCACATCGCCTGGACGTACCGGTAGAGCGCCTGCGCGTCTTGGGGGCGTCCAGGTCCCTGCGATAGCGGGACATCGAGCAATCGTCGCACCTCTCCCGGCGCCACATCGAAGCGAATCGCCTCGGCGGGAAGCCGAAGACGGAAAGGGCCCTTAACGCGATCCTGGTACTCGATCAGGTTCCGTCCCTGCCGCTCCATGTTCAGGATATGCCGCCGGACCTGTTTGCCGACGCTCAAGAGGCTGTTCTTCTCCCAATAGGGGAGTCGCCGGATTACATCGCAGCCGACGTAGCCGTCGCCGGACGCATTTTGTGCGCGGCGCTGCCATGCGAGGAGCAGATACAGGAAGAAGAGACGATCGGTGAGCGGGCAGCGGTACCCGTCCGAGACCGTCAATGCGCGCGCCCGAACATGAATGATAACGGTCTGGCCGGCGATCCTGCGCTGCAGATTCGCTCGCATGGCTCCCTCCCGACGGAGTCGTGAAAAACTGTGAATCCTTACCCTTGCCCTCGTGCGCCCGGACGCTACGCTGCCACGTAGAGGAGGCGGGCTATGGCCAGATGCTATCTCACCGGGATCGAGATCAGCCTAGATGACGCATTCGTCTTGGACCTCACAGTGGCGCATCGCTTGCTCCGCGAGTTGCGAGAGAGGGTGGCAACCTTGGAGCGCCTCGTCGCCCAGCTCGGGGAGGCGGACCGTGTCCAGGTTCGCAACCGCGACGGAAGTGGCACGGTCATGCGCAAGGATCGTCGTGTGGTCAGCCACTCCATGGCGCAGGCCCTATCGGCGCTCGCGAGCGACCGCGAACTGTTCGTGCGCTGGACCGACTGGCGCGCCCGCGGACGGTTCCTGCCGCTGGCAGCGCTTCGCGAACACCCGGACTATGGCGCGAGACTCCGCTCGCTGTCCGTGGCCGAGTTGGAGTCTGTCGCCGAACTGGGACGCCAAGTCCTGGGCCGGCTCGCCAGAGGCCAGCATCTCAGCTACGAGATACGCATCGCCGTGATGGCCGGAGTCTGCGTGTCGCTGCGTGATAGATCGGCCGAGGAGGTGGTCACGATCCTGAATGAGCGCATCGGCTCGGAGCCTTCCTTGGGAGACCTCGATGTTCCGGTCCGCATCGAGCGTGCCCTAAGGGATACGCTCGGCCGGCGACCAGCCAACGACTGGGGCATCACGGGCGGGGAACTCGCGGGCGAAGCCTTCGTGGCCGAGCCAGGCCCGGACGCGCTGTGATCCGACCGCTTGCGATCTTCGGGCAGGGAACTGTAGCCGCCGATCTCGCGCTGCGGCGCGTACTCCGGTTCAGGGAGACGTGTGGTCCGCTCGTCGTCCTCGACTGGATCGGGCGTGGCGCGCCGCTCATTACGAGAGACAATGAAGGGAAGCTCGGTAAACGGCCTGTCGTGTGGTGCGACCTGGCGAACCGGAGACAGCCCGCGGCCCTCTTCAGGATGCAGCGATCGACCCGCTGCAAGGAGACCTTCGCCAGACTGCTCAGGACGTGGCGCGAGGTGTCCGGTGCGGCGATCAGTGACGACACGATAGTCTGGGCGGCGGACGTCGCGTTCAAGCTCTCCGAAGAAGGATCGGTGGGGCTGGCGGCGTTATACCGGAGGGCCGTTCGCCCAGATGTTATCCGATGGTTCACAGGACGTCCGCTCGATCGCGATGAGCACCGGCGCTTGATCGAGCTTGTCGCCTGGGCCTTACACTTTCCCTCGGTTTACGCCTGCTCAGAGGGGCCAACGAGTTTGTCGCTCGCGACGCTCGTGCGCGGGTTGGGCACGGTGTGGATCGAGCTGCCGGTCGAGCACTTCGAGATACTCGAGCACCGCCTCCTGTGCGCCATGGTCGAAGCGATGGCCTGGGACGCGGTCTATACAGCCCAGATTGCAGCCGACAGCCGAAAGCCGGAGACGGTGCCTACCGTGCTCCAGCTTTTCCCGTCCATGGCCTCTCCTGATCTTGCCCAGAGACTTGAAGAGACCGCGCAGTGGACCCGGCACGTCGGAGTCTTTCAGCTCAACGCGGATCGGCCAATGGATGCTGCGGCGCGGGCCTGGCTGACGTCAGGCGCGGATGTGTGGGTGGCGGGTCAGGTGGGCGAGCCGAGCGCGACTGCGCACGGCATCTGGCTGCAGCACGACGCGGATCGCAAACGAATCGCCGAGCTACGGCTGGGAGATGTCTGGGCCCGCTCAGGCGCCACGGGCAAAGCGGTGGTCGTCAGCGTCAAGCGCGAAGCGCCGATTCTTCCGGTGGCCTGGCGACATCGCCTCTATGCTGGGCGCCGCCGCCGCTTGCTCGGCATCCGCCAACTGTCGACCGTTGTGGACAGCCTTCGGGAGCAGCACGAGGGTCCCGAGCTCTACGAGAGGCTTTGTGACCGCGCGCTCCTCAGGGCGGCATGGCTCAAGGTATCCAGCGGGTCGCAACAATCTCACGGCGTGGACGGCGTGACGATCGCGGCGTTCCGGACACATCACGAGGCGGAAATTGCCCGTCTCACGGAAGACTTGATCGCCGGCCGCTATCGCTGTCAGCCGCTAAGGCGGATTTTCATTCCGAAGTCCGACGGACAGCGCCGCCCGCTCGGTATTGCCTGTATCCGGGACCGCGTGGTGCAGACTGCGTGCCTCGCGCTCCTCGAGCCGATCTTCGAGCCAACCTTCAGCCACGCGAGTTTCGCCTTCCGTCCACGCCGGAGCGCCCACCAGGCTATCGCGCTCGCCCGCACGGTGATCGCCGGTGGCAAGGGATGGGCCGTCATCGCCGACATCGAACGCTGCTTCGATCGGATCGATCATGACGTCCTCCTGGACCTCGTCGGCCGGCGGGTATCCGATCCGCTGATTCTCGCTCTGCTCCGCCAGTGGCTCACGGCCGATGTCCTCGAGTTTCGCGACCTGCTGCCGGCGGAGCTCGGAGTCCCGCAGGGCGACCCGCTCTCGCCTCTGCTCGCGAACGTGTATCTGGATCCGCTCGACAAGCACTTCGAGGCCAAGGGTGTGGACTTCGTCCGGTATGCCGACGATATCGTCGCCCTCGTCCCCAGCGAGGCGGAGGCCGTCGCCGCGCTGCGCGTTCTCGCTGACTACCTCGCCGAACCACTCCGTCTCACCCTCAAGCAAGGGAAAACCGACTACGTGGCCGTGCAGAGCGGCGTGGATTTTCTCGGGTTCCGGCTGAGGGTGGAGACCATCGAGATTCAGCCGGGAAAGCTTGAACGCGTTCTGAGCTCGCTCCGTGACCTGCTCGTGGTGCTCGGAGCGCCGTCCTCGACCTTCCTGAGCCGGGCCGAGGCGTTGCGCGACTTCAATGGGCTCGTGCGCGGCTTCAGGAACTATTTTGGGGTTCCAGGTGAGCCTGGGATCGAGGCGCAGCTTCGCGGCTTGGATGCCAAAGCCGATGAGCTAGCGGAGGCGCTCTTGCCGGCTGACCTGCGCGGCGATCCTGCGTGGATGTGCCGGGAACGGTTCACCAGGCTCCAGCTCGATGAAATGACAGAGAGAGCAGCAGCCGAACTGCCTGGCCGGCTTGCTCAGTGGGTATATCCCGAGGAGCGGCCGGGGGCTGCCCCTGCCGCCTGGATGGTCGGATCCGATAACGCTCCTCGGTTCAGTGGTGTAGGGCAGCCCGCGACGGCAACCGCCAGATCGACCGACGGCCTGCACCCGGAAGAAGAATCGCCGGGCTTCGTCGAGCATGAGGGCCGCCTCTACGTTCTGGCGCACGGCGCCTATCTCGCGGTCCGTGGGGATGAACTGCTGGTCAAAAAGCAAAAGGCGGAGCTGTATCGCCGCCGCCTTGCGGACATGAAGCTCATTTTCCTGCAGGGGATGGGCACGAACATCTCGGTCATGGCAGCGCTTTGCTGCGCCGAGCGGGATATCCCCGTGGTGATCGCGCCGCCTGTCGGCAATCGGATGGCCGTCTTGACTCCCCTTGACTCTGCGAGATCTCATCTTCGCGGCCGGCAGGTGTTGCGCCGCAACGATCCTGACATGGTGGCCGCAGGCCTGCGAATGCTGGCTGCCAAGATCGGCAACCAGGCCTCCGTCCTCCGGTACTTCGCCAAGTACCGCCGAAAGATCGACCCGGACGCGTACAAGCGGCTGGTCACAGCGGGCCATGACATCAGGGAGCTTGGAGCCCAGCTGGTCACGCTGGACGCGGGCGCTGCCGGCGTGCGCGCCATGGCGATGGGCTTCGAAGGCCGCGCCGCGGCGTTGTACTGGGAGCAGCTCGTGCACCTCGTCCCTGACGAGCTCGAGTTCAGAGGGCGCGCGACCCGAGGGGCCACCGATCCGGTCAACCAAGCCATCAACTACGTCTATGGCATGCTCTACGGCGAAGTGTGGCGGGCTCTCGTCAAGGCGGGCCTCGATCCCTACTTTGGTTTCATGCACGGGTCCGAGCGAGATCAGGGAAGCCTCGTATTCGATCTCATCGAAGAGTTCCGGGCGCCCTTCGCTGACCGGCTGGTGCTCGCGATGATCGGCCGCGGGATGAGGCCACAGATCGGCAGCCACGGGTTGCTGCGGACTAGGGTCCGCCGGCTGCTGGCCCGCGGGTTCGTTCGATCGTGGACCAAGAAGAGCCGCTGGCGAGGGAAGCGTATCACCCCGGTGGCGATCCTCGAGCACCAGACCGGCTCGCTCGCCAAGTTGATTCTCGCGAAGGGAGATTATCAGCCGTTCCGAATGCGCTGGTGAGCACCAGGAGACTGTTCAAGAGTGGAGCCGGGGGCAGGAGTTGAACCGGCGAGCTACCGACTACGAACCCGATTGATGGCAAACGCACCCTTCCGCCTCAAAGCGGAAAGCTCGAACCGTGGTGGCCGAAGTGACAGCGCTGCGGATTAGTCGGGCCCCTCACCCTGCCCTCTCCCCAGAGGGGAGAGGGAACAGAGGCTAGGTGAGGGTCACGCGGAGGACTTCTTCCACGATCGTGGTGCCCTCGATGACCTTCAGCAGCGCGTTCTGGCGGAGTGTGCGCATGCCCTGGGATTGAGCGAGCTGGCGGATCTCGGCGGTGGGCGCGTTGTGCAGGACCAGGTCGCGGATCTCCGGAGAGATCGGCATGACCTCGTAGATGGCGACGCGTCCCCTCATCCCCGTGAAGTTGCAGGTCCGGCACCCCTTGCCGCGAAAGAAGGTCACCCGGCCCAGGCCCTGCAGGACGTGCCCGTACGGCACCAGGTCCTCCTCCTGGGCCTCGTAGGGCTCCCGACAGTCCCCGCACACCCGTCGAGCCAGGCGCTGCGCGAGCACCAGGGTGAGGGCGGAGGCGACCAGGAACGCCGGCACGCCCATGTCGATCAGCCGGGCGATCGTGGAGGGGCAGTCGTTGGTATGGAGCGTGCTGAGCACCAGATGGCCGGTCAGGGCGGCCCGGATACCGATCTGGGCGGTCTCCAGATCTCGCGTCTCGCCCACCAGGATGACGTCGGGATCCTGCCGGAGAAAGCTCCGGAGCGCGGCCGCGAAGGTGCGCCCGATCTCGTCGTTCACCTGGAGCTGGTTGACGCCTTTGAGGTTGTATTCGACCGGATCCTCGGCGGTGGAGATGTTGATGCTCGGTGAGTTGATGGTGTGGATGGCCGAGTACAGCGTGGTGGTCTTGCCGGAGCCAGTGGGCCCCGTGATCAGGATCATCCCGTAAGGCTCGTGGATCGCCTTGTTGAACTGCTCGAGGCTCCAGGAGTCGAAGCCGAGCTTGGACAGATCCAGCTGCAGCGACTCCTTGTCCAGGATCCGCATGACCGCCTTCTCGCCGAAGATGGTCGGCAGCGTCGAGACGCGCAGGTCGATGTCACGCTGGTTGTACCGCAGTCGGATGCGGCCGTCCTGCGGCAGGCGCCGCTCGGCGATGTCCAGGTTGCCCATGATCTTGACCCGCGAGATCAGCGCGGCCTCCAGACGCTTGGGCGGGCCCATGATCTCGTGCAGCACGCCGTCGATGCGGAAGCGCACCCGGCACACCTTCTCGTACGGCTCGAAGTGGATGTCCGAGGCGCCACGGCGGATGGCGTCCACCAGGATCATGTTGATGAGCCGGACCACGGGCGCGTCGTCCGGAGACTCCTTGAGCTCGTGCAGATCGAGCTTGTTGAACTCCTCCTCCTCGCCGGCGACCGACGCGTCCGTCGGCTGGGCCTCGAGCTCCGCGATCATCTCGGCCACGTCCCATCCCGGGCCGTGGTAGAAGAAGTCGATCGCCTTCCGGATCGCCGCTTCGGACGCGACGACCGGATGCACTTGGAGGTTCGTCATGAACTCCACATCGTCCACCGCCAGCACGTTGGTCGGGTCGGCCATGGCGACGGTCAGGATGTTGCCCTCGCGGCTGATCGGCAGCATGTCGTGCTTCTGCGCGAGCTGCACCGGGATCAGCTTCAGCACCTCGGGCTCGATATCGAGCTGCGAGAGGACGATGGACGGCATCCTGTACTGCTTGGACAGAAAGGCGACGAGCTTGTCCTCGGTCAGGAAGCCGAGGCGCACCAGCATGGTCCCGAGCTTGACGGTGGTGCCCCGCTGCTCGATGAGCGCCCGGCGGAGCTGGTCCGGCGTGATGAGGCCGCCGGCGACCAGCCGATCGCCCAGTCGCGTCCCGCTGCCCGGTCGCCACTCGCCCGACGCCGGGGCCGGGCTCGTCAGAATGGGGCGGGCGGGCGGGGACATCAGCGGGCCGATCGGCTGACTCCGGGCGGTCTCGGCGATCTTGCCCAGCACGCGGGTGAGCTTCTCGCGGTCGCCGAGCTTGGTGTAGATCTCCTTGAGCGTCTCCAGCGCGGCGAGGTCGCTCGGATTCGCCTCCACCACGATCTCGCAGAGTCGCGCGGACTCCGCCAGCGACTGTCGATCCTGCGCCGAGAGCGTCGACTTGCTTGCCGTCATCGCGATCTTGGAGTTCGAGGTCTCACCGCGTGACCGGTGTGAGCGCTGTAGCCATCAGCGAAGAGGGTGATGGTGATGCAAGGGGTTTACCAGCCGCCGGCAATACATCGAGTGGTAGGACAGGCGTGCAGGAGCCACTACATGCGGGGGTGTCGACGGCCGGGCCCGGGCGGGCTCTATCCAGCCCCGTCAGCAGAGTGACGAGTTTGTCAGGGCACAAGGCCCTGGCCGATGGGCAGTCGACGGATGGCGGCCGGCACTCATCGGCCTGGGCCTCGCCTTGCGGCAGCCGCGCGCCTATGCTAGCGTAGGTGTGCGTTTTTATGGAACTCCTACCCGCAGTCCGCGCGCCTGGCAAGGCGTCGATCGCCAGGGCCGCCACCTTCGTCGTCGCCTTCGCCATCGTAACCCTGAAGGCTACCCCGGCGTTCGGCCTCGGCCGTCGTCGGGCGCGGGCGGGCGCGTGTCTCGACCGTGATCCCAGGCAGTCCCACTGAGGCCGTACACTCAAGGAGACGCGTATTCATGGCTGAGACGACGATCGGCGTGCTCCATCTCACCGAGGCGACGTTCGACGCGGAGGTGGGGAAACACCAGGAGCTCATGATGGTGGACTTCTGGGCCGAGTGGTGCGGCCCGTGCCGAGCCATCGCGCCGACGCTCGAGGAGCTGGCGCGCGAGTCCGGCGGCAAGGTGAGCCTGGCCAAGGTCAACGTGGACGAGCATCCCGCCCTGGCGGCGCGCTATGGCATCCGCTCGATCCCGACCATCCTGTTCGTGAAGGCCGGGACGATCGTCGACCAGGTGATCGGCGCGGTGCCGAAGGCCCAGCTGAAGAAGAAGCTGGACGCCGCGATCGGGTGACGGACACGAGCATGCCGACCGTCGCGCCCGGGCTGCCGCCTCTCTCGCCGACGCGCGAGGAGTTCCGGGAGCTCGCCGGGCAGGGTAACCTGGTCCCGGTCTACGCGGAGCTGGCGGCCGACCTCGACACGCCGCTGTCCGCGTTCCTGCGCCTGCGGCCCGGTCCGTACGCGTTCCTGCTGGAATCGGTGGAGGGCGGAGAGAAGTGGGCCCGCTATTCGTTCCTGGGCTCCGACCCGCTGATGGTCTTCACCGCCCGCGGCAAGCGCGTGACCCTGCGACACGCCACCGGGCACACCGAGATCCTGCCCTGCGACAACCCGATGGAAGCGCTCCGGGGCCAGCTCTCGCGATTCAAGCCGGTGCGGGTGCCGGGGCTTCCACGCTTTCAGGGCGGGGCGGTGGGCTTCCTCTCCTACGACATGGTGCGCTACATGGAGCGGCTGCCCGAGCTCACCAGGGACGACCAGCGGCTGCCCGAGGCCGTGTTCATGCTGACCGACAGCCTGCTCGCCTTCGACAACCTGCGGCACCGTCTGCTGGTCATCGTCAACGCCCACATCACGAGCACCGAGCCCGCCGCGCTCGACCGCGCATACGACCACGCGGCGTTGAAGATCGGCATGCTGTTGGCGAACCTGCGCAAGCCGGCCCGGTTGCCGGTCCCGCTCACGATCCCGGCCATGGACCCGTTGTTGGCACTCGGCGAGGACGGCTTCACCTCGTCGATGGATCAGGCCACCTACATGGAGCAGGTGCGCCGCGCCAAGGAGTACATCGCGGCGGGGGACGCATACCAGATCGTGCTCTCACGCCGGCTCGACACCGAGATCAAGGTGGATCCCTTCACGATCTACCGGGCGCTCCGAACCATCAACCCGTCGCCATACCTGTTCTTCCTGCGCCTGGGCCGGACGAGCATCGTGGGGTCCTCACCCGAGGTGCTCGTGCGCCTCGAAGACGGCCGCGTCGAGGAGCGGCCGATCGCGGGCACCCATCGGCGGGGCGCGAACGAGGAAGAGGATGCCCGCCTGGCGGCCGAGATGCAGGCGGACGCCAAGGAACGGGCCGAGCACGTGATGCTGGTCGATCTCGGGCGCAACGACGTCGGCCGGGTGAGCCGGCTCGGCTCGGTGGAGGTGTCCGAGTTCATGGTCGTCGAGCGCTACTCGCACGTCATGCACCTGGTCAGCCACGTCCGGGGTGAGCTCGCCGCCGGCAAGGACGCCTTCCACGTGCTCGAGGCCTGCTTCCCGGCCGGGACGTTGACCGGCGCCCCCAAGATCCGCGCCATGCAGATCATCGAGGAGCTGGAGCCGACGCGGCGTGGTCCGTACGGCGGCGCCGTCGGGTACATCTCCTACTCCGGGACCCTGGACTCGTGCATCACGATCCGCACGGTGGTCTGTCACGGCCGCCGGGCCTCGATCCAGGTCGGCGCCGGGATCGTGGCGGACTCCGATCCGAAGAGCGAGTGGCTCGAGACGTGCTCCAAGGCGCGCGGCATGATCCTGGCGCTCCGGATCGCGCAGGAACGGCAATGATCCTGATCGTCGACAACTACGACTCGTTCACGTACAACCTGGTGCAGTACCTGGGTGAGATGGGCGCCGAGATGCACGTCGTGCGCAATGACGCGATCAGCGTCGAGGAG
>Ga0187893_10014939_pt1 | contig 10492 bp, 8 predicted proteins | sample MA1701074metaG_FD_139574 | JGI IMG/M metagenome (GOLD analysis project Ga0187893, IMG submission 139574) | White microbial mat communities from a basaltic lava cave in the Kipuka Kanohina Cave System on the Island of Hawaii, USA - MA170107-4 metaG ...
ATCGTCGGTCCAGTCCATCATGGGTGCAACGGCGACGCGGCGATCCAGAGTTTTCATTTAAACTCGTCATCTCTGGGAACGGCGAGTTCTCCTCGCCATGCCCTGCAGCACAGACTGGAAGTCACGATGGCCCGATATCCGGACTATACGCAGACACTTGTAACAGGTGGCGCCGGGTTTCTCGGCTCGCACCTTTGCGACCGGTTGCTGGAAAGGCCGGGCAACGTCGTTTGCCTTGACAACTTCTTCACCGGTACTCGCCACAATATTGCGCACCTGCTCGACAATCCGCGCTTCGAGCTCATACGACACGACGTGACCTTTCCGATCTATGTCGAAGTCAATGAGATATACAACCTCGCATGCGCCGCGTCGCCGGTCCACTATCAGTTCGATCCCGTCCAGACCACGAAATCAAGCGTCCACGGCGCCATCAACATGCTGGGGCTCGCGCGCCGCACGCGTGCGAGGATCCTGCAAGCCTCGACCAGCGAAGTTTATGGCAGTCCCAACGTGCATCCACAGCGCGAGGACTATTGGGGGCACGTCAATCCGATAGGTCCCCGCTCGTGCTACGACGAGGGCAAGCGTTGCGCGGAAACGCTGTTCTTCGATTACCACCGTCAATTCAAGTTGACCATCAAGGTGGCCCGCATATTCAACACCTACGGCCCCCGCATGCATCCGCATGACGGCCGCGTGGTTTCGAATTTCATCCGCCAGGCGCTGTTTAATGACCCTATCACCGTTTTCGGCGACGGCCGGCAGACACGATCATTCTGCTATGTGAAGGATCTGGTCGACGGGCTCGTGCGCCTCATGGACAGTCCGGAAAGTTTCACGGGTCCCGTCAATCTGGGAAATGCATCGGAGTTCACGGTCCTCGAGCTGGCTGAAAAGATCATCTCGCTTACCGGATCGCGTTCGAAAATCGAGTCCCGCCCGCTCCCGCCCGACGATCCAGTGCGGCGCCAGCCGGATATCGGCCTCGCGAAAAAGGAACTCGACTGGATGCCCCTCGTCAGCCTGGACGAGGGTTTGAAGAAGACCATCGAGTACTTCGACGCCCTGCTCAGGTCAAGCAGGGAAACACTGCGTTGAAGCGGGTATTGGTGACCGGGGCCGCCGGCTATGTCGGCAGCCATGCCTGCAAGGAACTCGCTCGCAGCGGCTTCGAGCCCATCGGCCTGGACAACCTGGAAAGAGCGGGTAGCCGCGAGCTTCCCTGGGCGCCCATCGAGGTCGTCGACACGTCCGACTTCAAGGGCGTTACTCGGATTCTCGAAAAATATCGTCCCGCCGCCGTCGCGCACTTTGCTGCCTACGCCTATGTGGGCGAATCGGTCGCCGATCCCTTGCGTTACTACCGCAACAACGTGTGCGGAAGCATCACCCTCCTGGATGCCCTTCGAGCCGCCGGCATCGGAAACTTCGTTTTCTCGAGCAGCTGCGCCACGTACGGCATTCCCCAGGCCCTGCCAATCGATGAGGACCATCCGCAGAAACCCGTCAACCCTTACGGGTCAGGCAAGCTGATGGTGGAGCAGGTGCTGCGGGATTTTGACCTTGCTTACGGCGCCCGATCCGTTGCATTGCGCTATTTCAATGTGGCGGGTGCGGACCCGGAGGGCGAAATCGGCGAATGCCACGAGCCGGAAACCCATGCCATACCGCTTGCGATCCGCACGGCCTTGGGCGAGCAGCCAACATTTGAGATCTACGGCACGGACTATCCGACGCCGGATGGCACTGCCATTCGCGACTACGTGCATGTGATGGATCTCGCCCGCGCGCATGTCCGGGCACTGGAGTACCTGCTCGATGGCGGCAGTAGCGCGGCATTCAATCTCGGAACCGGCGCAGGCCATTCGGTGAAGGAGGTCGTCAGGGCGGTCGAGGCAGTGACCGGAAGACGCGTGAATTCCAGCCCCGCGCCGCGGCGGGACGGCGATCCCCCTGTCCTGATCGCCAATCCCGAGCGCGCCAACCGGGTTCTGAAGTGGACGGCCGAGATTTCAGGACTGACCGATATCGTGCGCACGGCAGTTGAGTGGCATCGCAAATGGCGTTCAACGCGAGCCGTGCCTGGGGAGGGAAAGTGGATTTCTCGATGATCGCATTGCTTGTGGTCGGCGGTTTCGTTCTGGCCATGCTGGTCGCTTCCGAATTGGGACGGCGCTTCGGCATTGCGCAGATCGCGCGAAACCCGGAAGGCCTGGCGAAGGGCATCGGCGCCGCGGAAGCCGCGGTGTTCGGCTTGTTGGGATTGCTGCTGGCCTTCACATTCTCAGGCGCGGCATCGAGATTCGAGGACCGCCGTCACCTGATCACCGCCGAGGCCAACGCGATCGGCACGGCCTATCTCCGCCTCGACCTGCTTTCGCCGGATGCTCAGCCGGCAATGAGGGATTTGTTCCGCCGGTATCTCGATGGCCGGCTCGAAACCTACCGGAACGCGCAGGACCTGGCCGCGACGCAAGCGAGTTTCGCGGAAGACGTGGCGCTGCAAGGGCAGATCTGGAAGCGGGCAGTCGCGGAGTCCATGAAACCGGGGATGCCCACGCAGGCCGCCATGCTGTTGCTTCCTGCATTGAATGAAATGATCGACATCACGTCGACGCGCCTGATGGTGACGCGCAATCATCCGCCACTGGTCGTATTCCTGATGCTCGCCATGCTCGCGCTGGTCGGCGCACTTCTCGTCGGCTACGGGACTTCAGTCAACAAGCAGCGGACCTGGCTTCACACGCTGGTCTTCGCGGCGATCCTGTCCTTGACGACCTACGTGATCATCGACCTCGAATTTCCGCGGCTCGGACTGATCCGGATCGACGAGGCCGACCGGATACTCGTCGACCTGCGCGAAGGCATGCGCTGAATCGATGATCTTAGAGCTGGGCGTCCAAGTGCAGGACTCGCGTCATCCAAGCCTGGAACCGCCGCCAACCGGATGCTTCGGGATCGGAATCGAAAGTCTCCGACCCGTCGCTCCAGGCCAGCTTGTCGTCTTCAAGCGCCACTTTCCACGCGCGAGCACCCGCCGTCTGTTCCGCGAATATCGCGTCGAGCTGCCGCGCCAGCATTTCGTCCTCGACCAGCACGCCTTGCTCGCAGTTGAGCCAGGTCGATCGGGGGTCCACGTTGTAGCTGCCGACGAATAGTTTCCGGCCATCGGTTGAAATGGCCTTGGTGTGCAGGCTGGCGCCCGACGACCCAAAAAGGCTTGATCCCGACCCGCCCGCCAAGGGTTTCAACTCCCACAATTGCACGCCTCCCTCGAGCAAGGGGCGCCGATAGCGCGAGTACCCGCCGTGCACGGCCGCGACGTCGTTGGCGACGAGTGAATTGGTCAGGATGCGGACCTGTTTCCCGGAGCCCACGGCGTTCGTCAGGGCCGCCGTCACGCGGTCCCCCGGAACGAAGTACGGCGAGATGATCTGAATCTCCGCCTGCGCCTCCTGGACCATCGGCAGGAGCGTCGACGCCACGGGCGTGCGCTTCGCTTCGCGCTTGGTCATCGTGACCTTCGCGGGGTCATCGGAGACGAACTGGTAATTCTCTGACCACTGCATAGGCCAGTCCCCGGCGATCAGCTTTCTAACGCGGTCCTCGCCCCGAAGCGCCGTCGCGTAGCGGCCCGCTTCGGCTGCCCTGGCGTAATCCGCGAGCTTCTCGCGCAATTTCGCGAGGGCTTCATGGCTGACCCCATCCGGGTCCAGCGTTTCGATCGGATAGGCGCTGGCCGAATTCCAGTACTTGTCGAACGAGTCCGAGGCGTCCCGGACGATCGGACCCAGCATCGCGAAGTCGAGATCGACGAAATTCATCTCTTCGCCCGCGCCGAAGTATTCGTCGCCGATGTTGCGTCCGCCGACGACCGCGAAGCGGTTGTCTGCGATCCAGCTCTTGTTGTGCATGCGACGGTTGATGCGCTTGAAGCTCATCGCGCCTTCGCCCGCCCGCTTGAGCGTACCGTCGCGCGTGACCCACGGATTGAACAGGCGAACGTCGATGTTCGGGTGCGCGGCGAGTGCGGCATAGCCCTCGTTGAAGGCGCGCGCGTCCAGGTCGTCCACGAGCAGCCGCACGCGCACGCCGCGATCGGCGGATTCGAGCAGCTGTCCGCCGAGGAAGATTCCGGTCTGGTCGGCGTGCCAGATATAGGTCTGCACGTCGAGACTGCGCGCCGCGAGGCGCGCGCTTTGCATACGGAGCACGAACGCCTCGATTCCGTCGGTAACGAGGCGAAACGCGGAGGCTCCGGGATGGTCAGCCTCGCGTTTTGCCACCAGGTCGTCGATGGCTCCTCCCTCGGCCAGGGCGATTGCCACGACGTCCGGCCCGGCCGGACGCGGCGGCAGTTGCACGCAGCCGATGAGTGCTGCGACCGCCGTGCAAACAAGGACGAGCCGGATGCGGGAAGCGGACAATCGGTCGCGAAAGTCAGGCTCCAATCGCTACTCGCGACGGATGTTGACCTCGAGCCCGGTCAACGTGGAGCTTGCGAGCGTCAGCTCGAACTTCGGGGTCTTGCCGGTCCTGCCGATGACAACGTCCTCCCCATCGTCAGTCTCCACGTGATATCCCTCTCCGAGCGACACCTTGAGGGAATCGCGGACCGCCTTGGCGACTTTGTCCGCGCCGCTCCTGGCCGGAATCTTCGTCTCGACGTCGACCGGTACGCCGCCCTCCGGGCTAATACGGAGCGTAATCGTGCCATCATTGGCGGCGCGGTGTCCGAATGCGATGCGCCACTTGCCGGCTGCATCGGCCTGGGCGATCGTTGCAAATACTCCAACGCCGAGGGCGGCGAACGCGGCCGCGACAGGTCCAAGTCGGGAGCGATTCATTGTCAGCCTCCAATGTCATTCGCCGGGACAGATGGTCACTCATGGTACGCCAGCTTTTCGTGCTGGTGTGCGGCGGCGGGATGGCTTGCATTGCGTCCACGCAGGAAATCGAGCCGCGCGCCTACTTGCCGGCGCCGGTCGGCGCGACTGTCTTCCTGGGTGCGTATGGCCGGTCCACCGGCGCCATCCTGACCGACCCTTCGCTGCCGGTCGACGATGTCGAAGCGGAAATCAACGCCGCGGCCATCGGTGTGGGCCATACGTTCGGATTGTTCGGCCGCCTGGCGAGTGTGGGCATCGTCATCCCCCACATCCAGGGACATTTCACCGGCACACTCGACGGTACACCTGCCGAGGCCAACCGCTCGGATATCGGCGACGTCAGGTTGCGGCTCGCTGCCAATCTCATTGGAATCCCTGCCCTCGAGCTCAAGGAATTTGCGAAGCGAAAGCCCTCGACCAACGTCGGCGTCAGTCTCGTCATCGCCGCGCCGACCGGCGACTACGACCCGGACAAGCTCATCAACGTCGGCACCAATCGCTGGGCGTTCAAGCCCGAAATCGGCGTCAACCATCCGATCGGCAAATGGCTTCTGGAGGGCGCTGCCGGCGTCTGGATCTTTACCGACAACGACGACTATTTCGGGGGCCGATTGCGGGAGCAGGACCCGCTCGTGAGCGTGCAGGCACACGTCAGCTACAACTTCCGGCCGCGATTATGGCTCGCGCTCAACGGAACGTACTACGAAGGCGGTCGGACCACCGTCGACGGAGTTCCCGCGCGCAACCGACAGTCGAACTCGCGGGCCGGGCTCACGCTCTCCGTGCCGGTCGGGCGCCGACAGTCCATCCGCTTCTACTGGAGCAAGGGCGCGACGACCCGGATCGGGAGCGACTTCACCAACTATGGGGTGGCCTGGCAGTACACGCTCGTCGATTGATTGAGAGACTATCGCGCGGTCGCGGGTCCTTGCGCTGCGCTTGTGGCCGGCAACTCCGGGCCGAGCTCACGCTCCCATTTTGCAACGACGGCGGTCGCGATGCTGTTGCCGACGACATTGGTCGCAGAACGGCCCATGTCGAGGAACTGGTCTATCCCGAGCAGCAGGAGGATCCCTGCTTCCGGAATGTTGAACTGGCCGAGTGTCGCGGCCACGACGACGAGCGAGGCGCGCGGCACGCCCGCGATGCCTTTCGAGGTCAACATCAGGATCAGCAGCATGACGATCTGCTGGCTGATTGGAATGTCGATGCCGTAGACCTGCGCGATGAACATGACCGCAAAGGCGCAGTACATCATCGAACCGTCGAGATTGAACGAGTAGCCGACCGGCAGCACAAAGCTCGCGATCCGGTTGCTGATGCCGAAGCGCTCGAGCTCCTCGAGCGTCTTCGGGTACGCGGCTTCCGAACTTGCGGTCGAGAACGCGAGGATCACGGGCTCACGGATCCTGCGCACGAGGCCAAGGATCCTCGGGCCGACCACGAGCGCGCCAAGCGCGATCAGCACCAGCCAGAGGATGGCGATGCCGATGTAGAACTCGCCGACCATCACGCCGTAGAGCTCCACGATGCCGAGGCCCTCCTTCGCCACGATGCTGGCGAGCGCGCCGAACACCGCGAGCGGCGCGAACAGCATCACGTAGCCGGTGACCTTCAGCATGATGTGTGCGAGCGTGTCGAGCGCCGCGACGATCGGGCGCGTGCGATCGCCGAGGGCGGCCATGGCGATGCCGAAGAAGACCGAGAAGACGACGATCTGCAGGATTTCGTTGCGCGCCATGGCGTCGAGGATGCTGGTCGGGATGGCGTGGGTGATCAGCACCTTGAGTGACAGCTGTTCGCCTTCGATCGCCGCAGCCGCGTCGTCTGCGGGGATGGGCAGTTGCATTGTCTTGCCAGGCTCGAACAGTCCGACGACGATCAGTCCGAGCGACAGCGAGATGATCGAGGCAAAGATGAACCATCCGAGCGCCTTTCCGCCGATGCGCCCCACCGTCCGGATGTCCTCCATCTTCGCGATGCCGACCACGAGGGTCGCGAATACGAGCGGCGAGATGATCATCTTGATGAGGCGGAGGAAGGCGCCGGGCAGGAGGGCTATGCCTTCGGAAAACCCGGCACTGCTTTCGGGGAATGCCGAATGGCTCAGGTAACCGGCGGCAATGCCGGCCACGAGGCCAATCACGATGAAGGTCGTCAGCCGGTTGAACCCCATTCTCCGCACTATTGTCCGGAATGCGGAGCCGTGGCAATGGTTTGACGGAATGTCCCGCCCGGGTCAATCGCCATGCGGCCGGCGCGTATGCAGGCACGAGCCGGGGGCCCCACGCGGGGTCTTGCCACGGTCATGGTAATATTCAAGGCCGCAAGGTGGAATTGCCGGTACTCCATTGAAGCAAGGGCGGGACCCACATGAATCGATTGCTCATCGTCAGCACTGCGGTTATCGGCGTGCTCGCCTGCGCGACGAGCGTCGGCGCAAGGGCCGACACGGTCAGGCCAGGCCAGGAAAAATTCAAGGTGATGCTGGGCGCGTTCCTGCCCGCGTTCAACACCGATGTGCAGGTCGACGATCAAGACCAGCCAGGCGACGACATCGGCCTCGGGAGCGACCTCGGCGTTGACGAGGACGAGTCTGGCGGATGGGTCGGGTTCGAATGGCGCATGGCTGAGAAACATCGTCTCGGCGCGATGTACAGCAGTTTCACGATGAAGGGCACCCGCGTCATCGACAGGCAGATCACGATCGGCGACGAGATCTATCCGGTCAGCGCGACGGTCACGACCGAGCACAAGATCGAGATCATTCCAATCACCTATTCGTATTCGTTCATAAACAACGAGTCGAACGAGTTCGCGGTGACGGCAGGCGTCAACTGGAACCAGATCACGCTGTCATTGACGGGCTCGACATCACTGAGCCCCGACGATATAAACGCGACTGCCTCCGCGAGTGCGGACCTTCCACTCCCGCTCTTCGGTGTCCGGTACGACCATCACTTTTCGGATAAGTGGTCGGCCGGGGCCAGCGCGGCGTTTTTCGCCATCGAGTTCGCCGAAAGTACGTTCGAAGCGAGTGGGTCGATCGTGAGTGCCCGCGCGTATGCCGAATACCGGTTTGGAGACCGCTTCGGAGCCGGATTCGCGATCGACGGATTCAAGCTCGACGTTGAAGCTGCAAAGCCACGCTGGACCGGCGAGTACGTGCTCGACTACTGGGGTCCCCAGCTCTACGTCACCGCCCGCTTCTAATCCCAAAGGGGACAGTCACTTTTGAAGGGGACGTTCACCTTCAGATTGAGGTGCCGTTCCAGGGGCGCATTTGCCACACTTGAAGGTGAACGTCCCCTTCAAAAGTGACTGTCTCCATTTCGCGTCAGGTGCCTGCGGTGAACTGCAGGAAGATCATCGTGCCGTTGGGGTTTCCGCCGTACGAGGGATTGAGCGCGGCGTCTAACTCGTTCAGCGTGTAGAGGGCGCCTAGCCCGAGCTTGATCCTCTCCCCCAACGGGAATTCGTGCAGCGCGCCAAGCGACACCTTGCCGACGTCATGGATCTCCTCGGTCGGGCCGAGGTCGTGGCTCTCGATCCATTCCGCGCGCGCGAATAAGAGCCATTCCTTGCGCGGCGCATAGGCGGCTTTGAGCGCGACGGCATTCGTCGCTTCATGCCCGGTCGGATCCTTGCGTCCCCAGGCCAAGGTGGCTGACCACCAACCATCGTCTCCGACGACGTCGGCCCAAATGACGCTCGCCGACAAGCGCGACTCGTCGATCTCGGGCTCGAGCTGCTCCGGGCTCTCGACGTCCGCCCAGGACGCTTGCAGGGACCAGCGCTCGCCCGGATTCCAGCTCGCGCGCAGCGACGTGCTGTCCATTCGCGGCCGTTCGATGTCGTAGCGGTTCTCGTCCGGTTCGCGGCCGGTGAATTGCGAGGCCTCGAATTTCCAGGCGTCCTGCACCCAGCCGGCAGTGACGACTCCGAAGGTGATGTGCGTCGAATCGAGCCAATGATGCGTGACCGGCGCCTCCGGGCTTGCCATGGTCGACATCCGGTGCATGAAGGCCGGCGGCCCGAATGCGGGCTCCCCCGGCAGCGCCGCGTAGAGGAATGCGCTCCTTTCTCCCTCGAACTGCCAGGCGTAGGTTCCGGAAAGCTCCATGAAGAGCTCATGCGGATGCTGGCGGTCGATGAGCGGCGTCTCGCCGTCCGCGGTCTCCCCGGCCGCGAGCAGGAGCGGATAGCCTCGCTTGCCCATGAAAGGATCGGGACTCAGCATGGCGCGCAGCGTCAGGGCGTCGCCGCCGGCGGAATCGCGCCGCGCCGATGCCATGGCCATGCCGGAAATGAAAGCCAGCGTGTCGCCGCGCGGGCCTTCCTGCCAGTCGTAGACGCCGTTCAGCATCGTGTGACCCATCAACAGCCAGTCGCCGCGCATCACGTGGCCCATCGCGTGTGGCGATACGTCGGGCTGCCAGGACGTGCCCGAGGCGTCGCGCGACATCGGGTACGACCCGAGTGCGCCGGTCATTGCCTTCGGCGCCGCATGTTCTTCGTGAGACGGTTCGCCGGCAAGTGCGGGACCCAAAAGTGCCGCGACCGATATGAGGTGAAGCGCAATCATCGGGCAATCGATCTTAACCCGCCATAGGTACTCTAAAGGGGACGCGCCCCTCTAAAGGGGACGCGCCCCTCTAGAGGGGCGCGTCCCCTTTAGAGGGGCGCGTCCCCTTCGATGAATCAGCCGATCGACTTCGAAACGACGGCCGAATAACCGCTTTCGCCACCGTTGCTGTCGTAGGCCGTCACGACGAAGTAGTAGGTTCCGGCCGGCAGATTGTCGATCACGAACGTCGTGACGCCGGCGTTGGCGATTTGCCGCACATTCGGATAGTTGCCAAGCGCAGTGCCGTAACGTATCCGATAGCCGGCCAGATTGGTCAGCGGCGAGCCGTCCGAACGCAGCGTCGGCGGCTGCCAGGACAACGTCGCGCTGCCACTCGACACCTGCTGCACCGCGATCGTGAACGGCGCGAGCGACGCGCCGAACGTGCCGTCGCTGACACGAATCGTGATGTTTGCGTAGGTTCCGACGGTGCCAGTGCCAGGCGTGCCGCTGAGTCGGCCAGTCGCGCTGTCGAAGCTCGCCCACGCGGGACGATTGCTGATGTTATATGTCAGCGTGTCGCCGTCGGCATCGGTGGCCGTTGGCGTGAATTCGTAAGCCTGGCCCTCGCGCGCGGCCGTCGGTGGAGCGCCACTGATGTTGGGCGCGCGATTGCCTTCCTGGACGGTGATTGAGAACGGCCCAAGCATGGCCGTTGACCGCCCATCGGTGACATGGATTTGGATCTCAACGTATTCCCCGATGGCCGACGCCGCCGGTGTGCCGCTCAGGCGCCCGGTCGATTCGCTGAAACTCAGCCATGCGGGCCGGTTGACGATGCTGAAGCTCAGTGCATCGCCTTCCGGGTCTACGGCGGTCGGCGTGAATGAGTAGGCCTGGCCGACCGTTACTAGTCCGCATTTCTCACGCGGCCTTGGATTTTCGGATGGCTGATCCATTGCGTCGAGTGGTCTGCCGACGTCACGTGTCACGCGGGTCAAGGTGCGCGGAGTGTGGATTTCGCCGACAGCGA
>Ga0187893_10014940_pt1 | contig 10491 bp, 6 predicted proteins | sample MA1701074metaG_FD_139574 | JGI IMG/M metagenome (GOLD analysis project Ga0187893, IMG submission 139574) | White microbial mat communities from a basaltic lava cave in the Kipuka Kanohina Cave System on the Island of Hawaii, USA - MA170107-4 metaG ...
CCTCGTGGTTCGCACGAGTGCGGAGCTCGATCTGCGCAGCCAGGACGCCGTCGATCGGTTTTTCTCGTCGACGCGTCCGCAGGTGGTGGTCCTGGCGGCGGCGCGCGTCGGCGGCATTCAGGCGAACAACTCCCGGCCTGCGGATTTCATCGGTGAGAATCTGCTCATCCAGACTCACGTCATCGACGCAGCCCGTCGCCACGGTGCGCGCAAGCTCGTGTATCTCGGATCGAGCTGCATCTATCCGCGACTCGCGCCGCAACCGATGAAGGAGGAATACCTGTTGACCGGCCCGCTCGAGCCCACCAACGAGTGGTACGCGATCGCGAAGATCGCCGGCCTTAAGATGTGCCAGGCGTATCGGCGCCAGCACGGGTTCGATGCCATCTCGGTCATGCCGACGAACCTCTACGGTCCGGGCGACAACTTCAGCGAGAACGATTCGCACGTACTGCCGGCGCTGATTCGCAGGTTTCACGACGCGAAGGTGCAGGGCCGCGAGCGCGTGACGCTCTGGGGCAGCGGTACACCGCGACGCGAATTCCTGCACAGCGACGATTTCGCCGATGCGCTGTGTTTTCTGATGGAAGGCTACAGCGACGAGGCGCCGGTCAACATCGGTTGCGGGAGCGACGTCACGATTCTGGAGCTCGCCGAAACCATCCGGGCGGTCGTCGGTTTCAGGGGCGAGCTCGCCTTCGACCGCAGCAAACCGGACGGCACACCGCGCAAGCTTCTCGATGTCTCGCGCCTGACCGCGCTCGGCTGGGCCGCCGGGATCGGCCTTCGCGACGGGATCGAGCGGACGTATTCCTGGTTTAAGGACCATCACGCCGATCTACGACTGTAGAAGGCGACGAGGACGGCGGTGCGCGTGGTAACGGTATCTGCCTCCACCTCTGCCGACAGCGGGAACGACGTTTCCCATTGCACCCATACCCCTGCGCCCGTACACTTCCCGCCGATTTTTCAGTCACTTAGAACAAATTCCATCCGCTTGAATCGCACCGGCGCCCTCGTCCTTCTTCTTGCCTCCGCGCAGTTTCCGGAGATGTCTTCGGCCGACCCCTGGCTGGCGCCCGGCGATGTCGGCATGCGGCACGACCTCGAGCTGCTTGCGGACGCAGGCATCGTCAAGGGACCGATCACGCAATGGCCACTACCCTGGCCGGACATCGCGCGCGACGTCACCGCCGAGGTTGATCTGCCCGGGCTCGGTCCCGGTACGCAGGCGGCACTCAATCGAATTCGGCGCGCGGCGCGCGCCGTGATGCGTACCGGCGAGCTGGGTCGGCACTCCCGTATTGCAGGAACCAACGAACCCGACGCCTTGCGTGGATTCGCCCGTACGCCGCGGGAGCAGGGCGAGGTCGAAGGTGGGATCGATTGGACCGGTGAACGTCTTGCGGTTCGATTGCAGGCGACCGGCGTCGTCGATGCCGAAGATGACAAGACCTGGCGACCCGACGGATCCTACGTCGGCGTGAGCCTCTGGAATCTGATGTTCTCGGCTGGCTATATGGAACGCTGGTGGGGGCCAGGTTGGGACGGTAGCCTCATTCTATCCAGCAGCGCGCGGCCGATCCCGGCATTGACGATCGAGCGCAACTACTCGGACCCTTTCACCTGGCCGGTGTTCGAGTGGTTGGGCCCCTGGCGCGCGAGCATCATGTTCGGCGCACTCGAAGATCATCGCGAGGATTTCGATCGGACGCGTTTCTTCGCGGCACGCCTGACCTTCAAGCCGTGGCAACACCTCGAGATCGGCCTGTCACGCAGCGCGCAGTGGTGCGGTGAGGGCAGGCCTTGCAATGCCGGGACGTTCTGGGACCTGTTCACGGGCCAGGACAACGACCAGCTTCCGACGCAACAACCCGGCAATCAGCTCGCGGGCTACGATCTGCGGCTGTCATCGCCCTGGCGCGCGGTTCCCATCGCGCTGTACGGCCAGATGATCGGTGAGGACGAAGCGGGCGCCTTGCCCAGCAAGTTCCTAGGGCTGTTTGGCGCACAGTTCTCCGGCTCCGTCGGCCAGGGTTCATACCGCTTGCGGGTGGAATACGCCGAAACCGCCTGCTCGTTTTCGCACGCCGAACCCGAGTTCGACTGCGCCTACGAAAGCCTGATCTATACGCGGGGCTATCGTTTCCGGGGCCACGGCATCGGTCATGCGATGGATGGAGATGGCCGGATGACGACCATCGGCGCCATGTACGTGGACCCCAGCGGCGCCTCGTGGGACCTCCGCGCGCGCGCGGCCGACCTCAACCGCGATGCCATCACGGCGGAGCCCAACAACGCGATCGCCCAGCTCGCGACCGAACTCGAAAGCCTCGACCTGTATCATCGCCGGGAGTTACTGGGCGGCAGCTTGACGGCTGGTCTTGGTTTTGAAAGGCGCGAGGTCCCCTCGCTATCATCGCAGGACGACGAATGGCGACTCACGGTCGAATGGGTCGGGGAATTCTGATGGAAGGGAAGAACCCAACCTGCATCGCTCTGACTCCATCTCCCCGCTTCTCAGCCGGGGCGAGAGGCTTCTTATTGCCTTGCCTGCTCGTCCTGTGTTCGATCACTTGCCTTCCGGCATTCGCCCAGCAAACCGAGATCAGCGCGGAACAGCTCGAGATACTCAGGAACCTGCCGCCTGAGCAGCGCGAGGCGGTCATCGAAGAAGTCTTGCGCTCCAGGGGAACAAGCGGCACCGATACTCGCGAGGAACAAGGCGAGGATCGCCAGAAAAAGCCAGAACAGGAAGTTCGACCGCTTACTGCCGATGAGAAGGCGGAACGAGAAAAACGGGCCCTGCGCAAGAGACTGCGGGAGCTGGAGGAAGAAACGGAGCCCGCCTTGCGCGCGGGCGACACGCTGATTGTCGATCTGAAGCTGCGAGAGCGCCTCGATCGGCGGACAGTCGAGGCTGACAAGCTCAGGGCGCTACGGGATCGTATCGTGGTGCGCAATCCCTATCGCCTCGACCGCGCCGGTCAGTTGGTGTTGCCGGGCTTCGAAGCGCTGGCCATGGAAGGGCTCACGGAAGAGCTCGCCGCCATGCGAATAGCAGCTGACAAGGACTTCGGCGAGTTTGTGGTCAAGGTCACGCGCCTGAAGCTCGAGCCCGCCGGCGACGAGGCGCTCGAGCCGTTCGGCTATGACCTGTTCACGGACGCGCCATCGACGTTCGTACCGATCACCGACGTTCCCATGCCACCGGATTACGTGGTAGGGGCGGGCGATCAACTTCGCGTCCAGCTCTTCGGTAACACCAACCGCAATCTCACCCTGACCGTCGGGCGTGATGGCAACGTGAGTTTCCCCGAACTTGGCCCGGTCTCGGTCAGCGGTCAGAGATTTGCCGCGGTCAAGCAGAACCTCGAAGGGCGTGTGTCGCGGCAGATGATCGGCGTGCGCGCCAATGTCGAGATGGGTGAAACCCGCACCATACGAATTTACCTGCTGGGCGAGGTGGAGAAGCCCGGCTCATATACCGTGAGCGGCCTCTCGACGGTTACCAATTCGCTGTTCGCCGGCGGTGGCATCAAGCGGACAGGATCCCTGCGCGGCATTCAGCTCAAGCGTAACGGCCAGCTGGTGCGAACGCTGGACTTGTACGACTTGCTGCTGAACGGCGACACCAGCAACGACGCGCGGCTGCTTCCCGGTGATGTGGTATTCATCCCGCCGCTCGGTCCGAGCGTTTCCATCAGCGGCGAAGTAGTTCGCCCGGCGATCTATGAGATCAGGGCGAACACCACGGTCGGCGACCTCGTAGCCCTGTCTGGCGGATTTACGCCCCGAGCTGACGAGCACGCCGGACGGCTCGAACGTCGCACGCAACGCGGCGAGCGTGCGGTGACGAACGTTGACCTGTCTTCGCCGGTCACGCGAGCTGAAGGGCTGCGCAATGGCGACTTCCTTCGTGTCTTGCGGATTCGCGACACGCTCGAAGGCGGCGTCACTGTTTCAGGTCACGTTTACCAATCGCAACCATTCGAGTATCGCAGCGGGTTGCGTCTGAGCGATGTGTTGCGCTACGAGGATCTGAAGCCAGGCGCGGACACGCGCTATGTGCTCATCCGGCGTGAGCTGCCGCCGGAACGAAGGGTCAGCGTGCTGTCCGCAGACCTGGCGGCGGCGCTGCGTGCTCCCGGCTCCGAAGACGATGTAGCTCTCGCGCCGCGCGATCAGCTCACGGTGTTCGATCTGCAGTCTGGTCGGGATCGTGTCGTAAGCGCCTTGCTCGCGGATCTGCGCTCGCAGGCCAATTATGATCAGCCGTTGCAAGCAGTCATCATCGGCGGACGCGTCCGGGCACCCGGGCAATACCCGCTCGAAACCGGCATGCGCGTCAGCGATCTCATTCGAGCCGGCGGTGCGCTCGAAGATGCGGCGTATGGTGGCCAGGCGGAACTCTCCCGATATCAGGTCGTCAACGGCGAGCACCGCCAGACACAGCTGATAGACATCGATCTGGCGGCGGTATTACGCGGGGATGGTGCTGCGGACATTCTGCTGCAGCCCTACGACGCGCTGAATATCAAGGAATTGCCGCAGTGGCGCGAACTCGAGATTGTGAACATCGAAGGGGAAGTGCGCTTTCCGGGCGTCTATCCGATTCAACGGGGAGAGACATTGCGGATGGTTTTGCAGCGGGCGGGTGGCTTGAGCGATCTCGCCTTTCCGGAGGGTGCGGTGTTTACGCGCGAGGAGTTGAGAGTGCGCGAACAACAGCAGTTGGATCGCCTCAGCGAGCGCTTGCGCCGCGATCTTGCCGTGCTGGCGCTGCAGGGTGCACAAACGGGATCTACTGGTGTTCAAGCACTCTCGGTCGGTGAGGGCTTGCTCGAGCAGCTCGAAAGCTCAGAGGCGGTGGGTCGCCTCGTGATGGATCTTCCGCAGGTCATGGCCAATGAACCCGGCGGCAAACAGGACATAGTCCTGAAGAATGGCGACCGACTGCTGGTTCCGAAGCAGAGTCAGGAGGTTACGGTCATCGGCGAAGTGCAGAACGCGACCTCCCATCGCTATGTTGCCGATCTGGCGCGCGAAGACTACGTCAGCCAGAGCGGTGGCTATACCAACCAGGCAGACGAGAACAGAACATACGTCGTGCGGGCAAACGGCAGCGTATTGGCCGAATCGGGTGGTGCGTGGTTCCGCAGATCGACTGGCGACATCCGGCCGGGTGACACAGTCGTCGTGCCGCTCGATGCCGGCAAGATGCGGCCGCTGCCGCTCTGGACGTCGGTGACGCAGATTCTCTACTACCTGGCCATCAGCGTCGCAGCCGTGAATTCGTTTTGAGGGCACCGGCAGTGCGCGGCTCGACACTGGTGTCGGCCAGTCTCTCTCCTGTGCCTCGTGCTTCGAGGAGCGACGAGTGACTCCCAGCCAACAGCAATCCACCGAGCACGGCGACGAAATCGGTCTGATCGGCCTTTGTCGAGTCGTGTGGGGCTACAAGTACCTCGTCTTGCTGACGTCGGGCCTGTGCGGACTGGTAGCCGTCTTGTTCGCGTTTACGCTCGAGCCGGTTTATCGCGCAGAGGTTGTAGTCACCGAGGTTCGTGACGAGGGCATGAGCGCCGCCGCATCGCTGGCGGACCAGTTTGGCGGCCTGGCGAGCCTCGCGGGCGTGAACCTGGCGTCATTCGGCGGTGTCGATCGCCAGGCAAAGGCGGTGCTGATGTCCCGCCAGATCGTCGAGGAGTTCATAAGACGCTCGGACCTGTTGCCGCAGCTGCTTCCCGAGCCCGACAAACGACTGACGCTATGGCGGGGCGTGCAACAGTTCAGGAATGACGTGCTAAAGATCCGCGAAGACAAGCGACACGGGATCATCACGGTCGCCATCGAGTGGACCGATCCTGTTGTCGCTGCCCGCTGGGCAAATGGGTTCGTCTCGCTCGCCAACGAAGTCATCCGCACTCGCGCACTCGACGACGCGAGCCGGAACATCGAATATCTCACCAAGCAGATTGCTCGTACCAACGTAGTTGAAGTCCAGCGAGTGATGTACAACCTGATCGAGAGCGAGACGAAGACGCTCATGCTAGCGAACGCACGGGTCGAGTATGCGTTCACGGTGGTGGATCCAGCGGTTCCCCCGGAAATCCGCATTAGCCCGCGGCGCACGGTGATGGTCATCGTCGGCACTCTGCTGGGGCTCTTCGTCGGCCTCGGCCTGGTTTTTATTCATCGCGCGGTCGAAAGATCGCGCCGGTGTTCCGCCGCGATGACTCGCGAGTAGGGTTGGCTGCGCGCGCTGTTGCGCGCATCGCTTCTTGACAGCGGATCCTGACCCCGGAGGGGACCCGGAGATGTCGCGTCGACGGGCTTCTGCCGACACGCGGCCCGCCAGCGAAGCGCTTGGCACCGATCGGTGGATCAATGTTGACCATCTCGATATATGCACTGCTGGGATTGACCATAGCGTCGATAGAAGTGTTTCGCTTCTCTCGCCAGCGGCGCATCGATGCCGTGACTTTCTTCAATCTCTACTACTTTCTCTTTTTCGTATTCGCGCCGATCAACGTGATCCTGTTCGGCGAAGCGGTAGTGCGACAGAAGTACGCGTACTACGCGTTCGGACACGGCGACGAAGTCACTGCGCTGTGTCTTCTGCTTGCTTACCTGCTGTTCGTGCTGGGCTTTTCGGTCAACCCGTCGTTGGGCAAGTGGTCAGCACTGAAAACACGCGCCGTAGAAACCTATTCTGTAAGACACGCCGCGCGAATAGCCGTTGTCTTTTTCGTGATCGGATCGCTCGCCATGGCGTACAACGTGGCCCAGGTCGGCGGGCTGCTGGAGGTCATACGGCAAGCCCCCAACATCAGGTCTGGCGAGTTCATGTTCGAGAGTAGGTTTGTCTTCATAAGGCAATTTCTCTCCTTCCTGTCGTGTGCGTTCATCCTCTTCCTGGCCGTTTACCTGGGCAAGAAGATCAACCACGCAAGAGTGACGGCCGCAGACAGGGCAGCCCTCTTTGTGATGGCCATCGCGTTTTTCTACTACGCGCTCGCTGCCGCGGGCAGGCGCGAGTTCATTTACCCGGTATTGCTCTATTACCTCGTCTCGGCATCCGCGGGACACCGGATAGGCTTGAAAGGCGCCGCCGTTGTGATGCTGGTTCTCTTGGCGGGGCTGGTCTCGACATCGTTGGCGATATCGGCCCTGCTTGGCGTTGATAGAATTGCGCCCTATGCAGATGAAGTGCTGGGGGTGGCGTACCTCAATACGGTTCAGGGTATCGCCGATTCCTTCATCCATTTTGTCGGCATGCAGCACGCACCCCTCTGGGAGTTCGGCTTCCTGACCGACCTCGTGGAGCTCCCGCTGCAACTCGTGCCTTCGCGCCTGTTCGAGTTTGACAGGGGCCGGGGCATGTTCGGAGAAACTACCCGGTTCCTGCTCGGAGAGGGTCTTGCGGATGATCTGTCCGGAGAGGAGGCTCCCGGGCTCCACGGCTATTTGCTGGTCAACTTTGGATATCCGGGAATGTTCCTGTTGTTCTTTTTCCTGGGCGCGGCCTATCGGTGGCTGCACAATGTGTTCGAGCCGGCGGAACGCACGGATGCGGTTGGTTGGCTTTTCTACTGGTGGGTGTTCTTTGGCTTTCTCGTGTTGTTTCGAGAAGGTGTCATCGCATTGGTCATCAAGCAGCACGCATCTTGGTGGCTGGCGATAGGGCTGCTGATGCTCACAGGGCGGCGCCTTGGCGGGACCCGAAGTGCGTGAGTCAAGTTTGGAGTAGAACGTTTCATGAACAATGTCTCTCAGAGCTCCCTCGTATGAAGCTGCATCTAGGCTGTGGTAAGCGCCATATCCCGGGATTTATCCACATCGATGCCATCGACTATCCGCATGTCGATCACGTCGCTGCGATCGACAGCTTGTCGTTCATCCAGGATGCGACCGTGGATCTGATCTACAACTGCCACGTGCTGGAGCACTTCAAGCGCAGGGATGTCGGGCGGGTTCTTCAGGAATGGTTGCGCGTCCTGAAGCCGGGCGGCGTGTTGCGCGTATCCGTTCCGGATTTTGCGAGCCTTTGCGAGGTGTACCGCCAATACGGACGGCTTGATCTTGTCATTGGCGCATTATTCGGACGGCAGGACTATCTCTACAATATTCACTACAACGTTTTCGACTATGACGATCTCTCTGCTGCCCTGGAGCGGGCAGGCTTCGTCAACGTGCGGCGCTACGACTGGCGTCGAACGGAGCATGCGAGCGTGGACGACTATTCCCAGGCCTACATCCCGCACATGGACAAAGAGCATGGCAGGCTGATCAGCCTGAATGTTGAATGTGACAAACTTGTCTGACCAGGTGTCATTGATACCCGTGCGACCCGCATCGATCGTCACCAGGTGGCGAGCGTTTCTCGCGCACTCGCCTTTGCGCCGACTGGGGCACGACGCGCTGGTGGCCGTCATGACTTCATCGTTCGCCAAGGGCCTTGGTTTCATCAAGGAGGTCCTGGTCGCTGCGTTGTTCGGCCTGTCCGGCGCGCTCGATATCTATTTGGTGGCAGTCGTTCTGATCGGCTTTCCGGTCAGCATTCTCCTCAATGCGGTGCAAACCGCGCTCATTTCTGCTCTGGCCGCGGACCAGTCTTCCTCCATAGACAGGCGACGCTTGATTGCGGCGACAGCGCTGCTCACTGTGGCCTGCTTGGCCGCTCTGCTGCCCCTGTGGTTGCTGCTGCTGCCCAAGCTCCTGCCGTGGCTCGCGTTCGGTTTCTCGCCTGAGAAGCGACAAGGTCTGGAGGCCGCGCTGTTCTGGTTGATGCCTTACTATTTCCTCAATGGGTTGAACCTGCTCGGTTACGGTGTCTTGCAGGCGAAAGGGCGATACTTCGTCAACGGTCTGCTGCCATCGGTAACTCCGATTGCCACCATACTGGTGCTGCTCGCGTCCGGCTCAACGGCTGACTGGCATGTCCTGACGACGGCTCTCGTGCTTGGGACGGCTGTTGAATGTGCAGCCTTGGTCATCGTACTGCTCCGGGGTGAGCACCTCGCCATGCCACGATGGCAAGACATTGTCAGACCGAAGCCCGTCGTCAGCGCCAGCCTGCTGTTGCTCCCGGGCACGTTGATGCTTGGTTTGGGGCCAGTGATCGAACAGGCCATCGCCGCGTCGATGGATGAGGGAACCAACGCCGCCCTGGGTTATGGCCTCAAACTTCCCGCGGCCATCCAGGGCATCCTCCTGACTGCCGTGGGCATCACGGCTCTGCCTTTTTTTGCGAGCCAGCTTGGGCAAAAGCGGGCGGCGTATTGCTTGCACAGTCTGGACAAGCTCACCCGCTGGCTGCTAGCCGGCGGGATGCTGCTTGCGATTCCACTTGCCGTTCTTTCTTCGGAGATCGTCATGCTGCTCTACCAGCGTGGCGCTTTCGATGCAGCAGCGACCAGCCGCGTGGCTCCGATTCAATTCGCCTACTTCGTGCAGCTGCCCTTTGCGATCGTTGCAATGCTGGGGCTGAAAGCGCTGGCTGCCCTTGGGCGCGAAGTACTCGTGAGCACCTACATAACTGGCGCCGTGTTGTTGCAGGGCGCTCTCGCCTACGGTCTCGGTACGCGCTACGGCGCCGTAGGCATCGCCTGGGCGGCTACTGTGGTTTCGGCACTGCAGGCAACCGCTAATTTCCTCACGGCGCGGTCAGCCTTTCATAGGTTGTCCGCGTGAAGAAAGTCTGCCTGTTCAACTATCCGGCCATCGCCGATTTTCACGGGTACCGAATCGAGACCTTTGATCCGCTCGCCTATTTTCCGAAAGGCTCGCGCTGGTCCTTGTCCGACCTGGCCACCTGGGGCTTGAACGGTTACGACCAGCGCCGGGCCCTCACTGCCGGTGCCGCCGGCGTGGATCGGCTATATCGTGAGCGCAGTCCCCACTACATGCGCATGCTCTCGGATTTCATCGACCGCTTCCGGGATTTCGATCTCATCGTCATGAGCACCTACAACTTCATTCATCCCGAGGTGCTCGTTCGTGAATTGAGAAAGCCGATCAAGGTGCTGGGCTTCATAGATGATCCCTTGTCAACCTATCTGCGTGGCATTCCTTACCTGTGGGCGTTTGATGGCGCATTCTTCGTTTCTCCGGGCTATATCGACGATCAGTTGTTTCAGGAGGCCATCCAGCGCTGGGGAGGTAAACCGGCCGTGTGGTGGCCGCTCGTGCCTTTCCCTTTTTCCCGGCCAAAGACGGCCGATGAAGCGTTTTTTCGCGACCGCGACGTCGACTTGGTCTATGTGGGCAACAGCAGCGCATCCAAATTCGAACGCCTGGCGCTGCTCAAGCGCCATTTCGGCGATCGCGTGCACATCCATGGCCGGTGGCCTTTCAATGGCTATCACGGTTTCGTGCGTGGTCTCCTGGGAAAGCGCATATACCCTCACCGCGTCACGAGCCTTGCCACCGAGCAGCGTACCCGTCTCTACTGGCGGACCAAGATCGGTTTCAACATGCACGTTTCCA
>Ga0187893_10014941_pt1 | contig 10490 bp, 13 predicted proteins | sample MA1701074metaG_FD_139574 | JGI IMG/M metagenome (GOLD analysis project Ga0187893, IMG submission 139574) | White microbial mat communities from a basaltic lava cave in the Kipuka Kanohina Cave System on the Island of Hawaii, USA - MA170107-4 metaG ...
ACACAAGAGATGGTTGAATTTCAAAGTTAAAATAATTAGTAATGTGGATATGCACGAAGACATTGAACCAAAAAAACCACGATTCACTTTGGTTAGAAAAATTCCATAGAGCGGGTCTAGAGGAATGCTGGTAGTCTAATACTGGAATCTTTCCACTATTCATGTTCAATTATAGTATGATCTTCTGAGCTTTATACTTTTCTATTGAAAAATTTTAAAATTTTGAATGCTGAATGAGCAACGATTTTGATAGAAATATAATGCTGGAAATTGATAGATTCTTAGATTTTTTAAAGTTTTAAGTTAAGACTTTCCAAGAATTTTCTAAATTTGGGTTCAATAATAGTTCTAATATCTTCGGAAATAATGGTCATTTTAGTATGAACACCCGCATCACCGAAAAATTTTACAGTTTGTTCAATATCGTTTTTTAAATTATTTGTAATTAATTTCCTTGTTACCATAACATCTAGTTTCTTTGAAAGTTTTAACTCGTCACCTTGTTTATTGTACAAAATTTCAATTGGCAGATCAGTTTGTTGTACTTTAACTAGGATGGAGGATTCTAGAGCTTTTCTAAACATAATCGCCGATTGTCTATTATGTCCACTTAGGTAACAATCATTAGCATCTTTAACATCTTCAAATATTATGTATGGAATTTTATTTTTGAATAATTCTACACTTGGTAAGTTATCTAATGCATTCATTGACATTTGTGAAGATGAATGAAGCTTAATTCTTGTAGTAATAGTTTTACCTTGCAGTTTAGAATGTGTGTTATTAAGAACCCAAGCATAAGATACATTATTTTCAAGATCAAATTCCCTATCAACTATATTCGTTCTTAGTGAATAAAGATAACTTAGTTTGGGTTCTGTGGGCATACTAGCATAGATACCACGCGGATTTTTAGGATTTGCAGGATGATTTTTCCAAAACTCTTTGAGTTTTTTATAATCTTCAACAGTTAAAAGATAAAAATATAGATCAAGACCTTCTTGCTCTACTTTAGAATAAATCGAAATTTTGGATTTCCCAACTCCTTGTGTTTTGAATGAGATAGCAGTCATCTCTCTATTACTGAGATAATTTTCATCCTCAATTACAAATGGATATGTTAGAGATTCTTTTGTTTTAGAAATTATTTTTGAGGTAGGTGGTTCTGTGATCATCTCGTCAGTCACATCTTTTCCTTTTTTTGTAACATACCATTCATCTGATATATCTACAACTACACTAGAACTTCTTCGTTCTTCTCTTATTGATGGTAACAATTCATGAGACATCTCATTTGTTTCATTAATTCTAATTCTCTCCAAATCATCAATAGGTATGTATTTTCCACTAATCACAATTGATTCCCCTTTCCTGTAAACTTCAAGAATTCTTTTAGCTAGTTGATCTTTTGTAAGGTCTAACATAAGCTCGTCGTGAGTAGGGTTTGATTTTGTGGTAATTCTAACGTGATAAACCATATAAGAGAAAATTAACTAGCTCCTAAAAATTCCTTTCAAAAACGAGCCCAATAGATGATAATTCAAGGGGATTAAATCATGATCATGGTTTAATATTTGAAACATAATATTATGGCATTGCGTTATACGGGCTCTGTCCTAAACCAGCTACAAAATTCTAATCTTCATGCAAGATGTCCAAATTGTGATAATGAGTTTAAACTGTCTTCTGCAATTCTATTTGATGGGTTTGGAAAGTTTCCTGAAATCGCAGAAAAAAAGAGAAATGAATGGTTAGACGAACTTAAAGTAAGAGCGGAAGAACTTATCAAACGAAAGGTATCAATGGATTTAGAATCTGAGAAAAAAACAATTGCTACTGGTGTTGGAGACATCATAGAACAAATTCTTCCAGCATACAAAGAATTCAAACATCCAATACAAGATTGTAGGGCTTTGTTCAAACCTGTCGATCTAATTATTTTCAAAGGATGCCATGAGTCAAAAGTTGACTGGATAACATTCTTGGATATAAAGACAGGAAATGCCAGGCTAAATGATCATCAACGTATGATCAAAGATGCAGTAGAAAAACAAAAGGTAAACTATGAGGTAGTCTGAGAGTGGATCTAATCAATCTATTTCAATCATTTCGAAGTATATTATGTGTATGTCCATGTTGTAATGATATTGTTCGTTTTTCTGATCTTCGTATTGAGTATAAGGGAAAAACTTCCAAGACTTGGTTGGATTCTTACGAAACAAAGGTGAGTAAATTAGATGAGAAAGAAGATGAACTAGACGAAAAAGAAGAAACATTACGTGAGCAAGCTCGTCAACGAGGTAGAAAAAAAGTTCCATTAATAGTTCAAAAATCAATGCACACTGAATTTGCCAAATTAAAATATGATCCTTATGACATCAAAGCCATTCTTCATCCAGTAGATTTTGTAGTATTCAACGGAATGCATTCTAAAAAAATGAAAGACGTTGTATTTCTCTCAAAGCAGACAGATAATATACAGTTAAACAACCTACGTTCTTCAATAGAAAAAGTAATCGACAAAGCGTCGTATGACTGGCAAACGGCTCATGTTGATATAACTGGAGCAATAAAATTCGAGTAGATATGAACAGAATACCGGTAGAATCTAGTAATCTAAGTTCAGTTGGATATGATCCCGATAGAAGAGTATTGGAAATTGAGTTCAATAGCGGAGGAATTTATCAATATTCCAGCGTACCTAAAAGTGAATATGATGGATTAATGAGTGCATCATCAAAAGGTTCCTATTTTGTTCAAAATATCAAGAATAACTATAGTACCACAAAAATTAGATAGGCACTAAAGTTATTGGATGTGGATCAATTAATCTCAAACCTTTTATCAAACGAATCAATTTTTTGTTACAATGGCAAAAAGTAATCGTTCATCAAATGAGCAACGATCAGATGTTCATAATCCAACAAGTTCTGATTACAAGGCATCTGTCAATAATCGTACCAATCAGATGAACCCAAATAATCCAGCTTATCCAAAATCAAAAACAAAGTAATGTAAACTTGGAGTTCCAGTTTATGGATTCTGAATAATTTCTTTTTATTTTTTCAAATCATTCCATTCTTTTTTGCTAAAAATATTAATTTTCTAAAATCAGCATGAGGAATAAATGGTGCAAATTGACCAAACGTCCATTTTCCTTTCATTCTAGGCTTATCTCCAATTATATAATATCTTAACCTCAATTCTGTTTTTACATCTGAAAGTTTTATTTCATCTAATACAATCACTTTATCTTTTTTTCTTGATTGTTGAATCCAAACTAATCTAAGTATTGGGCTTTGTCTATGCTTTCTATCGTTGTAAAATCTCTTGAAATGCAGAGGGGGTAACGATTTTAATTTAATAGTTCGATCTTTCTCATTTAACTTGTAAACATTTTCGATAAATCCATATTTCATAATTCTGGGAGTTAAAACGTCTTCAAATGCTTATCTGTCACTACAATAGAATTTTCAAGAACGTATGAAGATAATCTCTCTTGATATTCAAATGGTTAAATTTTTAAATTTATTTTAGAAAAATTAACATTCTTAATATGATATTTCATAGTTGATTATATTAAAAGTAGAAAAACCGAAGCTGGAATAATTGCATATTCAGATTTTACATCTAAATCAGATTTAGAAATAATCACTCCGCTTTTTTTACCAGTTTTACTTAGGAAATTTACTACTCCTGCTAGCTCCTTGGGGTTGATTCTGTTCCTAAATTTTACCTCTATTGGGACTTCGATAGAGCTACCATCATATAGTATAAAATCAACTTCGTGTCCTTTATCGTCTTTCCAGTAGAAAATATGGTTATAGTAATCGAATGTTTGCTTCTTATTACTTATTGCAAAAGCCCAACGAATGAGATGATCTGCAATAATTCCCTCTACAATCTTGCTTTGATTTTCATCATCTTGGACATAAGCCAGGCTAGTTTCAAAATTACCTTTTGCACTCATCCATCCATTGAATATATGCAAAAAGAACGGATCATGAAAGTAAAATTTCCTATCTTTTTGTATCATAGGAATTTTTTTATCACTTCCATATTGATGTACAATTGATAAAACAAATAGATCGTGTAACGTATATGCATAATCTGATGCAGTATTTGGACTTCCTAGTGCAGCTTCTTTTGCAAGACTATTCCATGATATATGACTACTTTGACTTTTTATTATTGCACCACAGAACTGTTTTAACATAGTTTCATTTTTTGATAGTGCACTCCATTCTCCAGTAATACTTTCTAAATAATTAGTATAGATGCTTTCTGATATTGTATTTGTTTTAATCTTTTCATTGATTACCCTTGGCGTACCACCTGTTAACATGTACTCGTAAAGTAAATTATTAAGTTCATTTTGATATGCATTAATTTTATCAATTTTATCGTCAATTTCCAAATTAATTAGTTTGTTAAAAATTGATTTTCTATTTGCTAATGAAAGTAAATTGTTATCATCTATGAATGCATCTATTTCATTATTTAGTATTGATGCGTACTCTGCAAATTTCATTGGAAGTAAGATTTTATCATAGCTATCATCTAATGTTCCCTTTCTTCCTGGAAGGCGTTCTGTTGCATTCTTAATGTTAATAGCTTGTGAGCCTGTAGCCATCACTGTACAGTTTTTTAATTTATCATTATCTACCAGCCATTTAATCCCTTTTTGCCAATCATTTACCGATGATGCTTCATCTAAAAATAAATAACATCTTTTATCACCTCGTTGTCTTGTGCTTATTTTCATGTAAGTTTCCACTACATCAACAACATCTTGTTGGGTGTTAGCTAAATCAAGAGAATAGTACAAAACATTCCATGGTGAGACATTTTTTTCCAAAAATTCTTTTATCTGTAATTTTACTAGAGTTGTTTTTCCTACTTGTCGTGGACCTCTTAAAGTATAAACGACTGTATTCTCAGGAGCAAAATCATAAGTAATCTTGTATTTTAGTCTAGGAATGTATTTTATTGCCGAATCTTTCCATTCTCTGATTTTTTTATCTTCATTTATTTTGGAAGGATCCTTCCACCAGGGATTCAGGTCTCGTACATCACTTTCTTTTATCATATTTGATATCATTGAAAAGTTCTTTATATATTGGAAAATGTTTCGCTGAAAGGTTCTTTATATATTAGAAATTGAGTCGATGAATAGAATTGTCTTACGAATGAATTAATCAAGTATTACTGTATCAGCTATACTTTCTAATTGCTGTATTTCCTCTTCGAGTAACTGTAATTTAGTTTTCACTTTTTGAACTAATTTGAATTTCTTGGTTATTCGTTCCTGTTCCTCCAAATTAAACTGATAACTTTCACACGTCTTAATTGTATGATTGGTTGGCATTATCGGAATCTTAATAGAAACTTTCTTCATGTTCGTTAAAGATGGTCTCCATGATCTATCAAAACTATGTTCTGCTTTTATTCTGTTTAATTGATAGGTAACATATTCAGGTAAAATGTTCTCATTTTTAATTCGTATATAGCCACAATGATCAGTTGTTGCAAACTTAACTCCTTTTGACATGATATTAAACTCGAAATAACTATCAATGCCCCATAAAACATAAGGTGCATCAAATTCACTCATATTAGATTTATTAGCATAACCAAAAATAACTCTAACATTTGCACTATAAATTGGAATTCCGCTCTGTACTTTGTAAACCTGTTTTTTTAAAACTCTTTTACCTATTCCAAGTTCAAAATAATTTGCATCTGTTATTTTGATATGTGCAAACTTAATCTCTTTTGTCATTCTTTAATTTTCACCAAATCATCTACAAGTGTGCTAAGTTCCTTTTTCAAAACATCCATAGTTTCTACATATTCATTTAAGGTTAATGCTTCTGCTTCTTCTTCAATTCCTAATTGACGTCTCTCATCTTGAGACCACCATCTGTCTATTGCCCAATGGTCTTGTGGAATAAACCTGCTAATTGGTTGTATTCTACATTTTGGATCAGTGGGTTGATATCCATTTTTATCTGTCATAAAATATCTGTACTGTCTTACCATATTCGGTAAATCATTGACATCAGGAAAACGCTTAGAATCAAGAGTTTCGCCAGTTTTTATTATTATATTTGTAAAAACAGGTTCGGTTTGTTCAAAAGCATGATCTTTTTTTGTTATGGATAGAATGTATGTTTTTTTATTACTACTATAGAATGTTTTTTTAGGTAATGATATAATTGCATTAACTATACAATTATCCCGTATGAATTGACGTAATTTGACATCGGTGGAACGAAGTAAAATTCCATCAGGAATGATAATAAAGGCATTTTTGCCTTTTTTTATAGATTTAATTATTTTGATAATAAATAATCCTTCTACACCAGTTGCATTTGTTTTATAGAAATTTTTCAGTAGTGTGTTTTCTTTTATGATGTTTTTCTGCGTACGACTTCCAGCAGTAACATAAGGTGGATTTGTCATAAGTAAATCATATACATTTTCTTGAGTATCACTAAGTGAACCTAAACTTGAAGTGTGGAGAGATTTGAAAGTGTCATTGAATAAGGTTGCAAACTCTTTGTGAAGATTAGGGTTTTCACGAAGGATTTGGGATAAATGAATTAGCATGTTCGCCTTTGCTAGAATTACTGTTTGTGGATCTCTATCTTGTCCAACATACTTCAATCTACGAGTTAAGCTACCTTGTGAATCTAAATGATAGTCATTTGGTCTTTTTCCTAGATATGGTTCAAGAATGAATCCGCCCACGCCACAGGCTGGATCGTTGACAATACTACCATCTGATAATTTGTGAATATCGCTCATTTCAACAATAGCCTTTACAACATTTCTAGGAGTAAAGAACTGACCCCAATTCTTCTGACCTATACTTTTAGCTAGGAATTTCTCATAAAGACGGGATTTGAACTCAGGATCTATATTATTGAGAGTTCCAAAATCTTTGAACTCTTTTAAAATATTTTTAAAAACTATATTTTGATCTGCTACAGTTGCATCTAACACAATGCCATTAATAATCCCCGTATTATCTACGTCATCAGAAGGAAACATTTCTTTAATGGCAGGTCTCACATAATCAAAATAATATCTCAATGACTGACCTGTATTATACACCGAATCAAAGTCAATCTTAATTCCATTATGTTCTTTTAAAACACCTAGATCACTGAGGAATTTGAATACAAAAATTTCTACAAATGTAGCAAGACATGCATCAGGATTCTCACCACTTGCTAACCATATATCTTGCCAAACTTTGTCTGCAAGATTTGATGGATTTTGAGTTGGTATTGGTTTAATTTGGGAATTAGTTTTACTGATGCTATCAAGAACAGTTTTAATAACTTTCATCGTTTCAGATATTTCAAAATTACTGGTATGCACAAATTGATTTTTTAAAGGATAGCCATCTTCTCTCGTTATGATATCAAATTTGTTTTTGCCTTCAACTTGTGGATTTAACCAATAGTATTCATCCCTATCAGTGACAATACCTATTTTTGCATCGAGACCTTTGGCATACATCATACATTCTTCGAATGCATGTTGTTTCTTTTTGTCAAGTTCTATAGGGGTCTTAAATTCAATTACAGCAATTACTATAATATTATCTAAATTTCGTCTATCAACAAGTAAGGCATCAGGTTCTTTGTTCTCAAGTTCTCCATAATCTTTATCTGGAATTATTTTGAATACTTTTAATGTTCTAAATTTTGTATCACCTAAGATATATAATTCATAAATGCCAAATGGTTCTCCATGATCTTTGTAATTCTTCTTTATGATTTCCTCACTCATCAGATAACATGCCTGAACTCTTAGAATAGATTGTTCCGTGCCTAAGTCAATTTTGTTATTCTTGGAGATTAATTCTTCTAAAGCGGTCATTTCCTTGATAATAACATTCGATATTGTTCTAGTCTATGATTAGTCAAATGTTGAGTCAGATGGCTTTTTTAACTCACCTACAAAAGTCTTAGAATCAGTAGATTCAATTTTGATATTATTATTTATGCAAAGATATGGTCCAGAGGAATAGGATGTAGTTTGGTTAAATTTTAGAGCCAGTTGATGAATTCCTTCATGCAATGTGATCTTAGTTGGAACATATGTTTCAGGAGGTTCAATTATTGAAATTGCATCCACAAAGTTTTGTTTTAGTTGTTTAATGTATTTAGCAAAGGTCTCGGCAATTTTTTCGAAGGGTTTCATGTATTCTTGGAGAGCAGATGATAAGGTCACAAAAGGTTTCATCGTTTCATCCAATTTTTTTATCAAGTTCCTTTTCCAGTTTTCTGATGTAATATCCCTCAATTATTCCAAACAACATACTTGTTAGAGTAATATTGTTGAACCCTGCTAAATATGTGGCATCATAATTCTTTGGTACTTGTTCAAGGCGGTTGTAATCTTCTTTGATTTCATTTTTCCACCATTCCACTGCCTCTTTGAGTTGATCTCTTGAGAGTCTTTCAGGGTTTTCCGCAATCCATTTATCGTATTTTTTTAGCTTGGATTCTCCAATCTCATGAAATTCCCCCCTAGAAATTACCATTCAAGTACTATATGTGGAATGGTTTTTTATTAATTACTTTGAGTTAGAATATCTGTGAAACTGCAAATCGGTTGCACTGGTTGGAGCTATGAGGGATGGTCTGGAACGTTTTATCCAAAAAATCTTGAACCAGGAAGGTATCTAAAGTATTATGCCAAGGTGTTTAACTTTACAGAAATCAATTCAACATATTATCGAATCCCAGAACAAATCATGACCAAAAAGTGGTTTTCTGATACTCCAAAAGACTTTAGATTTTCTGCAAAGTTTCCAGGAACGATAACTCACGAGCACAAACTAAAAAATGTAAAACCATATGTTTCTGAATTTTTGAATTCACTTCTTCCACTTCAACCAAAAATTGAGGCACTTGTTTTGCAACTACCCCCTTCATTGTCCTTTGATGATGCAAAACCAAGACTTGAAGAACTGTTTTCATATCTTCCTGATTACTACAAATTTCCAATAGAAGGACGGCATGAATCTTGGTTCACAGACGAAGCAATAAGGTATCTATCTGAAAAAAATCTGTGTCTTTCATGGAATGATGTTGCAGGAGTTGATAATCCATGTCCATTAACTTCTGATTATATTTACCTCAGAATAATTGGAGATCGTTCTATTTCTGAATTTGGTAAAATTGTAAGAGATAGGAGTGAATCAATTAGGAGCTGGGCTGGTAAAATTAAGAAAATTGAGGATAAAGTCTCATCAATCGTAGTTGCAATAAATAATCACTATCAGGGATTTGCCCCTGCTACTGCTAATTCATTTAGACTTGAACTTGGTCTGTCTGAACTTGTTTGGGATGAAAAAAAGCAAAGAACTTTAGGTGATTTTTAGCTTAGTATCTGAATTTTTACTACTGTTTCCTCGTCACTAATTTGTCTTGCATGCTTTTCACACAAGCGAATAAAAATTCTATAAAGTGGTTTTTTTGAATATTTGCTAGCAAAATAATACATGCAAATCAAAATGTTGCCTTCTGCATTACAAAATGGTATAGGACAGATCACAGATTTTTATAAAATTTTACTAGTATAACGGATCTGATTGATACTGGAATAACCTACAATTAACTATCCTAGAAGGATCCATCTTATCTGCAGGAGAAAAAATGGTACGAAAAATTGTCACAAAATTAAATGAAAATGATTATCACATATTTGCCAGAATTGCAAATGATTCAGGGTTATCAGTAGCGGAAAAATTAAAGGAGATAGTTGACATTTACATTATAGTTGAAAAAAATAAGTTCAAACAAAGTCGAATTAATCATATGTAAACAATCGATCATCTGGTTCACGACCAAACATCTTAACTGCCGATTGTACTAGAAAAAGGTAGTTTCCCTTTAATACTGCTACCTTGGCATCTTCCTTACTACATTTTTTTACAAATCTAACGTCCTTAGTCACAATAATCAAGTCGTGTTTTTTTGCGTATTCCAAAATTGCATCATCTTCCATTCCCGCAGGCAAATCCTCATGATGACCAACACAAAAGGACTTGTGATTTTGATCAATTTCGGCTTTATTTGAGAAATAATTACCTGCACAATGTTCGTCAAATAACAATTTCATGCTCATGTTATTATTATTGCATTGAAACTAAAAAGGATTATAGAATTACCAACAATTTGTTTTGAACCCCAATAATGAAACTCATTGACCTTAGCTAAAGCCTACAAACTCGTTAATTTAGCAATTAAGGATAAAAAAGTAAAGATTCATGATTTTAGAAATCCTACAATGCCTTGGAATCAAGGAGAAAAACTTTCATGGGAATTGGCTGATGGAATAGCCACATACCTTGAGAATGATTTAGAGTGGCTCAAGGCTATAATGAAACAGCTTCCACCTCAGCCAAAATGCAAACATCCTAAGGAACTTCATGATAAATGTGAAGGAAAAATTTATTGTATGGGATG
>Ga0187893_10014942_pt1 | contig 10490 bp, 6 predicted proteins | sample MA1701074metaG_FD_139574 | JGI IMG/M metagenome (GOLD analysis project Ga0187893, IMG submission 139574) | White microbial mat communities from a basaltic lava cave in the Kipuka Kanohina Cave System on the Island of Hawaii, USA - MA170107-4 metaG ...
AAGGGGTGCGGTGGAGAAGAACGTGAGCGCCATCACCACCACCACCGCCCATCGGTGGCGCATGGACCAGTTGAGGATCGCCATGTAGGTTCGCTCGACGGGGGCGTAGAACCGCGACTCCCGAGAGGACTTTCCGTGCCCCCCCACGTCGGACTCGCGGAGCCAGCGGGAGGACATCATGGGGGTCAGCGTGAACGCGACCAGGAGCGAGACCGCGATCGAGAAGGCCATCGTCACGCCGAAGGAGTTCATGAACCGGCCCACGATCCCCGCCATGAACGCGACCGGAAGGAAGACCGCGATGAGGGAAAGGGTCATGGCGATGACCGCGAGGCCCACCTCGCGGGTCCCCCCGATCGCGGCGTCTCGCGCGGACATTTCACTCTCTTCCATGTAGCGGAAGATGATCTCGAGAACGATGACCGCGTCGTCGATGACGATGCCGACGGCGAGAGTGAGGGCGAGGAGAGTGATGACGTTGAGGGTGAAGCCCATCCACTCCATCGCCGCGAACGTCGCGATGAGGGCGCTCGGGATGGCGATGGCGGCGATGACCGTCGGACGCCACCGTCCCAGGAACAGCCACACGATTCCCGCCGCCAGAAACGATCCCAGGATCAGATGCTCCTGCACCGCGCCGACCGCGGCCAGGATGAACTCCGACTGATCGCGGACCAGGTCCATCTTCCAGCCGGGGGGAAGCTGGCCCCGCAGCTGCTCGACGCGCTCCTTCAGCAGTTCCACGACCTCGATGGTGTTGGTGCCCGACTGCTTCCTCACCTGGAGCACGACCGCGGGCTCGCCCGCGAACGTCGCGACCGTCTCCGGGTCCGCCATGCCGTCCTCGACCCGGGCGACGTCACCCACCCGCACCGGATGGCCGCCGCGGATCGCGACGGGAATCGAAGCGAACTCCTCGGGCGAGGACACGCGCCCGTAGGTACGGAGCGTCAGGTCGCGCGAGCCCTGCTCCACTTTGCCTCCCGGGAGCTGCACGTTCTGGGTCTGGAGAGCCATGACTACTTCCGCGGCCGAAAGCTCGAGCCCGGCGAGCTTCGCGGTGTCCACCACCACGTTCACCTGCCGCGGCCGTCCGCCCACGACCCGCACCTGGCCCACGCCCAGCACGGATTCGATCTGGCGGCGGAGCGTCTTGTCCGCGAACTCGGTGATGTCCCGGATGGGGGCCGGACCGGAGAGCACGATCGAGAGCACGGGCGAGGCGTCCGGATCGATCTTCTCGATGATCGGCGGATCGGCGTCCGTCGGGAGCTGGCCCAGGATGGAGTTCACGCGATCCCGAACCTCCTGCGCGGCCACGTCGCCGTCCTTCTCGAGAACGAACTGCACGGTGACGACGGAGATCGCCTCGGAGGAGATCGAGATGAGCTGGTCGATGCCGCTGATGGTGTTGACCGCCTCCTCGATCTTGTCGGTGATCTCGGTCTCGATCTCCTCGGGAGCGGCTCCTACCAGGCGTGTCGAAATGGTGACGAAGGGGAAGTCGACGTTCGGAAAGCGGTCGACTCCGAGCTGGCCATAGGCGAACAAGCCGACCACCACCAGCGACAGGATGAGAACGCTCGCGAAGACCGGGCGTTTGACGCAGAGCTCGGCTAACTTATGCATCGACTTGACCTCAGGAGGCGGGATGAAGATCGAGCTCGACGCGGGCGAAGAGTCCCGGTTTCAGACGCTCGTCCCGGTTCGGGATCTCCGCTTCGACCACGAACGTGCGCGTCGCAGGATCGACGGCGCGCACCACGATGACGACCTTGCCTTCGAAGACCTCGTCGGGATAGGGCTCGACCCGTGCTCGCACGATCTGCCCTTGCTTCACCTGGCCGAGGTAGCGCTCCGGAAGCCGGAATCGAACTTTCAACGGAGACATCTGCACCAGGACGAAGGCCACGGTCGCCTCTCCCAGGCGCTCGCCGACGTCGGTCCTCTTTTCGGCGACGATGCCGTCGATGGGCGAGACCATGACGGCGTCCGCGAGCCTCTGCTGCGCGAGAGCGAGTGCCGCTTCGGCTTCCGCGCGAGCAGCTTCCGCCTGATCGAGAGTCGCCTTGGTACGGTCATAAACCGCCTGCGAGACCGAGCCCTTGCCGACGAGTCCCTGTTTTCTCTCGAAGTCGCGCCTCGCCTCGCCCTCCGCGGCCTTCGCCCGGGCCAACGCGGCCTCGGCGCGGGTGACGTCGATCTTCAAGTAGTCCGTCTCGAGCGTAAGGAGCGGCTCGCCCCTTCGCACGCGCGCGCCCTCGTCGACGAAGACTTTTCCCACCCGTCCGGGAAACTTCGCGGAGAGCTCGGAGGAAACGGGGGAGACCAGCTCGCCCGTCTCCCGCAGGACGGACGCCTCCTCCGCGGTCTCCTCCGCGGCGGCGGCGACTTGCGCCAGACCCTGTTTCACGTCGTCGGGAAGCGCCGGCTTGGCCTCCGCGTTCGCTTGCGCCGCCGGGGCCTCTGGCTCGGGGCCGCACGCGGACCCGAGGGCTACGGCGAAGAGGAAAGGTTGCACGATTCGGGCGTTCATGGGGTCGACTCCTGATTCAAGGCCACTTCCGTCAGCGTCCCGGCCGCATACCAGACCTGGACTTCGGCCGCGTAGACGAGAAGCTCTCCCGTCGCGACTCCGCGGCGCGCGGCGGCGAGCGCCGCTTCGGACGTCTGGAGATCGAGAGAGGTGAGCTCCTGGTTCTGGTAGAGCTCGGAGGTCTGCGCGTACTCGGCTTCCGCCGCCCGGAGCTGCTCTTCCGCGAGGGCGAGATTGGTGCGTGAGGCCTCGAGATCGACGAAGGCCATTCTCACGTCTTCCCGCACCGCGCGCCGCGCTTCTTCGAGTGCGAGCTGCGCCTGTTTCTCGCGCTCCTCCGCGATGGCAACGCGAGCCTGGATCTCCCCTCCCTGGTAGATGGGGACCGTCATCCGAATGGCGCCGAAGCCGTAGCTCTCTCTCGGGAAAGTCGTCGCCTGGCGCACGTAGCCGGCGTCGGCGGTGACGACCGGGAGGTAGGCCCCCCGCTGTTTTTCGACTTCGAGTCGTGCGGTCTCCGCCGACAACTCCGCCCGCCGCACCTCGGGCCGCGCGCGAAACGCCTGCGTGAGAAGCGCGGACTCCTCCGGGAGAGCGGGCACCGCGCGAACCCCTTCCGCGGGCGCCTGCAGCTCGAAGTCCTCGTCGAGGGCGAGAGCGAAGCGAAGCTCGCTCAGCGCCGCTTCTCTCGATCGCTCGGCCTCGACTACCCTGCGTTCGGCCGCCTTGATATCCGCTTCGGCGCGAAGCACGTCGACCTGAGTGGTCTCGCCCGCCTCGAAGAGCGCCGTCGCCTGCTCGCGCCGCCGCTGGGCGAGCTCGAGGTTCCGGCTCTCGACGTCGACGAGCGCCTCGGCTTGCAGAGCGAGCAGGAACTGGCGGCTCCCTCCGAGAAGGACCTGATCGGCCTCGAAACGCACTGCCTCCCTCGCGGAGTCGATTCCGAGCTTCGCCTGGCGATACGCTTTCAGATCGCGAAAACCGGCGAAGATGGGCTGGGACACGTTGACGCGCACGTCCCAGCTCGTGAGGGGCAAAATCACGCGAACGTCGTCCGGGGGCCCGAAGGAGACTTCGGCAGAGTTGCGCACGAGGCTCCCGCTGACGGCGAGGCGAGGGAGCACGGCGGACCGATACAGCCGCCGGTTGGCCTCCGCCGCGGGAACGTCCATGCGGGCCTGCGCGAGTGCGAGGTTCCGGTCGTACGCGAGCGCCATCGCGTCCCGGAGTGTCAGCCGGCGGACCGGGGGCGCGATGGGATCTTGCGCGGACGCGACGGTCATCCAGAGTGTAAGAGGCAGGGCGAGCATCAGACTCCTTTCGCCGCGAGTCCATGGAGGAGGAAGTCGGCCATCCAGGCGACGTCGGCCTCCGCGTCGGGAGGATGGTCCTCGGTGAGCCGGCGGAGCAATAGAGCCACCGCGCTCTCGGAGACGAAGAGCGCGAGCCTCGCCGGATCGCACGTTCGAACCTCGCCCCGCGCCATCGCTTCCGCGAGAGTCGATTCGAGCCTCTCGAGGTGTCGTGAATAGCGGGGATGGCACAACCGCCGCCGCCGGGCACTCTGGTGAACGGCGTCCGGGGGGTACTTGAGGGCGATGTAGATCCGGAAGAACTCCCGGTGCTCGTCGAAGAAATCGATCTCGCTCCGGATGAGCGCCCGGAGCTTCCCGGCGAAGTCCGAGATCTGGGGGAGGGTCGAGGCCAGCTTTTCCTCGAGCTTCGAGAACGCGTAGTCCGCCGCCCGCTCCAGGAGGTCTTCCCGATCGCGGAAGTAGAGGTAGAGGGTGCCCTTCGCGACACCCGCCTCGTCGGCGATGTCCTGCATGGTGGCGCCGTTCATTCCCTTGCGGGAGATGACCCGGAGCGCCGCGGCCTGGACTTCCTGGACGCGGAAGTCGGAAAGAAGCTTGGAACGGCCCATGAGTTATCCGTAATGACCCCACGGTCAGGATTATGACCGCAGGGTCAGTCCGCTCAGTATTGGCACGCCGGAGTAGCGCCGTCAAGGACGCTCCCAGGATGTTTCGCCCGCGCCGTATAATCGGGCGAAATGGACCTCCACCCCGATCCCATCGAGCCGTCGAGCGGGAGCTTCCTCGATCCCGTATGCGGCATGACGGTCGTCCCCGCAAAGGCGGCGGGACATCACGAGCACCAGAGTACAACGTACTATTTCTGCGGAAAGGGTTGCCTCGAGCGCTTTCGAAAGAATCCCGAGGGCTACGTCGAGCCGAAGCCTCAGGCTCCCCCGGCGCCAGCCCCAGGCGTCGAGTGGACGTGCCCCATGCACCCGGAGATCGTGCAACGCGAGCCCGGAAGCTGTCCGATCTGCGGGATGGCCCTCGAGCCGAAAACCGTCACTCTCGAGGCGCTCGACGAGGAGAACCCCGAGCTCCGCGACATGTCGCGGCGGTTCTTCTGGTCGGTGGTCGCGACCGCGCCGATCCTGGCGCTCATGGTTTCCGAGATGCTTCCGGGAAAACCTCTCCAGATGCTTCTCGGGCCGGGAGCCGTCTGGCTGCAGCTCCTTCTGGCGACCCCCGTCGTGCTCTGGGGCGGGTATCCCTTCTTCGAGCGCGGCTACCAATCGATCGTGAACCGAAGCCTCAACATGTTCACGCTCATCGCTCTCGGGACAGGCGCCGCCTACGCTTACAGCGTCGCCGCCACGCTCTTTCCTGGCCTCTTCCCCGACCCGTTCCGCGATCCCCACACGGGCGCGCTCGCGGTCTACTTCGAGCCGGCGGCGGTGATCGTGACCCTGGTGCTCCTCGGGCAGGTGCTCGAGCTCCGCGCGAGAGGTGAAACTTCGAGCGCGCTCCGCGCGCTTCTCTCGCTCGCGCCCAAGACGGCCCGCCGCGTGCGTCCGGACGGAAGGGACGAGGACGTGCCGCTCGAGCGCGTCGCCGTCTCCGACCGTCTGCGCGTGCGGCCGGGCGAGAGAGTTCCCGTCGACGGCGTCGTCGAAGAAGGGGAGAGCGCGGTCGACGAGTCGATGCTCACCGGCGAAAGCATTCCGGTCGAGAAGGGACCGGGGAGCCGCGTCGCCTCGGGAACGGTGAACGGGACGGGAATGTTCGTGATGAGGGCGGAGCGCGTCGGAAGCGACACGCTCCTCGCCCACATCGTGAGGATGGTGGCCGAAGCCCAGCGCTCGCGCGCGCCCATCCAGAAGCTCGCGGACGTCGTCTCCTCCTGGTTCGTCCCCGCCGTCGTCGGGGTCGCGATTCTGACGGCCGTCGTGTGGGGGCTCTTCGGACCGGAGCCGCGCCTCGCGCACGCTCTCGTCAACGCCGTCGCGGTACTCATCATCGCCTGCCCCTGCGCCCTCGGCCTCGCGACGCCGATGTCCGTCATGGTCGCGACCGGCCGGGGAGCGCAGGCGGGAGTCCTGATGAGAAGCGCCTCGGCGGTCGAGGTCCTGGAGAGGGTCGAAGTGCTCGTGGTCGACAAGACGGGCACTCTGACCGAAGGAAAGCCAAGACTCTCGAGGATCGAGCCCCTGGGGGGAGTCGACGCCAGGGAGCTTCTCACGCTCGCCGGGAGCCTGGAGCGGGGAAGCGAGCACCCGCTCGCGCAGGCGATCGTGGAGGGCGCCTCGGAGCGAGCGCTTGCACTCGAGACCCCCGCCGATTTCCGGTCGTTTACCGGCAAGGGCGCCGTTGCGATCGTGAAAGGCCGGAAGGTCGCCATCGGAAACGGGAAGCTCTTCGAGGATCTGGGAATCGACGCGGCTCCTCTCGCTGCGAAGGCGGAGAGACTCCAGGGCGATGGCGAGACGGTCGTGTTCGTCGCGGTGGAGGAAAAGCCCGCGGGGCTTCTCGCGGTCAAAGATCCCATCCGGCCGACGACTCCCGAGGCGATTCGCCTCCTTCACGAGGAGGGCCTGAGCCTCGTGATGATCACAGGCGACAACAGCGTCACCGCTCGCGCGGTCTCTCGAGCGCTCGGCATCGATCGCGTGGAGTCCGAGGTTCTTCCTCAGGACAAGGCGGAGCACGTCGCGCGGCTCCAGGGGGAGGGGCGAAGAGTCGCGATGGCGGGAGACGGAGTCAACGACGCTCCCGCCCTCGCTCGCGCGGACGTCGGCATCGCCATGGGGACGGGGACGGACGTCGCCATGGAGAGCGCGGACGTCGTTCTGGTGAAAGGGGACCTCCGGGGGATCGTCCGCGCCCGCCGCCTCTCCCGGGCGACGATGCGGAACATCCGGCAGAACCTGTTTTTCGCCTTCGTCTACAACACGCTCGGAGTGCCCCTCGCGGCCGGAATCCTCTATCCGTTCTTTGGGCTGCTCCTGAGCCCGATGATCGCGAGCGCGGCCATGACGGTGAGCTCGGTGTCGGTCATCATGAACGCGCTGCGTTTGCGAAAACTGCCCCTATGACGTTAAGTTAGTCCTGCCGCCGCAGGAGGAATCATGAAGACCCTTCTTCCGATGGTTCTCGTCGCCCTCGCCGCACCCGAGCCCGCGCCTCACGAGTGGTCGAACGTCAAGAAGCTTTCCGTGGGGACCGCGGTGCGCGTCACCGAGCGGGACGGAGACAAAGCCTACGGTCGGATCATGGCGGTGACCGATCTGAGGCTCACTCTCGAGCTCGAGGCGGGCTCGCAGTCGATCGCGAGGAGCGAGGTCCTTCTCATCGAGCGGTTCCCGACGAGCTTTCCCAAGTCGATTCCCGGCGCCGCCGTCGGCGTGGGCGCCGCGCTCTCTCTTTCGAGCTCGGCGACACCCGAAACCTACGGTTGGTCGGTCGCTCCGGGGAAGGAGACTCTGGACACCGCGAGCACTCCTCTGCGCGACGGCGTTTACGTCGATGCTCTCGCGCTCGTGGGCACGACGGCGGAGATGGTGGGAAAAGCGATCGAGCGGACCCGGAGGACGGTCGTCGTCTATCGCGCGCGCGATTAGGGCGATTCGAGAGCCGCCTTCACCGCCCGAAGATAACTCTCGAGTCCGTCCCGCGCCTTGCTGCGGATCTTCCCTCCGAGAATCGCTCCCGTGAACCCGGTGAGCCCGTCGCTCCGAGACCGGTTCGCGATCAACAGGTAGTAGCTCCCGCTCTCCCCCGGCTCCCGCGTCAGGAACTTCAGCTCGAGGCCGCAATTGAAGTAATGCGAGGTGTAGAGCAATTTCGAGGCGATGGCGTAATCGACCGAGGCCGTGCTCTCCGGCTCGTAGATCACCACGTGGTTCAGCCGGATCACCGGCTTCAAACCGAAATCAACCTTGGACCAGTAGAAGAACTCCTCGCTCCCGGGGATTCCCGACCGAGGATAGTCCAGGAGGAACTGGAAGAGCCGGGGAAAGTAAACGGGGAGGTCCGGGTCCTCCATCATCTGCTCGAACTGCTGGCTCACCCGGAGTGGCTCTTCCTTGTCGTGGAGCACTCCGAGCGCCTTGTTTCCTCCGGTGCGATAGCCCTCGAGAAAATCAACGAGCATGCGCCGCGCGAGGCCGCTCGCCGCTTCCGTGGCCTTCGGGTCGCTCCAGTCGACGCGGCGAAAGGCCTCCATGGTGGCGGCGCTCATCTTGATCGCGCAGTCGCCGGGCCGGCACCGCTGGACGTCCTCGATGTCCTCCGCGTCGACGGTGAGAGACGCGAGGTCCTCGACGCGCGGGGGCTCGCCGAACCGGTCGATCTGGAGAACGCCCGTCCCTTTCTCGAAGGCGACGATGTCCCGGTATCGCGCGACGAAATCCCCGGGCGAGCCTTGAATCTTCACCACGCCCACGAGCCGTGTCTCCGAGTCGTCGCGTCCGCGGCGCAACCGAACGAGGGGCTCGCCCGACTCGATGGCCGACCACTCGTTCTCGCCAATCCCGAGCCGCGTCTCCAGAAACTCGCGGAGAGTGGGCGCCACTTGCGTTCCGGCGAGGACAGAGGAAACGATCGCGATCGAGAGAGTGGGGAACATGTTTCGCGCTCTACTCTCTCGCCGCGCTCGCGCTCAGGACGAAGGGTGCCTCCTTCACTTCCGCACGCTTCTTCCCGCTCACTACCAGGAACCACTCCCGGGCCGAGGCGAGAATCACGAGCCAGACCACGGTCATGAACAGGAGCGCGACGTAGGCGTCGAGCCGGTCGTTAAACATGAGCCTGGCGGCGTCGGGATCGAGAGAGCCCTCGAGAGAGCGCGCGTGGGCGAGAAAACCGAGTTTGGGGTCGGGAGAGAACACCTTCTGGACTCCCGCGGTCATGGTGACGGTGACGAGCCAGGCGAGCGGGCCGAGGCTGACCCAGGCGTAGCGGGCCTTCCCCATCTTGATGATGATGGTGGTCGCGACGCAGAGCGCGACGGTCGCCAGGAGCTGGTTCGCGATTCCGAAGAGAGGCCAGAGCGAGTTGATCCCGCCGAGCGGGTCGACCACGCCCTGGTAGAGGAAGTAGCCCCATCCGGCCACGATGAGAGCGCTCGACGTCAAGACTCCCGGAGTCCACGAAGTCTCGCCCATCCTCGGCCAGACGTGGCCGAGGATGTCCTGGAGCATGAAGCGTCCGACACGCGTCCCCGCGTCGACGGTGGTCAGGATGAAGAGCGCCTCGAACATGATGGCGAAGTGGTACCAGAGGGCGGTGAACGTCTTTCCGCCGACGGCGCTCGATACCGACGACAGAATGTTCGCCATCCCGACCGCGAGCGAGGGGGCGCCTCCCGTGCGCGCGATGAGCGTCTCCTCACCCATCTCGTCCGCGAGGCGGGCCATCGTCTCGGGGGTGACGACGAAGCCCGACTGGTTCAGCACCTCGGAGGCCTGCTCGAGAGCGGCGGGGGTGGTATTCATGGCGAAGTAGACGCCGGGCTCGAGGGTGCAGGCCGCGATCATCGCCATGATGGCGACGAAGGACTCCATCAGCATCGAGCCGTAGCCCACGAGGTGCGCGTCGGTCTCGCGCGCGAGCATCTTGGGCGAGGTGCCCGAGGAGATGAGCGCGTGGAACCCGGAGATCGCTCCGCACGCGATGGTGATGAAGGCGAAGGGGAAGAGCGTTCCCGCGAACACCGGACCTCCGCCCCCGGTTGCGAACTGGGTGACCGCCGGCATCAGGAGCGGCGGGCGAAGGATCAGAATCGCGACACCGAGTCCGAGCACGGTCGTGATCTTCAGGAACGTGGACAGGTAGTCGCGCGGGAGGAGCAGGATCCAGACCGGGAGCACGGAGGCGCAGAACCCGTAGCCGATCATCATCCAGGTGAGCGTGGTCCCGCTGTAAGCGAACAGGGGCGCCCAGGTGGGCGACTCGGAAACCCAGCCGCCGGCGACGAGAGCCGCCACCAGCAGCACAGCGCCTGCCATCGACGCCTCGCCCACCTTGCCCGGCCGCCAGACCTTCATCCACCATCCCATCAGGACGGCGATGGGCATGGTGCAGGCGATGGTGAAGAATCCCCAGGGGGAAGCGCGGAGAGCGTTCACCACGACCAGCGCCAGGACCGCGAGGAGGATGATCATGATGATGAGGATGGCGATCATCCCCGTCACCCCGGCCACCTTGTTGATCTCCTCCTTCGCCATCTGCCCGAGCGACTTCCCGTCGCGGCGGAGCGAGCAGCAGAGGATGGTGAAGTCCTGGACCGCCCCCGCCAGCACCACTCCGATCACGATCCAGATCGTGCCCGGGAGGTAGCCGAACTGCGCCGCGAGCGTGGGCCCGACCAGAGGACCCGCGCCCGCGATCGCGGCGAAGTGGTGCCCGAACAGCACCCAGCGGTTGGTAGGAATGAAATCCTTGCCGTTATTGAGCCTCTCTCCGGGAGTCGCCCGGCGGTCGTCGAGCTCGAAGACCTTGCGGGCGATGAAGAAACCGTAGAACCGGTAGGCGACCACGTAGGTGCAGACGGCGGCGGTCAGGAGCCAGATGGAGTTGATCGTCTCCCCGCGGGAGAGAGCCACCACTCCGAACGCAGAAGCACCCAGGAGAGAAATCGCCGACCAGAGAAGGATGGA
>Ga0187893_10014943_pt1 | contig 10490 bp, 15 predicted proteins | sample MA1701074metaG_FD_139574 | JGI IMG/M metagenome (GOLD analysis project Ga0187893, IMG submission 139574) | White microbial mat communities from a basaltic lava cave in the Kipuka Kanohina Cave System on the Island of Hawaii, USA - MA170107-4 metaG ...
GTCGCTGGCTCTTCTTGTGGGATCTCATGGCGTTTCATCGCAATCTTGCCAACCGACCGCCAGACACTGCTGTTTTCGGCTACGATGTCCTCGAGCATCGAACAACTCGCCCGTTCGACCACAAAAGAACCCAGGCTGATCGAAGTAGGTCCGCGTGGCCGCGCGACAACATTGGTCGAACAGATCGCTTATCGAGTGTCGCAGGAGTCTAAAACTGCGCTGCTACTGGAATTGCTTGAAAAGGAGTCTGAGCCTTTTGAGCGCGTCCTGATCTTTACGCGCACACGGCGCGGTGCTGAGCGGCTTTCGCATGTGCTGAAAGCGCGGGACCATAGTGTGAATCGCATTCACGCTAACCGCACCCAGCCGCAACGCGAAGCCGCGCTGAGGGCCTTCAGCGATGGAAGCGCTCGCGTTCTGGTGGCAACGGATATCGCTGCCCGCGGCTTGGATGTCAACGCGGTCTCCCATGTCATCAATTACGATGTACCGAATGCGCCCGAGGATTATGTGCACCGGGTGGGACGCACCGGAAGAGCAGGCAAGTGGGGCCAGGCCATCTCGATTGTCGCGCCGGTCGACGAGTCGTCACTCAGAGCCATTGAGGAACTAACAGGACAACCGGTGAAACGTCTCGTGCCAGCGGGTCATGTCGGCTTGCCATCACTGGCTGCGAACGCAGTTAAATCTTTCCCCCGTTTTGCTCGTACACATCGCAGCTCGGTTCGATCATTTCGCCCACGACGCGCAAGATGATTGGTAGTAACCAAATGCAGGGCCGATGGGCCTGCTTAAAGGAGCGACATGGAAGAAAAGCAAATTTTCGCCCTCGGCGAACGAGTCGAGCAGATGTGTCTGACTTGCGGCGAGGAGCGCGGGCACATCATTGCAGCCATCTCGAAGACCGGAAAGATTACTCGCGTCAGTTGCCCGTTTTGCGGGTCACGAGGTTCCTACAAGAAAGGCTCCCCCCGTCACACCGCGACCGAAGGTGGGGCGTTCTATGATCGGGAGCACAGGTATCGCCGCGGCGAAACCATGGTGCATCCGATCTTCGGTGAAGGACAGGTAACTGCGATCATCGAGCCGGGGAAAATTGACGTCCTGTTTGCGGATCGACTGCGACGTCTAATTCATGCTCACGCCTAGTGCAAGGCATCGCGTCGAAAGCGATTGGATAAAAATCGCTTACTGGATGGCTGGCGCTGCGCCGCTCCGGGAACGCGAGCGTGCGGTGCGTTCTGTATCAGCCAGGTCGTCGATGTGCCAGCGAGTGGAACGCCCTTACAACTTGAATGTTACCAGTTCGATCGGACTCATAAGCGTATGGACCAAAGAAGTCCCAGTCAGCGGGTCTGTAAAGAACATAGCCGCCGCGAAAGACCGCATGCGCCACAAACTCTCCTACCGAAGGCAAAGTGTAAATTCCTCTTTCTGCTGCCTTCATCTCCTCCTAGCCTAACGCGATTTCCGTTGAAAACTCGTCTACTCTCTTCTAACTGCCTGGGGATGAAAGGCGTCTAGGTAAGAAACACAGCCTTTACCTTTTACTCAACTGTTCGCCTGACTTCATTCTCGTAGCGCTGCACCAGATCATTAAGAACCCCTAGACCATCAAACCGGGGACGTGCGTACACCTCAAGCCGGCAGCACACTGCTAATTGATAAGAAGAAAGTGTTCGCGGCGAGCTATAGTTCTCTGTGCTGACGGTTGGCTTAAGCCCTCTGGCGAGTGGTTTAATCCCTTTAGCCAGTCTCCAGTAGACGGCCCGCATGAGGGCGGCTCCTCCACTCAAAAAGCCCCGGCCCTTTACCAGGGTGGCGCGATCCCACCAGTACACCATCGCAAATCTCCTGGAACTGCTCAGAGCTTATGGGCACTGTCATCCCTCAGTTCAGCCAGACCTTCCTGGGTATGCCGCCCTTGACTGGAAGCCTTCCAGAGATAGCCAGGATGACCCAGTCATCTTAGACGCTTGTGAGCGGCACCGATTTCACACCCAGCCTACGCCGCTGTTCTATATATGTCAAGTATGAGATATAGTTTTGCTAGACAATATTTTTCGTTCATGGTACATAGCTAGTTCGAAAGGAGGATCGCATGATTGAAAGTGGCATTGATCAGTTACTCAAAGAACACGGGCGCACCTTTTATTGGCTAGCAAAAGAGACGGGCATTAGCCATACGACGCTGTGGCGCTTGAAGAAGGGCAAAGCATTGGGAATTACGTTCGTGACGCTGGAAAAGTTATGTGAGGCCCTTCGTTGCGACCCGGGCGATGTGCTCTCGCTTTCGAACAAGAAGAAGCCTCGCCGAAAGAATCCGCGACATCACAGGGGGCGCAAATCTGCCTGAATCCGCCCTTACTGTGGTTCATATCTAATCCGCAGCCTAACCATTAAGTTCTTACCGCTATTTCCCCTGACACCATCATATTTCCCAGGAGCGTGAGGTATGCGCCCGTTGAATATATTGCGTCTCTGACATATAATTTGCCGCAGATATTTAGCTACCAAGGTAGGAGTCATTTCTCTGCCTTTTTTGAGCTGAAGCCCGAAGCGAGTAGTATTGACCAGCTGAGGTGGCGAGGGTTTGGGGTTCAGAAGTCGTCAATCGCGGGCGGGGCGATCAACCAACGATCGCAGTAAGGATTGGTTGAATGAAGGGTTTACGAATTTATATCAGCCCGGAAGTGACGGGAGTCAAGGGCCGCAATCCGGTATTTTATAGCCGGCGCTCCATGGGTCCTTACTATCGATGGTCTTACGAAGAGGCGCGCAATCAGTGGCGCGTCCTGCGAATGCACTCGGGTGAATTTTCGTCCAAAGAGCTTTGCTCTTCCACTTGGAACACCCTTCCTTCCCTGCTCCAGTTTAGATTAAAAGCGCACTACGACGAATAAGGAATAAAAGCAGATAAGCAAAAGCTGATAACCTGTGATCGATTTGAAGCGCGCGTCGGGTTTTAAAGTTGAGTACTTCCTGCTGTGTAATCCAACCGCAAGCTTCTTCCGTACATATAACTAAGGTTCTTCAAACCAAACGAGTGTCAGAGTGATCTAGAACGCAGAAGGATGCTGAGCCCTGAAGTGATTCGTTAATCTGACACCTCTAAAAAAGGGGCGGCCGGCCGCCCCCAAGTTTGTTTATCGAAGCTATCCGTGAAGCCACTGACAAGTTCAGCCTAGAACATGTACCTCAATTGCAGGCGGCCAGAACGAGCGCCTGACTGCCCTACTGAGACTCCCGTGTTCAGGTTCGTCTGATTGAAAAACGGATTGGTTACGTCGCCGTCGGCTAATCCCCCCACTTCAAAGCGGAAGATTGGTGTGTTGAATACGTTGAAGTAATCAAACCGGATCTCAAACCGATCCTGTTCCATGGGCGTAAACGGCACCTTGAAAGAACGCTGCAGGCTCATGTCAAAAGTGTTATAGCCAGGAGCCCGCAACGTGTTGCGGCCGGCAATCCCAGTTCGGATTGTGGGATCGACGACGTAGCGATTCGCATTCAATTCCACCGAGTTGCAATTAATGTCGAAGTAGCCGGTAGCCGAAGCACCGCAACCAAAAGCACCCGAGAACGCGTTGGCGAATGCAACTGAAGTTGCGGGGGCGGTCGGATTAGCAATGGCCGGCCGATCATTTGTTCCGCTCAGATCGCGATTCAGGTCGAAACCCAAGATAAAAGGCGAGGAAACGTTCCCCGACTGTGAGCGCCAGATTCCCGACAACAAAAACCCGCCGGTCACTTCTTTCCAGAACCCTGTTTTTGCCAGGCTCGGAATGTTCCAGAGCCCGGAAAGAGTGAAGACATGTGGCACATCGAAGTCGGCCAGGCTGCGATCGGCACTGCGGTCGAAAGCGTTGGAGCCCACACTGGAGCCGCCAGTTGTCGCGAAGACCTCTCTATTGGCGTTATCAATGGTCTTCGAGAACGTGTAGGTAGCCCGATAGAGGAAACTGTTACGAAAACTCCGCTCGAGTCGGGTTTGCAGGGAGTGATAGATTGAATCACCGCGTTGGTACGAGATATGACTGAGCCGCGCGAAGCAGACGCGCGTCTGTTCGGGTTTGGACTGCCCGGGATTCCCGGATTCAACTGCTCGTTGATAAACAGACGAGTTCCTCGTGTGCCCACATAGGCCACATCGAGAATGTTGCGTCCAGGCATTTCACGCTGGATGCCAAAATTCCAAACATAGGTCTGTGGGTTCTTGAGGTCCTGTGGAATCGTGTTCTGTGCTGCTTGGGGATTGGCAACTAACGTCGCCGGCAGAGCGTTGTCGTTGAAGTTTGGAATACCTCGTCCGCCGACGGTCGCACCGGTGACAGTGGTGCCCAGCGCATTGGGGGATGTGGCCGCAATGTTGCTAAGAATGTTGTTGAAAAACACGTCGGAGGTGATTGCAAATCCACCGCGCAGCACGGTCTTGTCTTCACCGAATATTCGGCCGAAGAGACCTGACTTAAACCAGGGTGAATATGCAAAGCTCGCGCGCGGTCCCCAGTTGTTCGTATCGATATCCTGGTGCCACATAATCGTAAGTGTTTACGGGCTGCGCACTCTGACGCGTGGCGGTACCAAACTGTATTTCCGGCCGGCCGCCGCCAAGTGGCACCATGATGAAATCGGAAGTGCCTCGAAGATCGCCAACGATTCCGAGATAGCGGTCGAGATTGGCGCTCGCTCCCGCTGGAAACGACGCACGTAACTGGGCCAGACCTGCTGCGGTTGGCACGATTGCTCTTCCCGTTACCCCGCCAGCGCGAACCAGATCTGCCTGGAATGTGCCAAAGAAGAAAAGTTTGTTCTTGAGTATGGGTCCGCCGAAAGAACCGCCAAAGGTATTCTGCGAAAACTGCGGCACCTCGGTAAGGTTTGACTGGGCCTTCTGACTCGGGGTTAGAGCATCAAAGGCGGAGTTGCTAATTACATACCTAAAACGGTAAAGACTATTTGACTCGAGCTCAAACCAACTCATCGACGCCGAAGTACATCGACTCCCCCTAAGCGCGGGCGTTGCCAATCATAGAACCGCTCCGGGAGCAGAAAGCCATGGTTGATCTTGTCCTGAACTTGGCTGATGGCGGTCAACGACGGTTCAGCGAACAGTTCTTAGTGGCTGAGTGCGGATCGACGCGTGCCTGAGGTCGAGAGGTGAACAATCATGCAGGAACGACGACGGGAAGAAAGAAAGATCTTGCTGGACAAATGACGAGGTTGGCGGTATGGTAATGGCGGGTGATCAGATTCACCGATATAGCGAAGGGTTGCAGAAAGAAAGCGCGTCGCGCGCGGTCGTGATTTTAGGACAAACATGTCGGTTAGGAAGATCCAGGCAAACTATGGCAGCGTTACCGGGACTGGCGGCCACTCCTGGTAGAGGTCAAGCACAGAAGCGATCTGTTCAAGCATTGGATTGAACTGAAGCCAAAGTTTCGCGCTGCCAGAGCATATGCGAAGAAACACAATTGGGATTTCGCGATTGTGACCGAGCAGGAGGTGCGTACGCCTTATCTCAAGAACATCACGTTTCTGCTTGAGTTCAGAAAGTATTCGGTCGAGGAGGCTTAGTGAAAGAGGTTTACTTGAACCAGCAAAAGCGCTCTATCAAGAAAACGAATGATGAGATAAGAAGAAGCTTCGCGAGCGCAAACCTCAAGCCACCTCACTACCTGACCATTCGCAATCGCATTCTTGCCGTCTCGGAAGAGGAAAAGGATAAGAAGCGATTTAGCGCCAAGGTTGCCAATGAAAAGTATGGTGCTTTCCCGGGACACTTTCCGGGAGCCGACTGGCAGCTGGCGGTGGTCCAGATTGATCACACGAAGTTCGACGTCATGTTGGTTGATGACATTCATCGGCTTTGTATTGGGCGGCCCTGGGTGACCCTGGCTATCGATGTCTTCAGTCGAATAGTGGTCCGTATTTACATCTCTCTGGAACCGCCGAACAGCATGTCGGTTGGTCTGTGCATCGCCCATGCGATTTTGCCCAAGGAGCAGTGGCTGACCAGGCTAGGGCTTGAGACCACTTGGCCTTGTTGGGGCGTGATGCAGCGCATCCATGCTGATAACGGCAGAGAGTTCCGCGGGAACATGCTGCAGCGCGCCTGCAAGGAGTACAACATCGATCTTGAATGGCGTCCGGTGAAGACGCCGCATTACGGCGCTCACATTGAAAGGTTGTTGGGCACTTTCAACGAAGAGATCCATTCTGCCGCGTCGCATAGTTGATGAAGATCGCTTGCGGTTGGATCTAATGCCCTTCTTTAAACGCGCGGTCCAGTCTTACGGCGTCGTTGTGGACGAAGTTCATTACTACAGCGATGTGCCGCGCCGGTACGTCAATGCAAAGGAACCCGGCCACTCACGCAAGAAGCGAAAGTTTACTTTCAGGCGAGACCCACGCGATATCAGCACGCTCTGCTTTTATGACCCCGACGTGAAGGACTACTTCCGCATTCCTTACCGTGACACCGCTCATTCACCTATGAGCATCTGGGAGTTTCGTGAAGCCCGGCGAAGACTCGAGAAGCAAGGGATCAAAGAGATTAACGAAGGGCTGATGTTTCGATCGTATGAACAGATGCGATCCATTGAAGAACAGGCCAAGACCGAGACCAAGCACATTCGGAGAAAGAACCAACAGCGACGACACAACCAGCGGTGTTATCAGCCGAAAGCGTATCTTCCTGGCTCGCGCGACTGGCATTAGCCCACGGGCAAACCGCAGCGTCATTTTTTAACCACGTCTGGCCGGGTCGTTATCTGCTCGGGCGAGATGTGGACCAATATGACGATCAAACAATCTTTGCGCTGCTGGCCGCGAAGACTAACACTCCAGTCAGCCGGGTGTTCTCCGCCACTCTGGCAGCCTATGATGCTGCTCTCTTGGCCGAGAGGCCGTATCAGAGCCGCAGACCCTGGATTCTCAGACGGCATTTGAACATCCGTCCGCAAAGATGCTTTGGCCTACAGTCTGTCCGTGGTGTTTAGCTTCAGATAAGGATCCATTTTTCCGGCGCGAATGGCGCCTAGCCTTCGTGGTTCTATGCCCGACTCACCGCGCCCTGCTGCTTGATCGTTGCCAGAACTGCGGCGCGGCCGTCTGCTATGAAAGGCAAAGTCCCAATAAGCTCGATAAGGCTCGAACCTGGATGTTGACTCAGTGTTATCGGTGTAGGGCTGAACTGCGAGACTTCGCAACGGACCGTCATCGCATCGAGGTCAGTGCGATTGAGCTCGAGTTCCAGACCTTCCTTGTCACTGCGCTCAAACTTGGCTGGCTGGAGGTGCCGCAGAACGGCGTTATCTATTCACAATTGTTCTTCTCTGGCCTGCATCAGATGATGAGCCGACTACGGCAGAATGGCCGAACCGCTCAAAGCGGCGCTGTCGCGAAGCTACGCCATCGATCTCCCGATCGATTACCTCCCGGATAAGTGCGTCGTGCTTGAGCGTCTTAACGTCGGGCAACGACGCGCCCTGCTCCAAGCAGTTAACCGGCTGCTCCAGGATTGGCCAAATCGCTTCATTGAGTTTTGCCAGAGCAACAAGCTGGCCAGCCACTTTTTAATCGGCGACCACAAACAGCACTTGCCGTTTTGGTACTTGCGCGTTGTGGGCGAACATCTGACCTGGGGCGCGTATAAGGTTTCTGACGACGAGATCATTTTCATTGCCAACTACGTGGGCAAAGAAGAGCGCAAGCCGTCACCGCCAGAACTCAATCGGTTTCTGTCACATGAGATCATAACGCGAGCGCGACGGGCAGGACTGATTAAGGCGAAGCAGTATCGTGGCCAGTGTCGCCATTGCCAGGCGACCCAGCGACAATTCAAAGGTGGTCTTTCACGTCATGAAACTCAACAGTTCCGCTGCGGTGAGTGTGGCCGCAAGTACCAGCAGGACTATGTCTCTAACAGAGTGCGGAACCCTCAACGTTATTCTGAGACTGCCCGCCACCAGGCAGTCGGGTTGTATCTGTCGGGCAACAGCTTCAAAGAGATAGGGAGACTCTTATCAGTTCAACCCCGAACCGCACGAAGTTGGTGTAAAGCCTATCGTCCTTGCCCGGAATGACCAATCGACTTGAAAACCAAAGATCTGGCGCCGACCCGATGGCGCAGCCTAAACAGTACTCTTCCATTTGTTTTCTGCGGCCGAACTTTTTTGCCAGCAGAAGTCCATCTGATACGCGAAGTCGCTGCTGGTTTTCGCGCTCTCAGTCTCACCGAGATCTCGCGCACAGTCTGTGAACTGCTGGAATGGAAGCGACCGAATGGGCGTCTGAAGAACCATGAATGCCGGCTGCTGCTGGAGAAGCTCAGTGCTGCCGGGCTGGTTACTCTACCGCCGCTTCGACAAAGTGGACCACGTGGACCGCGCGTTGTCATTTCTACCGATAACGGCGCCGAGCAAGAGCCATTGAGTTGCAGTGTGCGCCAACTCTCTCCATTGACTTTGACGGCGGTCCGCAACAGCTCCGAGAGCGCTTTGTGGAATGAGTTGATACAGCGCTATCACTATCTTGGGTACAGAGTTCCAGTGGGCGCCAATCTTAGATACCTCGTGCGCTCTAGCTCAATGGATCAAGTACTCGCTTGTCTGCTGTGGTCTAGTCCCGCCTGGAAGATGGCGGCGCGGGATAGGTGGATCGGTTGGACCACTGAAGAACGAATGCGCAACCTTCAGTTGATCGTAAGCAACTCGCGTTTTCTCATTTTGCCCTGGCTGCGGGTGCGCAATCTGGCGAGCACCATCCTCTCGCTCTGCGCGCGCCAACTGCCAGCTGACTGGGAACGACTTTACGGTTATCGCCCGATGCTCCTGGAAACGATCGTCGGCGCTCAATTTCGCGGTACCAGTTACCGAGCGGCGAACTGGTTCCATCTCGGAGAGACTACCGGGCGTGGCCGGATGGATCGGCATCACGAGGCTTACGGGCGCGCGGTGAAGCGTATTTATGTCTACCCACTACTTCGCGACGCGCTACGGCGGCTTAGAGATACTAAGGAGTTTATGGATGAGCCGGTACATGCTTCTTCAGCCTTGGTAGAATCCTGATCGACTTTCCCGCTTTCCGTTCGGCCAAGCGCAGCTCGTACAGATTTTGCAGATTCAACCAGAACTCCGGGCTGGTACCGAAGAAATGGCCCAGACGTAAGGCAGTGTCACCAGTGATTGCGCGTTGGCCGTTGAGAATTCCGGTAATGCGATTAGTCGGTACCTTGAGCTGACGCGCCAACTCAGTCGCACTCATTCCGAGTTCCTGCAGTTCTTCGGCCAAGTGCTCGCCCGGATGTATCGCTGTCATTGCCATAAAACTTCTCCCGCTCAGTGATAGTCAACAATTTCTGCCTCAGTTGGCCCTGGCGATTTTTCGGGCCACTCGAAGCATACCCGCCATTGGTCGTTGATCCGTATGCTGTATTGCCCTTTGCGGTTTCCTTTCAGTGCTTCAAAGCGATTCCCGGGCAAAGCAGCCAGATCCAGCATGGAGGTTGCGGCTTCAATACGGTCGAGCTTCAAACGTGCGGCACGTTCAATACCGAAGAACGCCTTCATTCGTTTTCCCCTCGCGAAATCTCGCGTGCGCTCGTCTCGGTAGCTGAGGATCACAGCTCAACCTTAAGCTATCGTTATGCGTTACGTCAAGCATAACGGAACAACGAAAAAGAAGGCCGCTTCAGATCAAATAAGGACTCGGCTTCATTCCACTCCGTTTCATTCCAGCCTCGCGAAAGGCGCAGGCCCCAATATTAATTATACGCCCATACTCGAAACTGCGGAGTCCCGTAATCAACGCTGCCAGGCAGCAGAGTCGAATTGCTGCGCGCGTCGTGCAAAACCGGTCTGGTTTAGATCGCGCGTTTCTTGCTACCTCACATCGACTCTGGAGGGTTGGCCCTTAGGGGCCACCAGGATCGCCAGGTTCTTGAGGCCTGTATCTCCAGCCCTCAGGTCATGGACCTGCCTGGGCGGGACATAGAACGTGACCCCGACTTCAGGGCGAGTGGCGATTTTCCCTCGACCTCCAGGGTACCAGAGCCCGAGAGCACATAGTCCAGTTGCTCTCCCGGGTGATAGTGCTTCCCCACAACCGCCCCAGGTGATAGCTCCACGATTCTCACACTTGCCTCGTGGCCCTCGATCCCCAGTAGATCCTGCTTGAGGAGCAGGGTGCGCTTTACACCAGGGATAGGTTCTTGCGTCTGACTGTGAGATGTTGGATTGGAAGTCATATTCGGCCTTCGCAGTGCGCTGCTCGGTCTCGGCTGTAATCAAATCTTTGCCTGCGACCGCGCCGAGTTCGATGAGCCTCCTCGTCCTCCGCAGAGTCGCGTCTGCCTGCCCACTTGGGGTTGAAGACTGGGATTCCGACGGACAGGCCGACCGTAAATAACTTGTCCCGATCGCGAAGCGTTCCGATCGGCGTTTCCTCGAAACTTGATCGACTCACAGTGAAGCGTGTGAACGCTGTGA
>Ga0187893_10014944_pt1 | contig 10490 bp, 15 predicted proteins | sample MA1701074metaG_FD_139574 | JGI IMG/M metagenome (GOLD analysis project Ga0187893, IMG submission 139574) | White microbial mat communities from a basaltic lava cave in the Kipuka Kanohina Cave System on the Island of Hawaii, USA - MA170107-4 metaG ...
TCTCCCCAAATGGCCGATTCATGCAAGGAGGGAACCTCATGGAAACACAAAGGGGCCAAGAGAAACAAATGAAGTCACGCCGGGTGGTTGTGAGAAGAACCAAGAGTCCGGAGGCTGTCGCGGAACTGAGCAAACCCGCAGTTTCCGCCTGTGACGACATTCAGTTTCTGATCGCCAAGCGCGCGTATGAGCTGCACGCGATGCGAGGGTATCGAGGCGGCTATGCCATGGATGACTGGCTGGAGGCGGAACGAGAAATCTTGAGTCAGATCCCACCGGTGCAGGGCGGAGGATAGAGCGAACAGCTCCAGTCTAACGGGATCACGTGTAGTCGGCTTTATACTGGTGGAAATGGTCATGGTGAAGAGCCAGTGTGTCTTTGGATTAGGGAGGCTTGCCTTGATAGTAGCGTCAACAGTTCTTTTCGGCCTTGCAGATGAGGGCCAGGCCCGGATGATGTGTGGTCAGATGCACGGCGGCCACGGTCAGGGCGAGCAAGACGAGCACAGCGCTCACTACCTGAAACATCTGCTGAAACATGCGAAAGAGATCGAGCTGACGTCGGAACAGATCGGCAAGCTCAAAGCCATGCAACTGGATCTCGGTCGGACCCAGGCCAGAGCGGAGGCGGATATCAAGATTGCCAGGCTTGAATTACATGCCCTGTTGGAGGAGGAAGAGACAGATTTCTCCGCGATTCAGGCGAAAGTGGATCTACTGAAAAAAGCCGAAGGAGAGCTTCTGCTTGCCGCCATCAAGAGCAGGCGCGACGCCACGGCTCTCTTGACGCCGGAGCAGCGGGAAAAGGACCGCGCCCATCGTGAACGAATGAAGAGCGAAGGAGCGGGACAGCATGGAGGCGGAGTGGGAGGGATGGGTGGAATGGATCATGGTGGCATGGGTGGGGGAGGACAAGGCGGGCGTGGCGGTATGGGTATGATGGGGGGCGGCGGTCACGGAGGACAGGGCGGTGGCGATCAGGCGGGTGGCGGGCACGAGTCCGAACGTGTCGGCGGGGAAGAACACAAACACTGAAATGACCGGCGCCCGGCGGGCAAGACCGATGAGTCAAGCGGCCTTGCCCTGGATGTTCGGCTTCGCCGTTCTCGGCAGTGTCGAGGCCATCGGCGGGACAGCCTCGTTCTTGTGGCTTCCTCAGCCGGTACGCGAACGGCTGGTTCTCTTTCTCGTAAGCTACGCAACCGGGACCTTCAAAGTATCGAGGAGTGATGGTGATCGTAGCTGCACGAAAACAGAAGATTGATTTTGTGATATGGTTTGCGTGGGTTGCGCGGCATGCGGCTAGATCTGGGGCCCTAAAGCTCACTTGCAGTTTGCCCAACGATAAGAACGATAAAATGGAGGAGGAATCATGAAAGGTTCACATCAGCATAAGCATGAACACCGTCACACACACAGACATGGATCCTCAGATAGCCACACCCACAAACACGCTCACCAGCATGCCCATGGTCATTCCCATGGAAAGAAAGAAGATCATGAACACGGTCACAAGGGGGTCCACAGCGCCCATAAGCACCAACATTCATGACGACGGGCCTTTCCCGCTAATCTCCCCCCTGGCAGTGGGACCAGTCACCATATTGAGGCCGCTGTTGCCTTTTGCAACAGCACCCAACTTGCCCCAGCCCTGGAATTCCCCAGTAAGATAGTTTTCGATCCAGCACGCTTCCATAAGATCTCGTCAAATCACAGTAATACTCGTTCCCCTCATGGTGCCTCTCTGGCACGGACCTGGCTTTTCGAAGTGAGAAGAACTTTGTCATCAATGGAGGATCATCATGGAGTCAGAATGCCAAAAGTTCAGCGCAAGCTGTTGCCCTTGCCTTTCTCGGCGGAGCCATCGCAGGAATTATTGCCGGCGCCCGACAGCCGTTTGAGCCGACGGTGCGGAACGATGCGATCGCGCATATTCAGGCAAGAGTGAAAGCCTATTGGATGCAAGTAAAAAGGGGAGAAAAGACCGCCTGAATAGGCTAACTGATTGATTTTGTGTTGAGATATACCAGACGAGCTGAGCAAAGCCCCTACCATTTATATATAGGGGAAAATAGGCCGCCCTTGGAATTGCCGTATTTCCACCAAAGATCTGAAGCAAATTTTGCCGCAGTTCCATAGCGTGTTAAAGGGCTGCGTGGCCTGTCATCTGGAGTACAAGGTACGCGATGCTTAGTGACGCGTGAAGCGTATCTCGTGTTTCCGACATAATGTTCAATGCACAATTCTCAATGTTCAATTGAACATTCAACATTGAGCATTACGGTTCTTTTGAGATACGAGATACGAACGACGAGATACCAACCAAGCCACGAGCTATATGCCATGGGCTCGTCGTCTTGTAAGAAGGAGGAGCATAATGAGTGCGGAGAAAACGATCAGCGCGTTCTATGAGGAGGATCACGACCGGTTAGAGGAGTTATTCAAGACGTTTCAACAGTTAAAACTATCCAATTTTACCAAGGCGAAGGAAGCGTTCAAAGAATTCAAGGTCGGCCTCCAGCGGCATATCGTGTGGGAAGAGGATCTACTGTTCCCTCTCTGGGAGGAGAAAACCGGGATGTCCGAAGGCGGACCGACGTTCGTCATGCGGAACGAACATCGCCAGATCGGGCAGCAGCTCGAAGCCATTCATGACAAAGTGGCCGAGGAGAATCCCGACAGCGATCAAGAGGAGCAGGCGCTGTTAAATATTCTGGGTTCTCATAACATGAAGGAAGAACGGGTGCTTTATCCAGCCATCGATCAGGTAACGACGCAAGAGGAGCGCGAAACGATCTTTCGGAACATGAAGAATATTCCAGAGCACCGCTACAAACTCTGTTGCGGTCAGCACTGACTGGATAGACAAGCCCGGTCTGTCTGGTCCATCTGGTCTATCTGGCTCGGCTTGTTGCTTGTCCCACTGAAACCGAACAATCAAATCAACGAGACAGACCAGGCCGACGAGATAGATCGAACAGACCAAATGAACAAGACAGGCTGGTTAAACGTTTTCGGTATCCTCCTCGTGGGTTGGCTGGGGATTCCGCTTGGGCATACGTCTGACATGAATGCCGGGGTCGGTCCCTCCTCATCGTCCAAGAGTGAAAAGGTAGAGGGGGATGCCGGGCGAGGCCGTGAGATCTTCAATGGGAAAGGCGTCTGTTATTACTGCCACGGCATGGATGGGCATCGAGACAAGCTGCCTCAGATAGAAACGGACACCGCCGCTCTTATCGCCCGCCTGAATCCTCCACCGACAGACCTGCGCAATCCCAAGGTGCTCTATCTGAACACCGACCAACAGCGGTTCCGCATCATCCGGGAAGGCCACACGGGCACCGGCATGTTCCCCGATACCACGATGACCGATCAGGACATCACCGATACGGTGGCGTACCTTGCTATCCTTCGACGCGAAGGTTACGGGAAGAGCCCTTAACTAGGGGTCTTTGACCGTGCTTTTGCGGGCTTGCTCGCTTTCTATGATCTTCGGTTTGCGATATACTTTGCGCGTAGGAGTTTTCTATATGTCCAAACCAATCCCCTCTCCTCCCCCCGGATTTGATGATCTTTCGGTCGACGAACGAATCGATTTTGTGCAGTCTCTGTGGGACCGAATTGCGGCAACCCCCGAGCAGGTTCCCATCCCTGAGTGGCACCGAAGAATCATTCGGGAACGGCTAGAGTCGTACCAAGCAGATCCCACGGCTGGTCGAACATGGTCGGATGTTCGCACAGACATCGAACGCAAGTTTCGAGATCGTTGATCTGACGGATGGCACGGCGACTCGTCGTCCAACCGCAGTCGGACCTAGACATCCAAGCAGCTGCTGTGTGGTACGAAGACCAGCGATCCGGCTTGGGCATGCGGTTTCTCGATGAACTCGATCAGGTGTTCCGGCGCATCGAAACCAACCCGAGGCAGTTTCCGCAGTTGGAAGACGAGGTTCGCCGGGCGCTCCTCCGCCATTTCCCCTATGGAGTCTATTTCACCGAGGGCACGGACGGCCTCGCCGTTCTGGCAGTACTCCATCTGCATCGAGAACCTGATATGTGGAAGACTCGTAGGTAGAGGTGGAGACGAGAGCCAATATCTTGCATGATCCCGGTTATCCGACGTCGTGCGCGGCAAGTGGGACAAGTTCAGCCTGGAAATGCTTATCACGCTCGAAGCGCGGATTGGGCGGAGAGTCCGCGTCGAATTCGCAGCCTAGCTATGGAGAGAGTCTCAGACGATAGACAATGAGGCTGCTCCTTACATTCTTCGACGCAAAAGTTCTCCGAGAACGCCATAACCTTAAGACGGGATCACCGTTGTGATAGCCCTACCGATCATTTGGCAGAGGCTCATGAGTCCGGACGGGAGGACGTGCGATCGCTGCGACGCAACATTTCAGACGTTACAACGTGCATTCAATACCCTCCAGGAGACTCTCCGCCCCTTGGGCATCCGGCCGATTCTCGAAACGAGAGAGATCGATGAGCGATCGTTCAAGGCCAATCCATCCGAGTCCAACCGCATTTGGATCGCGGGAAGACCTATGGAGGAATGGCTTGGCGCGCGAGTCGGCAGCAGCCGGTGCTGTTCTGTGTGCGGCGACTCAGAGTGTCGAACGGTAGAGGTGGCTGGCACAACGTTCGAGGCGATTCCTGAGAAACTCTTTCTCAAAGCCGCGTTGATCGCTTCCGCTCAGTTAGTGAATCCTACAACGGAAGGGCCGTCGCGTGAAGGTGAGCATCGGTGCTGCGAGATCTAAGCTGAGAGGACGATTATTGAACAAGTGGCGGCCTCTCAAATAGACTTGCCTTTCATTGGGAGACCAGGTCACTACTTGAGAGCGTAAGGAACATGGTTGCATATGTCAGCCGATAGTGAAGGCAACACATTTCATGCAGAATTAGAGCAAAAAGTCCCACGCGAGCTACAAAAGTATCTAAACGTTCGCGATGGAGCCGCAACTCTCTGCCAGAAGCTTCCGCAGTTCTTCAAGCCTGACCAAATCGTTCATCAATCTACTGAACAGCGGGCTTGGGAATTGATTGGTTTGTACTATTTCAACCAGGATAAACCACGAAGCTTCGAAGCGCTCAACATCTTTCTCGCGCTTTACGAACACATGCTCGAGGGGCAGGAGAAATTAGGTCAAAGAGTACACAAGGGGATGCCACTCCTTTGGGCTGGGGAATGTTACGCCTTGGTTAACTATGCCGTTCTCCGTAAGCGATACCTAATGCTTGCGCTATGCGAGGATGCTATCAGGGAGCGAGGTACAGTCTCGCCAGAATCTACGGGGGTGTATTTTCGACTTGTGTGGCGCCTCGGTATGGCTGATGCAGCGCTCAAGAAGTACGCAGAGGAGTGTAATCGATTGGCGACGGAAAACTCTGAGGAAGGAAAGTTTCCGGAATGGATTCTTCAAAATTTAGATCAAGACTGGGCAACAGAATTCCCAAGCCCCATAGAAGCAAATGTATACGTTGCCAATACTTTCTACATCAAACGTCTCTTGAGCAAGCTGGGAAGTTCCCACGGTGTCGCATTAGAACAGCTGGCTGAATACATATTGCTATGCATGCCTGGTTGCCGAACATCCAGACGAAAGAGAAGTATGTCGACCGACTACGATATTGTGTGCTCAATGGAAGGGTTCGATGTGGATTTCCGTTCAGAACTGGGAAGATACTTTGTGTGTGAATGCAAAGATTGGAGTAAGCCAGCAGATTTCACTGCGATGGCCAAGTTTTGCCGCGTGCTAGATTCGGTTAAATCCAAGTTTGGGATCGTGTTTTCGAGGGAAGGTATTTCTGGAGCGGGAGATAGCCGTCATGCTGAGAGGGAGCAACTGAAGGTATTTCAGGATAGGGGGATGGTAATAGTCGTAATAGACGAAAAAGATCTGAAAAGCGTTGCCAGTGGTACAAACTTCGTCAACATCTTGCGGAAAAAATATGAGCGGGTTCGACTTGATTTGGCCGAGGGAGGTACCTCTTCATTAACGTAGGTAGTGATCTCGGTGAAATGGCCGAGGAGCCTGTCTACAGCTGAAAAACAATCAGGGCTCTCGTTCCTAGACTCCCCGAAAAGTCGGTTCAACTCGGATTCTCGCATCCACAATCTTGCACCCTTTTCCTTCAGGCAGGGCGAAGATCGGATTCAGGTCGAGTTCGGTGATTTCGGGAATCTGCTCGACGAGCTGAGAAATGCGCAGCAAGAGCTCCTCAATCGCCTTCAAATCAGCGGCCGGTTGACCTCGGTAGCCCTGCAACAGTCGATAGCCTTTGATCGCTCGCACCATCCCGGTCGCGTCCCGGTTGGTCAGCGGCGCAACCCGGAATTGCACGTCGCCGAGAATTTCGACATGAATGCCACCGAGGCCGAAGGCGATCAAGGGGCCGAAAAGCGGATCGCGGGTCATCCCGACCATCACTTCGATGCCGCCTGACAGCATCGTCTGAACGAGCACGCCTTCCATTGACCCCAATTTATTCTCACGCGTGAGCCTCGCCCGGATCGCCTCGAACGCATCGCGCACCGCTCGCTCATCAGCTAGATTCAAACGCACCGCGCCCATCTCGGTCTTGTGAACGATCCGGTATGACGCGAGTTTCACCGCGAGCGGAAAGCCGATGTTGCGCGCCAGTTTCACAGCGTCGTCCGCGCTGGTTGCGACGCCGCCTTGCACAAGCGGTAACTTCATCGCTGCGAGGAGCGCATGAGTTTCCTCCCCGGAGAGCCAGCCCGAGCCACGCTCCGACAACGCCTTGGCGCAAAGTACCTTGGCCTTTTCCAACGAAACATCGCTGTAGTGAGGAACCTGTCCAGTCGGTTGCTTTCTCCAGGCATCAAAGGCGACAGCACGGCTGATGATGCGGGCGGGAGTCTCAGGCTGCGGGTAGGTGGGAATGGTTTCTCCATCCACTGTGAACGGCCGATCCAGATCACCCTCCGCCATCCAGCAGATGTAGACGGGTTTATCTTTCCCGATAACGTGTCGTGCCGCTCGGATTCCCCGGATGATTCCGCTTGCCACGGGAGGGTTGTCTTCAACCCGAGCCGGCACATGGACGACGATCAGGGCATCGATCTCCTCCGCCTTTAGCATGGTTTCGACGGCCCGCGCATGTTGGTCTTCGGTCGCAAAACCGATCATGTCGACAGGATTTCGCAGTGCGGCCGTGCGAGGGAGAAACGACGCGAGTGTTGATTGCGTCCTCTTGGACAGCTCCGGCACGTCGAGTCCCTCCACCGCACAACTGTCGGCGCAGAGGACTCCAGGCCCGCCGGAATTCGTCAAGATGCCGATGCGACGACCGGCAGGGAGTCGCTGGCTCGACAGGCCTGTAGCCAGCGCCAGCAGCTCTTCCAGCGTTTTCGTCCGGACCACACCGCATTGGCCGAATAATGTGTCAACGGCTGCTTCGTTCGTGGCCAGGGCGGCAGTATGCGATCCGGCGGCCGATTGCCCGGCCTGGGTCCGGCCCGCTTTCAAAACAACAAGGGGTTTCTTTCTTCCCACTTGCTCGGCAATCCGTCTGAATCGGCGAGGATCAACGATGGTTTCGAGACAGAGGAGAATGACGTCGGTGGCTTTGTCTTGCTCCCAGTATTCAAGCAAATCATTCACGGAGACGTCCGCATGGTTGCCGACACTGACAAAGCTGGAGAGACCGAGATTCATTCGCTGTGCAGCCGTCACGACTGCAATCCCAAGTCCTCCGCTTTCAGAGGCGAGGGCGACTCGACCGGAGGGAGGAAAAATCGGCGTAAAGGTCGCGTTGAGGCGTATCGCCGGATCGCAATTGAGCACCCCCAAGCAATTCGGCCCAATAAGGCGTATCCCGTGCTGACGGACCTTTGCTTGCAGCTGCTGTTCGAGCGAAAGTCCCGAACCACCCGTCTCGGCAAATCCCGCTGTAATGAGAATGGCGGCCGGCACCTGTTTGGCAGCGCAGTCATCGATGACGCCTAGGACTGCGTCATGAGGCACGGCGATGAGGACGAGATCGATGGGACCAGAGACGGCAGCGAGAGACGGCACGACCGGGAGTCCTGCGATCTTCGTCGCATGAGGATTGACCGGGACGACCATTCCAGCAAAACGACCTTCTAGGAGCGCTTCGACGAGCCGATAGCCGATACTTTCAGGATTGCGGGAGGCGCCGACAACCGCGACCGTTCGCGGTTGAAAGAATGGTTTCAGTGATTCAATAGTGGATGGGGATCGAGGCATGATGACTATCCTAAACCAGCTATTCGTCTCGGCTCATCGTTTGACCTCGATCACATAAGCCACTTAGCTTCAAGAAGCAAGACGGACCCTAAGGCGGCCATCACCACACCGCTGGCTAACTTTAGCCAGCCTCCTGCGCGTTCCTGCAATTTCCTTCGACTCAGCGTGACTACTGCCATCGTGACCATGAGGCTGTCATCGAAGATGTAGGCCATGTTGTAGAGACCGAGACACGCGTAATAGTTCCAACCTGGCAGGTTTTGCAAGGTCAGGATCTGAGTATAGAGTCCGGGGAATCCGGCGGTGCAGAGCAGTTCGATGACATTCACCAGGCCTGCCAGGATCACGATCCCCACTAAGGCTCCCATCAGGTTCTCGGCTTGGAGAATCCGACGGAGGCGGGCGTAGAGTCCCGGCTTGGCAGACTCGGGAATGCTCAGCTCACCGCACGACAAGAACGGGGCAGGTCGTGTTGTGGACGATAGCGTGGGACACGCTCCCCATGAGGAAGCGGTTGATCCCTTTACGCCCGTGGGAGGCAACGACCACAAGGTCCATGGCTTCCGCACTATCTGCGACCATTGCCGCCGGATTACCCGTCGCCACGCGCGTACTGACCGAGTATGGTGGGCTCATGAATCCGGCCCCCGTTTCCTTTACGAGGTCTTCCGCGTACCGCATGGCGGTGTCCGACCAGGCTTCGAGCCCGATAAAATTGTAAGGGTCGGCGATTTGAAGGGATTGAACGACCGTGAAAATGCAAATGGCCACCGGATTCTTGAACGGATGGGTCAGCAGCCAGTTCTTGATCAGGCCGGCATCCTCTGGTCCTTCGACGGCGATGAGTACCTGTTGAATGGGTTTCGCCTGGCCGTTGACGATCAAGGTCGGGCGAGACGCATGCAACAGCACCCGATGGGACACGCTGCCGAGGACGGCTTCGGTGACTCGGTTACGCCCACGCGCACCGACTACGACGAGGTCGGCGGCGACGGTTTGAGCGCTATTAAGAACGATCTGAGCGGGGCTGCCGATCTCATTGATCTTTCTCAGCGACTTGACTTCGGAGGGAATCATGGTGGCGGTACGTTCCAGAAGTTGGCGTCCCGCGTCCACCATGGCGTTGCGGAAATCTTCATACCTCTGCATGTTGGCGGTTTGGGCCAGGATCGGATACTCGAAAAGCCCAAGATCGACCCCGTGAACCAGCGTGACGTCGGTTGGGTGATAGAGGTGAAACGTCTGAGTGACGGCTGCGAAGGCCTGATCCGACCAATCGACGCCGATGACGATTCTCATGCTATGGCTTCCCCGATCCTATCGTCAAAACAGAGGGTGGAGCGCGGTGCCGAAGGGAAGGAGGTGCGGTGATTCGCCGACATTGCCGCGGATGCGCCACCCACCTTCTTCGAACACGAGGTAGTGCACTTCCTCATGCCAGCTGTCGATGGGCACGTAGAGGCCGCTGGTCTTGGACAGGGCCCGAAGATTGCCGCTGCAGGTGACCTCCAGCACGGCATTGCTTCCCGAGCCGACCTTCGCGATCTTGGTAAAGAGGTGTGTGCTGGCAATCTCTTCGTATTCGTCGAACAGGTCTTTCCAGACTTTTCGGATATCATCCTTCTTAAGCCCATGATAGTTGTACTGTGGAGAGTAGACGGCCATCAGCGTCTCGAGGTCGTGGGCTTTGATTGCCTGTTCCGCCCGCTCAAAGGTGGCCACAACGGCGTCGACCGTGGCCTCGTCCACTTCGATCACGGAACCGGCGGGCAAGCCGGTCTTAGCCTCCGCCGTTTCAATGCCGACGAGGGATGCGGCCACGATCATGAGAGTAGTGACGGTGGCAAGTACTGTCCGGCCTTGTAACGTCAACAACTTCTCCTCGTGTTATTGGATCAGATTCCGACCAGGACACGGTGGGCACAGATGCTTTTCAATGTATGCACGACGTCCTCGAACGACACCTCCGGTGCACTCAGACCACGATATTGGCCGGCCGCCAGTACCAAGTCGTTTATTGACAGCATCCCTTGCAAAATGCCGTCGTCATCGACGACCGGCAGGCGCCGAATCCGTTCCCGGACCGGCCGGTGTCTTGATTCTTCCGCTCATGCATGCTCCTGAGTTGTCTAGACAGAGGAGGGGTGCGGTCGCTCGCGCATCGCCTCCTCAGCCAGGTTCAAGTACTCCACCACCTCACGGTCGTCGACTTGAGTAAAGTCGACAAAGTGGTTGCCCACGGCCCAGAACGGCTCA
>Ga0187893_10014945_pt1 | contig 10487 bp, 10 predicted proteins | sample MA1701074metaG_FD_139574 | JGI IMG/M metagenome (GOLD analysis project Ga0187893, IMG submission 139574) | White microbial mat communities from a basaltic lava cave in the Kipuka Kanohina Cave System on the Island of Hawaii, USA - MA170107-4 metaG ...
GACACGCCCGCACCGGGGCCGGCACCACCGGCGGCCGCCAGCCCCGCCGTCTCCTCCGACACGCCCGCACCGGGGCCGGCACCACCGGCGGCCGCCAGCCCCGCCGTCTCCTCCGACACGCCCACACCGGGGCCGGCACCACCGGCGGCCGCCAGCCCCGCCGTCTCCTCCGACACGCCCGCCCCGGGGCCGGCCTGCGTTGCCGCCACCAGCCCCGCCGTCTCCGCCGACACGACCGCCCCGCGGCCCGCCCCGCGGCCGGCCACCAGCCCCGCCCCACGGGCCGCCGCCTGCGCCGCCGTCGCCAGCCCCGCCGTCTCCGCCGACACGACCGCCCCGGGGCCCGCCCCGCGGCCGGCCACCAGCCCCGCCCCACGGGCCGCGGCCTGGGCCCGCGCCGCCAGCCCCGCCGTCTCCTCCGACAAGACCGCCCCACGGGCCGCCGCCTGCGCCGCCGCCGCCAGCCCCGCCGTCTCCTCCCACACGCCCGCCCCGGTGCCCGCCTGCGCCGCCGCCACCAGCCCCGCCGTCTCCTCCCACACGACCGCCCCGCGGGCCGCCGCCTGCGCCGCCGTCGCCAGCCCCGCCGTCTCCGCCGACACGACCGCCCCGGGGCCCGCCCCGCGGCCGGCCACCAGCCCCGCCCCGCGGCCCGCCGCCTGCGCCGCCGCCGCCAGCGCCGCCGTCTCCTCCCACACGCCCGCCCCACGGGCCGCCGCCTGCGCCGCCGCCACCAGCGCCGCCGTCTCCTCCCACACGACCGCCCCGCGGCCCGCCCGAAACGACCGCCCCGCGGCCCGCCCCGCGGCCCGCGCCGCGGCCCGCCCCGCGGCCCGCCCGGCCCGCCCCACCGCCGGCCGACACGACCGCCCCGCGGCCCGCCCCACCGCCAGCCTCTTCACTCGCGGCGGCGTTCAGCCGGCTGACCTCGCTGTCGGGCCGGAACCGGCTCCACCTGCCTTCCAGGTCCCCGATCCGGGCGATGGCGCTCGCCAGCGCCCCCGGGCGGCCACCCGTGACGACCACGTGGCCCCACGTTCCCATGGCGTCGAAGCGGGCTTCCTCCACGGTGAGCACTACGACGCCCCTGTCTGGGTGATCGAGGCCCGCCCGGCGAAGGGGTTCACCGCCGGCTCGGCCGGGCCCGGCAACGACCTCGCCTCTCGCTCGACCGTGGCCGCCTCGGCCGGCGTCACCCCGCCGCCGGCGCCCCCGCCTGCGGGCCGGAGGTCGCCGCCATACCCGCCGTCAGGCCGGCAACGGCGCCGGTGCTGAGCCCCAGCGCGACCCACCTGCTCCGTGACGCCATGCCGCCAATATCGATGCCTCGTATGAGCAAACCATGACGCCGTACCCTGACTACCCATGGAACGGTCGGTGCTGCAAGGGCTGGCTGTGTTCCGCTGGGGGGCGTGGCTGTGGATCGCAGCCGTGCTGGCGGTGTCACGCCACGACGTCCGGCGGCCGGGCCTGGCCGTCGCCCTCATCGTCGCCGCTCTGGCGGTCACGATCTACGACACCGTGCTGCTCCGCCGGGACCCCCACGCCCTCCTCCGCCCCTCCCCGATCCTCGCCGAGCTGGCCACCGGGGTGGCCCTCGTCCTGTGCGACGGCTGGGCCTACGGTCCTGGCCACGCCTTCGCGACGTCGCAGTCGCTCGGCAGCGTGTGGCCCCTGGCCGGGATCCTGGCCGCGGGCGTGGGGCTGGGCTTCGCCGCCGGCGCCTCGGCCGGCATCGTCGTGGGCCTGGCCCGGGTGGGGGCGGTCTACGCCAACGGGGCCGACGTCGACACGGGCGGCAAGTTCCTGTCCCTCACCAACACCATCGTCTTCTACGCCCTGGGCGGCGCCGCGGCCGGGTACCTGATGTCTCTCCTGCGCCGGGCCGAACGGGAGATCTCCGCCGCCCGGGCCCGGGAGGAGGTGGCCCGTACCCTCCACGACGGGGTCCTCCAGACCCTGGCTGTGGTCGAGCGGCGGGCGACCTCCTCGGACCCTGCCCTGGCCCGGCTCGCCCGCCAGCAGGAGCGCGACCTGCGCGAGTTCCTCTTCGGCGCCGCCGCCCGTCCCGGGCCGGCCGCCGATCTGGGGGCTGGCCTCCGAGCGGCCGCCGCTCGGTTCGAGCAGGCATTCGGCGGGCGGGTCGACGTGATCGTCGCCGACGACACGCCCAGCCTCACGACCGCCCGGTGCGAGGCGCTCGTCGGGGCGGTGGGGGAGGCATTGGTGAACGCCGGCAAGCATGGGGAGGCGTCGAAGGTGACGGTGTACGTCGAGCCGGCGGACAGCGGGGGCGTTTTCTGCTCGGTCAAGGACGACGGCCGGGGCTTCGAGCCCGCCGCCGTCGCCGAGGGCGTGGGCCTCACCGGCTCCATCCGGGGCCGCATCGCCGAGGCGGGCGGGCGGGTCGACGTCCACAGCCGGCCCGGCGAGGGTGCGGAGGTGTGCCTGTGGGTCCCGTAGGCGGATCGGCGCGCACCCGGGTCGTGCTGGCCGACGACCATCCGATCTGGCGTGACGGCGTGCGCGCCGACCTGGCCGACGGCTTCACCGTGGTCGCGGAAGCCAGCAGCGCCGACGAGGCCATCGCCGCCATCCGCCAGCACCGTCCCGACCTTGTCGTCTGCGACCTCCAGATGCCGGGCGGGGGCGGGCTGAAGGTCGTGCGCACGTGCGGGCAGGAGACCCGTGTCGTCATGCTGACCGTTTCCGAGCAGGAGCGGGACCTCCTCGACGCGGTGGCCGCCGGCGCCGTCGGCTACCTGGTCAAATCCACGTCCGGCGCCGACCTCTGCGCCAGCTTGCTCCGGGCTGCCCGGGGCGAGCCGGTCTTCTCGCCCGCCCTCGCGGCGTTGGTCCTGGGCGAGTTCCGCCGGCTGGCCAAGGCGACCTCCGGGGTTCAACCGCTGTCGGAGCGGGAACGGGAGGTCCTCCAGCTGGTCGCCCGGGGCCACACCTACAAAGAGATCGGACGCGCGCTGTACATCGCTGAAAAGACGGTTGAGAACCACGTCCGCAACATCCTCGGCAAGCTCCACTTGAGCCGCAAGCAGGAGCTGATCCGGTACGCCCTGGAGCACGGCATCGAGTGAGATTCACTCTGGACAGCCCGGTTTCCGGCTGATTCACTGCCCCGAATGCGCCGCGCCGCGGGGGCGTGGGGGGTTGGGCTGATCGTTCTCGCCGTCGCCGTCGCGCTCACCTCCTCCTCGCCCTCCTCCGAACCTCGACCGACCGTTGGCCCCGCCGGATCGCGAGGGCCAGGCACGGGCCAAACCACGCCCGCACCCCTTCCCGCCCGTTCCTTCACCCTCGCCCAGCCGGAGGTCGCCGCCTTCAACACGCCGCCCCTCCTGCCCGTCGAGGCCCGGGACGGCGCCCAGGCGCTGCTCAACCAGTACCTCGAACGAGCGGTCCTCGCGCCGCTGGAGTCGGGCCGGACGGGCGACCTCACGCCCCTCTTCACCGCTCCGGCGCTGGAGCGGGTGAAAGGCCCGGACCGAGCCGCGCTGGTGGACGAGGGCGTGGTCGGCGCCGCCGACGTCGTCCTCGACAGCGCGACGGCCCAGCTCACCGCCCTCGTCGGGCCCGGGGGCGTGCACATGATGGTCGCTGGCATCCACGTGGTCGTGCGCGTCCGGGTCAATGGCGCGCCGATGGTCGTGCAGCGCAGCGGCGAACTCAGCCTGGTGGTGGAGGGGGCGGCTTGGAAGATCGCCTCCTACGACGTGCGGGTGGACCGGGACCTGCCCCGATGACCCGGGCGCGCCGCTGGGCGCCCAAGGTGGGCCTGGGCGCGCTCATCCCGGTCGTGTTGGCCGCCGGATTGGTGTCCTCGGCGGCGCGGGGCGGCCCCGGCATTCGCCTGGGCAAGGCGGTCATGCAGATCCACCGGGTGGCCGAAGCCCACTTCAACCCGGGCGACGGCAAGCCGGTGTTCGTGCTCGTGATCGGCAACGACGCGCGCCCCGGCGACGAGGTGTCGCGGGGCGACGCGCTGCACCTCATCGGCGTCAACCCGGTGACCGGCCAGGCCACCGTGCTCAACATCCCCCGGGACACCTGGGCCCCCATCCCCGGCCGGGGCAACGACAAGATCAACGCCGCCTACTCGCTCGGCGGCCCGGTGGCCCAGGCGCGCGCCGTCAGCGCCTTCGTCGGCGTCGAGATCCCCTACGTGATCGCCACCGGGTTCGACGGCTTCATGCGGATGGTCGACGACCTGGGCGGCCTCGAGGTCGACGTCCCCTTCCCAATGGCCGACGCCGACTCCGGCGCGTACTTCGACGCCGGCCCCCAGCGCTTCCTCGGCGGCGAGGCGCTGGCGTTCTCCCGCAACCGCCACTTCGAGGGAGGGGACTTCCTGCGCACCGAGCACCAGGCCATTCTCATCGTCGCCGCGCTGGCCAAGCTGCGGGGGGCGGGCCCGTCGGCCGCCAACACCGTCAAGTGGATATCGGTGCTGCTCAAGAACGCCTCCTTCGACGGTGCCAGCGTCCCCGAGCTGTACCGGCTGGGCCGGCTAGCGCTCTCCATCGACCCGGCCAACGTCCGCTCGGTCACCATGCCGGGCGTGATCGGCGACGCCGGCAGCGCCTCGGTGGTGTACGCCGTCCCGCCCGCCCAGTCCCTCTTCGCCGACTTCGCCGACGACGCCGTGCTCCAGCGTCACTGACCCTTGACCCGGGCGATCGCGACCATGGGGTCGCCGAGGGTGCGGCCGCAGCGACCGTCGACCATGATGTCGCCGTCGGGCTGGATCGCCACCCGAACCCGCCCGAGCCGCCGGGAAAGTCGATCACGCTCACCCCGCCCCTCCCGAAGCGGGCGTCCAGCGCCCCGCTGGGGTCGTAACGGGCCAGCGTCGCGTCGAAGGGCGAGAACCCGCACGCCACGATGGCGCCGTCAGGCTGAAGGGCGAGCGCATGGATCTCGCTGCGTTCGCCAATGGTTGTCGTCACCACGCCCCCGGCGCCGAAGGGCGAAGGCCCGCCGCGTCTCGCCGGTCGCGGCGTCCGGACCGTCGCTCCAGCCGGCGACGACGAGCTTGCCGTCGGGCTGCACAGCCAGGCCGTTGACGTGGTCGCCGCCGACGCCGACGAGCGGGAGGACTGCCCGCCCATCGCCAGCGAACGAGGGGTCCAGCCGTCCGCCGGCGTAGCACCGGGCCGGGGCGATGTGGCCCGCGCTCGCGGCGGCGCCCGCGGCGCCCGCCCCGCCGGCGGCGACCGTTCCCCGCCAGGACGATCTTGCCGTCAGCCTGAAGGGCCACGTTGCGGGCGCTTGCCGGGCCGCCCATCCCGTCGATCGAGGCCACGCCGAGTACGCCGAACCTCGCGTCCAAGCGCCCGTCGGCGCCGAACCGGGCATGCGCAATTTCCTCGGCATCGGAGATCGGAGCTGGTGTCAAGGCTGTCGCTGTCCCCTCGACCTCATCGATACCAAGGACGAGCGCTCCGCCGGCCGTGTTTGCCATTGCGCAGACATGGGAGGCTAGATGTCTGCGATCCTTGTCACTGTTGCCGTATAGCGAGGCTTTAAAGTCGAGGTCGCCGCGCTCTTGGCTAGGCTAGGTGGCGTTCGCTATTCCGTCAGTTCTCCCAGGTGACCCCGAACGAGGCCTCAACACGAGGAGGTCGAGCCACCTCTGGACCTCTCCTTGGAGCGGCGAGAGGACCGTACCTCAAGGAGCCGGCGGCGACGCGTTGACCGTGGCCCGCGCATGATTGACAGGAAGCGGCCATTTTTGGTGCTGATGCTCGTGGATGCCTACCGCGCGGTGTCGGGGTGCCCCGGAACGCCGGTTCCCGGGGGGCATCTCCCTCCTCGTCATCGACCGCATCCGATTGCGCCGGTCACCTGAGCTGCAGGCGCTCGACAGGCTGGCCGGTGACGTCCGCGATGAGTTCGAAGTCGTGGTCGACGTGGAGGACGGTGAGTTGCGCGAACTCGGCGGCCGCCGCATTCAACAGGTCTGGGATGGAAGCCGCCCGGTGCTGGCCTCGGTCGGCGAGGGCGAACTGGACGGCAACGGCGCGGTCCTCGATCGCCGGCGTGAGGTACTCGATCGGCATCGCCGCCAGGGGCGACTGCCCGACGCTGGTACGGAGGTCCTCGGCCGAGCGGGCCGAGAACCCGATCTCGAGGCGGGTTACCGTCGTGATCCGCACCAGGCCGCGCTGGATCCTCGAGGCCCACACATCGGCATCATCGCTTTGGCCGAGGCGGACGAGGGCCGACTTGTCGATCAACCAGCCCGTCACCGCCACGCTTTGTACATGACCTCCGGGTCATCGAGGTCGACGAACGTCTGGGCGAAACGGGCCAGGTCGTCGGCGGTCACATCGGCGGAGTCTTCAGCGCGCTCCCGGGACAAGGTTCGCCGCAGGTACTCAGTCCGGGAGAGCCCTGCTCGCTGTGCCTTGGCGTCGATGGCAGCAACAACGTCGTCTGGGACGTCTCGAATCAAGATGTCGGGCATGTCTGCGACCTCCTGATATCTCAGGATACCACGCACAGCCCGACAGGGCGCATAACCCCGCCGTCCACCTAATGACGGAGACCGTGGATGCGCGGCCGGACCCCGGCGAGTCAGCGCCCGCCCCGGCGACGTCGCACAGGCGGCGGAACACCTGTTGCACGACCGGTAGATCAGCCGGGTGCCGCGCACGGACACGAAGACGCTGGCGGTGGCGGGGGCCTGGCACAGCCGGTCACGCACCTCGGCGCCGAGCGCGGCGAGGGTGGAGGCCAGCACCCGGACCTGGCGGGACTTGCCGAACTTCGACTCGCGGACCATGAGCACGCCGTGGCCCCAGTCGACGTCCGGGCGGTCGAGGCGCAGCACCTCCCCGACACGTCTTCCGGTGGCCGCCAGCAGGCCGATCACGGTCTCGTGGGTGGCCGCCGGGAGCCGCCAGCGAATGGTCCGCGCTGCGGTCATGAGCGCCACAACCGCAAATGACCAGAACACACCGGTGTCGAGGCAGATCGCAGCCGCCACAATCGCAAGCGGTCAGCCGCGGACGCCCAGGTTCTCCTCGGCCCACACGAGGAACTCGTCGTCAGACTCGCCCCGCAGCTCGGCAACCGGTCCCACGCCGAGATCTCCGACCACGAACGCGTCGAGAGCGGCACGATGCAGCCGGCGCGGGAGGATGAGCCTCCGGCGCGCCGCGTCGTCTGCCCGGTAGTCGGCTTCACGACCCGCCATCTGTGCCAACTGGATCACCGCCATCGCTCGAAGCTGTTCACGCCACCGATCGTCGATGAGACGGAGGTTGCCAAGGTGGAACGCGACGGCCAGGAGGGAGGCCCCGAAGGAGTACTGAACCGCGGCAGCCATCTCCGGTAGGAACGGCTGGCCGACCAGCCCCCGAACGCCCGACGGAGGCATCAACAGGTGCGCCGCGAACGCGTTGGCCCTCATCTCCGACGGGTTGCCGCCCGAGGCGAACAGGCTCTCGTCGACACGGAGGCCGTCCTCCAGATCGTTCGTCAGGTGGTGGCACAGCTCGTGCGCGATGGTGAACCGTTGGCGGCTCTCGGGACCGTTCGAGTTCACCACCGCCAGGGCAAAGCCATCGTCGTGCACACACAAGCCGTCGAACCCGTCGCCGAAGTAGTCGACGAGCACGTTGAGGCCGAACTGGTCCTCCGCCATGCCGATCAGATCCCCGATCGGATCGGCACCGAGCCGAAGCTCCGAACGGACCCACGCGGCCAATCGCTTGCCCTGTGTAACCGGGCTCCCCCCCGTGGCCGGGCCCCCAGCAACCGCCGGGACCGAGGCCGCGCTGTGTCCCAGTCGCTCCAGCGTGCGGTGCAGTGTTGACCGAGTTTGCCGCCGCGCAGCGGCGCCCCGGCCTGCCGTCTCCGACCGAGCGGGACGAGCAGAACCGCCTCTACCGCGAGATCCTGCGAGTGGCGTCGCCGTCGACCCCCGAGTACCAGCCGCTCGGCTTCCTGGGCTTGGTCGGGTTCCTGCCGCGGTACGGGTTCACATCTGACACCGTGCTGCTCCACCCTGCGGGGGCCGAGGAACCGATCGTGCAATCCGCCCCCGTGGCCGTGACCGAGTTCGCCCCGGGCAACCTCGTCTATGCACGCGGCCGCCGCCTGAAGGTTCGCCGCCTCGATCCGCCGCCGGTCGATGAGGCGTCGGCCGGGCCGCACCACCGCGACAACGTCCTGAGCCAGGGTCGGCGCTGCGATCCGTGTGAGTACTTCACCACCAACCCGCTGGAGAAGTCCTGCCCGCACTGCGGTCTGGACCTCAAGGCCCGCGCCGTCCTCCGGCTCACCGGGGTTTTCGCCAGCGGTGGGGCGATCTCGAGCTAAGACGAGTTCCGCCGGCGCTCGGCGTACGAGCTCCACTACCTGCTCGGGTCGCCTCCCGACCCCGCGAAGGTTGTCGATTTGGGCAGCTACCGCTTCGAGTGGTCTCGTGGCCGACCGATCACCGTCGCCAACGCCGGGCTCATCCCAGCGGAAGGTGCAGCCGCGCCCGGTTTCGAGATCTGCACGTTCTGCGGCTCTTGGCTCTGCCGGCGAGTTCCGGCCGCCGCCGGACGAGGAACCCGACCCGGAGGACTTCGAGGACACGGGCCACAAGGCCTACTGCCCGGCGCGCAAAGACCCGAAGAGCGACCTTGTACGGAAGCCGGTCTGGCTGACCGCCGGTCTCCAAGGCGACGTGATCGAGCTGTTCCTGCCCGCGGCCACGCGAACTCCCGGGTTCGCGGGGTGGCGGGCGACGATGGCCGAGGCACTGCTCCTTGGCGCGCGGGAGACTATGCAGGCCGGGCGCGGCGACCTCAACTGGTTCGAACGGCGCCAGGCTGGCGAACCCCTCTCGCTCGTGCTGTACGACACCATGCCGGGCGGAACCGGGTACGTGCCCAAGCTCCTCGCCGGCCGGGCTGCCGGCCGCCGGGCCGCCGTCGGAGAGGCCGTGCAGCGGCTGGAGGCCTGCACGTGCTCCGACTCGTGCCACCGCTGCCTGCGCGATTACTGGAACCAGGGACATCATCTGCGGTTGAACCGCTTCGAGATCCTCGGTTCGCTGCGCCGCCTCGCCGGCCTGGACGCGACCGAGGGCATCAGCCCCTATGACGCGCGGCTGGAGTCGTTCCTCGAAACGGGAGTTCTTCGAGCGCCTGGTTGCAGCAGGGGTGCGCACGCCGACGCTCCAGGTCGTGCGCGAGATCGGTGGGCGCCGGATCATCCGCGTCGATTGCGGGTACCGCGACCCGAGCGTGTCCATCTTCTTGGACGGGCGCATGTGGCATGCCGGGAGCCGGGAGAAGGTTCTCGACGACCTCGAGGTCCGCAATCAGTTGGAAGCCCGAGGTGACTGCGTACTGGAGTATGCCTTCGGCGACGTGATGGGCAACTTCGAGCGTGTCGCCGAGGAAGTCCGGCAGTCGCTCGTCGGCCCCGGCGAACGTTCGGACGTCGACATCCGGCAGCTACCCGGACTCGACGCGATCGAGGTCGATGACCACAGCGGCCACGCGACCGTGCGAATCGACGTCGCTGCATGGTTGGCCTCCGAGGACGCCCGCCGGGCGGCACTGGCGAGCGCCAACCGGGCCCGGCTCGCGGGTTGGCGGCTCAGCCGGGCGGTGGCTCATGACCAGGTTCGAATGGGCCGGGGCGGCGCGCGCCAAGGCAGGCCCGTCGTCGGTCCCGACCTCATGGAGTAGCGGCTTGCATCTCCAACCCGAATCCCAATCCGCTGCTCAGATCGCCTGCGAGCCCGAGGTCGGACTCGAACCGACGACCTGCTCATCACGAGCAATCTTGGGCTGTGCGCTGTGCGGCGCTGTGCGCCGAATGAGTAGGCCTACGAATCCTCAAGGTCAGCGGCAATGTCGCTGACCTTGCGGACAAGCCGGTTGGTCGCCGGCACCCAGCTGAAACCGAAGCGCTCATAGAATCGTCCAGCGTCGTCGTCGATCGCATCGACAACGACCAACCGGGCAGCAACGACGTCGGTCGCGGAGATGACGCGCCGCAAGGCGTCGGCGAGGAGCGAGCCGCCGAGGCCCTGACCATGGAGGTCCTCGCTGAGGGCGAGCTTCGCGACGATCACTGCCGGAATCCGGCGCGGCGAGCCGCGAGCGACCTTGGCCGGCAGCTGCTGGCGCTCGAGAAGGTGGCCGGCAAGCGTGTAGTAGGCGACGACCGCCCCGTCGCTGGTCCACACCCATGATCGTCCGGTACGCATCGCCTCCGCACGGTGAGCCGATTCGCGAAGCCACAGGTCGAGCTCGGTCCGCCCCGACGAGAAGGACGTGAGATCGTCGTCCGGCCAGAGATGCCGCGAGACGAACTCGGGCCGGTTCACTCCTGCTCGACGAGTCCTGCGAGCCGCTTCGCCGCGTCGCGCAGTGCCGGGTTTGGCGTGGGGGGCCGTTCGAGCGCAGCCAACAGCTCGTCGAAGTACTCCGCCGGAACGACTGTCGTGTTCGCCTCGGCTACAA
>Ga0187893_10014947_pt1 | contig 10487 bp, 3 predicted proteins | sample MA1701074metaG_FD_139574 | JGI IMG/M metagenome (GOLD analysis project Ga0187893, IMG submission 139574) | White microbial mat communities from a basaltic lava cave in the Kipuka Kanohina Cave System on the Island of Hawaii, USA - MA170107-4 metaG ...
AGGCGCTCGACCGCGATCCCGCGTATCGCTACGCGGATGCGGGAGAGTTCGCGGAGGACATGGACCGGTACCTGCGCGGCGAGACCGTGCGCGCGCAGCGGGCGCCGCTGATCGTCCGGCTGAGCCGCGCCCCTCGCGTGGCGGCCGCGGCCGCGGCGATCGCGACGATCGCGCTGGTCGCGGGCGCGTACGGACTCCACCGCGCGTCGGTGAAGCGTCGGGCGGCCGCGGAGTGCGACGAGGGCGCGCGGCTCGAGGCGTCCGGACGCGCGGAGGACGCCCGCGACGGGTACGCGCGCGCGCAGCGGATCGACCCGTCGAACGAGCGCGCCGCCGCGGCGATCGCCCGGCTCGCTCGCCGAGCCGAGTCGCGCGAGCGGGCGCTCAAGCTGCTGGAGACCGCGCGACCGGCGCTCGACCGGGCGCAGAGCCTGCTGTACGAGTCGGGCGCCACGCCGCACGACATCGCCGAGCAGGTGGACCGCGCGCAGCCGCTGGTCGAGAAGGCGGCCGGGATGGCTCCCGACATGGCGATGGCGCACTTCCTCGCGGGGGCGTGCTGGGAATTGCGCGGCCGCGACGACCGGGCGGAGGAATCGTGGCGGCAGGCGCTGGAGGCGGACGCGCGCTTCGCCCCGGCGCACCTGCAGCTCGGGAAACTGCTCGGGCGGCGCGCCTACCTGGTGACGCTGGGGAGCACGCGCCAGACGCTGCTGGACTTGAGCCGCGAGGCGCAGCGCTACGCCGTGCCGGCGCAGCGCCACATCGACACGGCGATCGCCGAAGGAGCGGGCGTGCTGGACGACATGGAGCGGGCGGTGGCGGACTGCATGGTGGCCATGTCGCGCCTCGAAGTGGACGAGATGGGCCGTCGGGCGCGCCAGGCGCTGCCCCGCTACCGCGGCCGGCGCGGATCCGAGGAGCTGGTGTGGATCCTGGCGATGTCGACGGTCGGGGGGCCACGCTTCGACGGCCTGAAGGAGGCGCTGGTGCAGCGGCCGCACTTCGCGATCGCGCGGCTCTGTCTGGCGATCGAGCACCGGCTCCGGGGCGACTCGGCGGCGGCGATCGAGGACGCGAACCACGCTCTGGCGCTGAATCCGACGCTGGCCCCGGCGCGCTGGGAGCGCGCGATGGCGTACTCGACGCTCGGGCGGCTGGCGGAGGCGGAGGCGGACTTCGAGGAGTGCGTTGCCGCAGGATGGCGGCCCGCGGCGTCGAGAGTCAGCCAGGCGCGGATGCGGGCGGAGGCCGGGCGCAGGGCCGAAGCCTTCGCGGCGTACGCGGAGGCGATCCGGCTGGATCCGCAGTGCGGGCTGGCGCACTACAACCGGGCGAACCTGCACCGCGAGGACGGCAACTTCGCGGCCGCGCTCGCGGATCTGGATCGCGCGCTGGAGATTGATCCCACGGCCGCGGAGGCGTGGAACAACCGCGCGGTCGTGCGGATGGCGCTCAACGACCTGCCCGCCGCGCTCGAAGACCTGCGCAACGCCACGCAGCTCAACCCGTCGAACGCGCATGCGTGGCGCAACATGGGGTCCATTTTCGCGCGTCGCGCCGACTCCGCGTCCGCCCTGGCGGCGTACGATAAGGCCCTGGCGGCCGACCCCCAGTATGCGCGCGCGCGCTACGAGCGGGCCGTTCTCCGCGCGTCGGCCGGCAGCGCGGCCGGGGCGATCGAGGATCTCGAGGCGCTGGTGAAGCATCCGCCGAAGGACGCGGAGCTTCGCGCGGATGCGGAGAAGCTGCTGGCGCGCCTTCGCCCGCGGCGCCCGTGAGCGATCCCCCGCGTCTGCACCGCGCTCACTCCTTCTGCGCCTCCGCGGTCACGCGCGTCCCGCGCTCCACCTTCACCTTCCGCGCGCGCCATCCCGAACCGAACCGCAGCTCCCACTCGCCCTCGGGAAGATAGAACGTCGCGCGCTTGCCCACATGGTGCTGCCCCACGCTCGCCACTTTCTTCCCGGCGCTGTCCGCAAACTCCAGCCACGCTGCCGGGACATCCGCCACCACCGTCCCGTACACCGGCGTCACGTCCTTCCCCGCCTCCACCGTGAAGGCCAGCGGCACCGGCAGGTGATGCGCCCGCAACTCATACGCCCCCGGCAGCAGCCCCAGCTTCTCCTCATGCGGCATCGCGTGGCGCGCGATCGTCCGCACATGCTTCACCCCGGCGTAGATGTCGCAAGACTCCATCCCCTCCGGCCGCGTGAACACGAGATACCCGTGGCGCTTGTCCAGATCCACCTCCACCCGCCCCGCCGACAGCTCCAGCGGAAGCGACGTCACGTAGCGGCGGCGGAACGTCACCGTCCACGAGCCGGGCGAGACGAAGTACGCCTCCGCCGGCGGCACCGCGTGGCCCGCGATCGTACGCACGTGCTTGCCGTCGGGGTCAAACAGATCGAACGGCGCGACGAACGGCTTCCCCTCCGTCACGAACCGCACCTCCGCGCACGACGCCGCCAGGTCGATCGGCGCCACCTTCCCCGCTTCGACCGTCACGTCGATCCCCGTCAGCACGCGCGACTTGAACCACACGCGATACGCCCCGGGCGCGAAGCCGATGCGACCCGCCATCGGGAACGCGTGGCCGGCGAGGGTCACGACGTGCGTCTCGCCGCGATAGACGTCCGCCTGGATCGAGTCCGCCGGCGGCTTGAACTCGATGATGCCGTACGACGCCATGAGATCGATGTCGCGCGTCCCCGGCTGCGGCAGGTCCAGCGCGAGCGCCGTCGCGTACCCCTCGCGGAACGACGCCGAGTAGCGCCCCGGCACCAGGCCGTAGCTCTCCTGCGGCCTCACGGCATGCGAGGCCACCGTGCGCACGTGCTTGCCGTCGGCGTCGTCGAGTTCGAAGCGTCCAGCAAACGGGGTGCCGCCCCACACGAACCGCACGTTCGCCAGATCGCGCGCCAGGTCGAGCTTCGTGTCGCGCGCCCCCTCGAGCGTCAGCGGCACGGGCGTCAGCACGCGATCGTGGAACAGCAGCCGGTAGGTGCCGGGCGCCAGCACGTACGCGTCGGCGGGCGGCGTCGCGTGACCGGCGACGACGGCGACCTGCTGCTCGTCCACCCACACCTCGAAGGTCGGCTGCGCCGTCCCCTCGTACGGCACGATCTTGAGCAGCGCCGCCTGCGTCAGGTCCAGCAGCGTCTCCTCGCCGGCGCGCGTATCGACGGCGAACGGCGTGAGCACGCGCTGCTTGAATCCGACCACGATCCGACCGGCGGGCACCGCGTACGACTCCGCGTGCTGAATCGCGTGCGGCGCCACCGTCATCACCGCGGCGCCGTCCTCCATCGCGACCTGGAAGTCCGGCTCCGGCATGCCGACCGGACACTTGATGCGCAGCTTCGCGCTGCGATCCTCCGGCCCGCGGCGGGGGTCGGTGCGTCCGACGCCGGCCCCCGGCTTCCCCCAGAGACGCAACGTCATCGAGTCGTTGCTCTTCTCGAAGTCGCGCCGTTCGCCCCTGACCGCGACGACGACGGTGTCGATCCCTTCCCAGTCGATCGCCACCGGCACCGTGACGCGTTCGCCCGACTTCAACGCGCGCACATCCGCCGCCTTCCGCCCGTCCACTTCGACGTGCGACGCGGCCGCGTCCGCCGGTCCGAGGTTCGCCACGATGACGGGCAGCTCGAGCTTCCCCGGCGGCGGGCGCTGCAGCGGCAGCTTGATCTCGTTGGCCAGCACCACGAGGTCCGGCTGGTCGTGATTCACGCCCGGCGCGTCCGCCGCGCGGCGCGCGTCGTCATCGCTCGAGGCGAAAACGAACTGCTCGCGCCATGACGTGCGCATCGTCAGGCGGTAGTCGGCGGCGGTGCTGTAGTGGCCGCGGTTCATGCGGCGTCCCTCGAACCGCACACGGTTCGGCGCGGACGCGCCCGCCGACGGGAACACCTGGTACGGCTTCAGCGGGAAGCAGAACTGCCCCTCCGGCACCGTGTCCTCGAAGAGCGCGACGCGCACGCCGTTCACGCTGATTTCCAGGTCGTGCGCGCGGAAGTGGGAGCGATCGCTCGTCAGCCGGAGGTTCACCAGCAGCCACGCCTCCGTCACGTTCCCCTGCACGCTCGGCATCAGAAGCGGCTTCCCCTCCGGCAGGAGCGCCAGCCAGAGCGCGGGCGGTCCGACCTCCGCCGCACCGATCCACGTGGCGCGGGCTCCCCTGTCGCTCAGCGCCACCGCCGGCCACGACGCGCCGCGCGCCGCGATCGTCTTCGTCGCCCCGCCGGAACGCGCGACGACGCCCTCCTTCGAGAGCCACGCGACGTGCAGCGCGCCGTCGGCGCCGACGGCCACGCTCGGACGCGTCCCGTCGCCGAGCTCCGCGCCGTCGAGAACGACTTTCCCGCCGCGGCACCCGGCCACGTGCGGGCCGTCCGGGCCGATGGCGAGCGCCGGCTGCTCGAGCCCGCCGCTCTTCACCGACGCGAAGCGCGCGCCGTCCAGACGGAGGAGCCCCGCGGGCGTCGCCGCGTGAAGCGTCCCGTCCGGGGCGAACGCAATGGCCGCTTCGGCGCCGTCGAGCGCGATCTCGCCGCTCCACTGCGCGCCGTCGTGCACGCGCACGACGAAGGCCGCGCCGCGCCTCCACGCGACGGCCGTGCGCCGGGCGTCGGCGGTCACGCGCGGCCATCGGCCTTCACCGAGCCGGACGCTCTCTCCGATGATCGTGCCGTTCGGCTCGAAGACGGCGGCGTACACCTGGTCCTTCGCGTGCCACGCATAGACGACGCGGTCCCCGGCGTGCCACCCGGACGGATGCGCATGCGAGTCGGCCGCGTCACCGTCGAGCGGCGCCGCGAACGCGCCGCGATGGGCGCGCGTGAAGCTCGCGCGCCGCGCCAGCGCCTCGAGCTGCCACGGGTCCTGAAGGGCCAGCAGGGCGACGATCGTGATCATTTGCCACCTTCGTGGCAGGGCTTCCCCTCCTTGCACTCGCCGGGCGGCGGCGCAAGCTTGGGCCTGGCGATCCCGAAGATCATGTCCTTCATCTTCATCTGCGTCTGGTTTACTTTCGTGGGCGTCTTGTAGTAGCCGGAGGCCCGCTGCGAGGCATTGGTCTCCTTCCCGTCGTAGCCGGAAGAGTCATCCGTGATGTCGACGTACGTGATGCTCCCGTCGGTGCCGACGGACGCCACGAGGCCGCAATGGTCCGGGTGCTTGTCCGCCACGCGCTCCTCCCACGCGCCGCCCTTCGTCTTGTGGCCCCAGTAGTCGAAGAAGATGACGTCGCCGGCTTCGGCCTCCGACTGCTTCACCTCGTTGTCCTTCAGGTTGTTCCACATGTTGTCGCATCCGCCGGTACCGCTGCCGTAGTTGAAGTCGGGGAAGCCGGCCGAACTGAGCGCCGTGGTCGTCAGACCCGAGCAGTCGAAGCGGATGTTGCCGGCCGTGTCGACGGTTCCCGTCGGCCCGTAGCGGACGTTGTCCTTGCCCACATACTTGCGGAACTCGTCGACAGCTCTCTTGCGCGCGTCGGCGCTGGGATCGGGCGGCGGCGTCTCGGGCCCGGTTCCCGAGCCCCCCGGCACCTCGCTGCACGTCGTCGGCTTGTTCGTGCACACCTTGTCCCGCGCCGACGTCGTCTCATCCGTGTGGGTGCGCACGCCGACGAGCGATTTCCCGCGCGGGGCGTCGAAGCGCAGCGGAAAGCGCACCGACCGTCCGGCGGCGGCGCACTCCAGCTCCAGATCGAGCGACTCGAACTCCAGGTAAAGGACGGGGGAGACGACGACGCGCAGCGCGTGCCCCGGTCCGAGCGTCGCATGATTCACGGCGGGCGCGAGGCGCGCTTCGCGATGGTTCGGCTTGGCGACCTTCACGGAAAGGTCCGTGAGCAATTCCCCCTTGTTCATGATGTCCACCGTGCGCGCCAGGCTGCGCGGGTCCTGCGACACCTGCCGCATCGCGAGGTCGAAGCGCGGCAGCGCGACCTTCACGACGATCTGCGTGAACGCGCCGGCGGCTTCGATCGGGATTTCGTAGCGGTCGCGCGCCGCGTCGGACGCCGTCACCGCGTACGTGAGCGCGATCGATGCGCCGGGCGCGAGCTCGGCGGGTGCGTCGGCGGAGCCGTGTCCGACGAAGCCGGCGGGGAGATCTTCGAACTCCGCCAGGGCGCGCGCCGCCACCCGCACGGCGTCCTTGCCGGAGTTCCTGAGCGCGATCGTGACGCGCTGGTCGTAGTCGCGCTTGACGGTGATTTCGAGGGCGGGGGGATCGAAGTCGAGCCCGCCCGCGCACTCGAACGTGCGCACGGGGCTGCGGGTACGATGGTCGGCACCGACGTTTTCGACCCAGAACTCGTACGCGGCGCCCTTCTCCAGCGCGGCGATGTGGGCGAGGTGGAACCGTCCGGCGACGACTTCCGCGTCGCGGAACTCGGCTTCTCCCTTCCTGCGCCAGTGAAGGAGTCCCCGGCTGGGGTCGGCGGAGCCCCACCGGACCCACGCCTGGCTGCCGCGGATGACGGCGCCGTCGGCAGGCTCCAGGTCCAGCACGTCCAGCGCGGAGCCGGGGGCGTCTTCTTCGGCGGCGGGGGTGTCGCGGGGTGGCTGAGGTTGGGCGGGCGCGCAGCCGCGCCGCGCCAGCAGGCCGATGGCGATGGCGAGGACGACGGCGGCGGCGACGATAATGGCGACGTGGCGACTGTTCATCGGTTCCTCCGCGATGATCTTAGCGGAGAGGCCGATCTGCGGCTTCAATTCTCTCAGCATCTGACGGGCGTTTCGTACGGTTCAAGACCGCGGGCCCGCTACTGGACGTCAGGATCTGCGCGCCGCCCCATGATCGGAAGGCATGCGAGCGTGCCGTGCCGGTGCAATATGAGTCTCACAAGATCAAGGTGGCAACTCCCGAGGACCTCGTGCTCTACAAGCTGAAAGCCCGGCGTCCGCTGACCAGCGTGACGTGATCGCCCGGATTTAGATTGCGATCTCGATGTGACGTACATCGCATCGTGGCTTGACGAAATCGCCGGCGACACGGGCGAGCCGATGCGGCTGCGCTGGGACCCGATTCGAAAGGACACGCCGTATCGGGCGTAGTGAAGCGCCGCGGACCATGGCAGGTCCCATCGATCGGCGCTATCCTACGCCGCCGTGGACTCGCTGGCGTTGACCCCGGGGGGCCGACTCGTCGTTGCGGAGGACGGGCCGCCAGCCGACGTGTGGACGCGCCGCGTCCTTGACGCGTTCCGGTCTGCCGCCCCGGCGGGACTCTTCGCGCTCGCCGCCGGCAAACCCGACGCGCCGCCCGCGCCAACGCTCTCCTTCTGGCGCGACTTCGCATGCCGTTACATGGATCGGCTCTGCCGGATTCCCGAATCGGAGACGGATCGTCCCTCCGCGATCGCACCACCTCCGCCCGAGGATCTGGCCGCACTCATCCAAACGGCCCCGCCGATGCGGGGGGGCGAGTACCTCAGCGACGAAATCCTTCGCCGCCTGTGGTCGGAGCTGGACGACTGGGTACGCGGCGACATCGCGTCATCCGGCAAGGGACTGTCGCCATGGCTGACGTCGCGAGCGGGACTCTGGCACCAGGTTGGCCGCGTGTGCTTCCACCTCGCCGAGAATCGGCGGGATGCTGACCGCCCATTCGCGTTCCTCGCGACGTACGCACCGCGCCTTTCGACGGGCGGACGAGTGCAGTATCAGCCGCTCGGACGCGCGTTGAAGGAACTCGCGCGCGATCGCGCCGCGCTCGTGCGTCTGCTTTCGCCCGTGCACCGTGCGTCGCAGAGGAGCTCCTGCGTCAAGGAGCTTGTCGACTCCGGCGACGTGTTCCATCCGCTCGCATGGACGGCGGCCGAGGCTTACCGATTCCTCAGGGAGATTCCGCTGCTCGAAGAAAGCGGCGTGCTCACCCGCATCCCCGACTGGTGGCGCAAGCGCCCGCGCGCGCGCGTGGCGGTGACGCTCGGCGAGAGGAAGGAGGGGCTTCTGGGCGCCGACGCTGTTCTCGACTTCAAAGCCGCTGTCGCGCTGGGCGACGACGCGCTCAGCGAGGCGGAGCTGCACCGCCTCATGCAGTCGGAGTCGGGCCTTGTGATGCTCAAGGGACAGTGGATCGAAGTGGATCCCGAGAGGCTCGCCGAGGCGCTGGCGCATTGGAAGCGGGTGGAGCGCGCGGCCGGCAAGGACGGTATTTCTTTCATCGACGGGATGAGACTGCTGGCGGGCGCCCCCGTCGAGCTGGGCCTCTCCGATGATTCGACGGCCATACGCGAATGGTCCACCGTAGCGGCGCAGGGCCGTCTTGCGGAGATTCTGTCGGGGCTCCGGGACCCCGGTCGCGTGGACGATCCCGAGCCGCTCGGCGACTTTCGCGGCACGCTGCGCCCCTACCAGCAGGCCGGCCGGAAGTGGCTCCGGTTTCTCGCGGGTCTGGGGCTTGGCGCGTGTCTGGCGGACGACATGGGGCTCGGAAAGACCGTCCAGGTCATCTCGCTGCTGGCGGGACGGCAACTGCGTCCCTCGCTCCTGGTCCTCCCAGCGTCGCTTCTGGCAAATTGGAAGTCAGAGCTGGCGCGGTTCGCGCCGAGCTTGAAGGTTCGCTTCGTGCATCCTTCGGAGCCAGAGGGCCCGGACGACGCTGATCTCACCGTCGTCACGTACGGCATGCTGGCCCGCCGGGACGAGCTCGCGCGGGAGGAATGGCGGCTCGTCATCCTCGACGAGGCGCAGGCGGTCAAGAACCCGTCGGCGCAGCAGACGAAAGCCGTGAAGAGACTCAAGGCGCGCGCGCGGATCGCTCTCACCGGAACGCCCGTCGAAAACCGGCTGGCGGACCTCTGGTCGATCTTCGACTTCCTTTGTCCCGGCCTCCTGGGATCGGCCGCGCAGTTCAAGGCGTTCACGCGCGCGCTGGAGGGACGCGAGGGCGACCGGTACGCGCCGCTGCGGCAGCTCGTGCGGCCGTACATCCTGCGGCGCCTCAAGACCGATCGCTCCGTCATCTCGGACCTGCCGGAGAAGACGGAGGTGAAGGCCTTCTGCGGACTCTCGAAGCGGCAGGCGGCGCTCTACATGCGGGAGGTGGAGACTCTCGAGCGGGCCCTCGACGGCGCCGCAGGCATGCAACGGAAGGGCGCGGTGCTGGCGTCGCTGATGCGCCTCAAGCAGATCTGCAATCATCCAAGCCAGGTCCTGGGGGACGGTTCCTTCGAGCCCGGCGCGAGCGGGAAGTTCGAACGCCTGCGTGAGCTCTGCGAGGAGATCGCGTCCCGGCAGGAAAAGGCGCTTGTCTTCACTCAATTCCGCGAGATGACGGAACCCATCGCGTCATTCTTGTCGGGCCTGTTCGGGCGTGAAGGAGCGATCCTGCATGGGGAGACGCCGGTCGGAAAGCGCCAAGCCATCGTCGATGCCTTCCAGCGCGAGGACGGGCCGCCGTTTTTCGTTCTCTCGCTCAAGGCCGGCGGCACGGGGCTCAACCTGACCGCCGCATCGCACGTCCTCCACTTCGACCGTTGGTGGAATCCGGCCGTCGAGGACCAGGCGACGGACCGCGCGTTCCGGATCGGCCAGAAGCGCAACGTGCTCGTGCACAAGTTCGTCTGCCGCGGCACGATCGAGGAGAAGATCGACGCCCTGATCGAGCGCAAGACGCGACTGGCAGGGGATCTTCTCGAGGGCGGCGCCAGCGTCATGCTGACGGAGATGAGCGACCGTGACTTGCTTGACCTCGTCGCGCTTGATATCACAAAGACGGAGATGTAGGAGGAGCGATGGCCTGGTTCCAGTGGCGCCCGTACGTGTCGGTCGCCGAGCGCCGCGCGACCGCGCTGCGCGAGATGGAGAAGCTGCGCCGGAAGGGGAAGCGAATCGATCCGGTGCAGACGGCCGGCCGCAAGATCGCGGAGTCGTTCTGGGGCCGGGCGTGGTGCACGCACCTGGAGAAGTTCAGCGATTTCGCGAACCGGCTGCCGCGCGGGCGGACGTACGTGCGCAACGGATCGGTGTGCCACCTGGAGATCGGCGAGGGGAACGTGGACGCGATCGTGAGCGGATCCGAGCTCTATGACGTCAGCGTGCGCATCGCAAAACTGGCGCCGAAGCGATGGGCGGAGTTGAAGGGCCGGTGCATGCGTGGGATCGGATCGCTGCTGGAGCTGCTGCAGGGCCGGATCTCCGCCGGGATCATGGCGGTGGTGACGGACCGCGATGCCGGGCTCTTCCCCGCTCCGCGTGAGATCGACATGGATTGCAGCTGTCCCGACTGGGCGACGATGTGCAAACACGTCGCCGCGGTGCTCTACGGCGTAGGAGCGCGACTTGACCAGAAGCCGGACCTGCTGTTCGTGCTGCGTGGCGTGAAGGCGGAGGAGCTGGTGGTCGAGGGAGCGGTCACACCGGCGGCCGGGCGCGGCCGGAAGCTCGCCGAGGCGGACATCGCGGAGGTATTCGGAATCGACGTGGAGGGAGACGGGGCGGCGACCGGTGAGGCGGTGGCGGCGCTGCGCCGGC
>Ga0187893_10014948_pt1 | contig 10486 bp, 8 predicted proteins | sample MA1701074metaG_FD_139574 | JGI IMG/M metagenome (GOLD analysis project Ga0187893, IMG submission 139574) | White microbial mat communities from a basaltic lava cave in the Kipuka Kanohina Cave System on the Island of Hawaii, USA - MA170107-4 metaG ...
CGGCGGACCGGCGCACTTCAACCCGCGCGTCCTTCATGGAAGCGTTCAAGGGTCCGACTGCGGCGGCCCCGACCTCGGCGGCGGCGTCCCAGTCGCCCTGGACGATGGCCGCCCGGACCAGGTCCTCGTCCTCCAGCCATGCCCAGCAGAACCTTCGCGTCGCCCATGCGGCGATTTCGCGGGCGTTGGGATCGACGCGGCGATCTCGAAGGACGGAGATGACGGCGGAGAACGCGTCCCGGTCGCCGATCTGCCCGAGGGCGTCGGCGGCTTCGCGGCGACTGATGGGCGTTCCATGAACCAGGATTTCCTTGAGGGGCGTGACCGCTGCGGCTCCCAGTTGTTTGGCCAGTAACCAGTCGTTGCGGAGCACCGCGACTCGCCCCTTGACCGAATCATCGAGGTGGGACCAGGCACTGGTACGCAGCGCCCAGGAGGCTGTCTCGCGGACGGCGTCGTCCGGTGAACGTAGCGCCGCGGTGAGTTCGGGAATCCATGTTTGCGGATCGAAGGATACAAGAGCCTTCGCTTCCGCGGCTCGCGCGCCCGATTCCTTTTCCTTCAGCAACTGCACGATTAGCGGATGAATGGCGCGACCATCGCCGGTTCCCGCGAGGCGGCGGGCGGCGGCGGCGCGTACGTCTCCCGACTCGTCCGTCAGAGCGGTCAGCAACTTGGGTACAATTTGCTTCGGTGCTGCGGAGGGAAGGCGCTGCACGGCTTCGGCGCGTAGGACATCATAGGGCGAATGAAGCCGCCGAGATCGCCACCAGATCAAAAAGGAATTCCACAACTTCATCGAGCGTTACGCCATTCCGCGTTCCAATGACCGATAATCGAAAACCCGCGGCGCGGCCGGTCCTTTTTGGAAAAGCGGTATTCCCATCGTTCATCGGTCAGTGTCACACTCGCCGTTTGCGGGTACTTCTTAGATTCGCAGGTTGGTGATGGCGATGGTGAACGCGGAGGCTCAACCGGGTTTCCAATTCCTGACGATGCGGGATGATCGCGGAAGTGGAAAGGTCCGATCATCCGGCGGACGGGCGACCGTCAATCGGTCTGAAGGCGAAGCATTACGAACGCGATCACAAGTATGAACGAGCATGTGAGAATCGCCCCGCCGACGAAAAAGCCGATCCAGGAATGGCGCGATTTGTCGTTTCTGCGCTGACCGGCGCTGTTCCAACCCAGGCTGAACGCGACGGAGCTTAGCAACATCGCCGCCAGCAACGAGCCGAGAAACGCGGGAATGAAGCGGCCTTCGGCTCCGTACACGATACGGCCCAATTCGTCCTGGTAATTCCTCACACAAAGGTACGCTCCGGCCAGGCAGGGAATAATCGAGGCCACGGCGAGCAGCAATGAATAACTCGCTTGAACATCATGTCTGCGGAGATTTCGGAACGCCATGACGCCTTCCCATAAACGGGTGAACGCTTGGAAGCCGTTTTCGATGACGGGGCCGAGCCTCGAGATCCGCCCAGGCCACTCTCTCAGTCATCGGCTTTAGCTCGCCGTGACATCGGTAGTTCGGCCACATATTGAAGCCAGTTCCGCAGAAAGTCCACGTCCAAAGGGCCGAAACAGGCTTCAAACCGATCAAGGTCCTCCTGGGCGGTGAATTCGCGGTCCGGCGGACGACTCGCAACCTGTTTGACATATTGCTGAAATGCCTCCTCCTTTCGATCGACCAGATATCGCACCAGGGCCCAGGCTTGTGCGTAGCGGACCGCTGTCCGCGCATTTTCCGTTTGAAACACACCGTCTTCGGATACCAGCTTGCGCAGCGGCGAAAGGGCTTCATTTCGAAACGGCTCGCGCGGATCAAAGTTTTCCTCGTGGGTACTTAGCGACCGAAGATTCAGGGCATACCGCAGATCGCCGAGCCGCGGGCGATTTACGGTCGTCCCCGGGGAATCGCCGCCGTGGACCGACTCGAATTCGCACGCCAAACCCTCCATCAGCCAAAGCGGATTGTCAGCGCCGCGGGCATGGACACCCAGGGCGAATAGCACCTGATGAGCGGTCTCGTGACGAAGAACCAGGCGATTCATCCGCTCTTCCACTGACTCGCCGCGCGGCGCCTCCCTCGAATCCGCCTTCGTTGCTTCCTCCGCGGCGGCGGCGGTCAGGTCGAGCAGGACCACGGAATGCGTGGGCTCATGGTAGAAACCGGGCACGGTATTATGCGCGGGGTTCAAGCGCGAAGCCACGCGGGAGTAATCCGTTGATTTCCTGAACTGGATCACATCGAGGCGTTCCGCTGGAAGCGAGGGAGTCCCGAGGCGCTTCTCATGAAATCGCACGACGGCAGAGAACGTGTCCTCCAGTTCCTCCTTCATGTTCGCCAGTTGTTCGCCGGGCGCGTCGGACGTGATTCGAAAATGTTCGCTGAGATGAACTTGAAAGCGATCCGTGTTTTCGATGATCTCGGCAAGATGAATGACATCGCCCCGCCCGCAGGGATCGGCGGACCCCGCGGGTTGAAAGGACCCGGTCGCATATACCAAGGCCGGGACGAGGGGCAGAAGAACACCGCAAAACATGATCGAGCCTGAATTCGAGATACCAACCCACATTGCCGGCCGCTGGTGTATAGTGTCAGGAAATCGGCACTGCGAATTCATCGGACTCGCCCTATCGGACATTCGCACGAAATCGGACCGCGCCATGGCAGGGAAAACGATACTCGGCCCGGCGGTCCGCCCAACCGATTGTATCGTGGCGGCGGCGAATTCGATGCACGTCGTCGAAATGCATGGGGTGAATCGTCGCAAAACTGGCGATCTTTGACCTTGACCATGAAACCTGAATCCGAACGCGAAGTCATAGCCTTGTTTTCGGGTATCGCCCGAACCGCCGCTCGCGAGGCCGCTGAAGTCATGGAAATCGTCGACGCCCTGGGTTCCCAGAACCGCCCATCGCGCCGGCGGGAGGTCCTGACGCGGGTCCGGCGGGCGTTTCAAACCCTCGCAACCTGCGCCACGCCCTGCGCCGAATTCGACAAGATTTATCCGGCAGCGGCTGGGCGTAAACGATGGTCAGGCGGATTCAGACGTCCTTGCCCGCGGCGACGTCGCGGATAAGCTGCGCGGGAACGCCGATATCGACGACTTCGACGCTACCAAGGTCGGCTTCGGCGCGGGGCAAGTCGAATCCGGACTTCCTTGCGACGAATGTGATCGTAAGATCGGCCCGAATCGATGCTCCTTTCAGCGCGCCCGGTTCGCCGTCCCATCCGGAGGGAACGTCCACGGCGACGACGGCTCGTTTCATCGAGGCGTTCAAGGCCGAAATCAATTTTATCAGCGGCGCGCGCGGCGGACCGCGAAACCCCGTCCCCAATAGCGCATCAACAAGGACATCATCCCTGCCGACGCCAGGAAGCGCGGCGATCTGGTCTTCGATTCCGACCGCGCACGTGATGGGCATTCCCATCGCCCGTGCCGCACGGTGATTCGTGGCGGTATCGGGCGTCAATTTGGAAACATCCCCGACGAGAAGAATTCGCACCGACCATCCGAAATTGTGCAGGTGACGGGCGATGACAAATCCGTCGCCGCCGTTGTTACCTGCCCCGCAGACGAAGAAGGCCCGACCTCTTGGCCCGTAGACTCGTTCGATGACCTCGGCCGCGCCGCGCCCCGCGTTTTCCATGAGGACGATGCCGGGAAGTCCGTACCGGATCATCGCCAGTTCATCGATGCGACGAACCTGGTCACGGCTGAGAAGCAGGGACATGATCCTCGTCGGCGCGTGGAAGCGCAAGGGGGACTTGGGTTTCGCGCGGATCGGTCCCGGTCACCTTCACGCCGCCCCCGTGCATCGTCCTTTTGAGGGAATAGGACGCTTCCGCGGCCGGCCGGGTCAGCGCCGCGGGCCGGATGAAAAAAAAGCAAACCGCGAGGCTGCAAAGCGCCAATCCCAATCGCGCCGGGGTCGATGGCCGCGATGACGCAGGCGCCTCCTCCGTCCCCATGTACACTGACGCCAGGATTCGCAAATAGTAGGCGGCCCCGATCGCGGCGTTCACCACCCCGATCACCACCAGTACGATGAGCGCTTGCGAATGCGGGTTCGATTCCCCGACCGACAGCGCGCTCCCGAAAATGTACCACTTTCCAAACAGCCCGGCTGTCGGCGGCATGCCGATGAGTCCGAACAAGCAAACCGCCAATCCGAACGCCGCGCCGGGAGACCGAACCGCGACGCCGGAAACATCGTCCAAGGTCTCCGCTTCGCGCCCGTCGGATTGAAACAAACTCAGAAACGCGAACGCGCCGAGGTTCATCGCCCCGTACAACGCAACGTAGAATAGCAGCGCCGCCACGCCGTCCCGCAGCGGACCCGAACCCGCCGCCGGACCGACCAGAAGGGCGACAAGCATGTACCCCGTATGAGCAATACTGGAATAGGCGAGGATGCGTTTGACGTTGCGCTGCAACAAAGCCAGGACGTTGCCCGCCGTCATCGTGGCGCCCGCGAGAATCCAGAGCAACCAGAATAACTCGAACGAGAATCTCCACTCGACGGCGGCAAACACCTTGCAAAGGGCGAGAAAACCCGCCGCCTTGGGAACGAAACCGAGAAGTCCGGAGACCGGTGATGCCGCCCCCTCATACACGTCCGCCGCGTAAACGTGGAACGGAACCGCGGCGATTTTGAATCCGAGTCCCGCGACGACCAGCAATAAGCCGATCAGTCCGAGCGAACCACCTGTAATCGCGCCACCCAGATTCGAGACCGGTCCCGACGCGCCTGCGGCGAACAGCGCGGTCGTGCCCGCGGACCCGTACAGCAGACTCAAGCCGTACGCCAGAATCGCTGCCGACAAAGCGCCGAGAAAGAAATACTTCACCGCCGACTCCGACGCCCGTCCGTCCGTCCGGCTCAAGGCGATCAAAACGTATGTCGGGATGCTTACCAGTTCGACCGCGAAAAAGAGCACGATCATGTCGCTCGCCGATGCCGTGAGCAGCACGCCCAGCAGGGAAAACAGGATCATCGAATAGTACTCGCCCCGTTCGACCGCCGCCGGCTGGTCCCAATTGACCAACACAATGAGCGCCCCGACGCCCAACGTCACCAGGCGCGCGTACAGCGTAAGCGACGTAAGCCACAACCCCGGAATCGGCGACACCGGGTCCCCCACGAGGAACGCCAGCGACGCCGCCAGAGCCGCGAGAACCGTCAGCAGCGCGACCGGCGCGACCGCTCCGCCGGCCAAGGACTTCGGCGCGACGCCGATAATCAAAACCACACAACCGCCCGCCAGCAGGATCCACTCGGGCGACAGCGTCTGGAGGATGCGGTCAATCGACATCGCCGGATTCCTCCTTTGTGCCATCGGTTATTTCGTCGGACTCATTCCCGGCCTGCGCGCCGACGCCGGCGACACGCATAAATTCCGTCGCTGGAAAAACGTGGTGCCGTACCGCCGTTTCAAAGGAACGCAACATGGGCTTGGGGTAGACGCCGATGAACAAACACGCCAAAGCCAGCGGCGTCACGATCGCGATCTCTCGACCCGACAGGTCCCGGGGCAACCCCGCGGAGACGTCGGGTGTGTGCGGCGGTTCGCGGAGCGGTCCGAACAGCACGCGCTGGCACATCCAGAGCATGTAGACGGCCCCGAGGATGATTCCGCCCGCCGCCGGGACCGCGTACACAAAACCCAACGGACCCGCGGGAAGTCCGTCGCCCAAGCGATCCGACGTCGCCGTGCCCACGAGCACCATGAACTCGCCGATGAACCCATTCAACCCCGGCAGCCCGATGCTGCTCAATGTGAAAAATACAAGGAAAATCGCCAGCCAGGGCATGGGCCTCGCCAGTCCGCCTAGGTCACCCATCTCCCGAGTGTGATAACGCTCGTAAACAAATCCGATGAGAAGGAACAACGCCCCCGTCGAAAGCCCGTGGTTAATCATGTACAGCACGCCGCCGTTGACGCCGGTCATTTTCAAACTGAATAAGCCCAACATGCAGAACCCAAGATGGGAAACGGAGGAATACGCCACGAGTTTCTTCACATCCGTCTGCACCCACGCCGCAAGGGCGGCATAGAGAATCCCGATCACGCTCAGCACGGCGAGTAGCGGCGCGAACTGCATCGCCGCGTCGGGAAGCATGGGAATGCTCAATCGGCAAAACCCGTACGTTCCCAGTTTGAGCAGCACGCCGGCGAGAATCACGCTTCCCGCCGTTGGGGCCTCGGTATGAGCAAGAGGCAACCAGGTGTGAACAGGGAATAGCGGGACTTTGATGGCGAACCCGGCCGCGAACGCGGCGAAAAGCCAGCATTGCACCGAGACCGGCAATTGCCCCTGCTGCCCCAGCTCAATCAGTTCCGAAATGTTGAGCGTGATTCGCCCCAGCGTCGCGTGGGAGTAGTACGCCAGATAGATGATGCCCGCGAACGTCAACACGCTGCCCGCGATCGTATACAGGAAGAACTTGCCCGCCGCCCGCCGGCGCTCGGGTCCGCCCCACACCCCGATCAGGAAATAAAGCGGGATCAGCGTGAACTCGAAGAAAACGAAAAACAAGAGCAGGTCCATCGCGCAAAACACGCCGAGCAGACCCGCCTCCAAGAGAAGCAGAAGGCAATAGTATTCGCGCACCCGCTTTCGCACGCTCGTGAAGCTCGACCAGATGGAAAGCGGCAGGAGCAGCGACGTAAGCGCGATCAACCACAGGCTGATGCCGTCGACGCCGACGCGGTAGGCGATGTCAATCGTGGTAACGTCCCGGCCCTGTTCGTCCCGCTCTCCCGTAGGCTCTCCCGTGACCCACGAAACTTCCTGCCTCAATAGGAATTGCGACGCGTCGTGATTGGGTCGATGGGAAACGACCTGAAAGCGATAGACGGCTACGACTGTCAGCACGAGCGTCAATAGGGAAATCGCAAACGCAGTTCGTCGAACCGACGCGTCCGTTCCCCGCGGCGGCATGATGAGAAGTCCCACGCCCACAAGCGGCGTGAGAATGATCAGCGTGAGGATCCAACTGATCTCTCCGGGTTTGACGGCCGTGAAGATGATTTCGTTCAATTCCATGCGGCCAGCAACACGATGATGACCAAACCAGCGACCATGGTAAGGGCGTAGCTTTGCAGAAAACCGGACTGAAACGCCCGCAAACCGAACGCGGCCGCACGGGGAACGACGGTCACGATCCAGATCAACCCGTCAATGAAGTAATCATCCCAGCCGACGAAAAACCGGCCCAATCCCCGCAGCGGCGTAACGACGACCACGTCATACGCCTCGTCAAGCTCATATTTCCGCCACAGAAACTCGTAGGTCTTCGTAAAAGTCGCCCGGATCAACCCTGGAATCCAGGGCTGCTGAACGTACAAAACATACGCTGCGAGGATTCCCAACAAGGCAATCGCGCCGGAGAGAATCATCAAGCCGTATTCGCCAAGGAACCCGCCGTGTGCGGTCGCCGCACCATGCGAGGCGTGAAAGGGATTGGCCGTTAGAAACGTCGAAGCGAACACGGGTTCCAGGGATTTGTGGAAGGGTTGCCCGGTGATGTGCGTACCCGCATAACCGGCGAATAGCGCACCCAACGCAAGTACCGCCATCGAGAAAATCATCCACCCGCCGGACTCGTGGGCGTGAACCCCGGGCGGCGTTCGTAAAGGGCCGCTGAACGTGCGGAAGAACATCCGAAACGTGTAAAACGCCGTCAACGCCGCCGTGACGATAGCCATTCCGCCGAGAAGTTTGTTGGCCTGAAGTGCGTGATGAATGATCTCATCCTTGCTGAAAAACCCGCTAAGCAATGGAAAACCCGCGAGGGCGAGAGAACCAACGAGAAATAACGAAAACGTCCATGGCAGCACTTTCTTGAGCCCGCCGAAGTTTCGAAAATCGATCACCCCGCCCATCGCGTGCATGACGCTTCCCGCCGCCAGAAAGAGCAAGGCCTTGAAGAATGCATGGGTAAACAGGTGAAAAAGGGCCGAATCGGCGGCAAATACACCGATCCCCAGCACCATGTAGCCCAATTGACTGATGGTTGAATAGGCCAAGATTCGCTTTACATCCGTTTGGACAATGGCGATCGTCGCGGCCATGAGCGCAGTGAACGCCCCAATTCCCGCGACGATGGACATGGCCGTCGCCGAACTCGTGAAAATCGCCCCGCACCGGGCGATCATGTAAATGCCCGCGGTCACCATGGTGGCCGCATGGATCAGGGCGGAAACCGGAGAAGGACCCTCCATTGCGTCGGGCAGCCAGACGTGCAGCGGAAACTGAGCGCTTTTTCCGCAAGCGCCGCAAAGGAGCAGCAGGGCGATCGCCGTCAGGGTTCCTTGGCCTACCGCCGCGCCAGTCGCGGTTACGCCCCTTTGGACCATCTCAAAAACAGGACCATACTCCCAAGTGCCGAAGGTCAGGTATATGAGCAATAGCCCCAAGCCGAATCCGAAATCACCGATGCGGTTGACGATGAACGCCTTGTTTGCCGCCGCCGCGGCTGACGGTTTTTCGTAATAGAAGCCAATGAGAAGGTAACTGCACAGACCCACCGCTTCCCAACCCAGGTAGAGTAGAACGAAGTTTCCACCGAGCACCAGCATGCACATGGAAAACACAAACAGCGCCAGGAACGCGAAAAACCGCTCGTATCCGCGAACCGCGTGACCGTGATCGCGCATGTAGTCGCGAGAATAGATCACCACCAGAAGCGAAATGCCCGTCACCGTAACCAGCATGACCCCCGTCAGGCGGTCGATCAATAACGCCGCCCGCACCAACGGTTCTCGCGCGCCCGCGATCCAGTCGAACAACGGGATGACGATTGACGATTGGTCCGCGGACGCGCCTTGAAGCCTCAGCAACAGGATTACCGACGCGGCGAACGCAACGCCGACGCCGAGAATCGCGGCAAAGTGCGTGCCGGCGCGAAGGACGCGCGGACCCAATACGCCCGCCGCAATGGCGCCGAGCAGCGGGCCAAAGACGACGGCCAGGGCCAGCCCTCGCGTTGATTCAAAGTCGAGCATCGAAACCCTACCCGCGCATAACCGACCAGGCTTCGGCGTCCAGCGTCCGCCGGCGGCGATACAACAGCATTACCAATCCCAAGGCCAGTCCCGCCTCCACCGCGGCAATCACCAGCAAAAACAAGGCGAAGGCCTGCCCCTCCAAATGGCGATGAAACCGGGCGAATCCCACGGCCGTCAGGATCACGCCCTGAAACATGACTTCCGTTGAAAGAAAAATAACGATCAGGTTTCGGCGGCACAGAAAGCCCGCGACGCCGAGAGCGAAAAGTATCGCGCCGACGATAAGATAGTCCGCCAAGCCGATCATCAGAAGGGAGGCGCCTCCCGGCCCGCCAAGCCCAGCGCCGCCGCCGGCGATTCGTGGTATTCCTTTTCGACCTTCTTTCGCGACAGGGCGATCGCCCCGACCATCGACATCAAGAGCAGTAGACCCGCAATTTCCAGAGCCACGACGTACTGCGTCATGACGATCGCCCCTATCCCTACCGTGTTGCCCAGGCTCGCACTTGCCGTGATTCCCGTGGCGCCGGAATTCGCGGTATTTCCCGCGCCCTCGCCGACCATGACCCGATGAGAAATTAAGGCCGCAAGCATGAAACCGGTCAGGATGGCCAGCAACGGCTCCCTCGCCCGGCGGTCGTACACGGGCGATCCCGGCTGCTGGGCGAGCATGATGACGAATAGATACGTCACCAGAATTGCCCCTGCGTATGCGATGACCAGCGCCGCCGCGAGAAACTCCGCACCGGAAAGCACGAGCATCGCCGCCACCGCGACGACCGTCAGAACGAAATAGATGGCGCTGTACACCGGTTTCGAATGCGTGATGACCCGGGCCGAAGACCCCACCGCAATCAAGGCGAACACAGCAAAGCAAACTCGCTCGGCGTGTGCGACGGGAAACTGGGTAAAGAGAAAGGCAATGAAACCGCCCAGCGCCGCCAGCACTAGAATGGTGGTAAGTCCGCGCCGCGGCGCTTCGCCCTTTGGAGCCATGGCGTAGACGGCCGCCCCTCCGACGGCGAACACCGCATACAGCAAGACCGACGAAGCCGTGGTCACTTGTGCTCCGCCCCCGTTTCAGGAGGCGGTTCCGATTCGGCGCCCCCCCCCGTGTTCATATACCCCGTGATACGCGGATTCTTTCGAGGCGTAATCTCGGCCGTTTCGTCGTAAATGGCGAGAAGCTCCTCCTTGTCGAGGATCATCTCCTCCCGCGTGCGACCGACCAGGTCGTACAGATGCGTCAATTCGATCGCGTCGACCGGGCAGGCTTCCTCGCACATCCCGCAGTAGATGCAGCGCAATTCGTCGAGGTCGAACTTGACGGGGTACTTTTCCCGGTCGGGCCATGGGGACTCGCCCGCCTCGATGTGGATGCAGTGGGCGGGACACGCCGTCGAACACATGTAACACGCCACGCACGCCACCCGCCCCTGCTCGTCGCGGTTCAGGCGATGAACA
>Ga0187893_10014949_pt1 | contig 10486 bp, 7 predicted proteins | sample MA1701074metaG_FD_139574 | JGI IMG/M metagenome (GOLD analysis project Ga0187893, IMG submission 139574) | White microbial mat communities from a basaltic lava cave in the Kipuka Kanohina Cave System on the Island of Hawaii, USA - MA170107-4 metaG ...
ACGCGCACCGAGATCCGCTGCGCGCGCTGCGACGGGCACCTGGGCCACGTCTTCCCCGACGGCCCGCCGCCCACCGGGAAGCGCTACTGCCTCAACTCGGCGGCGCTCGAGTTCGTGCCGGCCTAGGCGGCGGCGCGCAAGAACCGCTGCCGGTTGCGGCGCGTCACCTCGAAGACCTTCTGCCGAGCGTGATCGCGCTCGAACAGCGAGACCTTGAGGAAGACGTACGACAGCAACAGGGCGCGGGGGAAACGCCGTAGACCCCGGCCCCGCCGCAGGTACGGCCACACGAGCCGCCACCAGCGGCGCGCGATCCGCCCCCACGAATAGAAGATCCGGTTGAGGGTCTCGTAGGCATCGAACACGTCCTGCGGCGAGACGGTCTTCGGCCGGAAGACGAGGTGGTCCCCCTCGTAGTGCGCGATGTCCCGGTCGAGGATCCGGCCTTCCCCCTCGACCTGCCGGTGGAACGGCGTGCCGGGAATGGGGATGGAAATCGAGAGCAGCACGGCGCTCGGGTCCACCTCCTCGATCCGCTCGGGCAACGAGCGGTAGTACTCCGGCGTATCCTCGTCGAGTGCGAGCATCATCCCGGTGAACGTCATGATGCCCCGCGCTTTGAGCTTGCGGAACTGCTCCCGGTACTCCTGCACCTTGTTCTGGCGCTTCTGCACCGCGTACAGGCTGGGCTGGTTGAGGGACTCGAGCCCGATGAAGGCCATGGCACCGTGCGCCCGCGCCAGCAGCTCCACGAAGTCGTCGTCCTTGAGACAGTTGAAGCTGAACTGGAATCCCACCGCCCAGAAGTCGAGCTTCGCCACTTCGCGCAGCAGCTCCTTAGCGTAGTCCATATCGCCGCCGAAATTGTTATCGTAGAACATGGCGAGCTTCCGTTTGTGAAACGGCAGCCGCGCCGTCGCGGTGAGATCGCGGATCACGTCGGCGATCGGCCGGCAGCGGAACGCGGCGGGCCGGATGTTGAGCTGGCAGTAGGTGCAGCGGAACGGGCAGCCACGCGTCGCCTCCGTGACGACGGGCGTCGCGAAGACCGGCTCCGCCAGGTCGTAGCGCGGCGGCGGGATGCCGTCGAGTGGCGGCGCGAAGGGCGCATCGTAGCGCCGCCGCAGCCGCCCCGCCACCAGGTCCTCCACCACCCGGGGCCACACCAGCTCCGCCTCCCCGACAACGACGGCGTCCACGTGCGGCAGCACGTCCTCCGGGAACGTCGACGGGTAACGGCCTCCGGCGATGACCGTCTTGCCGAGCCGCCGGAATCGGGCCGCCACGCGGTAGGCGTGGGGGGCGCAGAAATCCATGAAGCTCAGCGCGATGACGTCCGCGTCGGTCGTGTAGTCGATGGGCCGCACCATCTCGTGCAGCACCTCCACGTCCACGATCGGCGGCGTCAGCCCCGCGAGCAGCAGGCCCGACAGCGGCGGGGCCGGACAGCGCGCGTAGTACGCCCGCTCGTCGCCGAGATTCTGGAACAGCACGATGATCTGCAGCTTGGGCCTGCTCATGGCACGATTCCGTCAGAGACCCGCAGCGCCACCGCGATCCGGCGCATACATGCGTCGATCAGCCGGGGCGCGATCCCGCGCAACACCGCCAGCACCGTGCCCTCCGCCGAGAGCACGAGCTCGCGACGGTCCCGCTCGATCGCCCGCACGATCGCCCGCGCGACCCGGTCGGCGGGCGCGTACCGGGACCGGGGCCGCCGCGCGCCACCCACGCGCGTCTCGCGCGCGAACAGCGGCGTGCGGGTGTAGCCGGGATAGACCGTCAGGATCCCGACGCCGGCCGCCGCCAGCTCGGCCCGCAGGCTCTGACCCAGGACGGCGAGTGCCGCCTTGGTGGCCGCGTAGGCCGCCAGATAGGGCGCCCCGTGGAGCGCCGCCACCGAGGCGACGTTGACGATCAGGCCGTCGCGCCGCCGCCGCATCTCGGGCAGAACCTCGAGCATCGCGTACAGCGGCCCGAAGAAGTTCACCGCCAGCAGGGCGTGCACTTCCGCCGGCGGCGTCCGCTCCAGCTCGCCGTACACCGAGCGGCCGGCGTTATTGATCAACACGTCGATCCCGCCCAGGTGGCGCCGCGCCGCGGTGACGAGATCCCGCACGCTCACCGGGTCGGCGACGTCACCGGACACCGCCGGCGGGACCGGGTCGAGCCGGGCGGCCACGGCGTGCAGCCGCTCGACCGCGCGGCCCGCCAGGACCAGCCTCGCGCCCCGGCCCGCCAGCTCCGCCGCGAGCGCGGCCCCGATCCCCGACGACGCCCCGGTCAGCAGCACGCGCCTGCCGTCAATACGCATCGGCAAGGCGTCACAGGCCGAACACGCGCTGCCACCAGAACACGATGGCCACCGCGCGGGACAGTGTCAGGCCGATGTTCACGAGCCCCTCCAGTGTGCGGACGGGCGCACGATGCCGACCGCCGGTCAAGAACCCATCAAGCCCCTTGCCTTGACCGCCCCTTGACCCCAGGCCCGCAGCTTGGGCGCGTGATGGCATCGCACCGCAGCGACGATCGTGCCGCCGTGCTCGCACGGCGCTTGGGATGGAGCACGCTGGCAGGCGCCGGGCTCATGCTCGCCTACTGGCTGCTCTACTTCACACGCGCCCTTCCCGTCGCACCCTCCGACGGCCCGACCGGCGCGCTCGAGCCCGCGTTCGTCGGAGCCGATACCGTGCTGACCCTCACGCTCGTCGCCGCCGGCCGCACGCTGCTCTCACGCCGGCCGGCGGGACCCTTCCTGCTCGTCGCCGCCGCCTCCATGTGCCTCTACCTCGGCGTGCTCGACCTGACGACCCAGGCGCGGCACGGCGTCGTCGCCCCGCTCCCGTGGGTCACCGCCGCCCTGTGCGTGGCGGGCGGCGCGATCGGCATCCGCTTCGGCTGGACCCTGTGGAGCATCACGTGACCGCAGCCGTGCTGAGCCTGGCCTTCGCCCGCGGGTACGCCGTGACGATGCGACCCTACCTGCTCTTCGTCTCCGGCGTCACCGGTCTCCTGGGGATGGCGCTCGGTCCTGCCGCACCGGTGCTGACGACGCTCGCCCTCGCGCTCGCGTTCTTCGCCTCGTACGGGTTCGGGCAGGCGCTCACCGACTGCTTCCAGACCGATACCGACGCGCTCTCGGCGCCGTATCGCCCCCTGGTGCAGGGCCGGCTGCGGCGGCGCGACGTGTTGCTCGTCAGCCTCCTGGGCCTGGCCGGATGCGGGCTCGTGCTCGCGCGCCACGCTCCGGCCAACGTGCCGCTCGCGGGCCTCGCCGTCGCGGGACTCGCGACCTACACGCCGTTCAAGCGACGCTGGTGGGCGGGTCCCTTCTACAACGCGTGGATCGTGGCCCTGCTCGTCCTGCTCGGGTACGCGGCCGTCACCGGAGCGTCGCGCCAGCCCTCAGCGCCGCACCCGGCGTTGCCGCCCGCCCTCGCCGTCGCGTTCTTCGGCTATGCCAACTTCGTGCTCACCGGCTACTTCAAGGACCGCACCGCGGATCGCGCCACCGGTTACCGGACGCTGCCCGTTGTCTTCGGGTTCGGCCCGTCGGCCGTCGCGAGCGACGTCCTCGCCACACTCCAGCTCGTCGCGTGCGGCCTCGCCGCCCGTGCGGCGCTCGCCGATGCGTCCCCGGCGTGGCATGACATCCCCGGCCTCGCGCTCCTCGGCGTGGGTGTCGCGGCGGCGATCCTCGGGCAGGTCAGGCTCCATCGGGTCCGACACGAGGACCAGGCCTATCACGCCATCGTGCCGGTGGTGCACACCTACGTACTGCTCGGCGCGGGGCTTACCGCGCTGCTCGTCCCCGCCTGGGGGCCGGCGCTCGGCCTCGTCTACGGCGCGTTCGTGATCGCCCTCCGGCGCCGGCCGCTCCGGCGCCAGATCTAGTGCCGCCGTCCGGGAGCCCACGATGCTCGTGATCGTGAATCCGACGGCCGGAGCGGGGCGGGCGCTGGGCCGTTGGCGCCGGGCGGCGCCGCGACTGCGGCCGTACCTGCCCGCGTGCGTCACGGTCGAGACCGCCGACCCGCGGCACGCGCGCCTCGCCGTCGCCGCGCAGCTGGCCCGCGGCGAGACCGCGTTCGTCGCCGCGGGCGGCGACGGCACCGTCAACTTCGTGGCGACGAGCATCGTGGAATCCGCACCCGCGGCATTGCTCCCGCGCGTGACGCTGGGCGCGATCGGCCTCGGCTCCAGCAACGATTTCCACAAGCCGTTCCGCCACGCCACCCGGCTCGACGGGATCCCGTGCCGGCTCGACTTCGGCCACGCGGTGCCCCACGACGTGGGCGTGCTCGCCTACGAGGATGAGCGGAGAATCTGGCGGACGCGGTTCTGGATCCTCAACGCGAGCGTGGGGATCACGGCCGAGGCGAATCACGCGTTCAATCATCCCGACGCCGCACTCCGCTCGCTCAAGCGGGTCCTGCCGTCGGCCGGCATGGCGTACGCCGCGATCCGCGGGATCCTGACCCACCGGGCGGCCGATATGACGCTCGCGTGCGATGATCGCCCGCCAGGCGCCGCGCGCGTCCGCAATCTGGGCATCGTCAAGAACCCGCACTTCGCCGGCGTGCTGCGGTACGACTCGCCGTACCAGCCGAACGGCGGCCGCTTCTCCGCCCACCTCCTGGAGGACGTATCGCTCGGGGGCGTCGCACGGACCCTCATCGGCCTCGCACGCGGCCGCTTCACGGGGCGGCGCGGGACGCGCTCGTGGCGGGCGCGGCGGCTGGCGCTCGACGCCGACCGCCCGTTCACCGTGGAGGTCGACGGCGAAACGGTCACCGCGCGGCGCGCCCGGTTCTCCGTCCTCCCGGCCGCGCTCCAGGTCTGCGCATGACGGCCACGCCGGTCGCGGCGACGCTCCCACTGGAGGTGGCGCTGATCGAGCGACTCGCGGCCGGGCTCCCCCGGTCTCCGCTCCAGCGCAACGCCCGCCATGAGAGCGATGCGGAGCTGCTCCAGCTGCCGGGCTCGAACGCGCTGATCGCACTCACCATCGACGGGATCGTGGAGGAGATCGACCGGGGCCTCTACACCGATCCCTACCTGGTCGGCTGGATGACCGTGACGGCGAGTGCCAGCGATCTGGCAGCCGTCGGCGCGGCGCCGCTCGGCATCCTGGTGAGCACGGTCCTGCCGCTCGACCTCGAGGCCGAGAACCTCGCGCGCCTGCGGCAGGGAATCGGTGACGCGTCCGCCGCCAGCGAGCTCCCCGTCCTGGGAGGAGACACGAACACCGGTGGGCGCCTGCAAACGGCGGCCTGCGCCGTCGGCTTCATGCCGGACGGCGCGCCACTCGGACGCCGCGGCTGCGCGCCCGGCGATCGGCTCTTCGCCTCCGGACCCCTCGGCATCGGGGCCGCGTTCGCCATCCTCCAGCTCGGGGCCGGCGGACCCGGGGCCGCGCCGCCGCACTACCAGCCGCGCGCCCGGCTCCGCGAAGGCCAGCTCCTGCGCGGCGTCGCCTCCGCCGGCATGGACACGAGCGACGGCGCGCTCGTCACGCTCGATGAGCTGATGCGCCTGAACGGAGTCGGCGTCCGGCTGGAGCGGCGGGTCGAGGACTTGCTGGAGCCGCAGGCACTGCGCATCGCCCGGTCCGCCTCGCTGCCGCCCTGGATGATGCTCGCCGGGCCGCACGGGGAGTTCGAGCTGCTGTTCACCGTGCCCCCGGATCGCTGCGCCGAGCTGATGGCGCGGGCACGATCCCTCGGCTGGGACCCGATCGACCTCGGCCTCGTCGTCGCCGGGCCGGGACTCACGCTGGCCCCCGGCGATGGCGGGCGGCTCGACACGCGGCGCGCCCGCGATCTCTTCGTGGAGACCGGGGGCGATGTCGAGCGTTATCTGAGCGAGCTGTCCCGGCTCGCGGGCGGAGTCACGGCGTCGCGCATCCGCTGACGCTGCCCCGGCGTGACGAAGTCGCGGGCCACCACCGCGCGCACGATGCGCGCGACGAACGCGTAGCCCCGCGGCTCGGCGATCAGCCAGCGCCGCCACTCCAGCTCGTCCAGCGCCCCGTTGAGGGCCGGCCCCTCGAGTCCGGCGGCGCGGCCCAGGACAGCGGCCGGCACGCGCTCACCCAGCACCGCCGCGGCGGCGAGCACCGCCTGGGCGGCGGCGGTGAGCCGCCGGAAGCCGACACGGATCGCCCCGACCACCGCCTCGGGCAATTCCCCCGGGAGCGTCTGATCGAGCGTCCGCAACGGCTTCGGCCAGGCGCCGCCCGCTTCGCCCAGGGTCAGACCGAGCGCCACGGCGTGGAGGAGCTCCACGGCGAGGAGCGGCAGCCCCGCAGAATCGGCCTGCACGCGGCGGGTGAGCCGCTCGAGGTCGGCCGCGACGTAGCCGGGGAGCGCCCACCGGGCCAGCGCCTCCAGGGCGTCCGGGCCGAGCGGCGCGAGCACCACCGTCACGCCCGCGATCTCCCGGCCGACGTGGGCCTGCAGCTCGTCGAGCTCCGTGCGCGCTGGCTCCCGCGAGCGCGTGAGCAGCAGGAACACGGGCGCGCTCGCGACGTCCCGCAGCACCGCGCCCAGCGCGAGCGCCGAATCGTGGTCGAGCCAGTGCGCGTCGTCGACGGCCAGCACGACGGGCCGCTCCTCGGCCACCGCGCGCACGACTTCGCGCAGCGCGCGGCCCGGCGACTCCGCGGCGAGACCCCGCACCGTGGCGCCGAACCGCTCCTGCCACTCCGGGAGACGGGCGGCGAACGCCGCGAGCGCCTGCGGCGCCGCGCCCGCCAGGCCGGGCGCGTCGAGCAGCCCGCCGCGAGCAAGCGCGAACACTGAGCTCCACGGGTCCGCGGCGTCCGCTTCCACCGCACGCACCGCGGCCGCCGCCGCCCCGTCGAGGCGGGCCCGCGCCACGAGCTCCTCGGCCAACCGGGTCTTCCCCGTCCCGGGGTCGCCGCCGACGAGCCCGACGGCCGCGCGCGAGCCGCGGCGGCATGCCTCCCAGGCGGCCGCCAACTGCGCCAGGTCGGCCTCTCGTCCCACCAGCGGGGGCCGTCGGGACTCGCCACCCGCGGGCTCGGCCGGAGCGTCCGGGCGCCGCGCAACGCGCTCGCGCCGGATCCGCTCGGCGAGCGCCGCCGTCTCCGCCTCCGGCGCCGTCCCCACCTCGGCGGCGAGCCGCGCCACGAACCGCTCGTACTCGTCGAGCGCCGCGGCGCGGTGTCCCGCAAGCGCCAGGCTCCGCAGCACCGCCCGGACCGCCGGCTCGGCGAGTGCCTCGAGCGCCAGCGCGCGCCGCGCGGACTCCGCCGCGGCGCCCGCCTGACCCCCCGCCGCCAGCCCCTCGGACCGGCGCACGAGCACGTCCACACACCGGCCCCGCCAGGCAGCCCGTTCCGCCGCCAGCCAGTGCTCGAACTCCGCCGCGCCCGGCACGCTGAATCCCTCGAGGAACTCGCCCGCGATCAAGTCACCGGCGCCTTCCCAGTTCCCCGCCGCGGCCAGCGCCTGAAACAGATCCGTATCGAGCCGCACGGCATCGGCGTGCAGGCGGATCCGGTCGCCCTGCGTCTCGAGGCCGCCGTCACCGGTCGAGCGGCGAATCACGCGCAGGGCTTCGCTCAGCGAATGCCGCGCGCCGGCGTCGCGGCTCTCCGGCCACAACAGGCCGATGAGGTGCTCACGCGCCCGGACGCGCTGGGGCGAGCAGGCGAGGTATACGAGCAGGGCGAGGTTCTTGCGCCACAGCAGCTCCGCGGGTGCCGGGGAGCCCTCCACGCGCAGCTCGACCGGGCCGAGGGTGCGACAGTCGATCATCGTGGTGTGTCACAAACGGCGGTGGCCCGGGTGCGCGCGGTGTCCGCCCGTGCGGCGTAGACGCCCTGTCCACCGGCCCACAGCCTGGCCACCGCCCGGTCCGCGCGGCACATCTCGTCTCCCGCCCGGCCCGCGCCGTCGAGCAGTCTCGCCGTACGCCAGCGCGCCAGGGCGCCGAACGCCCAGTCGACCTCCGCGCCCTGCGGGTCTCCGGTCAGGGCCGTGAAGACGTCGCTGTTCTCGTGCCACAGCAGCTCCTGTCGCGCGGACTCGAGGTGACCGAGGCGCGCGTGCCAGTCCGCGCGCAGGAGATGCAGCACGGTTCGAAAGAACGGATCGTCGGCCGGCCCCGCCTGCAGCGCGGTCAGCGTGTCCGACACGGCGAGGGCGCTGACCGGGTCATCCCGCGCCGCGAGGTCCACGGCGTGGAGCAGACGGCCGAGCGGTCGCGGCGCGGGCTCGTCGGCGAGCACCGCTCGGGACGGCAGCGCGTCGCCGCCGACACCCAGCAGCCGCGCGGTCAGGTGCAACATCCAGGTCGCGCGCCGGCGGACCTGCGGTGGGCTCGCCCACCTGGTGGCGCGCTCGGTGAGCGAGCGGCGCAGCCCCTCCCAGGCGCGTCCGGCTGCATCACCGTCGAGCGCCAGCAAGACGGCCTCGAGCTCATCACCGAACAGCTCGACCTCCTGACCGGGGAAGCGCGCGGACAGCGTTCGCAGCGCCGCGCGCGCCGAGTCGGGCCGGCCGAGCGCCCAGTGGCCAAGGACCCGGGTCAGCAGCGCGGAGCGCTCCCAGACCGGACGCCCTTCGGTGAGCCGGGCGAAGTGCAGGGCGCCGTCGGGCGCGTCGAAATGCAGCAGCATGCGCCCGCCCGCATCGATGTCGGGGAGGCCCGCGGCCTCCGCCTGCTGAATGGTCTCCTGCGTTACACGGCGTGCGTGGGACTCCGGTTGGAACCGCCAGGCGAACGCGATCCGCAGCAGGCCGCGCACCAGCCACGTGAGTGGGTCATCGACCGCACCCGCGCGGTCCAGGCTGTCCAGCGCCCCCGCCGCGGCCGGGTCGCCTTCGGCGATGTACAGCCACGCCAGGTGCTCCCACGCCGGGCCGAACCCGACGCGCAGCCGCAACACGTTGTGGAACCGGCCGACCGCCTCGCGCCGCGGCCGCCCGACCAGCGGACCACGGTGCGCCAGCTCATCGGCCAGCCGGAATTCCCCGAACAGGAATGCGCGCGCCCGATCCGCCAACGCCTCGAGGGTATCGAGCCGGGGCGTCACCAGGAGCATCTCGGCCCTAATCAAGCTCTGGTAGTGGGGCGGGAACTCCCCGATGTTCGCCCGTATGCGCCGCTGCTCCGCAGTGTCATGCTCCAGCCTGTGCCACCGCCCCACCTCGTCGTGACGCCAGTAGCAGATCCAGCACGTCGAATCGGCGGTCGCCGCGGCGCCGTAGGCGGCATACGCCTTCCCCCACTGCGCGCCGGCGAACGACGCTTCCGCTTCGAGAAACGCCCGTATGCCCTCGCGCGTCATGGGACGCACTGCCTGGGGAAGCGTCGCGTCGAGACTCCGTCCCGCGAGCAGCCCCGCGTACACCTCGCCGGCGAGGGCGTCGACGAGCGCGGGCCACGACCCCACCGAGCCCCGCGCAGTCGCGAGCGGCGCGAGCCCGCCGCGCGATCGCAGCTCGACACGCAGCTCGTCGCCGCTCAGGTCGAGGACGCCCTCCAGCACCGTGACCGGGCGCCACGCTTCCCACCACCGCCGGCGATCGTCGCCCGGCCCGCGCACGGACAGGTCGGGGTACCCCGCGAGGCGGCGCGCCACGCCGCGCGCCAGCGAGTCCCCGAGGGCGGGCGAGGGGGCGCCGCGCTGGGGGAAGGTTTCGATGCGAATCCGCACGGCGCCGGGGTTCCGCCCGCGCTCGACGGCCCGCGCCACGGGGTGCCACACCGCCTCGGCGGTGCCACCCACCAGCAGGCCCGCGAGCGCCAGCCAGCGGGTACGCCACACGTACTTGCGGGTGCGCGTGGCCCAGAGCGCGCGCCGAAACGCGCGGGCGTCGGGCCAGCGATCGGCGGGCGACCACGCGACTCCACGCCGCAGCACGCGGCCGACGCCGCGCGGCACGCTCGTCTCCGACGCGGTGTTGGGATCGGCCAGGTGCCGGCCCGTGAGCGCCTCGTAGATGACCATCGCCGCCGCGTACAGGTCGGTCTGCGGCGTGACCTCGGCCCCCGCGAGCTGCTCGGGAGGCATGTAGTCGGGGGTTCCGACCAGGTGGCCCGCGCCCGTGAGCGCCATGCCGGGATCCGTCCGCGTCTTCGCGACGCCGAAGTCGGTGAGGATCGCGCGATCGCCCTCGAGGAACACGTTGGCGGGCTTGACGTCCCGGTGCACTACGCCGTGGCGATGCGCGGTCTCGAGCGCATCGAGGAGATCACGGCCCAGCCTGACGGCGTGGGCGACGGGCAGGGGGCCGCGGGCAAGGCGGTCGGCCAGCGTGTCGCCCTCGAGGTAGCCCATCACATAGTAGCAGAGGCCGCCCGCCTCACCCTGGTCGTGGATCGGGACGATGTTCGGGTGGCGCAGGTCGGCGAGCGTCCGGGCTTCTCGCAGGAACCGCTCCACCGCGTACGCGCTCGCCAGCTCGGGTCGCAGGATCTTGACGGCGACCGAGCGGCGGAGCTGGGTGTCCTG
>Ga0187893_10014950_pt1 | contig 10485 bp, 11 predicted proteins | sample MA1701074metaG_FD_139574 | JGI IMG/M metagenome (GOLD analysis project Ga0187893, IMG submission 139574) | White microbial mat communities from a basaltic lava cave in the Kipuka Kanohina Cave System on the Island of Hawaii, USA - MA170107-4 metaG ...
GAGGCGATGGGTCTCACCATGTTCGGCCAGATGACGGCGGGGGGCTGGATTTACATCGGTACGCAAGGCATTTTGCAGGGCACCTACGAGACGTTCGGCGCGGCGGCGAAACAGCATTTCGGCGGATCGCTTCGCGGGCGGCTCGCGGTGACGGGCGGGCTGGGCGGCATGGGCGGGGCCCAGCCGCTCGCGTCGACGATGAACGGGGGCGTGTGTCTCTGCATCGAAGTCGATCGCCAGCGCATCGAACGGCGCATTCGTACAAAGTATCTGGACCGGTGGACGGAGCATCTGGACGAGGCTCTGCAATGGGTGACGGACGCGAAAAAGTCCAGGCAGCCGCTGTCCGTCGGACTGTTGGGGAATTGCGCGGACGTGCTTCCGGAGTTGATCCGTCGGGGCGTATCGCCCGACCTGCTGACCGATCAGACATCCGCGCACGACGCCCTGCAAGGATACGTTCCGAATGGAATGAGTTTCGCGGAGGCCTTGAAGCTCCGCCGGACGGACCCGGACCGGTATATCACCGAGTCGATGCGGACGATGGGCGAGCACGTCGAGTCCATGCTTGAATTGCAGCGGCGCGGGGCGGTCACGTTCGATTACGGCAACAACATTCGCGGCCAAGCCAAGCTCGTCGGCGTAGCGCGGGCGTTCGACATCCAGGGGTTCGTTCCCCTTTTCATCCGGCCGCTCTTCTGCGAAGGGCAGGGACCGTTCCGTTGGGCGGCGCTTTCCGGCGATCCGAAGGACATCGCCTGCACCGACCGCGCGGTGCTGGAGACGTTCCCGAAAAATGAGCATCTTTGCCGCTGGATCCGACTCGCCGGCGAGCGGATCGCGTTTCAAGGATTGCCCGCCCGCATCTGCTGGCTGGGGTACGGCGAGCGGGCGAAGTTGGGCTTGATTTTCAATGAACTGGTCGCCAAGGGGGAGATTTCGGCTCCGATCGTCATCGGGCGCGATCACCTGGACTGCGGGAGCGTAGCCTCGCCGAACCGCGAGACTGAGGGGATGAAGGACGGGTCGGACGCGATCGCGGATTGGCCGATCCTGAACGCCCTGGTCAACACCGCCTGCGGAGCGACGTGGGTGTCGTTGCATCACGGCGGGGGCGTGGGGATTGGATACTCCATTCACGCCGGGCAAGTGATCGTCGCCGATGGAACTCGTGAGGCTGCAGCCCGACTCGAACGCGTCCTCACTGCCGACCCCGCGACGGGCATTTTCCGGCATGTCGATGCGGGGTACGATAGGGCCATCCAAGTTGCCGAAGTGCGAAGCGTTCGACTTCCCTAACGTGCGATAGGATTCAATTGAGGTGACCCATGGTGCGATTGTTTCGGGCGATCTACGAAAACGGTGTATTTCGTCCGCTTGACATCGTTCGAAATCTGCCTGACCGATTGGCGGTGAATCTTCGCGTGGAGGCGGAATCGAGCGACGGCGGTTGCCTTTCCGACTTCGCGGGCCGGTGGAGCCGCGATGACGCCGAGGAGATCGAAGCATTGATTGATTCGGAATTTGAGAAAGTTGATCCGCGTGAGTGGTAAACTCAGGTTCGCCGTGGATACGGGCTACGTGATCGGCGTGCTGAAGGGTGCCGTGTCATCGAGTTTTGCATTCAGTGAGTTGGCATTTCCATTCGCAGTGGTCGGCGGGTTGCGATTTGGGGCGATGGGCGGGCGGGACCCTCAGCGCAAGGTCGCGGAAATCGACGAAATCGTGGGACGCGGCGCGATACTCCCAGCCGACGGGGAAACGGCCTGTTTCTACGCTGAATTGCGGCATCGCCTTAAATCGGCGGGAACGCCGCTACTGGAGAATGACATTCGGATCGCCGCCGTTTGTATCCAGCATAGGCTGCCCTTGCATACGTTGGACCGCCATTTCGATCTGGTGGATGGTCTGACAATTCACCGCGAGTGAAACGATTCGGATTTGCTGACTAGCGCTGATTAGGGCCTGAGAGGCAATCAATTTTCCCTAATCGCGGGAAAGTACAACGAGTAAATGGGGCCTACCGTCATGACTGAAGGTTGCGATTGTGGGATCGTCCTTTGTCTCGCCGTGAACGAGCCAACCTCGGATTTCGGATCCTGATGCCGATCGCCATTCAATCCTCCCAATTGACCAAAAAATACGGCAAGCGCATGGGCGTCGAGGGCCTGACCTTTGGCGTGGAGGAGGGGTCGGTGTTCGGCTTCCTCGGCCCCAACGGCTCGGGCAAGACCACTACGATGCGGGTTCTGTTGGGTTTCCTAAGACCCGACGAGGGGTCAGTCCGCGTGCTGGGGCGAGACGCGTGGAGCGATGGAACGGCCATTCGCCGGGACGTGGGCTACGTACCCGGCGACCTCCGACTGTACCCCTGGCTGACTCTGAACCGCGGATTGCGATTCTCCGGTTCGATCCGCGGGCGCGACCTGACCCGCGCCGGTCTCGAGCTGGCCGATCATTTTTCACTTGACCCGAGTCTTCGCGCCAACGTCCTATCCCGCGGCAATCGGCAGAAACTCGGATTAATTCTGGCCCTCGCCCATCGTCCGCGCCTCGTGCTTCTCGATGAACCGACCACGGCGCTCGACCCGCTGATGCAGGAACGGCTCTACGAGCATCTAAGGGCCTTGTCCGCGGAGGGGCGCACCATATTCCTTTCCAGCCATTCGCTAAATGAGGTGGAACGGCTGTGCGACCATGCGGCCATTCTTCGCGAAGGAAAACTCGCGGCGCTGGACTCACTTACATCCCTCCGATCCCGCGCCGGGCGAAGCGTGTTTATTCGATTCGCGCGCGGCGGCGCGAATCCGCCAGATGCGGCGCCTCCATTCTTGTCGATGGTCGAGCGCGACGATTTCACATGGCAAGCAACTTTTTCCGGGTCGGTGTCGCCGCTGCTGGCATGGGCGGCGTCGCAGCCGATCGAAGACTTGTCCATCGGCGAACCGGACCTCGACCGCGTCTTTCGCGGCTTTTACAAGTAGGCACGGGACATGATTCGCGGATTGATTCAAAAATCCATTTTCGAGACCCGCTGGACGACGCTATGGATTGCCGCCGGTTTGTTCGCCTTCGAGTGGCTCATTGCCATCCTACTTCCCGCGTTCTCGCAGAACTTCTCGCAACTGCTGGAGCAGATTTCGTTTCTTCAGCGCTTGGTATCAGCGTTATTGGGAACCCCTGTTGACGCGGAAATCGGACCCGCGGTGATGGCGACCATTCCGTGGATGCATCCCTTCGTTCTGCTGCTCACCTGGGCGCTGGCCATTTGGTTCGCCACGCGCGTGCCCGCCGGCGAAACGGATCGCGGAACGATCGAGCTGGTGCTTGCGCTTCCGGTAAGCCGCCCCGCGTGGATGGTCTCCGAGGGCGTCGTGTTTCTCGGGGCGGTGATGGTGGTGATGATTGCCGGTATGGGCGGACAGTCCGTCGCGCGATTATCGACGACCGAAGGAGAAGTTTCCGTCAGTTTGGCGACCCGCATCTGGCTGGTCTTGAACCTCGCCGCGCTGACCATCGCGGTCGGCGGCATCGCTTTCCTCGTTTCGTCCCTCTGTGAACGGCGCGGCCGGGCGATCGGCGCGTCCTGCGGGATCGTCGCCGCATTTTTTATCCTGAATTCGCTGGCTCCGTTTCACGAAGGGATTCGCCGTCTGTCGGACTTCGGGTTGATGCACTACTACCGTCCGCTGGCGCTTCTACAGGGCGATTCGGTTCCCCTCGGCGACCTGGTGACACTGCTTATTGTCGGGGCGATTCTCTGGACCTTGGCAGTTGCTGCCTTCACGCGGCGGGACATTCGCGCCTGAACCATTGACGCCCTTTGAGTGACACTTCATGACACCTTCTCCCGATTCGCAGCCGCGACTTTCATGGAATCGCACAGAGATTGCCGGATCGCTCGGCGATCTGGGGACGTTTCTGCCGCTGCTGGTCGGCATGGTCCATCAGTGCAGTCTGCAATTAGGCCCCGCCCTGCTGTTCGCCGGGCTGTCGAACATCGTAACGGGCGTGATGTTCGGAATTCCCATGGCGGTCCAGCCCATGAAGGCCATTGCCGCCGTCGCCATTGCCGAGGGGATGAACGAATCGCAGATTCTCATCGCCGGAATCGCCACCGGCGCGGCGATCCTCGTGCTCGGCCTGACCGGGTTGATCGACTGGCTGAACCGCGTCCTTCCGCTGAGCGTCGTGCGAGGATTGCAGCTGGCCCTCGGTCTCAAGCTCCTTTCCGGCGGATTCGGCCTGATCGCGGGTACGAAAGTGATGTTCGGATGGGACAGCATCGCCCTGGGGGTCGTATGCGCTGCTCTTGTCCTATACCTCTATTTCTCCTCGCGCGTCCCCGGAGCGTTGGTGATTTTCGCCCTCGGACTCATCGCATTGGCCATGGACCAGCCCTCCCTTTTCATGCGGGCGAAACTCGGGTTCACGTGGCACGTGCCCGATTTTTCTCGATGGGAAGACTGGCGGCAGGGAATGTGGCGTGGGGCACTTCCGCAGCTTCCTCTTACCACCATGAATTCGGTCATCGCCGTCTGCGCCTTGTCGCGCGATTTATTTCCACATCGACCCGCAAACCCCCGAACGGTCGCGGTTTCCGTCGGATTGATGAACTTGTTGGGTTGCCCTTTGGGCGCGATGCCGCTTTGCCACGGCGCCGGGGGACTGGCCGCCCAGTACAGATTCGGAGCGCGTACCGGCGGAAGTGTGGTTCTGCTTGGTATCGCCAAGAGTGCTCTGGCCGTCCTCTTTGGCGCGTCGTTATTTGTGTTCCTGCAGGAGTATCCGCAGTCCGTCCTCGGGGTGCTCCTGCTGTTCAGCGGGCTGGAGCTTTCCGTTGTCTGCCGGGATCAATCGGAAAAAACCGCGTTTTTTATCATGATGCTGACCGCCGGCGCCTGCTTGGCGATCAACACTGCCGTGGGAACCGTCGTAGGCTGGATTCTCGCCCTCGCCCTCCTGAAGGGCGTGTTCCACGTCGAGGCGCGAACCTGATTTGCCGTCGGCCGCGGGCGTCAAGCCTTCGACCGCGCGTCATGCAATTCCCATCGTTGAACCGATAACGTAGCTCAAGCCTTTGCATCGGCCACCACCGCCCGGTCGCGGGAAAGACTTGGGAGAGGAACCATTCGTGCGAGTATTGGTCACCGGGCACAGAGGATACATCGGGTCGGTGCTGACCGCCGTGCTTCACCATACCCGGCACGACGTGATCGGTCTCGATTGTGACTTGTACACGGACGCCGACTTCGGACGCACTCGCGACGACGTGCCAAGCTTCGACATCGACGTTCGCGACGTCGAATTCACCGACCTGTTATCCTTTGACGCGGTTATCCACCTCGCCTCGTTACCCGAGGATTTCGAGAATCGAATCGATTCCGACGTCGCCGATGCCATTAACACCGAGGCGACCGTCCGTCTGGCGGAATGTTGCAAGAAAGCCCAGGTCGCCCGGATGCTCTTTGCTTCGTCCTGCGCCGTTTACGGTTTCGACGGCGGCGAACTCCTGACCGAGCGGAGTCCGACGGCCCCCATCAGTCGTTACGCCGCCGGCAAACTAGCTGCCGAGCGCGAACTCGCGTCGCTGGCCGACACCCGCTTCCACGTCGTACTGCTCCGCAACGCCACGGTCTACGGTGTCTCTCCGCGCATGAGGCTCGATACCGTAGTGAACGATTTTGTCGCCTCCGCCGTCGCCCGGGGGCGCATCGACATGCGCACTAACGGCGCCGCATGGCGACCCTTGATGCACGTGGAAGACCTGTGCCGTGCCTACGCCGCCGTCCTGATGGCCCCGGACCGCGCCGTTGCTGGACAAATCTTCAACGTCGTCGACATGCATGCCAATCACCGTATTATTGATGTGGCCGATCAGGTGCTGGAACGGGTGCCCTACAGCGGCCGTTCCGTCGCCGACAGCATCCCCGATCGCCGAAGCTACAGGGTGGACGGTAGTTACCTGACTGAGACATTTCCCAATCTCACTTGGCGGTGGAATCTCGATCGGGGAATCGCCCAGGTGCGCGACGCCCTCGACAACGCCGGGATTACCTCAGGCGACTGGCGATCCCACCGCTTTCGGCGATTGGACCATCTCCTGGCTCGCTTGGAACGCGGAGACCTGGATACATCGTTGAGACCAAAGGAACTTCCACCGACATCCAAATTCGGCGGGATCGTCGGGTCCGGCACCCTTCGGTCTAGAAACGTCCTCGTAAACAAATGTTGATGGAAAGGGGGTCATTCCAAGTCGCCGATGGCTCACCCCCGGCCCGAACCAGGTCCGCTAATACCCTCTAAAAAAGTTTTTCCACCGGTGAATTCTCCCTTTCGCTGAACCGACATCCTTGGTAGATTCCAAAAAGCTCAACATTCGAAAGGAGCGTGAGAGGATGTTCAAGAGAGTTTATTTTGGGGCTGTGCTTTCCGGAATTTTCGTTCTGGCGTGCCCGGTTTGGGCGGGCGACCCGCCGAAGACGGACGCCGCCAAAGCCGATTTGGACGTTGCGGCCTATATTGGCGGCAAGCCCATTTCTTTGAAGGAATTGGACGCCAAGGTCTTTAAGACCAACTCCAAGCTGGCCCAGCAGTTGTACGATGCCCGCCGAGCGACCGTGGATGAGTTGATCCTTGAAACGGCCCTGGGACCGGAGGCCAAGGCCAAGGGTGTGACCACACATCAATATTTGCAAGAGCAGATTAAGGCTAAGGCCAAGCCCATCACGGACGCCGACATTCAGGCGTATTTCACGGCCAACCAGGCCCGAATGGGTGGAAGAACTTTCGAACAGGTGTCCGCCCAGATCAATCAGATGTTGGTAAACCAACGCGAAACCGAGGCCCGCGAGGCCATCATGTCCGAAGTAAAGGCCAAATCGGAAATCAAGATCGTGCTGGAGCCACCTCGCGTCGAAATGATCGTGGCAGCCAATGACCCATTCAAGGGTTCCAAGGACGCCAAAGTCACGATCGTCGAATACTCGGAGTTTCAGTGACCGTACTGCTCCAGGGTCGGTCCGACTCTAAAGCAGATTCAGGATACCTACGGCGACAAGGTCCGCATCGTTTTCCGCGACTATCCGCTTCCCATGCACAACCGCGCCGCGGCATCCGCGGAGGCGGCCCAGTGCGCCAATGAACAGGGCAAGTTCTGGGATTATCATGACAAGCTCTTCGCCAACATGCAGGCCAGAACCGATGAGGATTTCACGAAATTCGCTACGGAGGTCGGATTGAACGTCGAGCAATTTACGGCGTGCTATACCACCGGAAAATTCAAGGCCGATGTTCAAACGGATACGAAAGAAGGCGCCGCTGCGGGGGTCACCGGTACGCCCGCCTTCCTCATCAACGGACGTTTCCTTTCCGGCGCGCAGCCCTTCGAGGCATTCAAGGCCATCATCGAGGATGAACTGAAAAGATAGTCAACCTACCACGGTTGAGGTTTCGGGCGCGGCTGACATCGGCCGCGCCTTTTTTTTCGCGCTCGGCTGAATTGGCTTGGGCGCGGGTGCTTCTGGGGTTTCAAGCGCCGGGGGTGCGCAACCGATTCGAAGCCGACCGTCATAGGATCCACCGTGTTCGATGATCAGTCCGGCCGCTTCAATATCCCCTTTGCATTGACCCGACTTGTCGATCAGCACCGTGCCGCGGGCGATGACCTGGCCTTGGACTTTCCCCTTAATTGTGAGATTTCCGACTTTGATCGGCGCGACCACGAATCCGCCTTTTTCCACGACGATGTCGCCGCACGTGGAAAAATCCCGCACGGCGTAGTACGAATCAATGCGGTAATCTTCCAGAATCAGCCGTTTCCGGCAGGATGAACAGAAGACGGACATGGCTCGGCGGGCGACGCTGTTGGGCTGCTCGCAGTGTGTGCAAATGACGGTTCGCGTCGCCCCGCCGCGCTGTGCGGTTGTCATCGGCATCGCAGGTTCCACCTGGACCGACGGAACAACTGAAATACGAGTTTCAAAATTCCAAGTTCAAAAAACCCGTAGCGGCCTCTCGAATCCGCGCCCCCGGCACTTGGTATTCTTGCGCCCGCCATAGGGTCTGAATTCACGGGTACTACGCCCGCCGGTTCGCCTTTATTTGCGCACCGCGACCGCCGGTTCGGGCGTTTTTGGCTTTTGAGGTTGTTGGGATTCGACCGGGCGCATTGCCGCTCGCGCCTCGGCGATCTTGGATCCCTGGCCGTTCACTCCCACCACACATTTGCCGATCAAAACCGCCCCCTCTGAAACTTCCAAACGCTGGGTTTGAAGGTCGCCTTCCAGCCGCCCGGAAGAGGACAGAAGGATTTTTGACGAGGCATTCAAGTTTCCCTTTATTTGCCCCTCAATGCGAATCGTCGCGGCCTTCAAATCGCCGGTCACGGCCGCCCCTTCGCCCACCAGAAGTGTACCCTCGCTTGTGACCTCACCTTCAAACTTGCCTAGAATCCGCGCCCCCTTTTCAAATTGCAGCTGTCCCTTGAATAAGGAGTCCGGTCCCAACGTCGTGGGAAACTCGTTCGTCGCCTCAGCCATGTTCCACGTCCTTGTCTAGAAAATCCCTTGTTCCGGTGGGACACTTCCTGCCCCAATAGGATGCCCGCCACGTGGAATTATACCCTGATGTTTCCACGCGACAATTCCAAATAAGTCCCTCAGTAACATCGAGAAACAACGAGGTCTGACGGAACGGCTGCGGTGGTCGAGTGTCGTTGCGCCGCGTGGAAAGCCATTCCGTTGCAATTCAATAACGCCACGATAAACTCGGAAAATGACCTTGCCCGAACCAAATCCAAGATCACGCCGTTATCTTCCTTTGATCACGCTTGCCGCAATGACGATTGTCAACTGCGGTTGTAGCCGTGACGTGCGTCTGGCTGGGAAAAAGGTCCGCACGGTGACGGTAAAGGCCGTGAATCTCTACGGACTTTCACTGGACGCATCGGCCGCGCCGGAACAGGTCGCCTTCGCCGTGATGCGTGCCGTTCGCGAGGACATCGAGGCGAGCCATGAATCCGACCGCGAGGCGGCCCTTCAGAAACAGTTCGACCTCTGCGCCGCCGATGAAATCCAGCGCCGCAACCGTACCCGTTTGACGCGCGACGAATTCGTCCACAACGTCGTATCCCATTGGGCCCCGACCGTTGCCTATTACGCGCGTGATTTTGAAACCGACTGGGAAAGGGCACAGGCGCGATTCGTCCGGCGAGGCCCCACGCCGACCAAGAATGCCGACGGGGCGATGGAATGCGAAATTGCCTTGCAAGTTTCAGACCCGCAGGACGATCCCCACGCCCAAGCCGCGGTGGTAGTTCATTTGGCCCAGAATTCGGGCTTCTGGCGCGTTCTACACTTCAGCTTCGACCCTTCGCGAAAGGCAATCGCGTCGGAAAAGGGCAAGGGAAAAGGCGGCGACGCGGACTCAGGCAAGGGGTAATCGCCGAGTGGACAATTGTGGGACGCGCCGGAGGGTGGAAGCGCAGGAGCCATGGAGTCGCCGCCAATTGTCATCCAGGGTGCCCGCGAGCACAATCTCAAGAACGTCTCGCTCTCCATTCCGCGCGGAAAGCTGGTTTGCTTTACGGGTGTTTCAGGCAGCGGCAAGAGCAGTCTCGCCTTCGATACGCTCTTCGCCGAAGGGCAGCGCCGGTACCTTGAATCCCTGAGCTCCTACGCCCGTCAATTTCTCGGGCTGCTCGCCAAGCCGGACGTGGATCAAATCACGGGGTTGAGCCCCGCCGTATCGATTCAACAGAAAACCAGCGGCTGGAACCCGCGCAGCACGGTGGGCACGGTTACGCAGATTCACGATTATCTCCGCGTGCTGTTCAGCCGAGTCGGGCGGCAACATTGCACCACCTGCGGACAGCCGATTCAGGCCCAGACGCGCGAACAGATGATCGCCCGAATTCTGGAGCTCCCCGCTGGCACGCCGATCCACGTCCTCGCCCCCGTGGTCCGCGGTCAAAAGGGCGAATACCGCGATTTGTTTGAGGGCATGATCAAACAGGGTTTCGCCCGAGTCCGCGTGGACGGCGTTGTGGTCGCACTCGCCGACGTCCCGCCACTCGCCCGTCATCAGCGCCACGACATCGAAATCGTCGTGGATCGACTGACGGTGAATTCGGGCGGTCGATCGCGTTTGTCGGAGGCCGTCGAGTCGGCGCTCAAACTGGGGAAAGGCACGGTCATCATTCAACCAGTTTCGAAGGCCGTAAGAGGAAGTACGCCGGATTCATCGGGAACGAATGAGCCGAGGGCGGGCGATCTGCTACTTTCATCCGAATACGCCTGCCCGCGTTGCGACCTGAGTTTCGAGGCGCCGTCGCCGCAGCTCTTCAGCTTCAATTCGCCGCAAGGGATGTGCCTTGCCTGCGAAGGCATGGGCACGTCGTTTGATTTTGATCCGGACTTGCTGGTACCGAATTCGAAAAAGTCCTTCCTGCAACTCGCCGTCGAACCGATGCGGACGCGGATCGGC
>Ga0187893_10014951_pt1 | contig 10485 bp, 8 predicted proteins | sample MA1701074metaG_FD_139574 | JGI IMG/M metagenome (GOLD analysis project Ga0187893, IMG submission 139574) | White microbial mat communities from a basaltic lava cave in the Kipuka Kanohina Cave System on the Island of Hawaii, USA - MA170107-4 metaG ...
CTTGAGGCGAGCGGATGTTAGATGGATCTTTAAAGGTAATCCAAGGATGTCCTGTCTCAAAGAGCACGCTGAGCATCTTCTTCCAGAGAGCGGCGGCGCGAATCTTCTTGCCCCAAATTTTGCCCTCTTCGGCCATCTTCTCATAGCGCTCGTAATGTTCCTTAAACTTGGCTCCATAGGTCTCGTGCAGTTCAGGCACTTCGTTTGTGCGAAAGAGCGTCCAGTCTTGTCCCTTAATGGCGCGCATCATGAAGAGGTCGGGGATCCAGTTGGCGGTGTGCATGTCGTGTGTGCGGCGGCGATCGTCACCCGTGTTTTTACGAAGTTCTAAAAACTCTTCGATGTCGTTGTGCCAGGTTTCAAGATAGGCGCAGACAACACCGCGGCGTTTGCCACCTTGGTTTACCGCGACAGCTGTGTCGTTCATGATCTTCAAGAAGGGCACAATGCCTTGGCTTTCGCCATTTGTTCCCTTGATGTGCGAGCCCATGCCGCGTACAGAGGTGAAGTCGACACCCAAGCCGCCTGCAAACTTCGACAAGAAGGCGCAGTTCATGAAGGTACCAAAGATACCCACAGGGTAGGAGCGGCCCTTGTCATCTTGCTGGATGGCGCCAATTTCATCGCCAGCTGTCAAGCCGTAGCATGAGGAGAGCTGTGGACGCTGTGTGCCTGAGTTAAAGAGCGTTGGCGTCGACGAGCAAAACTTTTTGCTCGTGTAGATGTTGTAGAAGGTGATCGCCGACTCTTCTTTTTCCTTTTCGTTGTAGGAAAGGCCCATCGCCACACGCATCCAAAGGTATTGTGGCGCTTCGATGCGGCGCTTGTTCTTTTTGTCGAGAATCAAAATTTTTGGATCGCGGCACTCTTGGCGCTCGTGCAGAAGGTAGCGATCGTAGAGCGTCATAATGCCCAAGAAGTCAAACTTGAGGTCGGCCATTGGATTGATCTTCTGGGCAATTGCCTTGAGATCAAACTTCTTAAGATCGGCACTTAATAGGCCAATTTCGATCCCTCGGTTGAGGTACTTTATAAAACCCTCTTCATGAGCCTTTTTCAGCTTGCCAATGCCTTCTTCGACTTTCCAGGCTAGCACCTCTTCGTAGATATAGGTGAGCAAGATGCGAGCAGAGAAAAAGCGAAAGTTGGTGTCAAGCTCCATCAAAGAGCGGGCATTCATCAAGATGGTGTTCATCTTTTCATGATCTGTCAGGCCTACATCCATGCCGTAGATCAGCTTCTGGGCAAGTTCCTGGCGGTTCATCGGCAGGTCGAGATCCATCAAGGCAAAGTCGATGCGCGCCAAGAGGTTGGGTGTGACGAGTTCTGGCAAGATGATGACGGTGTCAACTTGGGCTTCCTTCAAAAGGCGATGGCGTGCGCGCTCGAGGCGATAGAGGCTAAAGCGCTCGGCAATCGGCTCAAAACCCATTTCTCCCAGATACTCTTCGACCAAGTCTTGGATCTCTTCGATGTGGATCACCTCGCGACCCGAACCTGTAATCTCATGGACCACAGCTTGAGTGACGCGAGCTGCCTTGTCAGAGGCTTCGTGGCGGTCTTGCTCTTGTGGTTCGCCTTTGCGCTCGATTAAATCAGCCAAGAATGCCTTGTAGATGGCGTTGAAGATCTTATCTGAATTCCAGGCAACTTTTTTTCCGTTGCGGCGGATCACTTCGAGATTTTTTACGGTTTGGTGGCGCCTTTGCTTTTGGGTGCGGTAGAGTAGATAGCCCTTCGCAGCAAGGGTTTCTCCCTCATCGAGAAGGCTATTTTCGCAGATCTCATGCACCTCTTCGCTGCCCACTACAGGCTTGCGAAGTTGCGTGAGCTTGATCAACACGCGGTTGACGGTGCTGACGACCTTGAATTTGGTCTCAGGAACAAAGATCTCATCGACGCTTTGTGCCCCGCGCGCCAAGCGCTCATCGCAAATGGCTGCGCCAATGGCGTTGAGAAGCTTTTCTGGATGGCACTCTGTCAAGCCTTTGGAGGTCTGGATCTTGGGAAGTTGCGAGGGGATGATGAGATTGCCCTTCAAAGATCCCCAGTTAATCTGGGGTTTGAGTGACTTGGGAGTCTCAACAAAGACGCGAATATCTTGGACGGTTGCTGCGATTGTCATAGTGTTTTCCTTAAACTTCAATGCCTTCAAAGAGCTCTTCTTCACTTCTCACTTCTTGCAGGTTTGAAACCTTGCCATACTCGGTGACTGTAGTTTCAAAGAAGTTTTCATTTTTCTTGAGGTAGATGACCTCTGCGGACCAGGGGAATGGATTTTCGAGAACGAAGTTTCCTTTGCCATCGTCAATCGGCTCCCAGCCAAGGGCAATCAAGCGGCGGTTGGCGTTGTAGCGCACAAAGCGCTTGATTTCTTCAGGAGAAAGTCCCGCAATCGGCTGTGGCAAGAGATCGTCCACAAAGGCAATTTCGGCATCGACACCGGCGCGCATGAAGTTGACAAGCTCCTTATGGAAGGCTGACGTCATGATGTCTGGGTTTTCTTCGCAAAGCGCCAAAAAGAGTTTGCGGCCAAGCTCGATGTGGTTGGACTCATCGCGCATGGTGTAGCGGAACATCTGGCCAATGCCAGGCATCTTGCCGTTGCGCATGAGGTGCAAGATGGGCAGGAAGAGCCCAAAGAACTGGGTGCCTTCCATGATCTGCGTGATGCCAAAGATGGTCTTGGCAAAAAGTTGCTTGTTGGCTGTGCTGTTCAGGTCGATATCGCGACGAAGTTCTGGGAGATGCTTGCAGATAACTTCATTTTTGCGAATGACAGATGGCATCGACAAAAAGAGCGCTGACACTTCGTGTGGGTTGATGCCAAGGGAGGCGATCATGTACAGAAGCGATTCGGTATGGATGTTTTCTTCTTGCACATGGCGGCCTACGGCCATTTTGAGCTCTGGAGCGGTCAGGTTTTCGCGGATGATGGTTTGTGAACATTCGCCCACAATGCCCTCTGCGGAGCAAAAGTAGCCAATCCCGACGCGAATGATGTTTCTTTCGCGATCGTTGAGCATGCGATCGTCGTTCCATTGCTTGATGTCGTCATACATCGGCACCTCTTGTGGCAGCCAATGGTTTGCTTCCATCTCGCGATAGATTTCGTAGGCCCACTTGTATTTGAGTGGCATCACGTTAAATTCGGGGCTCTTGCGCCCTAAAATAACGCGCTTGGCATCAAACGCTTCCTTTGCCTTTTTTGCATCGAGGACAAACTTGCGTCCCCCAACTTCATATTCAAAAATTTCTTCCATATCTACACCAACATTTCAGCATCTGTTTCTCGAAAGCGCGATCTTACCACAGCGTTTTCCTTTTTTGCCAAACACTTCCGGAACAGATTTAAGTGATTGATAGTCAAAATTTTATCAGTGTGTTCTCGACGACTTTTGTGTAATTGGCTTAGCCTTTGTCAGATAGGACACTAGAAAGAGCAAAATCAGGCTTAGAGGAAAGCCGATGACCATCGCCGGGATAGGCTCAATCAGCTTCATTTCGATCAGCCAGCGGTTGATAAGTGGCCAAAGCGCGCCGCTAATTCCACCAGACAACACGCCAGCGAGCGCGCCGTAGTAGTTGATCCGTTTTGAGTAGAGCGAAGTCAATAAAAGTGGCCCAAAGGTGCATCCAAGGCCTGCCCAAGAAAAGTAGACCATCTCCATAATGGTTTTATTTTGTCCAAAAGATATCCAGAGGGCAATTAGCGACACGACAACCACGCTTACGCGAAATACAACAACCTCGCGCTTGCTCGAGAGTTTTGGCTTAAATAGCTGTTTGTAAATATCTTCGGTGATGACGGATGCCGACACCAAAAGCTGCGAGTCCATAGTAGAGATAGTGGCAGCAAGCACGCCGCACATGACGAGGCCGGCACCGAGTGGATGAAAGAGCTCTTTTACCATTTCCACAAAGATGAGCTGGGGATTGTCGATGCCATTGATAAAGTAGGGAATGGCAATCAAGCCAACAAAGGCAGCAGAGGTGAGTGCCAAGATCTGCCAGCTGATGCCTAAATTGCGCGCCTTTTTTAGCTCTTTTGCATCTTTGATACCCATGAACTTGATCAAGATATGCGGCATGCCAAAGTAGCCCAGACCCCAACCAAAGAGTGGGTAGAGGATCTCTTCAAGACCCACATCTGGCGATAGCGAAAAGAGATTGAGTGAGATATTTTGTACTGCGGCTGCTTGCTGGATGCCGTCAAAGCCGCCAACTTGCGAGATCGCCATGAGCGGCACGATCATGATGGCACCAAGTAAGAAGATGCCCTGAAAGAGGTCGGCCCAAGCAACGCTGACAAAACCGCCAATAAAGGTGTAGGCCATCATCACAGCTGTGGCAATGCAGATGCCGACAAAGTAGTTCATTTCAAACAGCGAGCCAAAGAGAAAACCGATGGCAATGAGGCCACTTGCCAGATAGGTGGTCATAAATAGAAGGAGCATGATGGCACTTGAGAGGCGAATGGCATTTTTGGGATCGCCATAGCGCTTGGCAAAAAAAGCCGAGAGGGTAAAGCAGTTGTACTCTTCAGTGACTTTGCGAAGTTTTGGTGCTACAAAGGTCCAGGTGCAGTACATGCCGATAATCAAGGAAAGAGCAGTCCACATTAGGGGCATGCCGCCTAAAAAGAGGCTCATGGGAAAGGCCATAAAGAGCCAGCTGCTCATATCGCTTGCCTGCGCGGAAAGGGCGGTCACCCAAAAATTGAGCTTGCGGTTGCCAAGCAATATGTCGGCACTCGTGGCATGCTTTTTTCGCACGCTAAGCGCAATGCCAAAAAGCAAGCTAAAGTAGATCAAAAAAGAGATCCAATACTCTGGTTTCATACGATTCTCCCCAACTGGAGGTTTATTTTAAGGAAATGAAGGCAATAAAGTTATGACGCGCACAATGAATCCCGCCGCAGGGCGGGCGGAGTAGGGGAGACGAAAAGAGTGATTGTGCGTCTAAACTTCACGCGAACCTCAGTTACGAATGGCAAAATTTTAACAAAGAGTACTAAATTGGACAATAAATTTAGCAATGTGAGGAAAAAATGGCAGCTTCTACAAACCCTCTTGCTAGTAGTCTTTCCTTGACAGCTCTTGGATCTGCTGATTGGGCAATTGTCGCGCATGAAGCCTCTATAGATTTACAAGACTGGTGCGTGATCGATCCCACACCACCTCCACCAACGCCTCTTGCCACGCAAGGCTATATGGAGAGGCTTGTGTACAATAGATTTTTAGAAGAGGCGGTGTTTGGCCCAAAAGCGCTTCGCGAGGCCAAGCCCACAGGCGATGCGCAAAACTATCTGGCGAACACCCTATATGAAGAGGTGTCGATTCCCTATACACCCACGCAGAATCTTACAGGATTACTATTTGGACGTTACGACGAAACTGGCAAAGCGCTGCCGTTTGATAAGGGGAGTGTTACTTGTCTTGTGTTAAGCGGTACTGGTGCGCCCTTGGAGGCCTATGTGATGGGCATTATCGAAGGGTATAGAAATGAGGGCTGTCAGGTGCTGGCTGTAAATTATGTGGGCTTTGGTAACAATGCCCACCTTGGTTCGCCCTCTGCGACAAACGTATTTGCCTGTGCCGAGGCGGCTCTGACCTTTCTGTTCAATCGCGGTGTTCATGACGACTCTCTACTTGTGCATGGCTATTCTATGGGGGGAGTTGCTGCGGCAAGGCTTGCACAAAAGTACAATACCCATCTTGTCGTTGACCGAACGTCAATCTCCACCGAAGAGATTGCCTATGCAATGCTAACCCAGCAAAGGCAGACAACTGCTATGCAGCGCTTCGTCTGCTGCATGGCGGCAAAGGTTGCCATGTATGGAGTGCCCTTTTCGATTGCAGAGTCTATCGGGAAGGTGAGAAGAAAAATATTTGTCGTGCAGGAACAAGAGCCTGTGACTCAAAAGATCGGAGCGCTCCCTCTCGTAGAAAAGCTGCTGACGGAAAAGGCGCTATTGGCCCAAGAGGTGGTCACGAAATGGATTGCGCCAAACCACATCTCCTCTCCAGTCTGCACCTGGACAGTCGATGGCGCAAAGTTTGCTGCAAAACTTGGCGTTTCCTTTTATCCCTATTGGGAAATGGACAAAAATGAAGAGGCGCGAAAATCTTGGCAACAATTTATCAAAGGCATTCGCGCACTTAAGGTGTAGTCCACAAAAAAATTAAACACAGAGACACAGAGGCCACGGAGAGTAACCACGGAGAACAGAAATGTATACTCTCTGTGCTCTCTCTGTGCCTCTGTGTTTTAATTATTCCGGCTAACACTACTTCTCTAAGTTCTTCTGGTACTTAACATTTTGGTCGGTCAGGAACTGCTTGAGCGTGTTGGTTTTGCTTTCTTTATCATCTAAATTGTTGGCGAACGCTTCAAAATCTCCTTTCGTCCAGATCTCTTGAATTTTTTTGATCGCCTGATCATCGTCTTCTGCATGGTCGGGAGGGAAAAGAGAAATTTTTACTTTCGCAAGACCTAGCGTGAGAAGTGCTACTGCATTCTCTTGTTCGGGCTTTTTTTCTTCGCGTAACTTGTTAATGATGTTGTGCGCATTGGTATACGCTTCAGATTCTTTTTCTGGCGGTAGTCTCACTTTGCCAAGTTTCCAATCTTTAAGACAGTATCCATACGCCTCAGCGACAAGGGCAGCGCCTTTATTTTCTGCAGCATATTGATCTTGCAAAAGCTTTAAGCCATCGATGGCCTGATCGACAATTTTTACTAAGGCGTGATTGTTTGTTGGACTCCAGCCCTTAAGAAAAAGTATCAACGCTTTTCGCATGAAGAACATGTCGTCGTTGCCAACCTGGTAGTAGGCTCGTGAAGTTGCCTGTACAAAACCTTTAGGCAGTATTGCAACTACAGGAGTATTCATTTCCTTGTACCAATCAAGCGCGTCATCGACAGCGCCTGGCTTTGCTCCCTCATTGCACTTGAGCGTGCGTAGGGCGAGCATCATAATGGTTGCAATTGGATCGAGACGCTGCACACCTTTTTGTTTACGAAAATAGGTAACGATACACGTTGCAACTGGAGTTGCGGCTGCGCCCGCTAATGTAGCCATCATAAAATCCTCCTCAAGAGGTCGTTAAAGGCAAATCTTTTCCCATTTCCTGCATTTCATTTCAATAAGAAACGACCTAAAAATAATAGTAGTATATAAAACATTTTTTATATTATACTATAATTACAGAGTTTATTAAGGAGGCTAATTATGAGCGTCCGCCCGCCTGACTCTACCTCACAAGCTACAGGAATAAGTGGCTTTATCTCCAATTTAAAGCAGCGCCTATTAGAATCCACAATCGGCAAAATCTTTTGCCAAGCGCTGGGAATTGCTGCCAAAACCGACTCCAAAATCACCCCTCTTTCACCCAAAGGACAGGAGGCGGCTCACACTTCAACGAGCCAACCTCCCCCCACATTAACGCTAGCCAACGCCCACGTAAGCGCCCCTCCCTCTCGCCAAACCAGCAGCTCTACACTTTTGCCAAAAGCGCCCACAAAAGATGTCTACAAGGAAATCCCCAAGCTGCAAAATGAGGCAGCGAAATTTCATGATGGAGCAAGAGGTACAGTCGGAGACAAGGTAGATAAAGGCAAACGACTAGATCCTGAGTTGGTTGGCAAGAAGATTACAGATGGGGATGCACTGTTGAAGCAAGTAAAGCAATTGGAAGCAGATGCTAAAAAGCAGGGTGTAGAATCACCCGCTTTTGATGAGATGAATAAGAATATCGACGCGGGAGTAAAGCTGCTGAAAGAATTGAAAGCTGACCTAGATCGAAACCAGAGACCAAGTCGCGAGGAGTCTACATCCGCTCCACATAGGGTTATTGAGGATGTAAAACCAGCGCCTTTAGCGCCACTGGGCCCTATGAGTCCTCTAGCAAAATATGCAAAATCAAGTAATCCCCCAGAGAAGTTTCGTGAGCTGGCCAACGCCTTTAGAGAAAATAAAGAAAGATTGCCTGAGAATGAGCTACACGCCTTTGCGGAGCGGTTTATTCAGGTAGATAAAGATGTTCAAAGCGCCAAAGGTCTTAGCCCTATGCAAATATGGAGGCAAATCGGCGCAACACCTGATGAGGTTTCTCATCTGGTGATAGAGTGTCTTTCAGAAATCGAGAAAAGAGGCTCGACGCCAGGCGCCGCTCCGGCGGCCTAATTTCGATCACGCTTTTTTGAGTGCAAGGTTGCTTAAGAGTTTGGCCTTTTCTAGGCTTGTCATCTTCCAATCATAGAGTTTATGGGCCGCGAGCAGCAGATTTTCGCGATCTTTGCTGTTGTGAAACTGCGTAAGGCTTTCTGTAATCCACATTGTGTCGTGTCCATCGGACGTATCATCACCTGAGAGTAAAAATTTTATCTGTTTGGCGAGAGTTTCCCATTCCGTAGATGGGTGCTGGAGAAAGTAGCGCACAACGGTTATGCGGCGCTGGTTTATCATGCCAGAAAAAAAGATCTTCGTGAGAGCTGTGTGGAGTTTTTGGAGCACTGTTAACTCAAGATTTTTCACCCGGTCGATAACATCATCTCCCATGGCAAGTTCTTTATCTCTCATTTGATTGCACACATAGGTCGCAGCACCATTTACTGTTGGATTGCCTTTTTCATCGAAGGCAGGGCCCGTGTAGGGATATGGGGGAGGGCAATTGATCAGTCCTTGGAGCAATTGTCGCCTCAATAACGCTTGCTGGGGTGAAACCATTTGGTGCTCCGTTGTGAGATATTGCAACAAGGATAAATTCTCTGGAGTTGCTTGTCAACGATGTGCTAGGCTCTCTGGGTAAAAATAGGGATTTACTATGACAGCGCTTATTAATGATGCAATTGATGCCACGAAAAAAATTATTACCGTGGGACTTGGCCTCACGACTACAAAATTTGCGTTTAATGTGGCGGTAGGGGCTCTTTTTTCTGCGCGCTGCTTTACTCAAAGTGATCTATGTAAAGCGCGTCAAATTGAGGCGAAACTTGATCGAAGCTGTGATGTGGGGCCAACGATACTATTTGTTTCAGCTGTTGCCTTTTTTTCCTCAACAGCTGGGTATATTGCCTTTCGACGCTGGTCTCATGCACCTTCCCAGTCGAGAAGTACCTTAGCGGATTGACCGCTCATCATCACGTCAAAGCCCTTTTGAAACTCTCTTCCGGGGAAGCGGTGGGTGATGATGGGGGTGACATCCAGGCCACTTTGTAAAAGGTGGAGCATCTTGTCCCAAGTGCGGAAAATTTCCCTTCCATAAATGCCCTTGATGGTGAGCATTTTAAAGATCACCTGGTCCCAGTCGATCGTGCCACCTGGGGGCAAGATGCCTAAAAGACCTACTCTTCCGCCAGGCTGCAGGTGCTGTAAGAGATCGCTTAAGCCTGGAAAGCTTCCTGACATCTCAAGGCCCACTTCAAAACCACTCTCCATGCCAAGACGTTGCATGGTGTCAGAAATGCTCTCTTTTGGAACAAAAACTGTCGCTGAGGCGCCCACCTTGCGGGCAATCGACAAACGATAGTCGTTGTGATCGGTGACGACGACGTAGCGCGCACCCGCTTGTCGCGACACGGCCGTGGCCAAAAGCCCAAGGGGCCCCGCCCCAGTGATTAAGACATCTTCTCCTGCAAGATCAAAGGAAAGTGCTGTGTGTACAGCGTTACCAAGAGGATCAAGGATAGCCGCTACATCGTCAGGTATGGTATTGGGAAGAAGGACAACGTTTTCTTCTGGCAAGACAAAGTACTCGGCAAAGCAGCCTGGGACGTGATAGCCAACGCCTCTTGGATGCGCGCAAAGATGTCTTTGTCCATTTCTGCAGTTGTGACAGAGGCCACAGGTAAGATGTCCCTCGCCACTTACGCGATCGCCCACTTTATAGCGGGTAACCTTTGCTCCCACTTGATCGATCTGGCCCATAAACTCGTGGCCAATGATGAGGGGAGTCGGCACATTCTTTTGCGACCAGCTGTCCCAGTTGTAGATGTGAATATCAGTTCCACAGATAGCTGTAGTATGAATTTTGATGCGCACTTCATTTTCTTTTGGCTGAGGGATTGGGCACTCTTGATACACAAGACCCGGAGCTGGCGTTGCTTTTACAATTGCTTTCATGCGGAAAGTACCCCTAATTCTTTTCCAATAATTTCAAAAGCATTGATGGCTTTGTCGAGATCCACTTGGGTGTGGATGGCTGACATTTGCGTGCGGATGCGCGCTTTTCCTTGTGGCACCACCGGATAAAAAAATCCAATGACGTAGATGCCATGATCGAGCATGCGCGAGGCAAAGGTGTGGGCCAGGGTGGCATCGCCCAGCATGATGGGGATGATGGGGTGATTTCCTGGGACTAAAGTAAATCCAAGCGCTGTCATCTTGCTTCTAAAGTAGTGGCTGTTTTCCTGGAGCCTTTTTCGTAAATCCGCTCCCTTTTCAATGAGATCGAGCACAGTGAGAGAGGCGGCCACAATGGC
>Ga0187893_10014953_pt1 | contig 10484 bp, 12 predicted proteins | sample MA1701074metaG_FD_139574 | JGI IMG/M metagenome (GOLD analysis project Ga0187893, IMG submission 139574) | White microbial mat communities from a basaltic lava cave in the Kipuka Kanohina Cave System on the Island of Hawaii, USA - MA170107-4 metaG ...
AACAAGCAAGGTCTTCACTACAGCGGTTTTGCGCCAATCTACCGCCCCCCGCACTTAAAATCCAAGTACTTACACGGCGCCTTCGCCCGAAAACGGGCGCGAATCGGCTAAGTCGGGCTAGTAGGCTCTGCCATCGCATTCGGGGGTGGGGCGATCTGGTCCATGCATTTTGTCGGAATGCTAGCCTATAAACTGCCTTTAACGATCTCCTACGATGCGACGCTTACGGCTGGTTCCATGCTAGCAGCAATCGTTATGACCGGGATTGCAGTGTCGATGGTCGGTTCGCAACCGAAGCTGAAATTAGGCCGGCTGATCGCTGCGGGCACCCTCATGGGACTTGGTGTGGCCTGCATGCATTACCTGGGTATGCTGGCCATGCATACGTCGGCAGAAATGCACCACAACCCGTTGATGGTAGCGGCGTCGGTGGTCATTGCCGTCATCGTGTCAATAGTGGGGTTGTGGATCGCGTTCACGGTACGTCGGGCGTGGCAAAAACTCGCCGGCGCCTTTATCATCGGTGCAGCGGTGTGCGGCATGCATTACAGCGCAATGTTTGGAGTAAGCTTCACCGCTCCGGCAAAGCAGGTTCTAAAGCAGATCCCGAATATCTGGGTTTCCGACTTCGACTTGATCGTATATACCAGCGGCACGGTAGTCATGATCATGTTCATCAGCGCGATCCTAGGCGGCAGAGCTGTATTATCCAGGGATTCGCAAACTGTCACCGCGTCCAGACGAACGTAGGTCGTTGCAGACGTTTGAGCCACGGAGTTGATACTCTGAGTCGATGAAGGTAAGTGAGGTACTCCGGATGCTTCAAGATGATGGATGGTCTCTCGTCGCTACCCGGGGTAGCCACCGACAGTTCAAGCACCCTACAAAACCCGGGCGAGTCACGGTTCCGGGAAAACCGAATGATGATCTTGCACCTGGCACATTGAACAGCATTCTTAAGCAAGCTGGGGTTAAGAAGTGAGGTTCCCATGCGATATGCAGTTGTGATCGAGAAGGCCCAGAATAATTACTCTGCGTATGTACCCGATCTGCCGGGCTGTGTTGCCACTGGCGCAACTATTGAGGATGTTGAGGGCCAGATTCGTGAGGCCATCGAATTTCATCTTGACGGCCTGCGCGAAGATGGAGCACAAATCCCACAGCCTTCGAGTCGAGTCGAGTACGTCGAAGTCGCGGCATAATATTACGCTCAAGCCGACTCCCGAAACTTCCCCGTAGCCGCCTTGGATTCGTAGCGAAAAAGGCGAAGAGGGGCCGGGATCGAATATTTCGAGCGATGTCCAACAAAAAGTTAGAAATCGTAGCCTGGGTTAGCCGCGCAGCGGCGTAACCCGGGAAAATGAACCGATCGATCAGCCCCGGCAAGGCGGCGGGCAGCAGGATGTGCGCGAGCGTGGTCCAGCGCGAGAGGCCGAGCGCAGCCGCGCCGCTGCGGTAGTCGTCCGGCACGGCGCGGAAGCCTTTCTCGGTGGCGCGGGTCATCAGCGGCAGCGCCATGCAGGCCAAGGTGAGGCCGCCGGAGAGGATCGAGAATCCCAGGCCGAGGGTGATGCAGAACAGCGCATTGCCGAACAGTCCGAAGACGATGGATGGCATGCCCGCGAGCACGTCCAGACTCACGCGCACCGTGCGGCCGGCGCGGTCCTCGTGGCGCGTGTACTCGGCGAGATACACCGCGCAGGCCAGTGACAGCGGCAGTGCCACGGCCAGGCACACGCCGAGGATGAGCAAGGTGGAGACGAGGATCGGCGCAATTCCGCCGGCACGTCCTGCGTCGCGCGGTTCGTCAACGAGGAAGTTAAAGGACAGCGCGGCTGAACCTTCGCGCAGCAGATCTGTGAGCAGCCACAGAAATACGCCGGTGACCGCAGCCGCCGCCAGCCACACCGCGCCGGCGAGCAGACGGTCGGCGAGGCGTGCGTTCTCAGTCATGCACCACACAGCGGCTCAGAGTTTGTGAAGAAATCTGCTGCGCTCGCGATCTCGTGTTCCGGCGGTGCTCGGAATCCTCATGTATTTCACTATACACTCCGGTTGCTCGTCTCATCCTGAGACTCGCCCCTGCGGGGCTTGTGCGCCGTTTCGCTCCCGGCGAAACGGTCCTCCGCTCCGGCGGAACACGAGCTCCCTTCGCTCGCGACGATTTTTTCACAAACTCTTCAGGCGTTCTGCCGCGAGCACCAGCACAGCGACCACCGCCGCCAGCATCAGCCCGCTGACGAACAGCGCGGAGCGGTGATCATCCAGCGCGTAGGCCATCTCCAGCGCGATGTTCGCGGTCAGTGCGCGCACCGGCGCAAACAGGCTCGAAGGGCTGCGCACAACATTGTCGCAGACCATCAGCACCGCCATGGTCTCGCCGATGGCGCGGCCGACGGCGAGCAGCGCCGCCGTGAACAGCCCGCTGCGCGCTGCCGGCAGCACGACCCCCCAAAGTGTGCCCATCCTCGTGAGACCAGGCGCCGCAGCGCCGCGCCGGTAGTCTGCGGGCACGGTCGCGATGGCGGTTTGCGCGAGCAGCGCTAGGGTCGGCAGAATCATCAGCGCCAACACCAGGATCCCCGCCAGCAGGCTCGCGCCCGGCGGCTGCCAGCGGTTGATCAGCGGCACTAGCACGACCAGCCCCCAGAAGCCGTAGACTACGGACGGGATGCCCGCCAGCACTTCCATCAGCCGGCGGAATGCGGTGGCCAGAGCGAGCGGCGCGTAGTCGGTGCAGAACAGCGCACAGAGCAGACCCAGCGGCGCCGCGAGCGCCATCGCGCCGGCGGTGAGTGCGAGTGACGCGGTGATCATCGGCACGAGACCGAAAGTGCCGGCCGCCGCGCCACCCTGCGGATGCCAGGAAGGGTCGGTGAAGAAGCGGCTGAGCCCGATCTCCCGCAGGGCTAACCAGGCCTCGCGCAGCACGAACAACACCCTCAGCACCACGAAGGCGCCGCAGACGAAGGCCGCGGCCCGCAAGGCCGCGGCCAGCACCGCGTCTCTAGCGGACGGGGACAAACGACAGCGCGAGGATCAGATCGTTGACCTCGGTCGAGAGCGCGAAATCGAGAAACGGCCGCACCAGAGGGTTGCCCGGCTGCGGCTTCGTTACCAGCACCAGTGGGCGGGTCAGCGGGAAGCTGCCATCGGCAACGGTCTCAGCCGATGCTGCCACGCCATTCAGGGGCAGTAGCTTGATGGGCACACCGTGCGTGGCGGCGTACCCGGCGCTGCCCACCGAGACGTAGCCGATCGCATCGGGATTGCCGGCCACGGTCTTCACGCCCTGTTCGTTGTCGCCGATCACGACCGATGGCTTCACTTCCTCCGCCTTGAGCTGGAAGTAGGCCAAGAACAACTCGAGCGTCGAGCGCCCCTCCGCCTTGTGGACGACCGTGATCGGCGCGGCTGCGCCACCGGCATTCTCCCAGCTCTGGGCTTGGCCGGTATAGATGCCCACGACCTGTTCCTCGGTCAATGCCGTGACGCGGTTGGAGGCATGGACGATGAGCGCGATGCCGTCACGCGCCAGGGCATGCGAGGACAGGTCGTTCTCCTGCGGTTTGAGCGCGCGCGAGACCATGCCGATATCGGCGAGCCCATTGCGAGCGTCGCTGATGCCGCGCGACGAGCCGCCGGTCTGCACGTCCACCCGCACGCCGGGATTCTGCTGCTCAAAACGCTTGGCGATCTCGGCGATCAGCGGCGCGATGGTGCTGGCGCGCCGGTGACGACCAGTTTTCCACTGGTATCGGCCCAGGATGGGAACCCGAAAGAGCCGACGACGGCAGGTACGGCCAAGGCCGCAACAATCAGAATTCGCTTCATCATCCCTCCTTGCGGGTAAACTTGGCCGATATTCGGAGCAGGGTAGCTCATTCCAGTCTCCCCGTGCCGAGGTCCTCGCCCGAGCGCGCGCGCGCCGCCAGGAAGTCCACCGGAAAGCTGATCCGGCAGCACCCCAGGTCAATGGCCTCGTGCCGGAGGGCCTTGAGCCGCAATTGCAGGCCGGGAGCTATCCGGTAGCAAACCCGCTGGCCCTCACGGATCCCTTCGATCAAGCCAGCCTCGCGCAGGATCCGCAGATGGTGGGACACGTGCGGCTGCTGCTTGCGGATCTCCTCGACCAGATCGCTTACGCACTTCTCGCGCACGAGCAGGGACTCCAGGATCCGCAGCCGCGTCTCATCCGCCAGCGCCCGCAGGACATTGGCGCATTCCCGCTCGGTGAGATCCGCTTTGAGCGCCATCAGCAGCAGCTCCCGCCGAGCCCGCAGGCGACCGCCTCGCCCGTGGTTGGGCAGCACATCGGCTCCCCTGTCGCCAGCGCTCTGGCGTATCGCTCGCTCACCTGCCGCGTGATGGTCTCCTCTGTCATGTGCACCTCGCCTGACCAATTGGGTTATACGGATATAAAGATAACTACATATATCAGCGCAGCCAGGGTCGGTCAATACGGTGGGCCTCGATCACCACCTTCCGGTTTCCCTCCGCCCCCAGGCCGCCACCGCGCTCGCCGTTAGCGGCCTTTCGATCAGGGACTGCAGGCTGTTGAGCAGGCGAGCCATCCATGGGGGCAAGGCCAAGAACGACAAGATTGATTCCCAGAAGATCGCATTACTGTTGCGGCCTCATCCCCCAGGCCTACGCCTACCCGGCGCAGATGCGGGCCACCCGTGATCTGCTCCGTCGCCGGATGCATCTGGCACGAGCGCGAGCGGATCTGATCGCGCATAATTCAGAACACCGTCAGTCAATACAATCTACCACCCTTAGGCTGCCGCATCGGATCATGTAAAAAGTTCTGCTCTCGATTATCGCACGTGCAGTTCGACGACGTCGCGATCGGCGACTTTGTGGTCGGGTCCGACGTGTTGGCCTTCGAACTGACTGCTACCCCAGAGGCGCGCGAATTTAAGTGTCTTCGCGAAGTCTTTGTGCACTCGCTCGGCCACATCAAGCACCGTCGCCCCGCGGCGCAGGGTGAAAGGTCGTTCTGTATCCGGTGGTCGGCCCGGCGCCTTGGTGTAAACACGAACGATCTCGAGTCCACGGAAGAGCAGCGCCCCGAGCTGTCCCAGTCCCTGCCCCGTCTTTGCAGAGGTCGTCACCGCGGGATAATGGACGCCGAGCAACTCTTCCAATACCTGCACCTCCTCAGGATCCGGATCGAGATCACACTTGTTCGCGATGAGCAAGGTAGGCAGTTCGATTCGGAACGGATCGGTGATGTCATCCTCCACCTTGGCCCCCATCCACCCACTGCGTGGCGCTATTGCTGCACCACCCGCCGTGAGCGTGGGCCAGCCCTTCATCAACATGATCTTCTTTTCGCGCAGTCGAGAGCGAATGGCCACGATGTGGTCGAGGGATTCGGGATCGCTCACATCAACGACCAGCATTGCCGCATCCGCGCGTTCCAGTGCTTGACCCAACCACGGCTCCATGTAATCCGCGCTCGTCGGTGGCAAATCCACAAGTTGAAAGTGGACGTCCTCGTAGGGGAGCATCCCCGGCATCGGCAGCTTGGTCGTGTACGGATACGGACCCACCTCCGTGTGCGATCCCGTGAGCCGCTGATGGAGGCAGGATTTGCCTGAGTTCGGCGGCCCGATCAGGGCCACTTGTGCCGCGCCCTCTGGCCGGACCACGTAGAGCGTTCCAACACGGCTTCCCGCCTTCTTCGGGCCGGCGAGTTCGTCCGTCAATTCCTTGATGCGGGATTTGATATCCGCTTGCAGATGCTCCGACCCCTTGTGCTTCGGAATGGTGCGGAGCATCTCCTTGAGGCACGCGAGGCGTTCTTTCGGATCGCGGGCTTGTCTGAAGGCCTGCTCCGCCTTGCGGTATTCGGGCGTGACGTTCGTGGGCATGGTGGCCGAGGGTATTTTGTTTCTGCCTCAGGCACAACCCAACCAGGCGCGTGCAGGCTGCAGAAACGCGAGCGATTGAAGAGTACTACCGGGGCCGCGCCCTCGAAACCAAGGTCTTGCTCAAGCCTGAAATCCGTTCCCTCTTCCCCGCACCTTTCGCCTTAAATGCACAAGCCTCAAGATAAACACGACGCTCAAGACTATCCAACCGAACGGATAGGGGATAAGCCCAGTCAAGAACGCCACCGCGGTGGCAATGAGCAAAATGCCGATTACAAGAAGTATCGGATCCATCGCGCGAGGTACCAGGTCCTGTTTAACACTGCCCACGATATAATAAACAAAAATTGCATCGGTTCCCTGCGACGTCACGGTTACGAACGCTGTGGTTCTCCCAAACGACCCTGGACCTACCCACCCTTTGTTGAAGGGCAAATGGTTCAATCGGTCTGCTGTCATTAAGGGGGGTGTTGCGGGCCTCGCCGGGTAGGCAAGGGACCTTCCCTCGGTGATCGTTTTATTCCAATAGAAGACGTGTGATCGAAATCATCCGGAGGTGATGAACCCGCTAATAATCGTCAGCCGTGTAGGAGTTTGGGGTTCTTGACTGTGGAGACGGCATCGATGCAACCGAACGATGGACATGAATCGACGAGCCCCTTGGAGATGTCTCCAGAGGAGATGCGACGACTTGGGTACCGGGTTGTCGAGATGATAATCGAGCATTTTGAGCGGCTCCGAGACAAGCCAGTCACGCGGATCGCCGACAGGCGGCAATTAGAGCAGCGGCTACGCGAACCGATTCCTGAAAATAGGACCGCAATAAGCACGCTTCTGGATCAACTGCAGCACGATGTTTTTGACAACATCATGCACATGGATCATCCGCGCTTCTTCGCCTACGTTCCGGGACCAACCAATTTTGTGAGCGTGATGGCGGATGCGCTGGCGACGGGATTCAATGTGTTTTCAGGTTCTTGGCTGGAAGGCTCTGGGGCGACGATGATCGAGCTCGTCACCATCGACTGGCTTCGACAATTGTGCGGTCTTCCCGAGATCGCCGGAGGCTTGTTTGTAAGCGGTGGATCGATAGCTAATCTGAGCGCTTTAGCCGTCGCGAGACAGATCAACTTGGAACAGCATTCCGACCGAGCCGTTGTCTACTTCTCCGACCAAGCCCATTCGTCGGTAAAACGTGCCGCGAAAACCTTGGGCTTTAATGCCCCACAGCTTCGCATGTTACCGTCCGATAAACACTTTCGCCTGGCTTTGGTCGATCTTCAGCGACAGGTCGCAAAGGACCGTCAAACCGGTATGACGCCCTTCTGTGTTGTGGCGAACGCTGGCACGACGAATACTGGCGCCGTCGATCCGATGGCCGAGCTCGCAGGCTTCTGCAAGCAACAAGGCTTATGGCTACATGCGGACGCCGCCTATGGTGGCGGGGCTATATTGTGTGAGGAAGGCCGCTCACGGCTTCGGGGACTGGAACTGGTCGATTCGTTAGCAATCGACCCACACAAATGGCTGTTTCAACCCTATGAGATGGGGTGCTTACTGGTCCGAGATAGGGATTGGCTCGCTAAGACCTTTAAGGTGATCTCAGACTACGGTAAGGACGAGGAGCTTGGTGAAGAGGAGGTCAATTTTTGCGATCTGGGTATTCAACTGACCCGTCGTTTTCGGGCCCTTAAGTTGTGGCTATCGCTAAAGACCTTTGGTTTGAAGGCGTTTCGAGACGCCGTTGCGCGGGGCTTGGACCTCGCCAGAACCGCGGAGACGATACTGGCAAGGTCCGCCAAATGTGAGCTCACCACACCCGCCCAACTGGGCGTGCTCACATTCCGCTATGTTGGGACAGACGATGCTTCGTTGTCGAGATTAGACGAAGTAAACCGGCGAATTGTCGGCAAATGCATCGAGGAAGGATTTGCCATGGTGAGCACCACCGAGCTTAGGGGCAAAGTCGTGCTTAGGTTTTGCCTCATTAATCCGCAGACCACCGAGAGGGATATAGAGCAGACGATCGGAATGATCGTCCGGTTTGGTGACCAAATGGTCCACGGATGACGCTTGCCCAGGGCTTAAGGTGTAGGCGATGCCACGGTTTCTGCAGGAGCCACCCGAGCGGCGAGCAGAGCTTGGGGGAAGGGCGTTCTTCCGTCCGTCCTCTTCTGGAGGCAAACTAAACATGCCGCTCGGCCGACACCCGTCGTAGCATTCGTCCCCGTCGCTTGGGCGGTCGAGGTCCTTGAACAACTTCTTTATCCGCCGCGAGCTGAGCACCGTTGACGTAGCGGCGCTGATGGCGCTTTGCACTCAATATCCGACCTTTCGGATGGCGTATGCCCAGCGGAAGGTCGGCCACCATTTCATGGTGGCCCGCTCTGATCCGCTCGCGGGCCTGCCGGATGTCGCCGAGTGTGACCATGGCAGGATTATACGCAGGGTTAAAGCGCAACTTTAAGCCCTCGCTCCAGAAACTCGGAGATGAGGGCGATGGGACTGTCTTCTACCGCCTTGATGCTTCGCACAGTTCGCCGAAGATCAAACCCTAGAGCTCTGCTAGCGCCGGTCGCGAGCTATTGTGCTTGCACTTTACGTTAGTGGCGTCGGTGGCTGCTCCACTGTAAACTACCTGTCGATAAGTGTTCTGGTGGCCCGCGTCATGCAGTCGTTGGTCCACGTCTATCTTGTGCAGATTAATGCCGCGGCAGCTGTGCGCTTCGATGATGATCTACGAGCAGATTGCTACCGGCGGTTGCCAATCCTATCTTCTCGGCTGCAGCGAGACCTGCGCGGCTGTGGTGATCGATCCGGAGATCAGCCAGGTTGACCGCTATCTTGGCCTCGCCGCGCACGACGGGTTGCGCATCCGTTACCTGATTGATACCCACACGCACGCCGACCACTTTTCCGGGACACGGCAACTGGCGCGGCAACTCGGCGTACCCGTGGTGATGCATCGCGAGAGTCCGGCGCCTTTCGTGGACATGCGCCTGGATGACGGCGACATGGTTCTCGTCGGCCGCCTGCGTTTGCGGGTGATCCACACGCCGGGCCATACGCGCGACTCGATGTGTCTGCATGTGGAAGACCGTCTGTTCACCGGCGACACGTTGCTGATCGGCGCCACCGGCCGCACCGACCTGCCCACCGGCGATCCGGAGGCGCTTTACAACAGCCTGTTCCGGGGCATCCTGCGGCTGGACACGGCGCTCAAGGTGCATCCCGCGCACGACTACAAGGGCGGTGTCCACTCGACGATCGCGCGTGAACTCGCCGAGAACCCACGCCTCCAGAAGCGCGACCGCGCCGCTTTCGTCGACATGATGCGCAACCTCAATCTGACCATGCCGACGCACATCACCGAGGCGCTGCGCAGCAACATGAGCGGAGGGAAGACCATCGCGCACCTGCTCGCGGAAGCCGCTGCCGCCGTGCCGTTCATGTCGCTGGCCGAGCTTAAGGCGCGCGTCGAAGCCGCGGGGGAGAATCTCATCGTGCTGGACGTGCGCGAACGCGACGCCTATGAGAAGGGGCACATCCCACGGGCGCGGCTGCTGCCACGCGGCCAGCTTGAGCTGCGCGTCAATGATGACCTGCCCGACCCGACTCGGCGCATCCTCGCGTATTGTGAGTTCGGCCGTATTTCGACGCTGGCTACGGCGACGCTGCGCGAACTGGGCTACCAGCGCGCCGTGGCCTTGGACGGCGGCATGAAAGCTTGGCGCGAAGCGGGCTATCCACTCAAGTCCGGATCGGAGCCATGACCATGACCGAACCTGCCAAAGTTTGGAGCCGAGGTTCTGGGGCGGCGTTGCAGCAGTTCCGCATCGGTGCCCAATCGGGTAGCCGGGGGTGTTTAGCCCCCACACCAACGAACAGGTTCAAGGTTCGCCAACTGGGTCTGCGATGCTCTGCGGAGTCCCGGACGCCTACTTCTGTGGGGTCCGTAATATTCACCCGGTAGGAAACGCGCTGGTGGGCGGGCAAGGCTAACAGCCAACAGCACGTCCGGTCATCCTCGGGATTTCTCAAGACCAACAAACTCCCCGTAACCGATTGAGATCATTGGTAGGCCCGGCAGGACTCGAACCTGCGACCAAAGGATTATGAGGCCTCGCCCACTACATCAATAGTCATAACGCCTTGTCTATGTACACCGTCTGCCCGCGAGCTCGGAGCCAGGCTGTAAGTGGTCAACCCTGGCCCGTAGCCGATCCGGGGCCGCTTGACGATGTGCTCAATCTGCGCCTGGGTGCGGGGCAATTTTTAGGCGAGAGATTGCCATTCCAGGATCCTCGTCACTGGGTGATAAGATATCCGAACGCACGCAGCTCGCCCACAAAACAACAACGCCTAAGGCTAAGAGCGGGACGGTTCTCATGTTCAATGGGTTGATAAACCTTCCGTGGTGGGGCTATGTCTTGGTCACCTTGGCGATGACCCATATCACGATCGTATCGGTTACCATTTTTCTGCATCGCCATCAAACGCACCGGGCGCTGGATTTACACCCCGCAGTCGCCCATTTTTTCCGCTTCTGGCTCTTTCTAACCTCCGGAATAGTGACCAAGCAATGGGTCGCGGTGCACCGTAAAC
>Ga0187893_10014954_pt1 | contig 10484 bp, 10 predicted proteins | sample MA1701074metaG_FD_139574 | JGI IMG/M metagenome (GOLD analysis project Ga0187893, IMG submission 139574) | White microbial mat communities from a basaltic lava cave in the Kipuka Kanohina Cave System on the Island of Hawaii, USA - MA170107-4 metaG ...
GATTTGCTGCGCTCGAAGACGAACTGGAAAGCGATGAAGAGTCAGGTCAATCGAACTTCAAAGATACGGTATGGATTTTTTGATATTACGCCAGCGCTTATTGAGTAATAAAAACTCTTACTCCTACTCTTACTCCTACTCTTACTCGCTTCTGAGTTTTTAAAAAGCGAGTAAGAGTAAGAGTAGGAGTAAGAGTGAGAGAATACGCTTATAAAAAGCGAGTTCTCTATGCTCGAAATCTTCTTCAGCCCAACCTTCTTCAGCTCGGTGCACCAGACGGTGAACGAGATCATCCGCATTGCGACGATTTTTTTGACGCTGGGCGTGGTGGTTTATTTCATCGGCATGGTGTTCCGCCTGTCGACGAAAGACGGCGATGACACCACATATCGCATTTTCTTCGTCGTGTTCACGGCGATCGGGCTGGCGACGTATCGCATCTGGACGGTATGGTTGGGAAAAATTTTCGTGTTGCTGGCGCGCGCGATCTTCGATCTCGACAGCGGCAACATCATGACGGATTATCTCGCCAAATTTTTTGCCGCGGAAGACGGCAGCGGGCTGCGGCTGTCGGTGTTGAATCTGATGAGCCTCGAAACGCTATCCTCGCTGTCGTATATGCTGGTGATGATCGTTTACGAGCTTTTCGTCGTCGTGCAGGTGATCGTGCAAATCTTTTTTTATCTGCTCGGGCCGGTGGCGATGGTGATTTCGCTGTTTCCGGGTTTTCATGATATTTTCAAAATCTGGCTGTCGAATTTTTGCGCGGTGAATTTCTGGTCGGTGTTGGCCGCGATTCTATTCCGGCTGGTCAAAACGCTGACCGGCTCCGCCGCGTTTCAAACCGCGGTGCAAAACGGCGAAAAGGGCATTCTGTGGGATTCGTTCATACTCGGCGTGATCATTACGATTTGCATCATCCTCATTCCAAAAATTTCCGCAGGATTTTTCAAGCTGGCCTCGGCCAGCGCGGACATGGGCGTGTACGGCACAGGCATCACCGCCGGCGTCGTGGTGTCAACGGTGTGGAAGCGGCTGCAATCTTATTCGAGCAAAGTCACCCAAAATGTGTCGAACACCACGGCGAGCACGATTATCTCCGGCGCCCGCGCGCTCTCGGCAAGTCCGGCCGCGTCTGCGACCAACAACGCCGCGGATTCCATCGCGCGCGCCGAAACGCCGATGGCCAACTGGCCGTTCGGCGGCGCGGCGCAGGCGGCAGGAAATGTGAATAATCTGCGAGGGTAAATACTGATACTCCTACTCGCTTTTAAAGCATTTTGAGTAAGAGTAGGAGAAAGAGTAGGAGTATGAGAAAGAGTATGAGGAATTTAATCTAAAGAAAATAATATGAACGAAAAATCCCAATACTACGAATTTTACGGCGAGCTGGTGAAAAGCAATATTTTTTTCAAGCGGCTCGTGATTTTTCTCGTGATCGTCAATATTGTGCTGGCGTATCTGGGTTTTCTTGGCTTTACGCGACCGGTGGAAACTTATGTTGTCAAAGAAGGGTATGCTTATGCAACGGAGCCGGCCAAGGAAGCGCGCTCGATTCATGAGGTGAGGAAATTTACGCAGGAGTTCGCCCGGAATTTTTTGGAATACAACCGCGAGAGCTTCAACACGAATTTTCGCGCCGCCATGAAGATGTGCACGAGCGAGCTGGAATATTTCATGTTCGACGCCATCAAAAACTCCGACATTCCCAAAATCGTGCAAAACACCTCCGGCAACATTCAGTTCGAGATTGCCGACATTCAAGTGCGCGAAGCCAGCGACTTCGAGGCCGCGGTCATCGGGCGGCAGGTTTTTCCGGGCTCGCCGTCGATTCCGATCAAATTCACTTTGCAGATCACCATTGTGCCGAGAACGCAGGACAATCCCTTTGGGTTGCGAATCATTAACTACACGCAGGAAAAAGCATGAGAAAAATTTTATGGTTTTTCGCCGCGACGATCTTGTGCAGTACGGGGAGCGTATTGGCGCAACAGCGCACCGTCAAAGTCAAGCCCGGGTTCGCCACCGTCATCGTTTGCCCGGCGGTGCCGGAGTTGGTGTCGGTCGGCAACTCGCAGAGCTTCACGGTGCAAAATTCCGGCAACTATGTTCTGGTCAAGCCCAACGTGAGCAGCGGCTCGACCAACATGTTTATCAAAGCCGGCATGGATTCGTACAATCTCGTGCTGCAGGTGGCGGACTCGCCTGATCTGGAAATCCGTTTGCTGCCGACCTCACCGAATCGGCCTTTGCCGGCGGCGCCGGATAAAGACATGAAAAGCGACGGCACTAAAAATGGAACCTCGCCGAAAAACGGTTCGGCGAATAAAGCGAAAGATCTGGAAGAGATCAGCCCGAAAGCGCGCTCGATTATTTCATCCTATTTTAAAACGCCGCGCCGCTACACGCACAGTGTGAAAAATTCGGACGTGATTCTGGCGCTCGATCACATGGTGCAGGTGGAAGACAAGCTGTACATGATCTGTTCCGTGGTCAACAATTCCAAGATTCCTTACGACATCGGTTACGTCCGCTTTAAATTCGTCGATCATAATCGCTCGCTGGGCCTGTTCCGGAAAAAAGTCAAGGAAACCGAAATCGAGCCGGTGCGGGAGTTTTACAATCCGGCGGTCAAGCCCGGCACCACCGGCCGCCTGCTGTTTGTTTTCGATAAACAAGGCTTCTCCGACAAGAGCACGGTGGAGGTCAAGTGCAGCGAGGAAAGCGGCCGCCGCGATCTCGTGCTGAGCGTGCCGGGGTCGTATGTGCAGTAAGAGCAAGGGCGTAAAACGTAATTCGTAAAGCGTAACACGCGGCAAGATTTACGATTTACGCAATATAACACAATGACGAATTCATCAAGAGAGATTATATGAACATCAACGATTTTGTGTACAGCATGATCAACGGCCGGAAGCGCATGAAACCGCAGATGATCATGATCGGCATCATCGCGTTGTTCGCCGTTTTCGTGTTTTTCTTTCTCTTTGCCCAGCGCCAGACCGCGCAGAGCAACAAGAAGCCCGGCCCGATCGTCATGCACAAAGCGCCGCCGCAGAAAGATCTCGATTACCAGATCGTGCGCGTCGATACCATTCCGTTCAGCCATCCAGCGCTGCCGGTCACGGCGCCTTCGATAGAACCGAATCGGCCGCGAACCTATTCACCATCTGAACGTAGCGCTTCGACCCGCAGCGGCCGGGAGTATGTGGCGCCGCCGCCTTCCTCCGCGCCGATGCGCATAGGCGGAACAAGCGACGGCGGCAGCATGATCGTGGTCAGCTCACTGAATCAGCAGCCGGGCGCGAGCGCGAACGCGTTCGGAGGACTGACCGGTTTGCAAACGCTTCGCCTCAAAGTCATTCTTCCCGACCGGACGCCGGTGACGAACGGCAGCCTGTTGGAAGCGCGGGTAATGAAAGATGAAACATGGAACAACATCGCCATTCCGCGGCGTTCCGTGCTGCTCGGCATTTGCAATTTGCAAAATAACCGTGTGCAAATCGACTTTCGCGAGATTCGCATCGGCGGCGTCACTTACACGTGCAGCGGGCGCGCGTATGATTTGAAATCGCTGCCGGGCATTTCCTATCTGCCGCTCGATGCCAAAGCCAAGCAGATCGTCGTTGAAGAGCTGAAAAGCGCCGCGGCTGGCGTGCCGATCGTTGGGCGGTACTTGAATCAATCCGACCTCAATCCGTTCAACGAAGAAGTGACGACGCTGGACGAGGGGCTGGAGTTTTACGCGCTGATTGCGAATATTTTTTAGAAAATATGATCATACAGGAAAGTGTGAAAATGAAAAAATCTCTTTTGTTGTTGCTTGCTCTTCTGATGGTGGGAGCCGCCGTTTTAATCGTTGCCTGTGAAAAGCATAAGGATCCTTTTTCCGCCCAGAACGTGAAGCCGGCGATCGCCGATTTTCGCTTCAAACCCGATCCGAATTTGCCGAACATCGGAGCGGATTCGCTGAAATTCAAAGCCAGAACGAGCTACAAACTGTTTCTGAAGTATGACGACCGCGAATTCAGCAATTCCAGCACGCGCAAGCTGCAGGCCACTTTCTTTTTTGAGAGCGGCAGCGGCAAAATCAGCAATGATCAATTCAGCAAGCCGAGCGCCGACGGATTGTCGTTCGGCGAGGCGCCGGGAAGCTTTGACGGCGATCTGCTTTTTGTGCCGGATGCGCCCGGCGTCGTGCGCGTAAAATTGCAGCTTTCGGACGGCGTCAAAACTTCGGAAACGCCGCAGGCGTCCGTGACTTTTTTTGAAAATTTGAAGCCCATTCCGTCCTTCACCATTCGCCTGCGCAATCAAACCAATCCGTACGACGTTGAATTCGATCCGGCGCGCAGCCGCGACCGCGACGGCACGATCGCCAAATTTATTTGGACGTATGGCGACAATTCCAAAGCGGATACGATATTGAACAATTCCATCATTACGCATAAATTTACGCAATCCGGGCAATATCGCGTCCGGCTGAAAACCGTCGACAATGAAAGCAAGGCCGACAGCCTCGAGCAACTGGTGACGACCGCCAATCAGCCGCCGCAAGCAGCGTTGCGGATCACGCCCACCACCAGCGGGAGCGTGCCGTTCGATATCGATTACACGGCCACCAGCAGCTTCGATCCGGATGGAACGATTTCCTCTTATCAGATTTTTTTCGGCGACGGTGAAACCTCGCAAAGCGCCACCGGCAGACACACGTTCAAGAATGACGGCAATTATCAGGTGATCCTGATCATCAAAGACAATTTGGGGCTGGCCGATACGACGAACGTGCCGGTGCGGGTTTCCACGCCGCCAATCGCCGCGCTGAAAATCACGCCGGAATCCGGCGGCCCCATTCCATTGCGGCTGGTGGTGAGCGGCAAGAATTCGCGCGATCCCCATCCCGCTGGCAGCATCACGGCATATCGCATTACTATCACCAATGTCGCCAACAACTCGCAGCAGGTTTTTCCGCAAGATTCCGTCTCCACGCTGTTAACGACGCCGGCAAATTATTTGATCAATCTCCGTGTGACGAACAATCGCGGCCTGTTCAGCGAGACGGAGAGGGTGATCCCGGCGGGGTTGCCGGGAATCATCCTGCCCGGCGGCGAATCGTCATTGCAAAAGCGGTAAGTCTAATCGACCGTGCGCTGAAATCATGAGGCATGAGTTGCGGCATCATAAATCAATCTTTTGTAATTATTCAGGCCTCAATGAGGGTGTCATGCCGTAGGAATCTTTTTTCATTTCAAGCACGGTGCTTGAGCGCAAAAGGATTCTTGCAGAATGACATGCGAGGGGTGGACTGAACAGTTATTCGCTTTTTAACCAGCGGAATTTACCATGAAAAAAATTCTGTTTTTGTTTGTTATGTTCTTGCCGGCAGGCCTGCTGGCGCAGGATTCATTTTATTACCACACGATTCATTCGAGCACGCTGGCGGCGACGTATGGCCGGACTTACAAAGGCCATTATTCCTATCAATTGTCGCATCGCCGGCAATTGAAGCTCTCCGGCATTTATGTGTTTGACGAATATACGCAAGGCGACGGCAATCGCGTCAAAGCCGATGTTTACAATGCCGGCTTGCAGTTTCAATATAACATCATCCACCTCGGCAACGTGTTTCTCAGCATCAATCTCGGCGCCGGCGTTTATCAAATCCGCGCCGGCGATTTGATCGGCGTCAAATTCAAAGAAACAAAGGTGAATTTTTTAGGCGGGGCCCAGCTTGAATATTATTTGAAGAAAAACCGGCTGGCAGTGCTCGTCGATTACGACGCCTTGTATTTCCCCTTTGGCGATTTATACGAAGTCTTGCACGTGCCAACGGCAGGAGTGGGGTTTTTCTTTTAAGAAGCGGAGTGCAAAACTTTAGTTTTGCGTATGGTTTAAAATAAATAATGCGTAAAACGGAAATTTTATGAATGACGTTTTACGCATTAGATTTTCTCCATCATCCGCTCAATCGCAAAATAGTATCCTTCCATCATTTCCGCAAGCGAAACTTCCAACAACTCCGGGATCTTCAACGTCGTTCCGCCGGTATGGCCGAGCACGGTAAACGGCGCATCGTGCTTCTGACAAATCTGTGCCACTGCCCCGCGATACGAGGGTTTGTAGGAAACGATGATCATCGACTGGCTTTCACCGAACAGCGCAAAGTCGGCGCGATGATACGGCCACAGCTCGAACGTTGCGCCAACCGGATTTTCGTGATTCATGACGCAGCATTCCGCCAATGCCACACCCAGTCCGCCGTCACTCACATCATGCGCGGAATGAATCAAGCCGGCCTGAATCGCCTCCAGACAAGCAGCTTGAATGGATTTCTCTTCCTGCAAATCAATAAAAGGGCAATCGCCGGAAACTTGCCCGTGAAGCGCTTTCAAAAATTCGCTGCCGCCGATTTCTTCGAGATTCGCGCCCAGCAATGCAATCTCATCGCCGTCCTGTTTGAAGAAGGCCGTCGTCGCGTGGCGCATATCATCTAAAATTCCCAACATGCCGATCGTCGGCGTCGGATAAACCGCACGCCCGGGGCTTTCGTTATAAAAGCTCACATTGCCGCCGGTCACCGGCGTTTCGAGCACGCGACACGCCTCGGAAATTCCGGCAATCGCCTCTTTGAATTGCCAGTAAATTTCCGGCTTGTGCGGATTGCCGAAATTCAAACAGTTGGTGATCGCCACGGGCCGCGCCCCGCTCACCACAACGTTGCGCGCCGCTTCGGCCACGGCAATCGCGCCGCCGCGCCGGGGATTCAAATAAACGTAACGCCCATTACAATCCGTTTTCAACGCGATGCCTTTGTTGGTCCCTTTGATGCGCAACACCGCCGCATCGCCACCCGGCGCAATCACCGTATTGCTGCGCACGGTGTGATCGTATTGTTGATACACCCATTGCTTGCTGGCAATGTTCGGCGACGCCAATAATTTGAGCAATGTCTCTTTTAAATTCTCGACGCGCGGCAAAGCTTCGAGGTCGAAAGCGCGCGTGGTTTTGAGATACTCCGGCTCTTGCGCTTCGCGAATATAAATCGGCGCGCCGCCGCCGACCACGAGACTCTCCACCGGAATTTCTGCGACGGTTTTGCCGTTCATCCGAACGCACAAAAGATTTCCGCTGGTGACGCGCCCGATCGTTGCCGCGTGCAAATCCCATTTCCGGCAAATCGCTTCGATTTCTTTTTCCTTGCCCGGCTTGCTGATCACCAACATGCGCTCCTGTGATTCCGACAACATGATTTCATACGGCGTCATCCCCGCCTCGCGCAGCGGCACTTTGTCAAGATCGATCTCCATCCCGTGTTTGCCGTGCGCCGACATCTCCGAAGTGGAGCACGTAATTCCCGCCGCGCCCATGTCTTGCATGCCGACGAGCAGCTCGGCTTTGATCATCTCCTGCGTCGCTTCGAGCAAAAGCTTTTCCGTGAACGGATCGCCGACCTGCACCTGCGGCCGTTTCGCGTCACTCTTCTCCGAAATTTCCTCGCTTGCGAACGTTGCGCCATGAATGCCGTCGCGACCGGTTGAGGAGCCGATCAGCATCACGGCATTGCCTTCGCCCTTTGCCGTAGCGTGCGTCACGCGATGATGCCGCACGATGCCGACGGCCATCGCATTCACCAGCGGATTGTCTTGATAGCAATCGTCGAAATAAACTTCCCCGGCAACGGTCGGCACGCCGAAACAGTTGCCGTAATTGCCGATGCCTTTGACGACACCTTTGACAAGATAACGCACACGCGCATTCTCCAGCTCGCCAAAGCGCAGCGAGTTGAGCGCCGCAATCGGTCGTGCCCCCATCGTGAAAATATCGCGCAAGATTCCGCCGACGCCTGTGGCCGCGCCTTGGTACGGCTCGACCGCAGAGGGATGATTGTGACTCTCAATCTTAAACGCAATCGCCAGTCCGTCGCCGATATCGACGAGTCCCGCATTCTCTTCGCCAGCTTTCACCAACAAATGCTTGCCGTCGCGCGGCAACGTTTTAATGAGCGCGAGCGAATTTTTGTAGCTGCAATGCTCCGACCACATCACCGAGAAAATTCCTAATTCGGTGAAAGTCGGCGTGTGGCCGAGAATTTTTAGAATGCGCTGATATTCTTCTTCGGAGAGGCCGTGTTGTAAGGCGAGGTCGAGGCTGACTTGAGGTTCGTGCATGGATAAAGTATTGGGATTTGGGGATGGAAATTGTTGTGGAGAGGCGCTCAGCATGACACCGCTCTTTGGACGCATCTGCAGATGGGTGACTAAGGATGATAAAATTGATAAAACTTTTCTGTTACCGCTAGGCACTTCTGCAAGATCTCCAAAGCCTTCTGGGCATCGTTCTCGCTAAAAAGTGACCATGGATCGCGATAGGTCTGTTCATCGCCGTAATCGGTCAGAAAATGCTCTTCAAAGCCAAGCTCGTCAAAGGCGCTCAATGCGGCATTGAGATCGCCACGCAAGGAGGGGTCGATGAGATTCTTATTTATCAACTGACGTAATTTAATCGCCGGATTATGTGTTTTCTCCACCGGTTCAAAAATAGCGATAATGGCTTTGCCCGCGTTTTCGACGGCGAGTTGAGCGTTATCTACGCAAGAACGCCAGCGTTGTAATTGAAAATCTTGTTCGGCCTCTTGTCTGAAGCCTTTCGCCAAACGCAAGCGATATTCGGCATCATGTTGTGAGTTCATGATAGCCTTCCCAGGTGATTTCCCAACGGCCTTTGGGTTGATTTTTCCATTCCCAGCTAAATTGATGGTCGAATTTCTTTCTTTCTAGCCCAGCTTGTTTGGTGATTTCTTGAATGCGTTGGAGTCTTTTTGTCATGTAATTGTCCGTATCATAAAGCACGATGCCATCCAGCGCCAAATCGAGATATAGAGAAGGAAAACCGCTTTCAAATTCCTCAGGGGTGCGAGCTGTAATGGCAATTTTTTCAGCAAATTTTGTAGCAATGGAATGGCGCACCAAAAGCAACCTTTCCACTGGTTGCTCCGGCAGATTTCTCACCAGCAAAAAGATATCGTAATCACTTTCAGGTTTGGCATCGCCACGTGCCCGAGAGCCAAAAAGGGCTATGGCAATCAGATCGTTGTCAAATTGTTTCTGAAAGCAAATGATTAAATTTTTTTTAAAAAGTCCTAATTGATCCATGACGCTTTTCTTTCTTATAATATAATCAAATTTTAGATTTCACGACAAACTACCCAATTCTTTAAACAATGTCAAGTGAAAAGTCGTTCCTAAGCGAATATCAAACTAATTTCATAAGTTATTTGTTTCTTCGGCTAATGCATTCCTCACACTGGCAAAGTTCACGCAAAAAATCAAACGTGTAAATTCCCTCCGCATGCCCGTCGTTCCATTGGAATTGAATGGCATAACGCCCGACGACTTCGGCCTGTCGCAGCGCAACGTTGCTTGACACGATTTCATGCGGTTGTAAAACGCGCAATAGGTTCGCCGCCGGTTTCGCCGGTACACGGCGCGCCTCCGAGCACGAAGCACAGGGACACTCACGTCGCAGAAATTCAAGCGGATAAAGGCTCAAGTGGCCGTCGTTCCATTCGATCTGCAGCGTGCGCGCGTCTGATTTTTTTATGTCAATAGGAGTCATGACGTCAAATCATTTCAACTTATATGTCATTCTGAAAGAATCTTTTTTGAGCCTGGCACGGCTCTACTGAACTCATCAAAGGCTGTGCTTGACAACAAAAAAGATGCTTACAGCATGACATTACTGGAAGGTTACCGATGACTGAGCAATTCCCTGATAGCTCGCAAAATCATTGGCTTTTTCACAGAAACCGTTTATATTATAGCTAATTTCGTTCAGCAAATCAAACACTTTTACTCAGACGAGTCAACGACGTGTCGAAATATCCGGAAGTCGATCTTCAGCAAGTTAACACCTATTCGGTGTGGCAGCGTCTCAGCAAAGTCCACCGCGAGGAATTGGCGACGCCGTTTCGCAAAGGAGATTTTTTTGAGAATTTTTATAAGTCGCTGCCCGATATTCTCGTGGCAAAGGATTTTCGTGAGATCGTGCATCACATTATCACGGCGCGCAAAAACGATAAACCGGTGATCATGATGATGGGCGCGCACGTCATCAAAGTCGGCCTCTCGCCGATTCTCGTTGATTTGCTGCGGCACGGCATTATCACGTGTCTCGCGATGAACGGCGCCGTCGTGATTCACGACACGGAGCTGGCATTGTTTGGGCAAACTTCCGAAGAAGTGGCGGATGGACTCGCGGACGGCTCATTCGGGATGGCGCAGGAGACGGGCGAATTTATTAATCATGCTATAATAAAAGGAGGAGATAATCAACAGGGTTTGGGCGAAGCCGTCGGTGAAGCTTTAATAAAATTCGGCGCCGAAGGCGTAAAACATAGTTTGCTGGCAACCGCGTTTGAATTGTCGATTCCCGCCACCGTGCACGTTGCCATCGGCACTGACATCATTCATCAACAACCTTCCGCC
>Ga0187893_10014955_pt1 | contig 10483 bp, 10 predicted proteins | sample MA1701074metaG_FD_139574 | JGI IMG/M metagenome (GOLD analysis project Ga0187893, IMG submission 139574) | White microbial mat communities from a basaltic lava cave in the Kipuka Kanohina Cave System on the Island of Hawaii, USA - MA170107-4 metaG ...
CGTGGCCGCATGGGTAAACGTGCTTGCCCGGTCTCCGACGCGAAGGATCGGACCGTCGCCCATTTTCGCGAACGGTCGCTCCGAACTCGTTTCCATGGCGACGACAAAACATTCCCGCGGGATCGTGTCGAGTTTGGCGGCGGCGATCGCCCCGATGAATCCGACTTCCTCGGCCCGCGTGAAAAGAAAATAGGCGTCGCAGGATTCGTTTCCACAGGATAATTCGTGGATGGCGCAAAGCATGGCCGCGGCGCCGGCAAGGTCGTCGCACCCGCGGGCGTACACTCGCCCGAAACGGATGACCGGATCGGGAAAATCCCACATTCCCACCGCGCCAGGCGGAACGTCGGAGGCGATGTCAATCACGGCCCGATCCACTCGCTTCACGCCGTTTCGCACGACCGTGGTAAAGGACCGGATCGCGCCTTTTGTCCATTCTCCTCCCACATCGAATTGAACCCGAGCACCCTTGAAATACTCTGTCGGGACGCCGCCGCGCCAAAATGCCCGGAGCCGTCCGCGGCTGATCATTCGGTCGGACACGAATCCAGGATGATCCAGATGAGCCGTGATGCAGACGGGACGCCTGACGCGGCGCTTCCCCCGCCGGACGCGGACCAGCACATTGCCCGCGCGGTCACGGGAGACTTCGGCCCCGCGAACCGCGCAAAATCGAACGACATAATCAATGACCCGATGTTCCGCGAAGGGTGCGGTGGGAATGGACAAAACGTCGAACAGAATCCGACGATGCGATGCGGGAAGGGTCATTGCGGTGTACGCGTTTGCTAAATCCGCCTGGGCCTCATCCGGTAAGTTTCATCGCCGCGGAAAGCCTTGCGTCCACGTTGTCCCAGTTGACGACGTTCCAGAAGGCGTCGACGTACCCTACGCGGTTGTTCTGGTACTTCAAGTAGTAAGCGTGCTCCCACACGTCGAGCACGAGCAGAGGGACGCAGCCGAACATGGTCAGGTTCTGATGCTTTTCCGCGCCGAGAACGATGAGCCGCGAACTGAGCGGCTCCCACGCGAGAATGCCCCAGCCGCTCCCTTGCACGCGCTTGGCCGCGGTGGAAAAATGAGCCTGAAAGTTCGCGAAGCTCCCAAAATCCGACGTGATCTGCTTGCCCGCCGCGCCCTTGGGCTCGCCCCCGCCGCCCTTTTTCATGTTCTCCCAAAACACGACGTGCAACACGTGGCCCGATCCGTTGAAGGCGAGCGAGTCCGTCAATTCCCGAATCGCGTCCAGTCCCGTGCTCGACGCTCCACCCTGCCGCACCGCGTCCAGCTTTGCAATCGCGTCGTTCAGTCCCTTTACGTAGGCCGCGTGATGCTTGTCGTGATGCAGCGTCATCGTCTGGGCGTCGATGTGCGGTTCCAGCGCGTCGGCCGGATAAGGAAGGGGCGGCAGCTTGTATTCCTTCGCTCCAGCGGTCGGTGCGGCTGAACCACCCGCGGGTGGATTCTGCTGGGCGATGGTCTCATCCGCGGTGAGTCCGATCCACCCTCCCGTAGCCGCGAGCGTCCCCAGGGTTCCGAGCATTTCACGTCGATTCCACTGCGTCATGATCTGTCCTCCCGTTCTTGATGGTAGTCGAAACGGACCCGCAACTCGGGCATTCGCGCCGTCGATCTCGTCGGGCGAATCCCTGTCCCTTCATCGACGCCGAAGCGTAATCCGCGAATCATGCTCACGCAAATGATACGGCTCGAATTCGCGGCTTTTTGCACTATGGACCGGAGTCTTTCAGCCTCCGAAACCGGAATTCGTTCGAATCGAGTTTTCCGTCTTTGGTCTTGGTTAGCCGGACGATAAGGGAATCAACGCCCGTCTTTTCGTAAACCACTCTGGTATTCTGGTCGGAGCGAATGCGCTCGAATTCGAACTTGCCGCCGTCGTCGCGAACGAGTTTCAATTCGACGGATTCGTTCTTTTCCTCCCATCCGACCATGTCGTCGTTAAAGTGCTTGATCCGCATGATGACGCCGTCGGATTCGTCGATCAGCGAGAGCATTTCGAACATCCAAACCTTGCCGCTCTTCATCCAGCGGAAGGATCCGAAGATGGAATCGCCCGCGCCGCGCTCCCAGCATTCGTCAAGCACTTGATCCCCGGGAAGCTCCGCCCGCCAGCAGCCGGCGATGATCGAAAACGGGGCGAGATTGGGCAAGAGGGCGACCCCGGCACCTGCCGGTTTCGCAGGGGAGCTCGGATCCTCATTCGCCCCGAAAACGTCGTAATGCGCAACCATGGCCAGGGTCAAACAAACCGCCGCAAAGATCATGACACCAGTTCTTTTTCCGCGATGCAGGTACGTTCCTCCGACTTCAAACGAATTAACTTCCGAAATGAAACCGTACGATCGCCCATAGGGCCTTGAATCCGTCTCGAACGCCGATCTTCTTTCCCTCGGAATAATCCCGCCCCGCGTAACTGATGCCGACTTCATAGACCCTCCATCGACGCCTGGCGATCTTCGCCGTGATTTCCGGCTCGATCATGAAATCGTCGCTGCGCAGCGATAGTGTGCGCAGCACCTCCCGCTTCATGACTTTGTAGCACGTTTCCATGTCGGTGAGGTTCAGGTTCGTGAGCATGTTGGAAAGGAGCGTCAGCGTCTTATTCCCCACCATGTGCCAGAACAGGTGTACACGATGATACTCCGAGCCGATGAAACGCGACCCGTAGACCACGTCGGCCTTCCCTTCCACAATGGGCCGGAGCAGGCGCGGGTAGTCGCGCGGGTCGTACTCCAGGTCCGCGTCCTGAATCAAGAGAATGTCCCCGGTCGCGCGGGCGAACCCCTCCCGAAGGGCCACCCCCTTGCCCCGGTTTCGCGGTTGCAGATGAACCCGGATATTCTCGGTGGGCCAGCGGGACGTGATTCGCGGGTAGATTTCGCGCGTGCCGTCCGTGCTTCCGTCATCCACGAGAATGATCTCCCGCTCCATCCCCACGTCGACCGCAATGACACGGGACACGATCTCCTCCAGCGTCGCCCGCTCGTTGTACACCGGTATGACGACCGACAACCGCATCAAGTCAGGTCCAGATTCCGAAAAGAAGAGAATCGTTTCAGTAGGTACTTACGGCGTAGTTACCGGGGCGGTTCTCACATTTTTCCTGCAGCGCCGCCAGCATGGTAACCAATCCACCGGCGCACCACCAGCACCCCCTCCCCGTGAATGCTTGTTTGCAAACGCGGCGAATCGCAGCGCCCTTCGTCGCGATTCTGAGTAAACTGGGAGATAGTCGAGTGGCGGATGATTGGAAACCAATGACGGATGTTTGTTGATCGCGCGGAAATCTACGTTCGCGGCGGCAAGGGTGGGGACGGCTGCCTCAGCTTTCGACGCGAAAAATACGTCCCCAAGGGCGGGCCCGACGGGGGCGACGGAGGTCACGGCGGCAGTGTCTTCGCCGTTGCCACACCCGACGTAGCCACTCTCCTCGACTTCGCCGGAAAGCATCATTGGATCGCCCAGGACGGCGAGGGCGGCATGGGAAAGAACATGAGCGGAAAAGCCGGGCGAGACCTGACTCTCCGCCTTCCGCTTGGAACGCTCATCTACGACCGAGACCTCGATCTGCTCATCAAGGATTTGGCGGATCCGGGAGAAAATATCTGCATCGCCGCGGGCGGAAGAGGCGGACGAGGAAACGCACGCTTCGCCAGCTCCACCCACCAAACCCCGCGCGAATATGAAAAGGGCGGCGACGGAGAGGAACGCTGGCTTCGGTTGGAACTCAAACTCATCGCCGACGTGGGCATCGTCGGACTTCCGAATGCCGGAAAAAGCACGCTCCTCTCGCGCCTCTCGAAAGCGCGGCCCAAGGTCGCCGACTATCCCTTCACCACGCTTCAGCCGCAGTTGGGCATCGTCGAGCTCTCCAACCACAGGCGAATGGTCCTCGCCGACATTCCCGGATTGATCGAAGGCGCGCACAAAGGCGCGGGGCTCGGCGTCGAATTCCTCCGCCACGTCGAACGCACCCGCGTCATCCTACACTTGATCGACGTCGCCAGCGATCTGTCGCCCGTCGCCCCCGCCGAGGCCTACCGGATCATCCGAAACGAACTCGCCCAATACAGCCCCGTTTTGGCTGAAAAGGAAGAGCTGATCGTCGCCAACAAAATCGACCTGACCGGCGGGCGCGAAAACGCCGACTCGCTTGCCCGCGCCATCGACCGCCCCGTCCTTCCCATTAGCGCCGTCGCCGGTGTAGGATTGTCGGAAATGGAAGAAAAACTCTGGCGGATCATCCTCAAGACGAAGCTAGAAACACCCAGCACCGATCCAACCGACATTTGATAAAAGTCCTCGGGAGATTCACCCAACCAGCCGAGTTCTCTCAATCGCATAAGGCAGTTCTGGGATACGCTAGCGACATCAACCCCGTTTCCTGTAAACCTGGGCCGAAAAGCTGCGAAAAGGCATAAAGCGGTAGTTCAAATAAGCTTTTTTTTTGTGATTTTTGCTTGAATTCGTGTAAAGCTGACCGATAATGCGCCCTGGCTTAAGTTCGCCCATGTTTGTAAATGGAAAAGAGTGCGTCTTGAACAAGGCCATTTCAGTACAATTGAGGAGGAACAAGAAATGAAATCGAGAAAATTGCTGATTGCTTTCGGGTTGGTCCTGGCGATTCCCGGATTTCTTGCCATACTGCCAACTACGGTCGGGCCGGTTAGTATGCCGCAAGATTCGGTGGTCGAGGGATACGAAGAAGGTCCACTTTGTCCTGGGGGCGGTTTTTGCGGCGTTGATCAAGGACCGGCTCCCGGATGCACTTATATTCCTTGCTGTCCCGAGGGTCAGCACACTTGCGACGAATTGACTCGCGTCGGCTACCCGTTTCAGAAAATTGTCAAGTCGAGTGTGGGGCAGTGCTGGGTGGCAGGTGATTTCAAAGATGCCTGCCTATACAGTATTTGCGGGGGCACGACATTTTGCTCTGACCCGCAGTGCGGGGGCATCGCAGACGATCACATCAATGAGCGCCTTGAACTCGTGCAACACGGACCCTGTGTGGGGTCGCTCGAGTAACGGATCGGGAGAGTGAATTCATGCTACCTCTCGCATCTTTAGTTATATTGGTCTCTTTTACCTTCGGTCTCGAGGAGACGCCACAGATTCCCGATCGGATTGCCCGACTATTGAATCCGGAACGACTAAGAACTTCGCAGATTGAGTGGAGCGTATCAATCGCCACGTCGGGGGCGTTCGAACAATTTGTTAATCGTACAGTACAAGATACCATACTACAGATTGGTCCGGTCGCCTCCAAGGACGATGGGCGTAGCGCCCCACCTCGCGAACCCAAAATACATTCAGATCATTCGCACGCGAGTTCCGGTGATGGGTTCCGTTCGACACGCGGAACAATGATGACCAATGGAACGACTTGGCACCTGGACGCCATGGAGGGCCCGGTCAATGGGTATTCGGCGAAAATCGGCGAACCGTACGCTCATGTCCCAGTCGATTTTCCCGCGATCACTCTCGCTCCGGCGCTCGTACGAGAACACGAGGGCAATCCGTTTCAACTGCCCATCCAATTCGAAGAAGGGCTTTCGAGCGCCAAATATGAGGAACGCTTGGAAGGAAGTCGTCCTATTGTTACGGCGTCGTTTGGCGATGGGTACCAGATCGAGTGGACGTTTGATTCCGCGCGAGACGTCTTGCCCCGTTCCACATCGCTTTCCAAAAACGGTGCGGTGCGATATTACTCCGTTACGTCACACGGGGAATCCTCCTCCAAGGGAATCCCCGCCTCTGTCACGTTTTATGAAGGGGATTCGACGGTGCCGTACAAGACGCTGGAAGTCAAGCGCGCCACTTTTGATGAGCCGTGGCACGAATCAGAGTTAACTCTCAGCGACATTGGGGCCGTTTTCGGCACTTATTTCACGACGCCGACGGGATCCGAGTACTGGAATGGATGGGAACTCGTTTCCAGGCAGGAATACAATATGTCTGTGTATCTTCACGGAGCCATCCCGGACGCGAAAATTATCGCGACGCTCGCACGATACACGAAAAAATCTCCGGAGGAGTGGATTGCCGGGCATCGGGTAGTCTGCGAAGCCCACCGGGAAGCCTATTTCAAAAAGCACGGCGAGCAGCCGTGGTTGTGGGAAGTGTCGAAGAAGGGCAAGGACAAGGACGAGTGGGACGTTTACGTCGAGAAGTTCATCGCCGATCACAAGTTGGACAAAAAGCCCGCCGAGCGGGCAAACGAATACCTCGATCGGGCCAAGAAAATGCGCGACGCCCATTACCGCGAGAAACGATCCGATTACCGTGAGGCCGAGCGCGACAAAAATGAAAAGAAACTCGAAGCGCTTGACAAGTACCCAAAGAAAATATTCGATCAATTCCTCCTCAAGTCTCTGAAACGCCTCCTCCCCAAGGAGGAGCGCAAGAAGGAAGAAGCCAAACCCGGCTGACGCCGCGTCACTTGGACCGGCGCGCCGACCCCCGTACAATATCTTGATGGAAAGATGGTGCGCCGACCGGACGGGATGCGGGTCTACGCGCCTTGTTTTCTTTGGGGTTGTGCATCTGCCACTTTAACGGCGAAGTCAATTCCCTTGCCGGGATTGCGATATGATCCTCACCCCCCCAAAATACGACCCCGACGCTCCGATCATCGTCATCGACGTGGGCAACACCTCCACGAAGTTGGCCACCTTTCACGGCGGTCGTTTGAAAACGCCGCTTGCTTCCCCTACTTTTGACGCGGCGGCGTTCGAGGAAGCTTTCGACGCCCACTTCAGCGCAGCCGCGCACGGTCGACCCGCGGCCACGATCATCAGCTCGGTCGTCCCCGACCAACTCGAACGAATCCGCCTGTTCACCCTTGCCAAGACCGACCAGGAGGCGCTCGTCGTCGGCGAGTCCATCGACCTGCCCATGGACGTGAGTGTCGCCGACGCGAAAGCGATCGGCGTCGATCGGGTCTGTACCGCCGCGGCGAGCTATGAGAAGCTGCAACGGGGCTGCACGGTGGTTTCGTTCGGCTCCGCGGTGACCGTCGATCTCGTCGATGACGACGGCGTGCTTATCGGCGGAGCGATCCTTCCCGGATTGCGCATGCAGCTTCGCGCCCTCCACGAATTTACCGCGAAACTCCCCCTCGTGGAGCCCGGCGTCCCGGATTCCGCCTTTGGCCGCAACACCATCGAGGCTCTTCAGATCGGCGTGTATCGCGGACTTTCCGGAGCGGTTCGAGCCCTTGTGGAATCCTATGCCGCCCATTTGAACCGCTGGCCGCAGGTTGTGGCCACGGGCGGAGACGCCCCGTTCCTCGCCCCCCATTGCGATTTCCTCGACACCGTCGTAGCCGATCTCACCCTTCGCGGGATCGCCCTCGCCTACGAAAAATTCCTGGCCGGCAAGGGTGTTTGATTCTGATGCGACCGCTGCGGGCGACCGTGCTCACTCCACCCGGAACCGGCGCGATCGGCGTGGTCCGGCTACAGGGGGAACAGACGATTCAGCATTTCAACACTTTCTTTCAACCGGCGAGCGGCCGACCGCTCTCCGAAACCGACGGCGATCGACTTCGATACGGACATTTCACGTGTGACGGCGAAGTCATTGACGACATCATCGCGACGTGTCTGAAGTCGGGCGGCGAGGAAACTGTCGATATTTCAGCCCACGGTGGCGTCAGAATCATCGAGCGGATTCTGCTGGCGCTCGCCGGAATCGGCGCGATTGTAGAGGAGCACCCTACGACCCGCTCCGCCTGGCCGGCGGCGTCGATGCTCGAACGCGAAGCCCTTGAAGCGATCCTGATGGCCAAGACTAAGCGGGCTGTGTGCTTCGCCGCCGCACAGCGAAGGCTGCTTCCGGAAGCGATAGGTCGTTTGGCGAACGCCGTCGTTTCCGATCCTTCGGGCGTGAGACGCGAACTTCAAGCGATCGCCGAACGGTACTCCGCCGCCCGGTTGCTGATCGAGGGGCTCAACATCGCCGTCGTGGGTCCGCCCAATGCCGGAAAGTCAACGCTCATGAACCGGTGGGTGGGTCGCGAGGCCGCTGTCGTCTCACCTCAGCCGGGAACCACGCTTGATTGGGTGACGCATGACGTGGAGGTTGCGGGCTTCCCCGTGACGCTCATCGACACCGCCGGCGGACGTGACGCGATTGACGAGCTGGAGCGCCGCGCCATAGCCGCGGGTCGAGGGCAAGCGAGCCGCGCCGATGTCCGTCTGCTTCTGCTGGATTCCTCGCGCAATCCGGGTCCTGCCGACTGGACTTTCGTGGATGCGATACGCGCGGATGCGAAATGTCTTGTGGTTCTGAATAAGGGCGACCTACCCGGCACCTGGACCCTATCCGAATTGAAGCGACTTCAGAGCGAAACCCGTGGCGAACCCATCCGCGTTTCAGCCCAAACGGGCCGTGGAATGGATGATCTATTCGCCCGAATTCTTCAAACCGCCGGTACCCATCAACTGGCGGATCATTCGCCAGCCTGGTTCACGCGGCGACAATTCGACGAAGCCGCAAAAGTTATTGAGACGCTCGCGAAACCTGAGATTTCACAGGGTCCGGCAAATTTCGCGCGATTGATTCACGGAGATTCTTGTGACATTGAAATCGGCGAGGATATAATTGAAGTACGGTAAGCGCCTTAGGATTCAAGCGATAGACCGCGTTTTCAGGTAAGTCGCGCCGCATTTTCTCGGTCGTCAGAGTGTCGTGGAGTAAAATGCAATACCACTGGAATCGCCAAGTCTGGAAATCGGGCAGGAAGCCGGTTCGTGTCGTCGGCTGCAAGGGTTGAAGGCATGTCCGTTCTTGAGGATTCCCAAGTCGCCCGCCTCGTCATGGAGCGAAAGCTCTGTACCGCCGCCGAAATCGAACTGGTTCGCGCCGAGCAAAAGGCCCTCAATGACAAGGGGAAGAATACGTCTTTGTCTGAGCTCCTGATCCACAACGGATACGTCACCCACACGCAAATCAAGCGACTCAACACTGCCATGGAAGAGGATTCCATGTACCGCCCCGCCCAGCAGATTCCGGGCTTTCAGGTGCTCAGCCGCATCGGGCAGGGGGCGATGGCTGTGGTCTTTCGCGCCAAGCAAATCAGCCTCGACCGGGTCGTGGCCATCAAGGTACTCCCCAAACGCCTCAGCGAAAACCCGGAGTTCGTGGAGCGGTTTTATCGCGAGGGGCGGGCCGCAGCCCGTTTGAATCACCCGCACATCGTGCAGGCCTTCGATGTCGGTGAATCCAGCGGCTACCACTATTTCGTCATGGAATTCATCGACGGAAAAACGGTCTACGACCTGATCGCCGATGGGAAACAGGTTCCCGAAAAAGAGGCTACCCGGATTATCCTTCAGTGCGCGCGTGCTCTGCAGCACGCCCACATGCAAAACCTCATCCACCGCGACGTGAAACCCAAGAACTTGATGATCACCAAGTCAGGGGACGTGAAACTCGCCGACATGGGTCTGGCCCGCGAAATGGGCGACTACGCCACGGCGACCGCCGAGGCGGGGCGTGCCTACGGAACCCCCTACTACATCAGCCCGGAGCAGATCCGCGGTGAGATCACCATCGACGCCCGGGCGGATATTTACGGTCTGGGCGCCACCTTTTATCACATGGTGACCGGAAGAGTGCCCTTCGATGGCACCACCCCATCGGCCGTGATGCACAAACACTTGAAGGAACCGCTGGTCCCGCCCGACCACCTGAACAAATCGCTGACCGCGGGCGTGGGCGAGATCATCGAAGTGATGATGGCCAAGAACGCCGACGATCGATACCCCTCCATGGCCGAGCTCATCAGCGACCTCGAAGCCGTCGCCGCCGGCGAGCCCCCCTTTCAAGCGCGAAAAAAATACGATCACAATCTGCTGCAAAACCTTGCCTCCGGCGAAAAGCTGGTGGATCGGCCGGCGCAAGGGGCCGCCGTCGCCGCCGCCACGCCCCGCATCGCCGTCCACTGGGTCATCGCCCTCGGGGCGCTCCTCGTCATCTCCGTCCTCTGCAACATCATCTTCGCCATCAAACGGTAAACTCGAATCGTCCCTCCGAACGCGATGGCGCGCTTGGGCCGCCTGAAAGAATGCGCTAAGCGACCCTCACGGCGACAAAACAGTGAAGCACAAATCGAGGTTGGAGGGTCTCGCGAAGCCGAGGGGAATGGGCGCGGCGGGGTTCCTACTGTTTTCGTTCACCTGCGTGGGGGCGGCGTCACCGCGGTATTCTTGACGTGGCGCGAAGCGAAAGGATAAGCTCCACTTCTCCGATGGGCCGATTGAGCCGACGGGCGATGTCGCGCGGCGGCACTCCGCGGTCGGCGAGTTCGTACACGGCCAAATTCGCGCTCCGCTCGAAGACCACACCGGTCTCCGAATCATCCCGTGAACTTTCGACGGAGGGCGCACGATCCTCCTCCGGCCGCCCGGAGTTGACAACCCGTTCCATCCCGCGGGACAGCCAATCGGCTGATCGATCC
>Ga0187893_10014956_pt1 | contig 10482 bp, 9 predicted proteins | sample MA1701074metaG_FD_139574 | JGI IMG/M metagenome (GOLD analysis project Ga0187893, IMG submission 139574) | White microbial mat communities from a basaltic lava cave in the Kipuka Kanohina Cave System on the Island of Hawaii, USA - MA170107-4 metaG ...
AGCAGCACGAGCCCGACGGCTCCCAGAAGGACGAGCAGCGCCGGGCGGACGGGCCCGAACACGACCTCGCGCAACGGCTCCACGAAGGCGCCGCGTCCGTCGTTCGCGGCTTTGTAGGCGCGCTCGAGGTCCGCGGTGATGGCCGTCATTTCCTCCTGTCCGCTGCGATGCGTCGCAGAGGGCGCGAGCTTTCCCAGAACGAAGAGTGGATGAGTATCACGCGGAGACCGTTGCGGGTCTGGCTGGAGCGGTGTCCAGACGTCGACGCGTACCCGCGTACCCCGGTCCGCGAACGCGCGTGAGTACGCCGCGCGCGTCAGGATCTGCAGCACGCCGAAATCGGCCGCGTCCCCGACCACGCCGACGATCGTGTACGGCCGTTCGTTCAGTCGTATGGACGCGCCGACGACGCCGCGGTCGCGGCCGAGCGACCGCTCCCACAGCGACTCGCTGATCAGCGCGACCCGGGGGCCGTTGGCGAGATCCTCTTCCGGCGTGAAGTGACGGCCCGCGATCGGGTGGATGCCGAGCATGGGCAGGAGATCGTGGCTGACCGCCAGCCCCGCCAATCGGATCGGCTCGCCGGAAGGGGGCGCCATGTTCAGCTCGCCGGCGATCAGCCCGCCGAGCGTCTCGAACGTCCTGCTCCGGTCCCTGAAGTCCAGGTAGTCCGGGATCGACGCCGGCTCGCGCGAGGTGCCGGTGTGGCGGTCGGTCTCCCACACCATCGCGAGCCGGTCGAGATCGGCCACCGGCGCCGGGCGCAGGAGCACCCGGTCGACGACGCTGAAAATCGCGGTGTTCGCTCCGATTCCCAGCGCGAGCGTCAGGATCGCGACGACAGTGAACCCGCGGTCCGAGACGAGCTGCCGTACGGCGAACCGAAGGTCCTGGAGAGTCGAGCGCATGTGGCGCCTCCGCCTGTTCAGACGGGAACCACCGGAGGAAGGTTTCGTAGTGGCCGGCTTCAGCCGGACCCGGGATCAGTATTCCGGCCGTTTGCGCGGGGCGCGGCGAACCTTGAAGAAACCGCAGTCCGGGCACCAGGCCTCGGCGTTGAATCCTTCTTTTCCGGCCATCGGGAGCACGTCGCGGTGGGTGCAGAACTGCCCGTCCTCGGGCTGGGCGCGCCAGCGGCAGCTCTTGAACCGCTCGACCGCAGCCGACTGTGGCGGCGCGGTGGGCGCCTCGGGTTGGGGCGTCGTCGTCGTTGACGGCGCTGTCGGCCCCGGCGAAGGGCCCGGCGACGGCGGAATGATGAACGTCTTCGGATCCTCGGGCATCATGACTGGAGCGCGGACCTCTCAGGTCCGCGATGGATCTGCAGGTTGAACGTCTGCTCGAGCGCCGCGAGCGCGCGCCGCTCCTCGGGGGCGACGAGCGTCAAGGCCGTTCCCGTCGCTTCCGCCCGGCCCGTACGACCCACGCGGTGCACGTACGCGTCCAGGTCGGTCGGTACCTCGAAATTGACGACGTGCGAGATGCCGTCGACGTCGATCCCGCGCGCCGCGACGTCGGTTGCCACGAGCACGCGAAACCGTCCCGCGCGGAATCCTTCGATGGCCGCGGTGCGCTGCGGCTGCGTCCGATCGGCATGCAGCGACGCGGCGTGGAGCCCCGCCGACTGCAGGCGGCGCGCGAGCCGCTCCGCGCCGATCTTCGTCCGCGCGAAGACGAGCACGGGACCGCCGGTCCGCCTCAGGAACTTGATGAGCCACTCCACCTTTTCGCCCGACGAGGAGACCTGCTGCACCGTGTGCGTGATCGTCACGGCTGGAGCGCCGGCCGCGCCGACCTGGAGGTACTTCGCCTCCCTGGTGATCTCCCGCGCCTGCGCCATCATCTCCGCCGGCATCGTCGCCGAGAAGAGCATCGTCTGGCGGCGGTTCGTCGGTGGCAGCGCAGCGACGATGCGGCGGACGTCGGGCCAGAAGCCCATGTCCATCATCCGGTCCGCCTCGTCGAGGACGAGGATCTCGATGGCGTTGAAATGGACGCCGTTCACGCCGGCGGTTCGCATGTGATCGATCAACCGGCCCGGCGTGGCGACGACGATGTGGACGCCCGCCTCGAGCGCGCGCGACTGCGGGTTCATCGGGACGCCGCCGTATATCGCGACGCTCGTCAACGGGGTGTGATAGATGAGCCCCTGGACGTCATCCTCGATCTGCACGCACAGCTCGCGCGTCGGCGCGAGCACGAGCATGCGCGTACGCCCATTCTTTGTGGCGCCCGGCTTTAGCCGGGCCTCCGCGGCAGGGCCAGCGTCCGCCTTGAGGCGGACCTCAGCCTCAGGGTGCAGAAGGTATTGCAGCGCCGGCAGCAGGAACGCGAGCGTCTTGCCGGTTCCCGTCGCCGCGCAGCCAATCACGTCCTGCCGCGCGAGCGCGATCGGGATCACCGCGCTCTGAATGGGCGTGGTCTGCTCGAACTGGCGATCGTGCACGCCAGACAGAAGTTCCGCCGCGAGCGGGAGCGTCGTGAACGCGATCGGGCTGGTGTCGCACTCGTGCGGCGCGACGCCCGGGTGTGCCGACGTCCGCGGATGGCGCGGCGCGTGCCCGTGCCCGTGATGCGGTCCGCGGGAGGCCCCGCTTCGCCGCCGGCGGCCGCCGCGGCCGCGCGACTGTTTCGATGGTGTGTGGTTGTGATGCAAGCTTGGGTCAGCGGGCGCGGAAGGTGATGATGCCTCGAACCGGGTCGTACGGCGAGACGCCGACGGTCACCCGATCGCCCGGCACCACCTTGATGCGGAACCGGCGCATTCGGCCGCTCAACTGCGCGAGCACTTCGTGGCCGGAATCGCATTGGACGCGGTAGAGGCCGCCGCTGTGGACCGCCACGACCGTGCCCTGCACATCAATGAGATCATCCTTACTCAAGTCCCTGACTGTCTCCTGGAAACCGCGTCCGCGACTCCGTAAAATCCGCGGCGCGAATCCAAACATTGTGCCACATTCCGGCTACGCCTGCAAAGCTTTGAATCACAAACGTTTGACCGCCTCCTCGACCCGCCGCGCCAGCGCGGCGAAATCATCCCCCTCGAGGTGGAGCGGCGGGCCGAACGCGACACGCACCGGCCCGGGGGTCGCCATCTTCGCCTTCTGGTGCAGGACTTTGTCGAGCCCTTCGAGGCGGATGGGGACGACGGGCACCCCCAGCCGTGACCCGATCATCCCGACGCCCGCCCGGAACGCCCCGATCTCGCCGGCTTGAGTCCGAAGCCCTTCCGGGAAGATCAGAACGGAGTAGCCCTCGCCGAAGAGCTCGCCGATGTAGCGCAGCGTCTGTCGGGCCCCGGCCTCGCGCTGCGGCAGCGGGAACGCATTGAAGAAGAGCGAGGCCAGATAGTAGTTGAGGCTGTTGGTGAGCCAGGCGCGGCGCCCGAACTGTTCCGGGAAGAAGTGTGCTTTGAAGAACTCCTTGGCCATCGCGGGCGCCATACGGTACCGATACCGCGGAGGGAGCGCCGCGAGGATCGCCGGCGTGTCCATGTGGCTTTGATGATTCGCCGCGAACAGCACGGGCCCCGTCAGCCTGGCGAGATGCTCCCGTCCATCGACCTGGATCCGGGCGAAGATGCGCGCAATCGGGAGAATCCAGGTAGGCAGGCTAAGCCGGCGGATCGTCCGCGCAGGAAGCGATCGGTTCCAGGAGGGGAAGTCGATCGGCTCCGGGACGGAGGCCGGAGGTCGGGTGCCGGGGGCCGGGAGTCGCGTGTCGAGACATATCCGGCCTCCGACCTCCGGCCCCCCGCCTCCGACGAGCGCCGACAATTCGCCCACGGTTTTCGCACCCGAAAACGCCGCCTCGTCCATCGTCGTCGCGAAGGCTTCCTCGAGCGCCATCATCAGCTCGACCCGCTCGAGCGAGCTCAGGCCGAGCGCTTCGATCGCCGTGTCCGGCAGGATGTCGCGCCCGGCGACGAACCGGCGCACGACGTCCTCGACGGTTTTTGCGCGCGCCGGGGCCGCGGCCACGCTCGATCCCTGCACGACCCAGCGCTGCAGGTCGCGCCGCTTCAGCTTGCGTGTTCCCTCGGTACGCGGCAGCTCCGGCCCCGGCCAGGCCGAGACGCCACGGATGCGCTGATAGTCCTCGAGCCCGGCGTTCGCCGCGGCGACGATCGCCTCCACGTTCGCGCCCGGCTCGACCACGAGCACCGCGTGCACGCGCTCCTCGACCGCGGCGCCTGTCGCGGGTGCGCCGACGACGGCCGCTTCCTTCACGCCGGGCTGCGCCTCGAGCGCGCGCTCCACATCCTCCGGAAACACGTTCAACCCTTCCGGGGTGACGATCATTTCCTTCTTGCGCCCGCGGATGGTCAGTCGCCCTTCGGTGTCCATCGTGCCGACGTCGCCCGTGTGGAGCCAGCCGTCCTCGAACGCCCGCGCGGTCTCGTCCGGGGCGCGGTAGTAGCCGGTGGTGACGTTGTCGCCACGCACGAGGACTTCGCCGTCCGGCGCGATTCTGACCTCGACGCCCGCAATCGGCGCCCCCACGGTACCGCGCGACGTCCGGAACGGGTGATTGAGCGTGACGATCGGTGCGGTCTCCGTCAGCCCGTAGCCCTGGACGACGACGTAGCCGAGCCTGGACCAGAACGCCTCCAGCTCGGGATCGAGTGGCGCCGCGCCGACGACGATGCTCCAGAACTTCCAGCCGAACAGCCGATGCACGCGCCGATAGCGCCACCAGCGTTTCAGCCAGTGCCCGGACGCGCTCGTGGTACGACCCTTCAGGGTCGTTTCCCCTGACGAGCCTGAAGGCTCGTGCGACGCGGCCTCGGGCACGACCCTGAGCACGTGATCGCGCAGCACATCGAGCACCTTCGGCACGCAGACGAGCACGGACACGCGGCGCGATTTGATCTGCTTGACGATCTCCTGGGGGTTGTACCCATGGATGAACACGACGACCCCCGGCAGCATGGGTGGAACGAACGTCGCCATCGCCTGGCCGAACATGTGGCTGAGCGGCAGGAGATTGAGGAAGCGAATCGGAAAGAACGGGCGCCCGTACTTGCGGTACTTCATCACCTCGCGCTCGATCGGGACGATGTTCGCGAGGATGTTGCGGTGGGTGATGACGACGCCCTTCGGATCGGCCGTCGCACCTGAGGTAAAGATGATCTCTGCGGTATCGGTTGGCGACAGTGCAGGCCCGACCTTTCCGCCTTCGCGAACAAGCTTCGGCGGACCCGCCGCAGCCTTGGCGGAGGCGGGCAGGTCGGGCGTGCCCGGATCAGCTGAGAGCTCCGATATGGGCCAGATCGGAAAGGCGCCGGACAGCGCATCGCGATCGACTTCCTGGCCGACGAGCACGACGCGCGCCGAGACCCTGTCGGCGATCCGCTTGAGATAGTCGGCCGAGGCCCTGGAGTCGATTGGAACCAGCACGACGCCTTCGAGCAGCGCGCCCCAGAGCGCGACGACCCACTCGGCGCGGTTCTCGCTCCAGACGACGACCGTTTCACCCTTGCCGACGCCGTGGCTCCGGAGCCGCCGCGCGAACGCGCGGGCCAGCGCCGCGATCTCCGCGTACGAATACGTCCGGACGCGGTACCCGTCGTCGTGCGCGATGAACGGCCCGTCGAGCCCGGCGAAGCTGTCGAAGTAGTCGACGAGCGTGTCGCGGCGCATGCCATTCGCACGGCTGAAGCCGTGCGCCACCAAATGCAACTATCATACGGGCGGATGGCGCTTCCGCCTGCCTTCGCCGCCGGCGCGCTCTACGACAACCTCCTGCAGGCCGCGCTGCGGCAGTTCTTCGCGCGCGCCACGTTCGAGAGCGAGCCCACGCCGTCGATTTCCTCCGACGGCCGCCTCGCGATTGAGCCGACGAACGATCCGGCCGAGCTGACGGTGCGGTGGTTCGGGAGCCGTCACATCCTGCGCGTTCCGCCGTGGAGACCCTTCACCGAGCACGAGGTCCGCCTCGCCCGCTCGATCGGGGCCGTCCTCGCGACGCGGTACCGCGCCATCTTCGACCCGAGCGTGATGGCGCTGCGCGGCGATCTGTTCCGTGGCGCGATCGAAGATCGGTACGTCGGCACCTTTCTCGATGGCGGGCAGTACGCGCTGCAAGGGGAAGAGGGGCGCGCGGATCGGCTCTCGGACGCGATTGAAGTACTGCGCGTGGCCGCCTTGTCCAGCTACGAGAACCGCGCGATCTCGTCAGGGGTCCTTCATCTCGACGGGCGCCGGGACCCGGTCAACCCGGACCGGGACGTGCCGGCGGGCGCCTATGCGTACAACCAGGCGCTGACCGCCATCAAGAGCTTCTATCGACTCTGCGACGGGCTCAACACGCTGTTTCTCGTGAACCGCGAGGGTGTCGTCCTCGACATCGTGGAGGTGCAGCGATGGGCGAGTGAGCGCGGTCGCCGCGGGCTGGAGATTCCATGCGCCGCGCCGTATCGCGCGCACGCCAGCGCGACGCTCGACGGGGGCGAGGCCTGCATCGTCCTCAGCCCGTCGCACGAGATCAAAGTGTTCGCGGAAGGGGCGCAGGTCTTCACCTTCCGCAACGCGCACTGGCACCTGCTCGACCTCGAGGCGAAGTACACACTGTGGCAGAAAGCGGTCGGGAAGCCGGCGCTCGCCCAACGATTGTTTCAGACGGCGCTCGATCTGTCTGACGCGCGCGAGGGGGCGCTGTTCGTCGTCCTCCGGGAGCCTGCGGCCGCCGTGCCGCAGCTCATCGCCCCGTCGGATCGCCTCGACACGATGGCGGAATCGGTCGATGCCCGGACGTCTCCCTCCCGTCGCGACCTTCTGTACCTGCTGGCCGGCCGTACGGCCACCACGCTCGATCGCACGGTCCTGGAAGCGCTCGCGACGATGGACGGCGCGACCGTGATGGACCCGTCTGGCGCCCTCCTCGCGGTGGGCGCCATCCTGATGCATCCGATGATGCCGGACGCCGGCCTCGCGATCGAAGGCGCGCGGACCACGGCGGCGGTCGCCGCGGCCCGCTTCGGCCCCGTGCTGAAGGTGAGTGAGGACGGGATGATCACCTTCTACGACGGCGATCGGGTCTGGGATATTTGATCAACGCGGCCTCCTCGGAATGAAGAACACGCCGTGCGCTCGCGTTCCCCCCGGCGGGTTGGGGTACGTATAGTCGGCGACGACATCGCCCGTCCGATTGTTGACCACTGCGAAGCCGGCGGGACTCTCCACGGCCACGAAAGAATACTTCCCGTTTGTCGAGAGCCAGTGGTGTCGAGTCGTCGTGTGGCCCGGTATCCCTACGATCCGAACGTTGAACGTGTGGGTGTCGACCAGCGCAATCTGCGCCGGCGTGCGGCGAAGCGTGACGACGAGGGTCCGCCGGTCCTTCGTGAGTTGCAGCGTATCGGGCTGCGTTCCGAGCGGGTTCCCGGTGGGATCGGGCGGGAGCATCGGAAGGAGCGCCTCGCGGCCGGTCAGGATCGGACAGGCGCCGGTCAAGTCGAGCTCCTTAATCCGGCTTTCCCGCCGCACCGAGACGTAGCCGATCTTCCCATCCGGCGTGGCGAGAATCTCGCTCGGGTCGGCGCCCTCCGGTGTGCTGCAGAGCCAGTTACGCTGCCAAGCGCCCGTTCCGTGACGAGAACGGTGCCGCGAAGGTCCGATCGACTACCAAAGTGCGCCGACCCGCCAAGCGCCAACGCGGCCGTTGCCATCAAGCCGGCGACGCCGACCCTGAGTGTCTTGTTTCGCATGGGATTCCCCCTCTACAGGCTGATCGCGTAGAACGAAGGAGAATCGGCTAGCAGCCCGTCGCTCGTTCCACCGGGCTGCTAGGCCGTTGCTAGTTTTGGGCGTATGACCGCTAAATGTCCCAGCGAACGAGACGCAAGCCGCTCAACTCACACTTGACTGACGGCGCTGCGGCGTCATTGAATAGCACTCCCCCATGCGGATCTTCCTCACCGGAGCCACCGGGTACATCGGATCTGCCGTTCTCGAGTCGCTGATGCGCGCCGGCCATCACGTCACAGCGCTCGTCCGAGGCGCGGAAGCGACCGCACGTTTGCGCGCACGGGGCGTGACGCCGGTCGTCGGCGATCTCGCGGAGCCGGCGACGTATCGCGGCGCGGCGTCGCTGTGCGAGGGCGCGATCCACGCGGCGTCCGAATCGTCCGCGCGCGGGCCCGAGCTGGATCGCCTTGCGATCGAAACGCTCCTCACGCACGCGAAAGCGTTCTTCATTTACACGTCCGGCGTCTGGGTGCTCGGCAACTCGAAAGAGGCGACCGAGGAGAGCGCCGTCAACCCCGCCGAGCACGTCTGCTGGCGGCCGCCGCACGAGCAGATGGTGCTCGACGGTGCGACGAACGGGCTGCGCACGCTGGTCGTGCGGCCCGGCATCGTGTACGGCGGTTCCCGCGGGATCGTGGCGGATCTGTTGAAGGACGCGGCCAACGGTCTGGTGCGCGTGATCGGTCCGGGGGACAACCACTGGGCGCTCGTGTACGATCGCGACCTCGGCGAACTGTACTCGCGCCTGGCGAGCGAGCCGGACGCCTCCGGCATCTTCCACGCGACCGACCACGGAGACGAGACCGTCGGCGAGATCGTCGAGGCGGTCGTCGCCGCGTCGACCACCCGGCCGGCCGTGCGACACGTTCCCATCGAGGAAGCTCGAAAGAAGCTGAAGAGCTACGCCGATGCGCTGAACCTCGACCAGATCGTGCGCAGCCACCGCGCGCGCGCGCTCGGCTGGGCGCCGTCGCTGCACTCGGTGTCGGGAAATGTTCGCCGTCTGATCGAGGAATTCCGCCGCGGCAAGGAAGCTGCGTAAGCAGCCCTAAAGGGCTGCGCTACCTGACAGATACTCCTGCACTGATCACGAACATCCGCGTGCGGAAGCGCGCGGCGATCCCCGGCTCCGCGTCCGCGGCGGCGATATTGAAGATGCGAACGTCGAACGAGAATGCCAGGCGCTCGCGCAGGAACCATCTGGCGCCGCCGCCGTAGTCCACCGTCGGCGCGGTCGGCCCTCCCTCCGCCCCTTCCCGCGCGATCGTCAGCTTGCTGCTGCTGATGCCGGCGCTCAGGTAACTCCAGCCTCCCTTCCGTCCGAAGTTGAGCGAAAGCTGCGGCGCGAAGGACAGCAGCGTCGTCGTGAAGCGCTCGCCGCTGATCTCGGCTTCCTGCGACCCGCGCGCGAGCGCCAGAGCTCCGCCCAGGCCGAACGTCACGGGGCCCAGCCGGAACGGGTAGAAGGTCGCCGCGATGCGCGCGCCGAGCCCGCGCGCGGGGAGGTTGCCCTCGATCGTCCCGAGGCTCGTGGCGATCGAGGTGTCCTGCGGAAAGTTGGCGAGCGATCCCTGCAGGTCCACGGCGAAACGGCCGATCGGCTCGTCGACGACGCCGGTGGGCGGCGGGGCTTGCGCGAAGGCGGTCGCGGGCAGCGCCAGCGCAATCAGTACGCCGAAGAATCTCATCGTGACGGAAGTATAGTGTGGAGAGCGGACCTCTTAGGTCCGCGTTGCATATGGATCTCGTCACCCTCGAAGAAATTCGCGGCGCGGCGGAACGGATTCGCGGCGTCGCGCGCGTCACGCCGCTCGTGGACGTGTCGCACCTCGCCGGCGCGCCGCTCCTGCTCAAGTGCGAGAACCTGCAGCCCGCCGGAGCGTTCAAGATCCGCGGCGCTTACAACATGGTCGCGCTGCTCGGGCCGGACGAGCGCCGCCGCGGCGTGATTACGTACTCGTCCGGCAACCATGGGCAGGCCATGGCGCTCGCGGCGCGTACGCTCGGGGCGCCGGCGGTCGTCGTCATGCCAACGACCGCGCCGGCCGTGAAGGCCGACGGGGCCCGCGCGTTCGGCGCCGAGGTGATATTCGACGGCACCACCTCGGCCGAGCGCAAGGCGAGGGCCGAGCGCGAAGCGGCGTCGCGCGGCCTCACGATGGTGCCGCCCTTCGATCATCGCTGGATCATCGCGGGACAGGGCACCGCCGGCCTGGAGATCCTGGATCAGGCACCGAAGCCGGTCGCCACCGTCGTGGTGCAGATGGGAGGCGGCGGACTGGTCTCGGGTGTTGCCGCCGGGGTGAAGCGGCTGTCGCCCGCGACGCGTGTGATCGGGGTGGAGCCGGCGGGCGCCGCCAAGATGACGGCGTCGCGCGCCGCCGGGCGTCCGGTGACGCTCGACCGGACCGCGAGCATCGCCGACGGGCTCATGCCGGTCCGTCCGGGCGATCTCACCTTCGCGCACGTGCAGGCCTTCGTGGACGATCTGATGACGGTCGACGACAGCGAGATCGTCGCCGCGACGCTCTGGTTGTTCGATCGCGCCAAGGTCGTCGTCGAGCCCAGCGGGGCGGCCGCGCTCGCGGCGGTCCTGAGCGGGAAGATCGACGTCAAGGGAAACACGGTCGTTATCTTGAGCGGGGGGAACATCTCGCTCGAGAAGATCGCGGAACTCGGGCACGCTCAGGGACCACGAACGAAGTAGGCCCGACCTTCAGGTCGGGCGTGCTCG
>Ga0187893_10014957_pt1 | contig 10482 bp, 13 predicted proteins | sample MA1701074metaG_FD_139574 | JGI IMG/M metagenome (GOLD analysis project Ga0187893, IMG submission 139574) | White microbial mat communities from a basaltic lava cave in the Kipuka Kanohina Cave System on the Island of Hawaii, USA - MA170107-4 metaG ...
AAGACGCTACGTGGCACCATGTTTCAGTGCCATCTTAAAAACAGCCACTGAATTTATTGAAGTTTTTACCTACCCCAGCCTCTCAACTGTCGAAGATGGGCCTGACCGGCGCCACGGCGGAGGGGCCCGAGCCGTTCGAGCTCCTCCGCCACCTGGAGCTGCTCCGCTCTCTGGACGACACCACGCTAGAGGCGGCGATGGAAGGCGTCGAGCCGGTTCAACTTCGGGAAGGTCAGGTGCTCGTCCGGCAGGGGGAGTTGGACGACACCCTGTACGCCGTGGCTTCGGGCACCGTGCTCGGAGAGGTGCTCGGCGGGGCGTGGACGGCGACCATCGAAGCCGAGTCCTTCTGTTTGCTCTATCCGGCATGCGGCGGATCGCCCTGGCGGGCATCCGCCCTACGAGTTCTACGAGCTGCCACTCCGCGTCTCAGACGAGATTGTGTGGATAATTCACAGATTTGCTGTGATAATTGTCACAGCCTACGCCTTCGCACTTGCATAACCTAGCCAATAAGAAATCAGCCCATGACGTGAGGTGTTTGGCAGGCGAGCTAAACCGGAAGCCGTGGGCCGTTTCGACGGTACATCAAAGAGTGACTTCGTAATTGAGAGGAAGAGCATATGCGTAACCTAAAAGTAAATGCGATCGTTAGCGTAACCATGGGATTGGCCCTGGTCGTCGCGGGGATACCTCGCACGGCCGAGGCCGGCCTTTGCAGTACGCTGGGCGAAGCTAGCGGGTGTGTGAATAGCAAGGACGTCAAGAACAACAACTTGAAAGGCCAAGACATCAACGAGTCCACGCTCGGCGAGGTGCCCTCGGCGACTATCGGCACTAGCCCGGTGGCGTACGCGCGCGTCGCGGCAAGCGGCGACGTGATCGAGGCCGACTCGCGCGGCGTGACTGACGCAAACGTCTCCCTGGAAGCGACTTCCGCATACTGCTTCCGCGGTCTGCCGTTCGCCTTCAAGACGGCCATGGTAAGCACCGATTACGCCAGTGCGGGCTCCACCGGTGAGCATGTCCAGATCGCCAAGGGTGATCCGTTCGGCGACTGCTCGGCCGGTGGCGGGGGGGTTCAGCTCGAGGTCGCTGGGTCTAACACCACCGCACCTGAGGGTTTCGCGCCCGTTGCCTTCTACATCTGGTTCTTCAACTAGAGACGAGTAGAGGGGGCAAGCGGCTGAGCGGCCCAGCCTTATTTTGTGGCGAAGCGGGCCGAGATCGTGCCTGGCGTTCTCTCAACCGTGTAGCGCGGCGACCGCGGCCCGGGCTTGGACGGTGTCCTTGAGGCCGGTCAGCAGGAAGGCCGCGTGCTCGGTAGCCGCCGTAGCCTGGATGAAGCGCCAGCGGAATCCGGGAAGTCCCGGAGTTCACTTCGTTCCATCCGGGCTACTTGCTCTCGCTCAAAGTGGAACGGGCGGCGGGATCTCAGGTAATATTGCTCCATGCAGGCCTAGCCAAATACCCACCGATACCGAAGAAAGGTATCCTTGCCGATGTAGCACGCATGTGCTACGGTCCGATTTTGCATTGGAGCTCACGCATGTCGACGACCACGATCCGGCTGCCGGACGATCTAAAGGCTCGCGTTGCCGCGGCCGCCGAGCGCTCCGGGACGACGGCGCATAGCTTCATTCTAGAGGCGATCGCCGAGAAGACCGATCAGGCGGAGCGCCGCGCGGATTTTCATGACGTTGCCGAGAAGCGCTATGCTGATCTAGTCGCTTCCGGCAAAACGATCTCCTGGGAAAAAATGCGGAGCTACCTTGAAGCTCGCATGGCGGGGAAACCCGTAGCTCGCCCGGTGGCTAAAAAAATGCCTCGCTGAAGATGGCTCGAGTGGAGTTGGCTCCCGAGATTCGGGACGACTTCGATCGCATTCTCGATCATCTCACGGAGCACGCTGTTGAAGATGCGCCTGGCCGTATCAGGGAAATTATTCAGGCGATTGACGTACTCCAGCATAATCCGCTTATTGGAAGATCCGTATCCGCCGACACGAGGGAATTAATCATCGGACGCCGCGCTCGTGGTTACGTAGCCTTGTACCGTTACATCGAGCCGATCGACACGGTCTTCGTGCTCGCGATACGCAGTCAACGCGAGGCGGGCTACGCCCGATCGTAGCCGGCGTAGCCTGGATGAAGCGCCGACAGAGATCCTGGAAGTCCCGGATTTCACTTCGTTCCATCCGGGCTACTTGCTCTATCCGGCATGCTACGAGTTCTACGAGCTGCCACTGCGCGTTTTCAGGCGGGATTATGTGAATATTCACAGATTTGCTGTTACATTTGCCACAGCCTACGCCTTCACACTTCTATAACCTCCCCGATAAGCAATCAACCCAGAAGGGGAGGTGTTTGACAGGCCAACTGAATCGGAAGCCGTGGGCGTTTCGACGATTGCATCAACGAGTGACCTTTTAATTAAGAGGAGAAGCATATGCGTAACCTAAAAGTGAATACGATCGTAATCGCGACCATGGCATTGGCCCTGGTTGTCGCGGGGATACCTGGGACTGCCGAGGCCGGCGTTTGCAGTGCGCTGGGCAAGCCGAGCGGGTGTGTGAATAGCAAAGATGTCAAGACGGACACCCTGAGAGGCAATGACATCAACGAGGCCACGCTCGGGACCGTACCGAGCGCCAATATCGCGAACACTGCCAATATCGCGAACATGGTTGGCGGCGTGACGGCGCTACCGGTGTTCGTTGCGATCCCGACCGACACAGGTGCCACTACGATCTTCGATCTCGCCGGTCTCAAGCTCACTGTGGCCTGCCCCTCCGGTTCTCTGACCATCGCCGCCACGACCTCGGCGAACGACGCAGTATTCGCTTCGCAGGCGCAGAACTTTTCCATTGCTGACGGAGCTCGCAGTTCCGACTTCGACAGCGGTCAGACGTTGAACCCGATCGGGGCAATTTTCCGGGGACACGTCACTCTCAACTATGCGCGGCTAACGGGCCAAGTCGTGACCGCAGCACTGTCGGTAGACGATAGTAATACGTTCGATAGCTTCGACGGCTGCGAAGTCACCGGCGTCGTCATGTCCGCCGAATAGCCGTATCTCGTGGCCGACCTCGCGCGGCTCGCGGCGCGCCGGGCGAACGCCGGCTAGGCCCCGGCCGAGTACGCCCAGCGCGCCTGGCGTTCTCTCAACCGTGCACCGCGGCGAGCGACGGCGGCCCGGGCTTCGGCGGTGTCCTTGAGGCCGGTGAGCAGGAAGGCCGCGTGCTCGGTAGCGCCGAGCGCCACGTGTCCGAGCGGCTCGACCTCACTGTAGCGAGCGACAGCAATGCGCGCGGCCTCGCTCAGCACGATCGTGCCGGGCCGGTCGTGGTGGTGCAAGCGCGCCGCGAGGTCCACGGTATCGCCCCAGACGTCGTACTGGAGCCGCTTGCGGCCTAGCAACCCGGCCGTGACCAGGGCCCACGTGGATACCGATGCGAACCGACCAGCCCTCGCACATCTGGGCCACGGCAGCGCGCAACTCCAGTGCGCACGCAGCCGCGCGCAGGACGGGATTGGGCTCGGCCCGGCGCAGCCCGCATACCGTCATGACGCTGGGCCCGAAGCTCTTAATCGTGACCAGGCGGCCGTCGCCGAGCCGGACGCGGAGCTGCGCGGCGAGGCGATCCAGTCGGTGAGCGTCTATCACGGCGCGGAGGCCGTGGCGGTGTTGACCGAGGTCGCAGCCAGTGATCCCGATACGGACAACCGTGTTCAGGCCCTCCACACGCTATGGAACGCGGCGGCCGACGGGCGGGACCAAGAGGGCGCGATCAAGCGGATTTTGGAGGACGCGCGCGCCGATCCCGATGCGGACATCGCCGAGCTGGCACAAAAAGCCCTGGCCGATCTCGAGCGGCTCGCGGCGCTCCGGGCGAACGCCGGCTAGGCCCTGGCCGAGTACGCCCAGCGCGCCTGGCGTTCTCTCAACGTGTAGCGCGGCGACCGCGGCCCGGGCTTCGGCGGTGCCTTTCCAACGGTGAGGCGAAATACCTCATGCCGGGTGGGGCCGAGCGCTACGGGTCCGAGCGGCTCGAACTCACCGTAGTGGGCAACGGCAAAGCGCGCGGCATCGCTCAACACGATCGCGCCCGGCCGCCGGCTTACTTCAGACTCACTTTGGATTAGAAATAAGCCCTCCCTTCCGACTCACTCGACTAATTCAGAGATTTGCTGTTATAATATCCGGAGCCTTCGCCCTTCTATAACCTAGCTAAGAAGAACTTAGCCCATAAGGTGAGGTGCTTGACAGGCCAGTGAAAGGAAGCCGTCGGCCGTTTCGACGGTTACATGAAGGAGTGACTTTCGAAAGCAAAAGGAGAAGTGTATGCGTAACCTAAGAGTAGATACGATCGTTAGCGCGACCCTGGGATTGGCCCTGATCGTCGCGGGGATGCCCGGCAGCGCCGAGGCCGGCGTTTGCAGTACCGTGGGCAAGGCGAACGGGTGTGTGAATGGCAAGGATGTCAAGGACAATAGGCTCCAGGCCGCGGACCTCAAGGACGAGCCTGGCGCGGACTTCGCCTCCGGCGATCAGTCCGCGCAGTTGGGTTCGGCGGCCGTGATCGTGCGTTCGGTGATCATCACCGCCCCCTCGCCCGGTCGCGTCATCGTGAACGCCAGCGGCTCCTTCCTATACCAGTCCGGAGCGCCAGACATCGCGCACTGCTCGATAACCACGGGCGTGGCCCTCGATGCTACCCATCTCATCGCCGCGGGCGAGTCTAATCAGGGTGCTGATTCGATGCTTAACGTGCCGTTTGGCGCGACGCGAGGGTTCGACGTAGCCGCCGGTTCGACCGCGTTTAATCTCGTCTGCGCCGAGATTAGCGGTAACGTGTTTCTACAGGACACGAGCCTCACCGCCATTTTCGTACCGACCGCATACTGAGATCCCTCCCGAGCAGGAGGTATAAAAGGCAATAACATGTCTCCGCGCACACTCGGCTGGCCACTCTTGGCAGTAGCCAGCGTTGTCCTCTGGTGGCAGGGAAGCGACTGGCTAACGGATGATCAGTCCGAGCCGGGGGCGCGGGGGCAGATCGAAGCGGTGGACCCGGCGCGGGTTTGGCGTGAGCCTGGACCCAGCCGGCCGGCAGATGAGGCGGTTAAGGCCGATCCGGTCGGGGTCGCGCCCCAGAGAGCCACACGGGCACGGGACGCGAGTGAGGCCGAAGCACCGCAACTCCAGGCCGAGGGACTTACGGGTGGTCATGGCGAGCCCGTGACCCCGGAAGCCCCGGCGGACGGCGTGGCCGAACCCGCCGGACCGGAGCTTCCGGAAGGCTGGACCGAGCTCGCCCAGGCGGCCGTCGCCGAGCCGGACGCGGAACTGCGCGGCGAGGCGATCCAGTCGGTGAGCGTCCATCGCGGCCCGGAGGCCGTGGCGGTGTTGACCGAGGCCGCAGCCGGTGATCCCGAGCCGGACAACCGTCTCCGGGCGTTACAATCGCTGTGGTACGCGGCGGCCGACGGGCGGGACCAGGAGGGCGAGATCAAGCAGGTTTTGGAGGACGCGCGCGCCGATCCCGATCCGGACATCGCCGAGCTGGCACAAAAAGCCCTGGCCGATATCGAGCGGCTCGCAGCGCGCCGGGCGAACGGCGGTTAGGCCGCACGCTCATTGCGGATATGGCCCACGCTCGTGCAGTGATCGATGGGCGCTCGGCACCCGAGCACTGAGTATGCGCGGTGTTCTGGATCGCCTCCTTAGGAAGGGCGGCGAAGAATACCCGGCCTCATGCCTCTAGCGAATTCCCCTTACGCCACGCCGCGCGGCGCTTCGCGCGGTGCATCAGCAAAGTCGCAACGGCAGAGCTGGTACAGACCGTCAATACGAATTCGGCTAAGGGACCGACTTCGGCAAGCCGGCAGAGCGCCGCGCACAAAAACCCGGCGACGATCCCGGCGGCGCCGGGCCACCGCATCGCGCGACCGATCTCGAGCGGGGTTAGTCGAACCAACACGAGTTCACCTCCTGATCATCGTGCATCGGATGGGTGATCAGATCCTCGCTCAGCATGCCGGTAGAGACCGAAGAGGAGCAGTGCGGTCTAAGATCAACGGATTTCCCCAGATGATCCATGAGCAGTACTAGGTTATAGGCGTCGAGATCCCGTGAGCGAGCTTGAGCGGTCATGGCAGGTTAATTACCTAAAAAAGATAGTGCATTGCTAGCGGCCGAAACCGTCGAATGCCTAGCGCTGTCGCCCTAGACGGAGCGGAGGCCAGCATCTTCCCAGTCGAACACACACTGGCGAGCCGGCTGGAGGTAATAGCCTCCTCCATGAGCGAACTCACGAGATAGCGGTCGCGGTCCTCGCCCGACACGATCGACGGGCTAATCTAAGGGAGAACTCTGGACTATTAATAATTGCAGTTTTGTTAATCCGTGTTCCATCAACCGCGCGATATTTCTGCCGCGGGCTTGCCGCCATGCGCTTGTTAATCGTCCCGCTTGGCGCCATAAGCCCAAGTCGCTTCCTTCAACAAGGCAATATCCGCTTGAATCGACCGGAACAGCCATAGGGCTAAAATAAAACCGACAAGGCCAGCAAACCCCAATATTCCCAAGAGCATTGAAGCCCAGCGTGACCCGACCTCTGGGCCGAGGACGAGTCCCAAGGTTAAGACCAGTATCGGCAAGGCCCCGGCCATCGCCAAATAGCGCCACTTCCAGGCATCAACACGCGTTAACGTTGCCGTATCGTCGGCGGCGACAGAGCCCGGCGTGATGAATGCCAGATAGAACACATGCGTGCATAGCCACGTCACGACCAAGAAAGGGTAAGTGGCGACGATGACGCCGCATATCGCCAGCGAAGCGATGAAGTAGACATAGTCGCGAATTTCCAGGGCGCCGATCGTCAAGGGATAAATGGGTCCAGCCACAATCCAAAGGCAAGCGCTGATAAGCGCGACGTAGTGCCCGAGCATCAAACAGCGTCGCCGCAAGGACACCAAGGATTCGGGCGGTACGGCCACGCCCCTCAGAGCGTCCGCGAGGGTACGGGTCACGGGCCGGGCGAAATAGACGACCAAGGCGATGCCCAACGAGAAAGCGATACTGTTGACGAGTAGCGCCCAAATCCGAAAATAGTCTTCCGCGTGCTCGATCCCGCGCCTGGCCATGGGATGCACAATGACCTCCCAATTGAAGAGATAGTTGAACAATGCGGCGGCGGCATTCGGGACCAGGCTGACAATTAGCATAAGCGCTAACGGATACTTCGCTGCTAACCGATGCCCTGCAGTAGCCCTCGGGCCGAGCCGCGACAGGCTGCGGGCCAGCGCGCGCAGCGGTTCGATTTTCTTTGGAACGTCAAGATAGTGGGGTTGAATCGCCGTAATAGCTTCCAAGTCACTCAGCGCCTCTTGCCAACTCCCACGACTCAACTTAGCCAACGCCGCGGCGTATTGGCGCGAGATTCGCGGCTCCACGGTAACGCTTTCTATGGCTGCGAATAGCCGGAGAATGTCGGCGTCCCAGCGATCATGCGCGAGCGAAACCCCTTGCAGAGATGCGAGCAGCTTAAGTTCGTCCGGGAGCTCGTCCGCCTCCGGCATCTTGGCGTTGTCCACCAGCACCGGAATTATCGGAATTTTCCGTTCGAGGGCGGCGGCGATCTCGAGACGCACGAAGTCGGTACGATCATCTAATCTGCGTTGCCCGACCTCATCGCGCAGCTCGGCCCAACGCGGGCCAATGATCGCGAGCAACAGTTCACAATTGCTGACCGCCTCTTCGATGATGCACGGGAAATCGCCGCCAGCCCCGATGTCTTCCATATCCAGGAAGACTTGCTTACTCCCGAAGGTATTACGCATATCGCTCATGAGCGCTCTGACGTATCCAGGCGAATCGGTACGCCGGTAGCTTATGAAGACCGAACCTCTGAACTTCGGGTTAATCAGCATATCGTCGCGCGAAATGGCCGGGGATCGGACGGTGACTCTACAAGCTTAACCGATCGAAGTCTCGTTGCTTCCATCAACCGGTGTGCCGCAAGCCATCGCCTCGATGGTGCTTAGGCCGAACCGCTCATCGAAGTAGATGAGGTGCACAGCGCGTCGGCCCCGGCTAGCGTCGCAACGCGCATGATCCCTCACTTACGGCCCCCGCGTCGTCCTGAGCCAAGCGAGCGGTTCGCTGATATCACCCGTCGCCAATGCCATCGCGGTGTCTGCCAATCCGCGGCACATCCGTGAAGTCACGTGTTGGTCACGTTAGGAGGACAGCGGCTGGTTATGTAGATGGTGGATTTGTTGGTCGCGGCACGATCCGAACGTGCGACACCTGCCTCCCGAAGACGTTTTCGACACGTTAGTTCAGAAGATAATGCGCAGACCTGAACCGTTCTTCTTATCCAATTAGACTAAGCTTAGTCTAGTCATTTAGAATAACACGCATGCAGACCATCAACATCCACGAGGCGAAAACCCAGCTGTCCCGTCTGGTAGAACAGGCAGCGGCCGGTGAGGAGATAGTCATCGCCAAAGCTGGCAAGCCACTGGCCCGGCTTGTGCCCTATGCAGTGGCATCGAGAGAACCACGCCAGCTCGGGATGTAGGACCAGACGATTGGGTTCATCGCGAGATCGACTGGTGGCTTAAGCACCGCAAGACGGCGCCGATCCTGATCGATCCTCTGCGTCAGGGGATACGCTACGTGCCCGCCTCGATCAGCGGGCGGTGGCCGGAGATTCAACGCATTGCTTTGGTTGAAGCGGAATGGGCCAATTTGCCTGCCGCCGAACTGGAGGAGAAGGCCAAAGCGCTGCGACGTCAGATCGTCGGCGCAATCCTGCCCAGCGGTGCGGCGATTTATGCCCAAGAGATCGAAGACGAGCGGCAGCGCGGACTATATTCACCGCTACGTTCAGCCGTCAAACATTATCATCCGTCCAGACGATTGGAGAGCTGGGCTACCGTTTCGAGGATACCGTGCTCGAAAATGTTCAAGCCTGAATGGAGATCCAGACTATAAGTCTCGGTGCCCATTTCACGAGATAGTGAGGAACATGGAGGGTGATAGAATCCTCTAATCTACAAAAGGAGCGAGGAGAGCGGACATGACGAAAACATGGATCATTGTGGCAGAGAGTAGTCGTGCAAGGATATTTGTCACCGAGAATCCGCGCGCGCCGATGGACGAAGTAGAGGATATTGTTCACCCCGAGGGCCGGCTCCGAGCCCAAGACCTGAGATCGGATCGTCCGACCCGAGTATTCGATAGTAAGGGTCAGGGTAGGCATGCGGTAGAGTCTGAGGTCGAGCCTCGTCATCAAGAGGCCATCAATTTCGCGAGACGGATCGCCGACCGCATCGAAGATGCTCGGGTAAGCGGGGGGTTTGACGAGCTCGTGCTGGTGGCACCACCTGCGTTCTTAGGATTGTTGCGGGATAATCTCAGCGCTAATGCCATGAAACGGGTGGTCCAGAGTATCAATAAGAATCTGGCGCAGTTGGACGAGGCGCAGATCCGCGAGCATGTGTTTGGTTGATTCAATCAATAGCACAAGGCCTAAGAACCTGTTACCGCGCCATGACCCCAGCGACAAAAGACACCGTCAGTGGAGACATAATAAAGCAAGGGCAGGTTTTAACCGCCGCCTTGCTGGACGCAAGTAATCGCTACGCGATCTTGATGATCCAGCGCTTGGCCTGCACCGTCGTAGGGAACACAAGCTCCAGAACACCAACGCGACACGAGCGAAAATTCCACTTAAAGCCTGTGTCCTAATTTCCGGGTCCATTTCTCTCGGAGAGTCCAAGGCTATCGGTTCGCTTAGGTCTATTCCAGTTCGCTAAGTGCTATGCTTCGACAACGGTTACTGATAAGCCCATGGGGAAGGTCATCCGTAAGCCGTACCGGGGAAAACCCGATGTACGGTTTGACGAGGGGGCTGAGGGTACGTATCCATGGCGCGGATTGAGGCACCGGCTTCCAGGCGAAAGCCGCCGGCAAAACAGCTAGCGGAGAATCCCTTCGACACCGCGATAGCACAGCTCGACGCCATCGCAGAACGTATCGGTCTCGATCCCGGCATGCGTGACGTCCTGCGCCACTGCAAGCGCGAGTTTACGGTGAACTTCCCGGTGAAGATGGACGATGGCTCCATCCGCGTCTTCACCGGCTATCGCGTGCATCACAACGAAGCGCGCGGGCCGGTGAAGGGCGGCCTGCGCTACAGCGAGTACGTCTCGCTCGATGAAGTGCGCGCGCTCGCCATGTGGATGACGTGGAAGTGCGCTGTCGCCGGCTTGCCGTATGGCGGTGCGAAAGGCGGCGTGATCGTCGACCCGAGCGCTTTAAGCGCCGGCGAGCTCGAGCGCATGACACGACGGTTCGCCGCCGAGATCGGGCTGCTCATCGGCCCCGATGAAGACGTGCCCGCGCCGGACATGGGCACCGATGCGCAGATCATGGCGTGGATCATGGACACCTACAGCATGATGCACGGCC
>Ga0187893_10014958_pt1 | contig 10482 bp, 10 predicted proteins | sample MA1701074metaG_FD_139574 | JGI IMG/M metagenome (GOLD analysis project Ga0187893, IMG submission 139574) | White microbial mat communities from a basaltic lava cave in the Kipuka Kanohina Cave System on the Island of Hawaii, USA - MA170107-4 metaG ...
GACCGCCGAACTTCGCGGCGTTCCAGCGGCCGTCCTTCTCCTGCCGCTCCGCGAGCCACCGCAGTCCGCGCTCGACGGCGGGCGCGCTGCCGGCGCCGCCGAGATCGTTGCGCAGGGCGTCCTTGAGGGTCGTACGCCCCGCGACGAACGTGTCGAACGGCCGGACGACCTTCTCGCTGGTCCAGTCCTTGAGCGTCTCCGGCGTCAGCGCCTTGAGCCGCGGATCGTACTTCGGCGCGGGCCTGTAGTCGCGCTCGCGGTTCGTCTCGTCCGGCGGCTTGCCGAACGCGTCGAAAGGCATGCGCTTCGGCTGCACCTTGAGCGACTGGTCGTTGAACGTGTCCTCCGGATTCTCCGGCGACGCGAACATCGCGACCGCGATCGCCAGCAGCACCGCGTGCGCGGCGAGCGACACCGACCACGCGGGCACGAAACTGAACTGCGCCTTGATCGCCTGCCAGAGCGTGGGCCGCTCCGCCGGAATCGGCCGCTCGATGAACTCCGGGTGGGCCGACACGAACGCCCGCCGCACGCGCCAGCGGAAGTCGGGCGTCGGATCGACCGCCTCCATCTTGCCCAGCGCGTGGAGCACGCGGTCGAGCTTGGCGACGTCCTTCCTGCACGAGTCGCACGCGTCGACGTGCTCGCGGGCGGGCGTCTGCTCGGCGGGGTCGAGCTCGCCCTTCAGGTACGCGACGACGTCGTAAGGCTTGTTGCAACTCATGGTTCAGATCTGCCCGTCGAGCAGTTCCTTCAGTTTCTCGACGGCGGTGTGCATCCTCGATTTCACGGTTCCCACGGGAATCTCCAGGATCTCGCCGATCTCCTGGTACTTGAGGCCCTGGCGCTCCGACAGGACGACGACCATCTTCTGCTCCTCCGGGAGCGCGTCGATGGCGCGGCGCACGGCCTCCTCGGCCTCCTCCTTCTCGAGGATCTCCAGCGGCGTGGCCGCGCGCGCCGGCAGCCGGTCGCGCAGCGTGCGCTCCTCGCCGTAGGAGACCGGCGACTCGAGGGAGACCGGCTTCGGGTCGCCCGCGCCCGCGCGCAGCTTGTCGATCCAGAGGTTACGCGCCACGCGGTAGAGGAAGGTCGTGAACTTCGCCTGCGGTTCGTACGTGTCGAGGTGCCGGTGCAGCTTGACGAACACGTCCTGCGCGCAGTCTTCCGCGACCTGCCGGTCCCACGAGAAGTGGTAGAAAAAGTTTATCAAAGATCGCTGGTGCCGCTCGACCAGCTCGGTGAACGCCGGCAGACTGCCCTTCTTGAAAGCGGCAATCAGCTCGGTATCCGATCTGGGCGCGCGCCCCGAGGAAGCCATTCTTCCCGTCCGTAACTAACGTAAGGTGTTGGAAAAGGTTCGATCGAGCAGCGATTTGCCGCGCGGACCGCGCGGCACGAACTCCACGCGCCGCCAATCGGGCCTGCCCACCGCAGCCTTCTCAGGTTCCACCGCCCCCGATGGGACGGCGGAGGCGGGCCCCGTGGCCTCCAGGCGCACTTCCAGACGGTCCCCCAGAGCGTCCCCCGCCTTCTCCGCCCATTCGACGACGACCGCGCCCGTCTCGCGCAGTTCGAAATAAGCAAGCGACTCGAGGTCGACCGACTCGAGCCGGTAGAGGTCGTAGTGCCGCAGCGGCAGCCGCAGGTCGTACGAGTTCATCAGGACGAACGTCGGGCTCGTCACCACGGCCGGATCCGCGAGCCCCAGTCCCATCGCCATGCCTTTCACGAACTGCGTCTTCCCCGCGCCGAGATCGCCGACGAGCGCGACGACGTCTCCCGCCGAAAGCGCCGCCCCCACCCGGCGCCCCAGCGCGCGCGTCTCGTCCTCCGAACGGCTGTCGATCATCATAGCAGCTGGTGCTCGTAGCCGCGAACCGGGAGCCGCCGCCCGCCCATCCACACGCCGCTTCCGCGCACGAACATGCCGATCGTCCGAAGCCCGCGCGCGCCGGGCGGAGGCACGGCCGCGAGCAGCTCGTAGTCCTCGCCGTCATAAAGCGCCGCGTTCAGGTCGCGACACGGAATCTGGTCCGCGAAGAGCATCGCGCCCACGCCGCTCGACTCGCAGACGTGCGCCAGGTCGCGCACGAGCCCGTCGGAGACATCGATCATGGCGTGCGCCGTCGCGGCGAGCCGGCGCCCCTCGGCCAGTCGCGGCGTGAAGCGCAGGTGACGGCCGCTCGCGAGCGACCCGCCGAAGCGGTCGCCCGTCGCAACCAGCACGTCGCCGGGCCGCGCGCCGCTCCGGAGCACGGGCTTCACGCCGCGCATCTCGCCGATCACGCTGACGCTGATCGCGAGCCGGCCCGGGTGCGTCGTCACGTCGCCTCCGACGACCGGCACGCCCAGCCGTTCCATCCCGCGGTAGATCGCGCGCGCCTGGGCCTGCGTCATCGTGCGCGGCATCATCATCGCCGCCACCGCGGCGACGGGCAGGCCTCCCATGGCCGCGACGTCGGAGAGCGGCCGCGCGAGCGCCTTGTGCCCGACCCACGGCCGCGGGTCGCGCGCCGTGAAGTGGACGCCCTCGACGACGCTGTCGGTCTTGAAGAGCACGTCCTCGCGCCCGAAGCGGATCACGGCGCAGTCGTCGCCGCTGTCGACGACGATGCGGCCGTCGCGCTTCCCGATGCGCCTGCGGATCCAGGAGAGGAGCGCGAGTTCGCCCTGCCCTCCTTCGCCGCGGGAGCGAAGCTGGAATTCTCGAGGAGTCTTCGGAGGGCGTTGCACGCGGGCGATTTTACACGAACCTCCGCGACTGGCACGCGAACGTCGAGCACCCGCCCACGTAGCGCCAGCAGTCGCGATGGTGCGGCGTCGCGCACGACGCGCACTTGACCACGTCCGACGTCATCTCCGTGCCGCACACCTGGCACTGACCGCCCGCCGCCGTGGTCGCGCCCCAGACGATCCCCGTGTCGCCGCGCGGGCCGCCGAGGATCCGCTGGTACAGGGTGTCGGCGCCAGCGTGGCCAGCCACCTTGAACAGCCATTCTGCGAACTGGCTGCGCCAGCCAGTTTGGATAGCGCAGAGCAGGGTTCCCGCAGGTTGGAAGCAGCGGACCCGCCCTCGATGACGACCTTCTAAACTACCAGGTCGAGGAGCTTCCGCCGCTCGAAGTGATCGGGCTGCCGCGCGTACAGACCGTAGGCGCGCTGCGCGAGCCCGGGCACACGCGAGCCTTCGGTGCGATAGCTCGCATCACTCACACCGGCACCGCCCCCCCGGAACTTCTGCTGGAATCGCAGGCGGATGGGTTAGGATCACGGCATGGTGTGCCGCGCACTCGAGATTCGAACAGCCTACCCGGCGGATCGAGCGGCGCCCCTGGCAGGGGTCCCCAAGTCGACGCTTCACTACTGGGCCAGGACCCGGCTATTGGTTCCAAGCGCATCGGAAGAGCGCGTGAAGCTCTGGTCCCTCGACGACCTCATGGCACTCCGCATCATCGACTGGCTGCGCACCGACAAGGAGCAGGCCATTCGCACCCCAACGCCGGAGATCCGCCTCGCCCTCAAGCAGCTACATGCGTTGTCCGAGGAGGTGTGGACTGCCAAGGACGGCGCAGCCATCCGGGTGGACCGCGGCGGCCGAATGTACTTCGGTCGCGGCGATCAGACTCGCACGTTGGACGGTCAGCTGGTAATAGGTGAAGTGCTCGACCTGCTGGCGCCATTTGCTGGTGCGGGCGGAATCCAAGGGCCGGATCTCCGTCGCCCCCGGCCGCATGTCCGCATTGTCCAGGGGAAGCTGGCCGGGGAACCGCACATCGAGGACACGCGCATCGAGACACGCGCGCTGGCCGCGCTTGCCACACGAGGTTTCTCCCCACTGGAGATCGTCAAGATGTACCCCCTCGTGAATCGTGTTCAGGTCGAGGATGCGCTGGACCTGGAGCAACAGCTGGCGCGAAATCTGTCCGCGGCCTGAACATGGCGGATCGTCTCTTCGCCCTCGACCAGGGGTTCCCACAGAACATCCTCGATGCACTCCGGACGTCGATTCGCGAGGCGGAACTTGTCTGGATCGGGGACATCGATCCTGATCTCTCCACGCTGAACGACTGGCAGATTCTGGCCCGGCTTTACCGGGACAGCCGACGGTGGGATGGGCTAGTCACGACGGATGACAGCATGCTCCGACTCCCGAAGGAGATGGCTGTCCTCCATCAGACGCAACTCACCCTGGTGATCTCCGAGTCAGCCGGACATGACCCCATTCTGGCGACAGGTCTGCTTCTCACGCATCTCCCTCACATCTGCAAGGAAACGACGCCGGACCGCGCCCAGGTGTGGAGACTCCGAGCCAACAGGAAGCCGGCCGAGCGGCCGTGGGTCTACCTGCAGGCATGGGCTAAACAGAACAAGGAAAGCGTCCGGGCCGTCTACAAGCGGGAACGGCTGAGCGCGGCAGATCTCGGAGGCGGTGCCGAATAGCGCGATCGACGCCGGCCAGACGAAACACGTTCTCTCCTTCTGCGCCGACTTGGCGACCTGGCTCCGGATGCAGCATAGGCTTGCGAGTGCTGTGGTCACGTAGGAGACGAACGAGACGGTCCGTGTCGCGGACGATGCCGCGCACGCCGACGGACATCGTCGCCATGGAAGCGAGGAACCTCGACGGCTCCGAGCGCGACCAGGCGGTCCACCACCCGCGCCGCCGGCGCCGGCCAGCGGCCGAAGATCGAGCGGCGCCACACGAGCGGCTCATCGCGCACCGGCATACGGACGATCGCAGCGAACGTCGCCCACCCGTCGCCCGCCGCCGTTACACGAACCTCCGCGACTGGCACGCGAACGTCGAGCACCCGCCCACGTAGCGCCAGCAGTCGCGATGGTGCGGCGTCGCGCACGACGCGCACTTGACCACGTCCGACGTCATCTCCGCGCCGCAGACCTGGCACTGACCGCCCGCCGCCAGACGCGCGGACACCCACAGGATGCCCGCGTCGGCGCTACCATCGCCGATCACCAGATCGTGAAGATCCTCCGCCAGGCGCGCCAACGCCACGAGGCTGCCCGCGTCGCGCAACCCCGGGGCCACGCGAACGGAGAACGTCTCGCGCAGCAGGTCGACGGCCGGCACACCCAGCGCGCGCAGTCGTCGGACCACCTGCGCAACCTCCGGCCACGCGGCTTCGCCGACCAGCGACCGCGGATTCGCCCGCACCGCGAAGTTGTTATCGAGGTCCACATCGCCCGTGCTCACCTCGTACCCGCCCGGCCACCGCCGTGCCCAGACGCCGTGCCGGTGCAGCTGGAGCGCGCCGGGCGATCGCCCGCGCACGTCCACCACGACTCGCAACACCTCCGGCTCGACCTCCAACCTCGCAGCGCGGTTGCCAATGTGGAACCGGATCGCCATCCAGTTCCCGCTCTCGAAGCGTCCGTTCAACTGCACGGCCGCTGAGGTCGCCTCGAGGTGGAAACGGCGGACCCTCGCGTCGTCGATGCTCGCCGTCAGGATCATGCCCGCGATGACGAAGGTCAGCAGGACTGCAACCAGCGCGAGCGTGCTCACACGAACCTCCGCGACTGGCACGCGAACGTCGAGCACTCGCCCACGTACCGCCAGCACTCGCGGTGGTGCGGCGTCGCGCACGACGCGCACTTCACGACGTCGCCCGCGAGCGCCGCGCCGCAGACCTGGCACTGGCCGCTCCCCGCCGTGGTCGCGCCCCAGACGATCCCCGTGTCGTCCTTCACCCCGCTCACGATCAGTGCGTAGAGCCTCTCGGCGATCCGCGCCAGCTCGACGATCCTGTCCGACTCCTGCAGGCGCTCCATCACCCGCACCGAGAGCGACTCGCGCGACACGTCGAGCGACCCGCTGGACCACGAACCCAGCCTCCGCAGCGTCGTGATCAGCGCGTCGCGCGCCGGCGACCCGAACACGGCGTGGACCAGCGACACCGGCGTCGCCTTCACGACGTAGAGCGAGTCGAACGCCGGGTCGCCCACCTCCAGGTCCTGTGCGCCGAACCACTTCGCGATCGAGTCGCCGAAAGCCCCCGCGTAGACCTTGAGCGCCCCCGGCGACTTCCCCACGCACGGAATCACGACGCGCGTGTACGCGGGGTCGCCCTTGCTGCCCGCCCAGAACATGACGACCGCGTCCTGACCGCACGCGCGGAAGCGGATCGTCGGCCGGTCCAGCCACCCGCCTTCCTCGAACCTGCCTCCCAGGCCCTCCGCGGCCTCCCGGGCGGCATGTGACGCGCGGCCGCCGGCTCCGATGGCGAGGACGATGGCGAGCAGCGTGATCGCTGCGACGATCGTGACGAGGGCGAACGTGCAACCCGCATCGGCCGCGCCGATCGTCACGCCCACAGCTTCGACCCGCACGCGAACGTCGAGCAGAGTCCCGTGAACTCCCAGCACTCGCGGTGGTGCGGCGCGCGGCAGCGCGCGCAGGCGACGCTGGCGGCCATCTCCGTCATGCAGACGCCGCAGCGCGCGCCCGGGACGGCCCCCGCCTCCATCCACGCCACGCCGGCGGGCGCCGTGTCGGCGATGTGCTCGAAGAGCACCTGGGCGACCGTCACCAGCTGGCGGATCGAGCGCTCGTCCTCCAGGTCGCGGCCCACGCGCAGCAGCAGGCGCTCGCGCGAGATCTCCAGCGCCGGCTCGGCGATGCGCTCGAGGCTGCGGAACGTCTGGATCACCCATTCGCGACGCGGCCCCCAGAGCAACGACTCGAGCAGCGATGGCGGCGTCGCGTGCGACTCGTACGAACCGTCGAACTCGGCCGCGTTCGGCTTCGATCCCGGCACGAGCAGGATGCCGAAGAGGCGGAGCGTCCCCGGCGCGTCGCGCGGGACCACGCGGAGCGCGCCGGGCGAAAGGCCGCGCAGGTCCACGCTCACGCACGTGCACGGCGGACGCTCGACGCCCGCCTCCACGAAGTCCACGCGCGCGCCGCGCCCGCCCACCTCCATCACGATGGCGCCGTCCTGGAACGCGGCGCCCAGCCGCTCCGCCGCCGCCCGGCGGAGGCGCTCCCTGCGCGGGCCCTCCTTGCGCTTCCAGGACCAGATGCCCGCCATGATCAAGACGACGCACGACAGCACGTAGATGCCGTGCACCACCACGTTGGCGAGATCCCCGCTCCGCATCACAGCCGCTCCCGCGATCCGCACGCGAACGTCGAACAGACCCCGTTGAACTCCCAGCAGTCCCTGTGGTGCGGCGTCCGGCACCGCCGGCACCGCACGATCGATCCGAGCGCCAGGCTCGCGCCGCAGATCTCGCACGTCGAGCCCTCGAACACGCGATTCTCCACCGCACCCACCTGCACCGTGCCGTGCTCCGCCAGCCCGAGCCCCCCGAAGAGGTTCGACGCCGTGACGACCAGCCCCTCGATCGTCTGCGCGTCGTACAGGTGCCGGTCCACCCGCAAAAGCAGCGCGTTCGGCGTCACGCGGAACACGAAATCCCCGCGCGCGCCGAGCGAGCGCAGCATCGAACGCGCGTCCGCGTCGAGCAGGCCCCGCGCGAAGTCCTCGCTGCTCGCGGAGATCTCGTGCGCGTCGTCGAAGTCGTTGTCGCCCGTCGACACGTCGCGCACCGTGAACATCTTCATCATCCCGTGCGCCACCGACTCGGACGCCACCTGGAGCCATCCGTTCACGCCGCCGGCCGTGTCGAACGTGACGTCCGTCGCGGGCCGCGTCCCGCTCCGGAACTCGACGCGACCGCGGTAGCCCTTGCGCTCCAGTTCGAGCACCGGCTCGTCGCCCGTGGACACGCGCGACCACGAGAGCTGCCGCGACACGTCCTCGAGCACCGCCCGCGCGCGCATCGCGTCGAGCGTGCGCGGCAGCCTCAACCGCGTGCCGAGCCAGACGATCGCGACGATCGCGGCCGCGCCGGCGAGCAGGCCGGCAAGCACGTTGAGCAGGCCGATGAGGACGTTCATGCGGCTACGACATTATGACGTCCCGCCGACCCCGCCGTCACCGGATGAACGTCCGCACGAAGTCGAACGCGCGGGCCGCCACCTCGGGCGCGTTCTCCTGAAACGGATAGAGCTCGATCGTCACCCACCCGTCGTACCCGACGTCGCGGAGCGCCGCGAAGATGCCCTGGAAATCCATCGCCCCCTTGCCGGGCGGCAGGTGGAAGTGCACGCGGTCCGCCGCGATGTCCTCGAGATGGAAGTGGTGCGCGCGGCGGCCGAACCGGCGGATGAGCGACGCCGGGTCCTCCCCCACGCAGTAGAAGTGTCCCATGTCGAAGTTGAGCCCGACCCCCGGGAACCGCACGTGCCTCGACTCGAACTCGTCGTACTCGTGCCCCTTCTCGATGAGGAGTTCCGGCTCCGGCTCGACGAGCACCGTCACGCCCAGTTCCGCCGCCCTCCGCCCCGCGCGCTCCAGTCCCGCCGCGAAGAGCGCGTAGCACTCGTCACGCCCGCGCCCCTCGACCGGCCCGCCCGGCTCCGTCGACACCGTCTTCGCCCCGAGCGCGCCGGCGATCTCGACGCTGGCGATCGTGTGCCGGATGCGCGCCTCGCGCGTCTCCTCGTCGCGGTCGATCCAGCTCGGCCAGTGGAACGTGCCCGCGCGGCCGGTGCGCGGGTCGCGGTACGAGCACATCATGAACGCGTTGAGGTTCGAGATCGACAGCCGGTGGCGCTCCAGCGCGGCGCGGATGGAGGCGACTTTCGCGACCGTCACGTCGGGCGGCCACGCGTGCGGGCCGTCGCACATGAGCTCGACGCCGTCGTAGCCGATCCGCGCGAGCACCGCGATCGTCTCCTCGATCGAGTGCGCGCGGAAGGCGTTCGAGCTGAACGCGAGCTTCATGCCGGCTTATACTATAGCAATGCCGGATCCGCGCGACATCGACCTCGGCCGTCTGGCCGTCGAGCGCGGCCTGATCAGCCCGTCGCAGCTCGACGAGGCGCACGCGGACCTGACAGCGCGCCTGGAGCAGTCGGAGAATCCGACGAGCGACTCGCTCACGCTGCTCACGATCCTCATCGCGCGCGGCTGGCTCATGCCGTCGGACGTGTCCGGGCTCATCCAGGCGAAGTCGTCCGAGGCGGCCGCGCCCGACGAGGACGTGCCGCCCGAGGTCGCGCAGGCGATGCGCTTCCCGGACAGCAAGTTCGGCAAGTACACGATCGTGCGCCTCCTCGGCACCGGCGGCATGGGCGCGGTCTACCTCGCGTGGGACAACGACCTGCGCCGCTTCATCGCGCTCAAGTTCCTCACGGTCGGCACCGACGACAACATCCGCCGCTTCCTGCGCGAGGCGCAGACCGCGGCGCGGCTCAACCACCCGGGCATCGCGCAGGTCTACGACGCGGGGACGCTGCACGGCCGCCACTACATCGCGATGGAGTACGTGGACGGCATCACGCTCGACACGCTTCCCGAGAGCGTCCGGCGCGGCGAGATCGACAAGGTGGTGCGCGTGATGCGCGACGTGGCCGTGGCGGTCGACTACGCGCACTCGAAGGGGATCGTGCACCGCGACCTCAAGCCGCAGAACGTGATGATCGACGACCTCCTCAAGCCGCACATCATGGACTTCGGGCTCGCGCGGACCGTCACGACCGACGAGCTGCGCGCGAAGGCGGCGCCGGCGCGGCCGATCACGGTGACCGGGACGATCGTCGGGACGCCGAACTACGTCGCCCCCGAGCAGGCGCGCGGCGAGAACGAGCGGCTGGACGCGCGCACGGACGTCTACGGGCTGGGCGCGACGCTGTACGCGATGGTCACGGGCTCGCCGCCGTTCTGCGGGGCGACGCCGCTCGACACGCTGATGGACGTGCTTCAGAAGCCGCCGTCGCCGCCCTCCGCGGAGAACGCCGCCGTCTCGCGCGAGCTCGAGACGGTCATCCTCAAGTGCCTCGCGAAGGAGCCGCCGGAGCGCTACCAGACGGCGCGCGACGTCGCGGACGAGCTCGGGCGCATCCTGGCGGGCGAGCCGATCCGCGCGCGCGCCGCGGGAGCGTTCGGCGCGGCCGTGCGGTCGCTGCGCGCGCACCCGGCCGTCGCGGCGCTGGTCGCGTGCGCCGGGGTGCTGCTGACCCTCACGGGCTGGCTGGTCGTCCGCGAGTTCCGGCTGCGCGCGGCGGAGCGCTCGGCGCTGCTCGAACGGGAGGCGCGCGAAGCGGTGGAGCGGGAGTGGGAGCGGAGGCGCGAGCTGGCGCACGAGCTGACCGAAGGCGCGCGCGCGGAAGTGGAGCGCGCGGAGCGGATGCTCCTCGTCGGCGAGTTCTCGCCCGCCGCGTTCGGCGGCGCGTGCGACGCCGCCGCGGGGATCCTCACGCGCGCGCTCGAGGCGGACGGCGCGCACGTCCCCGCCTACGTGCTGCGCGGGCAGGCGCACGCGCTCGCGGGGCGGCTCGACGCCGCCATCCACGACTTCACGCGCGCGCTCGATCTGGACCCGGAGCACGAGACGGCGCGCCGCCGCCGGGCCGTCGCGCGGCTCCATCGCGCGTGCGCGCTTCGCCGCGGC
>Ga0187893_10014959_pt1 | contig 10480 bp, 5 predicted proteins | sample MA1701074metaG_FD_139574 | JGI IMG/M metagenome (GOLD analysis project Ga0187893, IMG submission 139574) | White microbial mat communities from a basaltic lava cave in the Kipuka Kanohina Cave System on the Island of Hawaii, USA - MA170107-4 metaG ...
CAGATAAGCCATGCAAGAAAACCACCAAAATGAAGTTTGGGTTTGGGAATATCAACTACGGCAAGATTTCTTCCAACCGTTGCCATAGTGCCTTTATCATGATATTCAAATTCATAAAATTTTACTGATCTTCTTTCTTCTCTTATAAGATTATCAGCCAGCATGGCTGCCTGTTGCATAGCTACCGGCGCTACTTGCGGATGACCATTGGGATATTTGGGCGTTTCCATATAAGCAAGGTCGCCTATAGCATATATATTATTGTATCCTTCCACCTTGCAGCGCCGGTCTGTTTTAATACGATTGCCGCGGGCAATTAAATTTTCATCAATTCCTTCCGGAACATTTCCTTTCACACCTGCCGCCCATATCACAGTGCTGGCCGGTATTTTATTACCATTGTCTAATAATACTTCATTGCCATCGTAATCTTTTACAAGTGTATTCGTCATCACTTTTACTCCAAGCTTTCTTAAATATTCACAGGATTGCGCAGCCGACTTTTCAGACATAGCACCCAGAGTTTTTGGGCCACCTTCCAATAAAAAAATATTCATTTTGCTGAAATCAAGTTCCGGATATTCTTTTGGCAAAATATATCTTTTCATTTCAGCCAATGCGCCTGATACTTCAACACCTGTTGGCCCGCCACCTACCACTATAATATTCATGAGTCGCTGCAACTCTGCTTCATCATCAATGGTAAGAGCATATTCAAGATTTTGCAAAAGGCGATAACGCAACTGCAAAGCTTCAACTGTTGATTTCATTGGAAATGCTTTTTCAGCTAAACGGGGATTACCAAAGAAATTGGTATCAGCTCCCATCGCTAATACAAGCACATCGTAATTGAACTCTTCGAGCTCTGTTGTCACTTTATTTTCTGAGGGCACAACTTGTTTCACCTCTGCCAGCCGTATGCGAACATTTTTACTTTTTTGAAAAACTTTTCTTAAAGGAAATGAAATATTACTAGCATCCAGCCCAGCTGTGGCTACCTGGTAAAACAGGGGCTGAAACTGGTGATAATTGAATTTGTCAATAAGAATGACTTCAAAACCGGGTTTGTTATTAAGCTTACGGGCCAACTTTAAACCACCAAATCCTGCGCCAACGATTACTACTTTCATAACGAATCATTTTAGTGATACAAACTTACTAAAGTTTCAGTATTTTTTGAAACTTTAGTAATATTATTTACAAAAAAAGGAAGCACTCAGCAGTACTTCCTTTTTGGTGTTAAAAACTTATAAAGATCAATACAGCATCCTCACCTTAATCGTTTCCTTCACTTCCTTCAACAATTGCAGTGCCTGAGCAGACAATTTTTTATCAACATCCAAAACCACATAACCAATCTCTTCATTCGTCTTTAAATATTGACCAACGATGTTGATATTATGTTTGGACAGTTGTGTATTGATTGCAGACAACACACCCGGCACATTATTATGAATATGAAGGATGCGGTGAGAACCTTCCTGTGGTGGCAATGCCAATGCAGGTACAGTATGCGAACCAAACGTAATTCCTTTCTCCAAATAATTGAACAGTTTTGTACTTACATCCTCACCAATATTTTGCTGTGCCTCTTCGGTAGAGCCGCCAATATGAGGCGTCAGTATTACATTGGGCAAATCCTGCAGCGGCGTTTGAAAACGATCCCCATTTTTTTCAGGCTCCCAGGGAAATACATCAATAGCCGCACCGCCAAGATGTCCGTCGGTGATAGACTTTCTCAATGCTTCCAGGTCCACCACTTCTCCCCTTGCATAATTGACCAGGATTGATCCCTTCTTGAAATATTTCAGTGTATTCTTATTAATAATATTTTTTGTTTGTGGAGTTTCCGGAACATGCAGTGTCACCACGTCTGATTTGCCCAGCACATCTTTCAATGTTTTGCCATCTGTAGCATTACCCAACGGGAGTTTTGTTTCCACATCATAAAAGATCACTTTCATGCCCATCGCCTCTGCCAATACGCTAACCTGGCTGCCAATATTTCCGTAGCCAATAATGCCCAGCGTTTTTCCCCGCAGTTCAAAGCTACCTTTGGCATCCTTCATCCATACGCCTTCATGGGCCGCTTTATTTTTATCAGGTATGCGTCGGATGAGCATAATAGAGAGCCCAATCACTAACTCAGCCACCGAACGGGTGTTGGAATAAGGGGCATTAAATACTGCCACACCATTTTTAGTGGCTTCTTTTAAATTCACCTGGTTCACGCCAATGCAAAAACACCCGATTGCCTGTAATTTTTTGGCTGCTTCCAATACTTTGGGAGTGATTTGTGTCTTGGAACGGATACCTAATATATGTACGTCCCTGACTTCTTTGATCAATTCGTCCTCGGTAAGTGCCTTGGTAAGTTTTGTTACTTGCGAATAACCCTGCTGCTGAAAGTTTTTTACTGCGAGATCACTGATGTTTTCGAGAAATAGAATTCGTATTTTTTCTTTTGGGTAACTAGTTTTTTCTGTGCTTGCCATACTGCAAATATAACTCTCACGTTATTAAGATAATTCAGGCTATGTGGAAAACTTGAGTTATGGCTCGGTTTATGCTCTGGCTATTTTTGATTTAAAACTGAATCCCCCGTGAAAACCATCATTTACACTCTTGCATTTTTGTTTATTAGTTATGGATGTAATGAAGCCGTATCCAACGGCAAAACAGTTCATGTGGAAGATTCTCTTCAGTACTATCCGCCTACTCCCAAACAATTGGATAAGCAGGAATTCAGGCAATACCATAGGGTGCTTAGCAGCTATTTTGATTCGATGCTGATTGGAAAGGGATTCAATGGCAGCATCCTTGTGGCCAAAGACGGCGCCGTTATTTATGAAAAATATGTGGGATATGCTGACCTGCTCAAAAAAGATTCATTGATCACAAGCAATACGCCATTGCATATTGCTTCCAGCGGCAAAACATTTACGGCAATGGCCCTGCTAAGACTGGTGCAGGAAAATAAGTTATCACTTAACGATTCATTGCAGAAATTTTTTCCCGGTTTTCCTTATGAAGGTGTTACCGTTAAAACATTGCTGAGCCACCGCAGCGGCCTGCCCAACTATATTTATTTTATGGAAGCCGAGAAAAAGAATATCCGTTATGCGACTAACAATGATGTGCTGAATTTTTTAATGACCAAAAAACCAAACCGCAACTTTAAACCTGATACCCGTTTCGCCTATAGCAATACAAACTTTGTAATGATTGCTTTGCTTATAGAAAAGATATCAGGAAAAACTTTCCCTGCTTTCATGAAAGAAAATGTATTTGATCCGCTGCAAATGAAAAATACTTATGTTTTTTCACTGGCAGATACATTGACTGCTGTTTCGTCTTTCAATGCCTATGGTGGTTTATGGCAAAATGATATGATGGAAGGAACTTATGGCGATAAAAATATTTATTCCACACCGCAGGACATGCTGAAATGGGATCAGGCTTTATATACTGAACAGTTTCTTTCCAAAACATTGCTGGATTCTGCATTTAAACCTTACAGCAACGAAAGGCCTTCTGTTCACAATTATGGACTGGGCTGGCGGATGTTGAATTTGCCCAATGGTAAAAAAGTGATCTATCATTTTGGCCGCTGGCATGGCTTTAATGCTGCTTTTGCAAGGCTGACGGATGAAAAAGTTACCATCGTCATACTGGGAAATAAATACAACAGCAGGATCTATAAAGCAGCAACAAAATCCTATGACCTGTTTGGCAACTATCTTCAAAATAAAAATGGCCGCGACGATGACGGAGATGAAACCGAATCCATAACTACTAATGCGGCACAGCCTGGAGCGAGTACAAAGAAGTCCTGATAGCTTCAATTTACAAGACTAAATTTAGTAAGTTGTTTTTTGAAAATAGTTTCTCAACTTTAAGGTTGAGCACTATTTGCCTGTTTTGCTAAAATGGACATTGGTGAATAACAAACACTGATTCATGAAACTATTTTCAGCAGATGAAATAAGAAAATGGGATCAATATACCATTGAACATGAACCCATCGCTTCTATTGACCTGATGGAAAGAGCGGCAGGCAAATGTGCGGATTGGCTGGAACGAAATAATTATACCGATAAGCCTTTTCATATTTTTTGCGGCAAAGGAAATAATGGCGGCGATGGCCTGGCAATTGCCCGTATGCTTGCAGAAAGAGATTTACAAGTCGCTGTTCATATTTTAGAATTTGGTCACAAAGGCACTGATGATTTTCAGACCAATCTTGCGAGACTGCATCAATATCCCAATATCACCATCCGCTTTATACAAACAGAAGAAAACTTCCAGGAACTTACTGCAAATGATATTGTGATTGATGCATTGTTTGGTTCGGGATTGAACCGGGGGCTGGAAGGAGTAACCGCTGCATTGGTAAACCACATCAACAAATCAGGCTGCACTGTTATCTCAATTGATGTGCCCAGCGGATTGTTTTGTGATCATTCATCAAAAGGACAGGTTGTAATAAAAGCAGATCATACACTGACATTCCAATGTTACAAACTTGCTTTATTGATGGCTGAAAACAGCGAACTGATCGGTGAAGTGCATGTTCTCGATATTGGATTACATCCCGATTTTTATCAAAATGTTGTTTCAGACTATGAGTTAACGGATCAATCGTTGATCCATTCAATTTATAAACCAAGAAACCGTTTCAGTCATAAAGGAACATTTGGTCATACATTGATCATCGCCGGCAGTTATGGAAAAATAGGTGCTGCAGTTCTTACTTCAAAAGCTTGCCTGCGCAGTGGTGTGGGATTAGTAACCTGCCATATTCCCAAGTGTGGTTATGAAATTTTGCAAACTGCATTACCGGAAGCAATGGTGATGACAGATTTCAACTCGTCGTTCAATACAAAAATCGAAGATGATCTTTCGAAATATGATGCTATTGGTATCGGCCCCGGCATTGGCACAGCTTCCGAAACAAAGATCATGTTACAAGAAGTGTTGAGCAAAAGCAATTATCCCGTCGTACTTGATGCTGATGCATTGAATATTCTTTCATTACAAAAAGACCTGCTAAAATTTGTTCCAAAAAATTCCATTCTTACACCTCATCCAAAAGAATTTCAAAGATTGTTTGGTGAAACAGCCGATGATTTTGAAAGGATGCAACTCGCATTGCAAAAAGCAACAGAATTAAATACAGTGATTGTTTTAAAAGGTCATCATACATTGATTGCAACACCCGATGGTAAAGCCTTCTTTAATTCAACAGGCAATGCAGGTATGGCAACAGGGGGTAGCGGCGATGTATTGACGGGTATTCTAACGGCATTATTAGCCCAGGGATATTCCTCAACAGATGCTGCTATATTTGGCGTTTACATTCATGGCTTGGCCGGCGATATAGCAGCAGAAAAATTATCACAGGAAGCGATGATTGCAGGTGATATAATTGATAACTTATCCGAGGCGTTTACCCATTTATCTACTTCGTAAGTTTATATACTATTCCAAATTGTGGTGTATTACCTAAATAAGATGCAGTAAAAGATAATCTCGGTTCGTCAGTTTTAATTTTATGTACATGCGGAACCAATATACCCGATAAAACGCCAACTGCGGTACCTAATAATATATCAGACAAAAAATGCTGACCACCGAGATAACGCATCACAGCGGCTGTCCCTGTTGCAATGCCTGCCAGTGTAAAAGGCACCCATCTTGCTTTGCCTTCAGGATGATAATCATTGATCATTTTAGCAATAAAAAAAGTAGAAGTTCCAATCAGTGCCACATGCCCGGCAAAAAAAGAATTTTTAGCGCCACCCCTTGTTCTTTGATCCATCGGCATATTGGGGTTATATGCATAAGGGCGATACCTGTTGGTAAGATAAACGGAACCGGTATATAACAAACCGGTAACCGACATTGATTCAAGATAGAGGAAAGCGACTCTAAAAGCATCTTTTCTTATCTTTTTATCCAGCATTAAAATAACAGGCAAAGGCATGGAACCGTAAAAAAGCAGGTCGCCAACCTCGTTGGCTTTGGAATGATAAACCTTTGCTCCATGCCGGTCAAAAGAAGGTATGTCATTAATATCAAGTGATAAAATATCTTCTTCACTCGATTTGTCTTTGCTGTATATCTTGGTAAACGCATATAAGCTCCAACCTGTTCCTATGGCTGTAATAGGAATATCAGAAGCTGGTTTTAACTTGTAAACTTTTATCTTACTATCACGAATAGCATTAGTAGTTATAAGAGATTGGTTAATGCTATCAACTATCCTATGGCTGGTATCCCGCAATACATAACTGCTGTCTGCCGGGATTTGTGCATAGACATACAAATGCAGTAAGGATAGTGTTACAAGGGTAAATAAATTACGCATACCCTTTCGAAAAACAAGGAATATGCCATTGGGTAAATAGTTGTTTAACTCATTCTTTGAGTGGCTTCTTTACCTAATAACAATATAAGTTGTAGAACATGTTCCTCACAAGGCTGTCTCAGAAGGAGCAGTTGAAACTATATTCACTATTTGTTGCCGGCCTAATTATCCGCCTGATGAATAGCGAACAGAACCCCGATCCCGATAACTATCGGGACGTCGCAACCAAAGCCCAATCAGGGCGTTTCAGCTTGATTTATAACCTACTAAAATCCCCACCCCAAATTGCAAATTCACAACCCATCCCCTATCTTTGCCGTCCTTTAAATTTTTATTAAGAAGCTACGCTTATGGACAAATTGATCTATCTCGTTCCGGCAATGGGTATTATCGGCCTATTATATACCCTGGTTAAGTTTAATTGGGTTGGCAAACAGGAAGCCGGAACAGAACGTATGAAAGAGATCAGTGATCATATTGCTGAAGGCGCCATGGCCTTTTTAAGAGCAGAATGGAAAATTCTCGGCTATTTTGTAGTAATCGTTGGTATACTTCTCGCCGTAATGGCCACTGCTAACCCGCATTCACATTGGGCTATTGCCATTGCATTTCTTATTGGCGCTGTTCTTAGCGCCACAGCCGGTTATATCGGTATGAAAGCCGCTACCAAAGCCAATGTCCGCACGGCACATGCGGCCCGTACCAGTCTTAGTAAAGCATTGAATGTTTCTTTTACCGGAGGCTCTGTAATGGGTGTTGGCGTTGCCGGTCTTGCAGTATTGGGGCTGGGTGGTTTATATATTGTTTTAAAACAAATTTTTGCTGCGGGTTCTCCAATTAACTCCGATGAAATGTTTCGCACCATTGAAGTGCTGACCGGTTTTTCACTGGGTGCTGAATCAATTGCCTTATTTGCCCGTGTAGGTGGCGGTATTTATACAAAGGCTGCCGATGTAGGTGCTGACCTGGTGGGTAAAGTAGAAGCAGGTATTCCTGAAGATGATCCGCGCAATCCTGCTACCATTGCAGATAATGTAGGTGACAATGTAGGTGATGTAGCTGGTATGGGCGCCGACCTTTTCGGATCTTATGTTGCCACTGTTTTAGCCACTATCGTATTGGGCCAGCAAACACAGGTAATAGATAATGATATATTGGGTGGATTTTCTCCCATTGTATTGCCCATGCTGATTGCCGGCATAGGTATTTTATTTTCTATAGCAGGCACTTTATTTGTCCGCATCAGCGAAACGGCAGGTGTTAATACTGATACAGTACAAAAAGCATTGAACATGGGCAACTGGGGCTCCATCATCCTTACGGCTATCGCCGCTGCAGGATTGGTAGTATGGTTATTGCCTGAAGAAATGTTGCTGCGTGGTGTGATATTCACCAAATGGGGTGTGTTAGGTGCCATAGGTGTAGGTTTATTAGTAGGTGCTTTAATGAGTATGATCACCGAATATTACACTGCCATGGGCAAACGCCCTGTGTTAAGTATCATCAGGCAATCTTCAACAGGTCATGCTACCAATGTGATTGGTGGTTTGGCCATTGGAATGGAATCAACCTTTCTGCCCATTTTAGTTTTAGCAGGCGGTATCTGGGGTTCTTATGAGTGTGCAGGTCTTTATGGTGTTGCTATTGCTGCTGCAGGTATGATGGCAACAACTGCTATGCAACTGGCCATTGATGCATTTGGCCCTATAGCTGATAATGCAGGTGGTATCGCAGAAATGAGTGAGCTGCCAAAAGATGTTCGTGAAAAAACTGATGTGCTCGATGCAGTAGGTAATACAACCGCAGCTACTGGTAAAGGCTTTGCTATTGCATCAGCTGCATTAACTGCTCTTGCATTGTTTGCCGCTTTTGTAGGTGTAGCGGGCATCAATGGTATTGATATTTATAAAGCTCCCGTATTGGCCTGTTTGTTTATAGGCGGTATGATACCGTTTATCTTTTCTTCATTGGCAATTCGTGCCGTAGGTCAGGCTGCCATGGCGATGGTAGAAGAAGTTCGCCGCCAGTTTCGAACTATTCCCGGTATTATGGAAGGAACCGGTAAGCCTGAATATGATAAATGCGTTGCTATTTCAACTGAAGCCTCTATTAAAAAAATGATGTTGCCTGGTGCCATTGCTATTATTTCTCCTTTGGTCATTGGTTTTGCTCCAGGATTAGGTGCAGAAGCTCTTGGCGGATTTTTAGCCGGAGCTACTGTAAGCGGCGTATTGATGGGTATGTTTCAAAACAACGCCGGCGGCGCCTGGGATAATGCAAAAAAATCATTTGAAAAAGGCGTTGAGATCAACGGCGAAACTTATTATAAAAAATCAGAACCTCATAAAGCATCGGTTACGGGTGATACTGTTGGGGACCCTTTTAAAGATACTTCAGGCCCTTCCATGAATATTTTAATCAAATTGATGTCTATCGTATCTTTGGTCATCGCTCCTACCCTGGCGCAGATAGAAGGAAAGACAGAAGGTCATGCAGAGGTAAAAGAGCAGCCTGCTAAAAACAGGATTGAAGTAAAATCAGAAACATCAACCGCGACAGCTAATAACAGCAATGCGGTTCAATATAAATAACTAACTTAAGAGCTTAATCAGAACCATTATCAAATAGTCCTGCTGTTTCTACAGCGGGGCTATTCTTTTTAGGACGATCCGACCCAACCCTATATCTCAGGACATAGCTTATTGAAACGTTTTAAACTCCCCGGAACAAGGCAGGTATCTTTTGGCGAGTAAACTTTTTTTAAAAATTGTTTGTCAGGAAATTAGGAATAAAAGAAAATTTTGTTGTAAATTTTCTTACTTCTTTTTTTTCCCGGTTAAGACTCCAACAGTAGCACACCACATTATTTAGTGATGACTCATCGCAAAAATGATATAACCTCAACCGGGTTAAAGCCACTGTGGACAGGTATTCTTGTCTTTTTTGCATTAGCCCTTATATGCGCCTTTCTTGTTTACCAGCGATTCCAGCTTGTAAAAAGCGAAGAAAGGCAAAATGCTCTAAACATAGCCGAATCAGCCCGCGGCCGTTTGCAGCAGGCTCTTCAATATAGCTTGTCGGCTACACAGGCTATGACACTGCTGATTGATAAAACCGGAACCGTTCGCAATTTTGATTCTATTGCACCATTAATTTTTAAAGCGCATAAAAACATTGATGCAGTTCAGCTTGTTCCTTCGGGTATCATCCGGCATGTTTATCCCAAAGAGGGGAATGAAGCAGTCATCAATTATGATATACTTCATGATACCACAAGAAATAAAGAAGCATACAAGGCCATTGAAAAAAATGAACTGTTTTTTGCAGGGCCATTTCTTTTAAGACAAGGCGGACTGGGTATAGTAGGCCGCCTGCCTGTTTATATTAATGACACACTGTGGGGTTTCTCTGCTGTCGTTATCAAATTATTTACTTTATTAAGATCAGCAGGCATTGACAGTTCTGGAAAATCGGGATATTATTTTCAACTTTCCAAAACAAATCCTGGTACAGGCCAGGAAGATTTTTTTCTGCCCATCCGCGGTCATTTAAAAGGTCATTACAATGTAGCAGTGATGATACCAAATGGTGAATGGAATTTGTCGGTAATGCCAAAAAACGGTTATAAAACTGTTCGTGCCATTTTCCCTTTGATATTATTAGGATTAGCTTTTTCTCTGCTGGGTGCATTGTTCGCCATTTATTATAGCAAAACACCCGAACGCCTGAAAAAATTAGTTGCAGAGCGAACTGCAGAATTAGATAAAAGCGAAAAAAGAAATAAGACCATTGTAAATGCTTTGCCTGACATAGTTTTTATCATTAACCGGCAAGGCAGGATCGTAGATTATAATTATACAGCCGGTTATCAAAGGCTGATAAAGTCTGATCAATTTATTACGAAAACAGTTTCTGAAGTATTGCCGGAACCGCTTGCAATAGATATGATGTCTTATATCAAAAATGTTTTACAAACAGGCCAGAATTTTACTTACTCTTTTCAATTGGATACAAATAGCGAAATGCGCAGCTATGAATCGAGATTTGTTCCTTATTATGCAGATGATGTGCTGGTGCTCGTAAGAGATAATACCGAAGCAAAAAAAGTAG
>Ga0187893_10014961_pt1 | contig 10479 bp, 6 predicted proteins | sample MA1701074metaG_FD_139574 | JGI IMG/M metagenome (GOLD analysis project Ga0187893, IMG submission 139574) | White microbial mat communities from a basaltic lava cave in the Kipuka Kanohina Cave System on the Island of Hawaii, USA - MA170107-4 metaG ...
AACGGCGAGACGGCCATGCACGGCGCCGCGTACAAGAATCTCCCGGCCGCCGTGGATCTCCTGGCTGCCAAAGGCGCGCGGATCGAGATCTGGAACCGGAAGAACAAATATGGATGGACGCCGCTGACGATCGCCGAGGGCTACCGCTTCGGCAATTACAAACCGTCGGTGGTGACCGTGGCCGCGTTCCACAAGGTGATGAGCGCCGCCGGCGTGCCGATACCCGCGGCCATTAAGCCGGAAGCCGTCCGCAACAGCGAGTATGTTCGCCCGGGCGCGAAGCCGGTTCCCCCGGTGAAGTGATGCGGCCCGTCCAGATCACTGCCCCGCGGGGCGCAAGTGTACAATCTCGGCTGAATTAGTCGTGGGCAGAGACACGCGAAGGCCGCTGTCCATGAGCTGCGCGCCGGTCAGGATCAGCGTGGCAGTACTCTCCTGGAACGTGACAATGTAATTGCCATCCCGTTTCAGACCACGGAGCCGCAGGAAACGAAACCGGAACGGCGACCGGGCGCGATACACGAACACCGTCGAGGTATCCGAGGCTTCGTGATAGCTCTGGATGGCATCGGTGCCGTTCTCGGTCGGCCGCGAGGTGAGATGATACACCCGCCCTTCGCGGATTCTTGCGCGTAGTGTCTTAAAGAGCGCGATCTCGCGCTGGGCGATGTCCAGGTCCAGCGCCGACATCTGCGGCAGCCTGTTCATGAAGATCCAGGGACCGCCGAACATGTAGCTGCGGGTGATATACGGGGTAAGCGTTTCCTCCGGCATGTAGCGGTCGGAGTAGCGGGGCGGGAACGGGTAGGTTATGCCGTGGATCGCCTGGCGCGTCGTAAGCGGGCCGGAGTCATCCGCCGCAATCGAAGTGACGTAACGGCGCACCATGTTGTAGGTCATCATGTTGCCGCCGTTCTCGCAGTTTTCCCAGTGCACGCGCGGCCGCCGCGTCTGCACCGCGGCGACTACGGCGTTCAGGCCCTCGACGGAATTGGAATAGTTGCTGTTTTCCGGATCGTGGCTGTGCGAGGACTTGGTGCACAACTTGACCATGTTCTCGCCGTCCTGGAGTATCCAGTCGATGTTGTATTCGTCGATCATACGGACTGTCTCGCGGACCAGCCAGTCCCTTACGGCGCGATGGGAGAGACACAGGGACACGCCGTGGTAATACTGGTTCCGGTCCGTGGACGTCCAGTCCGGATTCTGCACCAGCACGGGTGACTTGAGGTCGGCCTCGGCCAGCGGAAAATGGAGGCCGAACTTCATCCCCAGAGAATGCACATAATCCGACAGCGCCCGCATGCCGGAGGGGAATTTCGCCGGGTCCGGGCGCCAGTCCCCGAGGGCGCGTGCCCAGCCCAGGTCGACGACGAACACCTCGATACCGAGACGGGAAGCGATCTCCGCGTTGCGGCGGAGGCGGGTCTCGTCAATGTCCACGCTGTACTTCCACGAGTCCCACATCACATAAGGGAAGTTCTGATCCGGTACGGGCTGGGCGAGCGCGGCTTCGACGAAGCGCTGCGTCTGCCACCCGGCATCGTCCCAGTCGCCGCGAAAGACGCCCAGGAAGGCCCACGGAGCGGCAAACACTGCGCCCGGCGCAACCGGCGCCTTGAGATCGTGGATCATGGCCAGCATCTGAAGCGAGGGCACGTCAGCCAGGTGCTGAACCGCGGCGGTCGCGCGGCCGTCGAACTCCCAGCCGGCGAAGAGACCACGATCCTTTCCGTCGCGCAGCGCCAGCCACCCGCAGTGCGGCCCGTGCGCGCCGCTCTGCACGATGGTCATTTCGCCGGAGGAAGGCAGCGGTCGTGCGAAGGTTTCGAAATTGCCCGCCGTTCCGGAGGCCGACCACTGGTTGACATGGAAGGTCCGCCAGGTGACGTCGCGAGAGTCGAAGGCCCAGGGCATCAGGTCGATGTAGCGAACGGAGACCTGTTGTTGCAGGCGATTCTCGAAGGACCATCGATAGCGCAAGGCGGACTGATCGTCGTACATCTCCAGCAGCAGCGTGATCCGGCCGAGGCCGGCCGCTTCGTCCAGCACGATTGACTGCTGCATGCCACGCCGGGGAATCGGACGCGACGATGTATCCACAAGTGTGAACTCGCTGTGCTCGTCGATGCGGCTGCTATCCAGATCGAAACGCAGCGGTGAGATGCGGGCGCCGAGTGGTGGAGTGAAGTCGTCGCCGGTGATCACGTTCTCCAGACCGCGGAACTCGAACGTCCTTTGCGAGGTCAGCTCGAAGACCGCGCGGATCCGGCTGTTCTCCAGCCTCCAGGTCTGCTGCTCCGGAAAGAATTGGAATCGCACCTGTCCGAGGCACGGGAAGGACAGCGATAGAAAGAGGAGCGATCGAAACTTCAGTGACAATACGACCTTAGAGATACGAATCCGGAAAGCACCGCGAGGTTACGCCCCGGCTGAAAGTTTCCGGGTGTGAGTGTTTCGGGGCCCGACCGCGGCCGGGCTCAAGGCTGGCTGGGGGAACCGGCCGTCGTTCCCTCTATGCGATAGATGTAGATGGAGTAACCAGCCTGGGCGATCGGCTTGCGCTCGCGGAATACCTGAAAGTAATCGTGGTAGTCCTCGCCAAAAACGTATCCGGGCAGAAACTGCGAACTGATGGCGTAGTAGCCGGGCGCGGGTTGATAGACCTGGCCGTTCACGTACGATTTTTCCCAGGGCGCCATCAGCGTCTCGAACTCATCCGGCCGGAAGTAGCGAAGCGGGCGGTCCCATCCCCAGTACGAAATGTTGATCTTCGGAATCCCGTTACCGCGGCAATAACGGGCAACCTCGCCGAGGCTCTGTCCCCAGTCCAGGTTACTGTCGGCCAGGTATCGGAGACCGTTCGCGGGGCCGCCGGCCCACTGGTTAAAGTACGCGATTCCATGGGGATAGGTGCGGGCGGTTTCCAGCGCAAGCCACCCGCACAATCCCAAGGCCAGTATGATAGCGCGCCTGCCGCGAAGCGCGATCAGCGCGGGGCCGCACAACAGGATGGCGAAAGGAAGGGCCGGCAGCACGAGGCGGAAGCCAAGCTGGAGATTCGAGAGTGAGGCCAGCGCGAAATAGAGCAGCCCCGGGGCCACCCAGAATATCGCTGTAGTGACGTAATGACGCCATCGAATAACGGCGGCGATGAGGCCTGCGAGTAGGAGCACTTGGAGCGCTATGGGCGTCTTGACGCCCATAGCGAGCGCGAAATACCAGGGCTGGCCTCCATCGCGCAGGCGTCCTATCGCATAAACCCATCCAGTGTCCTTCCGGTTCGATCTGAGGAGGGAAACCATGCCGTTCCAAACGTTCTCCGAAACCGGTACGTAGCGGAATAACTGCGCTACGGGAAGCGCGAACGAGGGGAGAAGTCCTTTGGTTTCGTAGTCCGCCACGGTCTTCTCCGTAAGCCGGATCACCTTGAACCCACTGCCCGCCACGGTCACCGCGTAGGCAACGACAAGCACGCACACAATCGCCACGGCCGCGCGCTTCAGGCGGAGCGCCGGAAGGAACGCCGCGGTAGCAGCAATCGGGGCGATCGCCAGTAGTATCAGGAGGGAGATCTTGGCTAGGAGCGCGACGCCCAAAGCGACGCCCAGCAGCGCTACGCGAGCATGATCGGGCGTTCGCCAGAGCAGCCAGGCGCGCCGCCAGAACCACAGGTAGGCGAACGCTGCGGCCGCGTCGTTCTTGTAAAGCGCACCGTGCGAAAGCGCCGTCGGCTCGAGCGCGTAGATGGCCGCCAGAAGGACGCCGATCCATGGTGCGAAAAGTTCACGCCCCCAACGCCATATAATTACCGCGGTAAGCAGCGGAAAAACGATGAGCGGGAGCCGGCAGGCGAAGAACAGGCGGTCCACTTCGGCGGGTTCCATCTTGCCGAGCATTTCCCCGGCGATGATCCACTCGTTCTGCGTCCGCCAGACGTTAGGGACATCGACGGGAATCGGAGGACGAAGGATGCGGGCAGGCCAGCCACCGACCAACTTGATGAGCGGCGGCAGGTCCCGCGGCTCCAGGTTGTCCTGTCCAAGCCAGAAGAGGTAACCGGACAGCACGTGAGCCGGTTCGTCGACGGTTATCCCGACCCGCTTGGCCTGGTAGACGAGGGCGGCCGTAAGTCCAAGCACAATCAAGGCTACAGCCGCCCTTTCCCGGGCCCCGATCCCCGTACTAAGGGGCGTTCCCTGCATAGGTTGGCATCTCACCCGCTTGTGGTTAATGATTGTACATCATCTTGGACTTAAATTAAAGATAGTAAATTTAGCCCTCGGGTACCGGTCCTGTCTCAGGGCGTCGTGGTATCGTTCATGCCATGGGCGCGTATCGAAGAATCCTGCTCGCTTCCTTCGCCACGGCTGTGATCCCTGTCCAGCTACCCGCCGCCGACGTTACGGGGACTTGGGCGTTCCAGGTGGAGACTCAGGCCGGAAGCGGCCAGCCCACGTTTGTCTTCGAACAGAAGGGCGAGCAACTGACGGGAACATATGAAGGAGCGCTGGGTCAGTCGAAGCTGAAGGGCACGGTCAAGGGAGACAAGATCGAGTTCCAATTTGAGATCTCCGCCGGCGGCCAGACCCTGAAAGTCGCCTACACCGGCGTTGTGGAAAGCCCGTCCAGGATGAAAGGGACCGCCAAGTACGATCAGCTCGGCGACGCGACGTGGACAGCGACCAAGAAGTAAAACCTCTTAACCCGGCATCGTGTTAATTCTGGCTCCGGCACCTTGTGATGCCGGGCCGGCGAGTTTACGCTCTAGAATTGGGTGAACCTCTCATGAAGAAACTGCTTGCGCTTCTATTTCTCGCTCCTGCCGGTCTTTTGGCCGACACCGCGGAGGTCGCTTATTTCAAGGCGGTACTCTCCCCTCGCAACGAGGTGCCGGCAATTACGGATTTGAATGCTTCCGGCTCGGGGCTGGTTCGCGCCAGCGTGGTGAGAAACAGCGCCGGCAGGATCGTTTCCGGTTCCGTCGATTTTCTGACGAACTACTCGTTCCCCGGCGCGGTGACGATCGTCGGGATGCACATTCACAATGGGGCCGCCGGCGTGAACGGTCCGGTCCGAATCGATTCCGGCATCACGGCGGGGCAACCGGTGCAGGACCCGACGGGGGTCACAAACTCCGCCAGCTTCCTCCAACGCCAGGGTCAGACGAAGTCGGATAATCCCATGGGTCTGGAGACGCTGGAAGGAATTTTCCGCGATCCGAGCCAGTTCTACCTGAACGTACACACGACGACGCACACGGGCGGCGCGATCCGCGGCCAGCTCAAGCGCGCACAGCACAGGGTGCTAATAGGGAACATGCTGACCTCCAACGAGGTGCCCGCGGTTACCAACATCAACGCCTCGGCAATCTCCCAGGTGCAGGTGTTCGTTACGCGGGATGCGACCGACACCATCGACAACGCATCCGTTCTGTTCGACCTGGACTACACCTTCCCGGCGCTAGAAACATTCCAGGGCCTGCACATTCACACCGGACCGGCCGGGGTCAACGGTGGTGTGCAAATTGACACGGGCCTCGGTGCCGGCGCGCGGTCCATTCAATCGACCGAGTCAGGGGTGGGGAACCTTCGCCGCCTCGTGGAGATGACCACGTTCACGCAGGGTCAACTGGTGGTACTGGAGGGTCTCTTTCTGAACCCGGCGAATTTCTATATCAACCTCCACACGCCGGCCAATCCCGGCGGCGCCATTCGCTCGCAACTGAGGCCCACCGACGAAACGGTCTTCACGGTCTCGATGTCCCCGGCCAACGAAATCCCCGCGATCACGGATTTGGCGGCCTCGGGCGAATCCGTGGTGCACGTCAACTCGATCCGCAACGATTCCGGTGACATCACCGCGGCCGTGGTCACATTCAACGTGAACCACCGCTTCCCCGGCGCCACCGAGTTCGTCGGCCTTCATATCCACGACGGCCTCATCACGGCGAACGGACCGGTGCGTGTCGACAGCGGTCTCAGCCAAACCGCGTCGATCGCCAGCGCTGACGGCTTCGGCAATATCTTCGTCACGAGGCTGTTCACGTCGGCCACCTCGCTGGCCACCCTGAATTCGCTCATGAAGAATCCGGAAAATCACTATCTCAACCTGCACACCCGCGTAAACCCGGGCGGCGCCATCCGCGCGCAGATGCGCGCCCCGGACACGACGACGCCTCAGATCGTCGACATCATCAGTGGAGTGAGCGATCCGACACTGCGAACGGGCGGCAACGGCGGTCTCGTGACCGTTTTCGGGCGGAATCTTTTCAAGGTGCCGGGCGACCTCGGCGGGTTTGCCAGTCCCTCGGCGCCCATCGCATTGAATGGAACGGACGTCTCGATCGGCGGGAGCGCCGCTCCCATCGTGATGCTGGGCCGGGATCCGCTCGGCAATCCATCGGACTACATCGTGGTGCAGGTGCCGTTTGAGACCGCGGCGGGCCCGCAGCCGGTGGTCGTACGGAACTCCAATGGCGCCGGGGCTCCCTTCAATATCACGGTGGCCGCGTCTTCTCCGGGGATCTTCTTCGACAGCGAAGGCGGCATCGTATTCCGGGTGCTTGGGCTGTCGCTGACCGAAGTCGCCCTCATCCGTCGAAACTTCCCGGCGCGAGCCAATGACACTCTGGCGATCGTGGTCACGGGAGCCGGTAACACATCGCCGGCGCTGGTGACCGGGGCCTTCACGCCGGGCGACCGCGAATACACGGTATCGGGCGTGACGGTCACCATCGGCGGCCGGACGGTAACGCCGCTGACGACGGCAGCCGTCCCCGGTTTCATCGGTCTGCAGATCGTGGTTTTCACGATGCCCTCGGGGATCACCGGAACGACCACAACGATCGAAGTGACCACCACGGGCGGGGCACGCTCGAACCGGGTGACGATTCCGATCGCGTAGGTCGATCTTGCAGTCGTGGCGAGCGTGGGCGACTGCCCAAGCGCAATAAACCGTACTTTGGCCAGTCGCCCGACGCGCCGGAGCGCGACACCGCCAGCGCGCGCTGCGGCTGATGATCGATCCGGTGGCGGCTCCTAGAATTGGAACCGAAGACTCATCTGGATCTGCCGGCCGGTGCCGGTCGTGCCGGTGATTCTTCCGAAATTCCCACTGCCGCGCGAGCGGTTTGGAGCGGCGATCTGACCACCGCCCGACTCTGCTCGTTCAACGTAGGCGACATGCCGGCGAATTGAAATTCTTTGAGTCTCCGCGAGCACCAATCCGGCATTCCCGATAGAGTCCCGCGGGGGCGGGACGCCTGCCCCGCGCGCAGCGGACTGGCCGGGGGCGCTCGCTTCGATATAATCACCGCAGCCGGTTTACGCTCATGCAGGAACAAAACTACGCCCATCACACCAAAACTCCGCCGCTTTGGTACCGCGTCCACTTCGCGATTATCGGTCTCACGCTGATCGGCTCGTTTGTGAATCTCTACCAGTCCATCGGGGATCACTCGCGACTCTATAACGCGTCGCTGATCTGCGCTATCTGCATTGCGCTGCCGCTGGCGAGCTACTACTGCCGCGCCTTTCCGCTTCGGGCGCAGGATCGCGTTATCCGAGCCGAGGAGAACCTCCGTCATTTCGTGCTGGCAGGGCAACGGCTCGATCCGAGGCTCACGATGCGCCAGATTATCGCCTTGCGATTCGCGCCCGATTCCGAGTTCGTTTCCCTTGCCCTGCGCGCGGCTGATGAAGGCCTGTCGCCAGACGCGATCAAGCGGTCGATTCAGAACTGGAGGGCGGACCACAATCGGCTCTGAACGAGTGATGAAGCTGCTCGCTGTATGTTCGCTTGCGGCCGCGCTCGCTCCGGCCTCGGATTGGTCGCGGTTCCGCGGACCGAATGGCGCCGGTATCGCGGGCGACCGTGGGCTTCCGGCTGAATTCGGACCCTCGAAGAACGTCATCTGGAAGACGGCACTGCCGCGCGGCGCTTCGTCGCCGGTGTTGACGAACGATCGCATTTTTCTGACCGGCTACGAAGGCGACCAGCTTTACAGTTTCTGTCTCGATCGGGCGACCGGCCGAATCCTCTGGCGCCGCGCCGTTGCCGCGGATCGCGAGGAGAAGCTGCACAAGCTGAACAACCGCGCTTCGTCGACGCCGGTTACCGACGGCCGCAACGTTTTCGTGTTTTTCGGGGATTTCGGCCTGATCTCCTACGGGCCGGACGGCGAGGAGCGCTGGCGGGTGAAGCTTGGACCGTTCACGAATCTGCACGGCATGGCGGCGTCGCCGGTCCTCGCCGGCAATCGCGTGATCATGAACTGCGATCAGGACATGAAGTCGTATCTGGTGGCGATCGATAAGGACACCGGCCGCGTGGCGTGGCGAGCGGAACGGACCGAAGTGGTGCATGGCTTCTCGACGCCCATCGTGCATGGCTCGCAGATCATCGTGCCCGGATCGTACCAGTTGATCGCATATTCGGTGGAGTCAGGCAAGAAGCTCTGGTGGGCGAGCGGCGTCACCTGGCAGGTCAAATCGACCCCGGTGATCGGCGACGGGGTACTCTACTTCAACGGCTGGGCGCCGGGCGGCGACGCGGGTGAACAATACGAGCTGCCCACCTTCGCCGAAGCGCTTCGCGCCGCCGACGCCAACGCGGACAGGAAGCTCGCGCCCGGAGAGCTTCCCAAGCCCTGGCAGCCGACTGGTACCTGGGATGCGATCGACATGGATAACGACGGGCTGCTCGACGAGCGCGACTGGCACTTCTTCCGGTCGCGGCGTGGGGCGTCGAACAACCTGATGGCGGTGCGGCTGGGCGGATCGGGCGATGTAACACGCTCCCACGTGCTGTGGCGCTTCAGCAAGTCGATTCCCGACGTGCCGTCGCCGCTCTATTATGGCGGCGCGCTATGGCTGGTGCGCACGGGCGGCATCGCGACGAGTCTGAATCCGAAGACGGGCGAGATCTTCAAGCAGGCGCGACTCACCGGCGCGCTGGACGGCTACTACTCATCGCCCGTCGGAGCGGATGGCAAGGTATACATGTCGAGCGACTCGGGGAAGATCTCGGTGCTCAAGGCCGAGCCGCAATGGGAGGTCATGGCGATGAACGACCTCGGCGAGGATATTTACGCCACGCCCGCGATTGCCGATTCGCGGCTCTACGTGCGCACCGGATCGGCCCTCTACTGTTTCGGATTGCGCTGAGCGTGTCGGCGTTAACATCTCGCGTCTTGAGCAATGGCCTTGCGGCGCGGTATGTTCGAGGAATCCGCTAAGCGCAACGTATGCCGCTTCTCCCCACGCTCCTGCTCTGCGCTCAGGGTGTCATCACTACCATCGCCGGGACCGAGCGCGTGTTCACCCCCGGAAACTTATCTCCAACGGCGCTGCCTTTCGGATACGTCAGTGGAGTCGCCATCGGCCCTGGAGGCGATCTCTACGTCGCCTCGATCACCAACAATATAGTCGCCCGCGTCTCGACGTCGGGAGTGGTCACCGTGGTTGCCGGCAACGGGATCCGCGCCTTCTCCGGCGACGGCGGCCTTGCGGTTAGCGCACTTTTCGACAATCCCCAAGGACTTCTCCCCGACGCCGCCGGCAATCTGAGCGTCGCCGACGCCGGCAACGACCGCGTGCGCACCATCCTCGCAGCCGCGCCCGCGTTTCAGGTCTCGGCAACCGCGCTGGCGCTGGACTCCTTCAGCGACGGGCCACCTTCGGCGGCGGGGCAGGTGCGCGTCACCGGCGACATTCCCGGCCTGGCCTTTACTACTGTCGTGTCGACGACGAGTGGCGGCGACTGGCTCGGCGTCAGGCCGGGCGCCGGGTCGATGCCGCAAGTCATCGAGATCACCGCTGACCCTTCACGTCTCTCGCCCGGCTCCTACGAAGGGGCGGTCACCGTCAATGCGCCGCTCGCCGCACCGGCGTCCCGCGTCATCACGGTGACGTTCACCGTGGGAGCAGCGCAGCCGGCACAACTGGCGGTGACTCCGTCGGACCTCGCTTTCACGCTCACACAAGGATCGCCGGCGGCGACGCAGACGCTCACCGTAGCCAATCGCGGCAGCGGGCCTCTGGCTTTCACTGCTGCCGTCGTACAGGGCGCCGGCGTTTCGGTGACGCCGGCGTCGGGCGCCGCGACTCCCACGACGCCGGTCACACTGACAGTGCGCGCCGACCCGTCGCAACCGCGCGGTGCCTACACCAGCCGGATCGCGGTCACGGGCGCGGGCGCTACGATAAACGTTCCTGTTTCACTGCTCATCAATCCCGTCCCGCAGACGATTTTTCTGTCGCAAACCGGCCTCGATTTCATCGCCGTGCAGGGCGGCGGCTCGTCGCCTCCACAGACGTTCCGTGTCGTAAACACCGGGCAGGGTGTGATGGCGTGGAACGCAACGGCGACGTCGCTTCCGGCAGGCACGTCGTGGCTCAGCGTGCGTCCGTCTGCCGGATCGAGCGACGCCGCCGCGCTCGACGCACCGGCGGTGGAAGCCCTGGTGAGCCCGCAAGG
>Ga0187893_10014962_pt1 | contig 10478 bp, 10 predicted proteins | sample MA1701074metaG_FD_139574 | JGI IMG/M metagenome (GOLD analysis project Ga0187893, IMG submission 139574) | White microbial mat communities from a basaltic lava cave in the Kipuka Kanohina Cave System on the Island of Hawaii, USA - MA170107-4 metaG ...
TAAGTTTTCGTTTAGTCATAGTTCTTGTGTTTTAAGTTTTAGTTTAGTTTTAATTGGTACGGATTTTATTTTTTTACTAAGCTCTGTTACTACTATTGAGCTTCGTTGTGTCACTCTCTTGTACGTTTTGTTCTTTATTCAGCATGTCATTACAAGCCTTCATCATTTTAATACTGATGATATGCTTTATTCATAAGCTCCGTTAGGAGCGGTATATTAGTAGAATAATATTCATTTTCTTTATTCGAGCTCCATAGGAGCGAAATGTTTTTATATGCCGCTCCTACGGAGCTCTGATAATTTTCTTATACATTCCGACTACTAACATGCCGCCCTTACAGGGCTCTAAAAATGCGCCGCACGCTTAGTTGCTATTTGCCCCCCTGCACAAGAGTGCGACGCAAGAGGCGATGCCATGAAATGCCGCCGCTGAAAACAAAATATCAGACATGGCATTCACGTAGTAAATACCAAATGTTTGGACACATATACCGGCTTTCATGGAGACCTGAATAAGATTATTCAAGCCCGGAAACAAACATCACCTGTTGAACCCCCAAATCGTCCAGTTGTAATTTTATTGTTCCAGTTTTTTTAATTGTTCGCTGATAACATCTGCCGGCAAAGGCACATAACCTGCTTCTCTAACCAGCGCCTGCCCATCTGTAAGCACCCATTTAAAGAAATCAAGTATTGCCTTGTTTGAACTTTTGCCTTTTGTAAGAAAGTACAAATCCCTTGCAGGCGGTGCAGGAAATCTTCCTGTATTTACCGCTTCGAGAAAAGTGCTTAGGTCTGCATACACATTTTCATCTGCGTCTATTTTGCCATTCCCATTTACATCTATCGGCACTACTTCAATACCAGGATTTTTTTTGCCGCTGTTAATATCATACACAAACAATGTGTTGTTGTAACCAATGCCGCCCTTGTCTTTTTTCACCGCATCAGCCACACCGGGATCACCGGATACACCAATACCCTTGAGATTTTCCTGTTTTTTGCCAAAGAATGAGGCCCATGAATCTGCTGCACCGGCCGCATCTGCCCTTGTGTACACAGCCAGTTTTTGCTTAACACCATTTTTAATATTCAGCAGGCTATCCCATGTACCGGGGCGCCGGTCAATAAAAATGGATTTAAATTCTTCTTTTTTTATGCCCCTTGTTTTTATACTGTCTATATATGGATTGCCTGCACTTACAGTTGGCAGTACGGCGTCTTTACAAAGTGAAACCCACCATACACCCTTTGCTTTTTCCGCATCGGTGATTTCGCGGGAAAACATACCTACATCTACAGTACCGGAAAGACAATCAGTTAAGCCTTTTCCTGCTCCACCCGCCTGTATATTAAACCTTACACTGGGGTGGGTTTTGTTGTATTCCTGCGCCCATTTCTGCGCCAATGGATACAGGGCAAATGCCCCTGAAAAAGAAATGGATACATTTTCATCCCCGCCGGCTTCACTGCCACCACCCGAGCAGGAACTAAATAAAATAGCTACGGTTGCGAGTTGAACAAAAAGAGACCTGGTTTTCATAAATTATAGTTTAAAGTTTAATTCTATTTATCCTATATTATCTATATATTCTATAAATAAAGTAGGAATTAAAATTATAACTTTTCACCAATTTTTCAAGTTTTTTGTCATTAAATTTTTATTAGTTAACCAGGTCTCCCGAAAACTATTTCCCCAACTTTTTTATTTGTTCCGCAACAGTTCCTTTTGGCAGGGCTACATATCCTGCAACGCTTACAAACTGCTGTCCATCGGTAAGCACCCACTTGAAGAAATCAAGGATCTCTTTTTTATTTGTTTTTCCCTTTGTAAGAAAATACAGGTTTCTTGCAGGAGGCGAAGGATATTTACCATCATTCACTGCTTTTAGAAACATGCGCAGGTTGTCGTAAAAATTTTCTTCGGGATCAATAGTCCCGTTTCCATTTACATCAATGGGCACCACATCAATACCGGGTAACTTCTTTCCGGTTTTTGGATCGTATACAAATAATGTATTGTTGTAACCAATAGCATTGAGATCCTTGCGTACTGCATCTGCCACACCGGGATCACCAGATACACCAATGCCTTTAAGGTTTTCCTGTCTTTTACCAAAGAAAGCGGCCCATGAATCAGCAGCACCTGCCGCGTCTGCCCTTGTGTAAACATTTAGCTTATGAGGACTTTTTGAGCTTGTTCCTAATAGCTGTTCCCATGTAGTAATGCTGTGATCCACAAAAATTGAATTGAATTCTGCTTTTTTTACTCCGCGTATTTGAATACTTTTTGCATTCGCATTTTTTGCATTGTATGTAGGCAGAACGGCATCGCGGCATAAAGCGAGTGTCCATACGCCCTTTGCTTTTTCTGCATCTGATAATTCTCTGGAGAACATACCCACATCTACTGCACCTGCAAGGCAATCGGTTAATCCTTTGCCTGCTCCGCCTGCCTGAATGTCAAAGCGGATATCAGGATGTGTTTTGTTGTATTCTGCCGCCCATGTTTGAACCAAAGGATACAATGCAAACGCGCCTGAAAAGGAAATGGAAACTGCTTTTACTGATGGCGCAGGATCGGGCCCGCCATCCGGCTTACCGGAAAAGGTTGTAATTGCAAGTGCTAATGCTGTTATAGATACAAAGAATCTCTTTTTCATAAAGTAGTTATTATGAATGAATGTGTTTTATTGAATTTCTAATTTTAGAAGCTGAATTTGCCAATTGTTGGCGTGAATTTCAGGCTCAGATAATACCAGTACGGGAATGCCTTTGTGTCGCCGCTCTTCTTTATAGTTGTCATTGATTTTGTAACGGTTGCCCAGCAGAATCCTGATTCTATATCAAGAAAAGGCATTGCCTTATAGTTTAAACGCCAGTCATTTTCAAAACCTAAGTAGTGATCAAGATCGCCTTTTCCTTTGAATGCTGCATTAGACTGCGTATAGAATAAATGATTTTCAAAACGAAGTGTCAGCTTCTTGTTTTGGTACTGGAAAAACAAGTATGGGTTTATGAGGCCACCATTATTAAGATCGGAAGGGAAAGTAGTAAAGAAGTCCATATTACCCATAAAGCGGTGTGCAACGCCATACAGCGGCACAAAGTTATTGTCTTTTGTACTGGTAGTATCCTGGCCACTCAAATATTCCATACCAAGACGGATGGAAAGATTTTTTATACCGGTGTATTTGATCTCAGGCTGTAAATAGTATGCTGATAACTTTTTACCGGCAGAATCTTTACCAAACTGGTAATAACCACTCATTGTAAAATACCAGTTGTAAGAAGAATATTCCAGGCGGCCCCCGGTTGTAAAACGCATATGAGTCGTCTTATAATCAGATGCTGCTGAACTCTGGTAACCGTCTGCGGTATTTATTGACAGGAAATTTAGATTCTTACTCAGTTTCCAGTTCATATAATCTACTATCAGGGCTTTGTAGTTGGAAAACCCGGTAGGCTTAAAATTCGAGGTAAAGGTATTTTCGCCGTATTGATTATAAGCAACAGTCAATTCATTGGTGAAATTGATCTTATTGTTATAGATAAATCTAATGGCATCATGCGAATTACCCACCAGGCGCCAGTCATTTTCTGCGTATAACCGCTGGTTGTCGTAAATAAGTCTTTGCCTGCCGATCCTTACAGAGAATTTATCTGAAAAATGTGGCTCAGCATATATTTCAAAAAGATACAAAGGATAGGTAGTTGCCTCTGTTGGTGTTGCCGAACCCTGGCCCTCTCTCGGATCCTGCTGACCCCAAACCCTTGTGTCCTGCAAAGAAGCAAAAAGATCAAATTTCTTTGTCTTGAAATCAAAATTCAACCTGGTACGCTGGTTGGTAAAAAACGCAGCAGTGGTGTCCTGTGTTGGAATAACACGGTAACCATGACGAATTTCCGAACGCATTCTCATATCAACTGAAATCGTCAGTTGATTAGGTTTTGTTGCTGCTTTAATTGAATCCGCTTTAGCTGCTGCCTTTAAAGAATCTGCCGTTGTAAAGGCAGTTTTCATAGTGTCTGCCACCTGGGCATGTAGGGTACGAGCCGAAAATATCATGGCTGCTCCTATGATTAGTGTTGGTAATAGTTTTACGCTCATATTGGAAAATTTTTTTCAAATATATAACTCCTATCGAAATAATAGGATTTAAAAACAAAAATAAAAACCTTTTTATTGATTTTTAATTTCGCCCTTTTCTAACCTGCTCGTCCTCATCATTATTTCAGCAAGTGTTGCTTTCTTCAGCATATTTACGGTTTCATTCCTTACATCAGAAAACACATTGCGAATACCACAGGTAGCCTCATCTTTGCATTCCTCGCATCTCTCATAATACAGGTGTGTAACGCATGGCAGCAGTGCAATGGGGCCATCAAATAAGCGCATTACATCGGCAATATTTATTTCTTCAGGTGTTTTGTGCAGGTAATAACCACCAGTCTTTCCTTTACGGCTGCTAAGCATTCCTGCATTCTTCAGATCAAGTAAAATGGCTTCTAAAAATTTACGGGGGATATTTTCATGTTCAGATATCCTGCTTATTTGTATAGGCTCTGTTCCCCTCTGTTCTTTTGCAAGATATACAAGGGCATTAATGGCATATTTTGTTTTCTTCGAGATCATAATTCTTCTTTAATATAAATCCGGTATCGTTAATATAAATATTTATTTTATGAGCCGGGCTGTAGTGCTGTCATCAACTTTCGTTGCGTCGCACACTTGTGCGTTTTATCATTATGCAGCAATCAGAGCTGCAATCACTAATAACTGTACACAAGATAACCCCATGGTTTCAAATTAAAAGCTATATCGTTCTTCAAATCTTCAGTTTGGTTTGAAAATATGTTCAAAGCTTTTCCATCAGCAGCATTATCATTCAGCATACACGCAACATTTTTATTGCTGAGATTCAGTATTACCAGTATTTTATTGGCTCCGTTTTGTCTTATATATGCATACACTGCCATATCATTACTGCTTTTCAATTTTTTGAAAGCAGCATTTGCCGCAAGTGCAGGATTGCTTTTTCTTAAGTTAAGCAATGTGCTGTAAAAACCCGCTCTTGCATATTTACCAAATGTAATGGTGTCTTTATAAAAGAAACTGATACTGTCTAAAAATGGTTCTTCCTGGCCGTTGTATATTAATGGAACGGTTCTTCCAGTAGTTTGTGTTAATACTGCAAATGGTGCATGAGCATCGCCGGGCATAGTACCATAGTCTGCTTTATTCCAGCTATTCTCGTCATGGTTACTTGTAAAGTACATAAGCAATGTATTTTTTGGAAATGCAGAATCAACTATATGCAGCACACTATCCAAAGCAAAAGCAGGTCTTTGCCCTTTTGCAATCAGTTTCATCATGTTAAATTCATTCCATGTATAAGTAGCATCAAAACCATCTTCAGGCAGAGAAGACTTGTTGCTTTCTGCAAGCATAAAAATATTTTTCATGGTCTTCAATTGCGGAATACATTTTTTCCAGTACTCATCCGGTACTTCTCCCGCCACATCGCACCTGAAACCATCAATATCCGTTTCCCTTATCCAGAGCTTCATGCTGTTGATCATCGAATCAACAAGTACGGGGTTTTTATAATTGAGCTTGCGGGTATCAGTCCAGTCATAAAGAGAAATAGCTTTACCTGTTACACTGTCCCGCACATAAAAATCAGGGTGCTGTTCCAGCCAGTAATGATCGGCGCCGGTATGGCTGGGCACCCAGTCAATGATTACTTTAAAACCCATCTCATGGCATTGTTTTACCAATGCTTTCCAGTTGTCCATTGTGCCAAATTCGGGATTGATGGCTGTATAGTTTGAGACAGCATAATAACTGCCTAATACGCCTTTTCTGTCTGTCTTGCTTATTGGATTGATGGGCATGAACCACAATGTTTGTACACCCATATCTTTCAAACGCTGCAGGTTTGCTGCAAATGCTTTAAATGTTCCTTCCGGTGTGTATTGTCTTACATTAACTTCATAAATATTTCCCTGCAGTATCCATGCAGGATGGCCATCAACAACAGCGGTATCGGCAACTGCTGCCCCGGTTTGTTCTTTTTTAGTATTGCTTTTGCAGGAAAATACTATAATGAGCAGCGTAAGTAAATAAATAGAAACATTAAGTTTATACATAAGCAAGATTATGTAATCGCCTGAGTTTTGTTTGTTCTGCTAACTATCCGCAAACTTAGCGATAATGCACAGACCGTAAAATAATTTTACCAACAGAAAGGCAAATGGCCTAATGAAAGAAATTGATAAACGTGTATATGCTCCGCAATGAACAAAGCGTACAAGTGAGTGACACAACGAAGATGCCATGTAATATCAATGCCGGGCCTATAAAAAACTTGAAACCGGAAACTCGTAGCCGACTTCTATCTTTGCGCAAAACGCAACAGATGCAAGGCAAAAAAGCGATAGACAGTTTTACGGTAATGAATGAACTGGTGCTGCCCAACGATACCAATACGTTTGGCAACCTGATGGGCGGCCGCCTTATGTACTGGATGGATATAGCCGCGGGTATTGCCGCGGGTAAGCATTGCAACGCGCCGAACATGACGGCCAGCGTTGATAACCTGAGTTTCAAAAACCCAATAAAACTGGGTAATGTAGTGCATATAGAAGCCAAGGTTAGCCGTGCTTTTAACACTTCAATGGAAGTATATCTGAAAGTATGGGGAGAAGACAACCTGCATCAGTACAAGTACGAAAGCAACGAAGCCTATTTTACATTCGTAGCGCTTGACCCCAATGGCAATCCGCGCAAAGTGCCGCAGTTGATTCCCGAAACCGAAGAAGAACAAAAATTGTACGATGGTGCATTGCGCCGCCGCCAGTTGCGTTTGATACTTGCGGGCAAAATGAAACCTGATGATGCAAGCGAATTAAAAGCATTGTTTGTAAATAAGTAGTTTTTGGGGTCGGCTGCAGATCTATTATTTAGCTTCGGTTGTGTCACTCACTTGTGCGTTCTGTTTGCTAATCAGCAAAAACCTGCGTCATAAAAATATGTTCATCTATCTTGTTTCCTTTATCTTGCAAAATCATAAAACAGAACTTACCTTACTTAATATAAGTCAGCATGAAACACTTGCCGCTTAATCCGAAAATATTTGTTGAGAACCGCAAAAGATTTATCAGGGAAATGAAACCCGGCGGCATTGCTATTTTTAACAGCAATGATGAAGTGCCTTCCAACGGCGATGCCTTGTACCGCTTTCAGCAAAACAGTGACTTGTACTGGCTTTGCGGTATAGAGCAGGAAGATACCATGGTGGTACTTTTTCCTGACAATCCCGATCCAAAATATAAAGAAATACTGGTATTGGTGCGCCCCAACGAAATGAAAGAAAAATGGGATGGTAAAAGATTGCGGGCAGATGAGGCAAAGGCATTAACAGGAATAGAAACAATTGTCTGGCTCGACAGCCTGGATGCGTTGCTGCAGCCATGGATACATCTTGCAGATAATATTTATCTTAATACAAATGAAAACGACCGTAAGGGTTCACTGCTTGAGACAAGAGATTACCGTTACGCGAAAGAAATAATGCAGCGCTATCCTTTGCATAATTATGAACGTTCTGCAAAGATCATGCGCAGCCTGCGTGCTGTAAAATCTGCGCTGGAAGTGGAAGTGCTGCAAACAGCCATTGACATAACAGAAAAAGCATTCCGCCGGTTATTACAATTTATAAAGCCAGGCGTATTCGAGCATGAAACAGAAGCAGAACTGGTGCATGAATTTTTGCGTAACCGTGCAAGAGGCGAAGCTTATGGCAGCATCATTGCCAGTGGAGATAATGCAAGAACATTGCACTATATTTCAAATAATGCGGAATGTAAAGACGGCGATTTAATTCTGATGGATTTTGGAGCCAACTATGGCGGCTATGCAGCAGACCTTACAAGAACAGTTCCTGTAAATGGTAAATTCACCAAACGCCAGAAAGAAATTTACAATGCATGCCTGCATTTACATAACTATGCAAAAAGCCTCCTGAAGCCGGGTATCAAAATTCTCGATTATCATGAAAAGGTTGGCGATGAGGCAACAAAGACCTTTGTAAAAGCCGGGTTGCTCAAAAAAGAAGAAGTAAAGAACGAAGACAAAACCAACAGGGCATATCGTAAATATTTGTATCATGGCATTTCACATCATCTTGGTATAGATGTGCATGACCTGGGCACAAAAACAGAACCATTAAAACCAGGCATGTTACTTACTGTAGAGCCAGGCATATATATCGAAGAAGAAAAAATGGGTGTACGCATCGAGAACAATGTATGGATAACAAAGACTGGAAATGTGGATCTGATGAAAAATATCCCGGTAACAGCGGAAGAGATCGAGAAGTTGATGAGAAAGACAACAGTCAACAGCTAACAGACAACAGACAACAGACAACAGACAACAGACAACAGACAACAGTTTATTTCGTTAATAGAAAAGTATGCCTTTTAAGTTTGAAAAATTGAAAGTTTGGCAAATTGCACTTGAACTTGCAGGAGAAATTTCAGACATGGTAAAAACATTTCCAAAAGATGAATTATTTATTCTTATTTCTCAAATAAAAAGAGCAGGTGATTCAGTAGTACTGAACATTACCGAAGGTTCTACTTTGCAATCAGATAAAGAATTTGCAAGATTTCTTGTTATGGCAAACAGGTCAGCAATGGAAGTGATAAGTTGTTTATATCTTGCGAAACAAAGAAAATACATTGACGAAGCTATTTTTACTGACAAGTATGTTAAGTATTAAAACCTTATAATTAAAATTCAGGCGCTTATTAATTCTTTAGATAAATGAAAGATCAGGCATACGCTAAATCATCTGTCAGCGGTGGACTGTTGTCTGTCGTCCCGAATATATTCACTTTACTTAATCTTGTTTTTGGCTGTCTTGCCATAGTTTGCATTTTACAAAATGGCCTGTCCTTTACTGTAAATGAAAATGCTGAAGCATTTGTAATAATGCCGGAGCAAATATTTATGGCGTCTGTATTTATTGGATGTGCTGCTGCAATAGATTTTTTAGATGGCTTTATTGCAAGATTGCTGAAAGCATCTTCAGAAATGGGTAAACAATTAGATTCCCTGGCAGATGTGGTAAGTTTTGGGGTGGCTCCGGGTCTTATTATTTACCAGTTCCTCCGGTTAAGTTTTGCGCAGCAGGAGGGTGGCCTTGAAGTAAGTACTTTATGGTTGCTGCCTGCATTTCTTATTCCTTGTGCAGGTGCTTACCGTTTGGCAAGATTTAATATTGATACAACGCAATCGCATGGCTTCAAAGGAGTACCTATTCCCGCTGCCGGTTTGTTGATTGCATCCTTTCCTCTGATCTATTGGTACAGCAATAATGAACTTATCATCAATCTGTTTACCAATCAATGGTTTTGGTATGGAGTTATTTTTACAGTAAGCTATCTGATGATCTCCATCCTGCCTATGCTGGCTTTGAAATTCAGCGGGGTAAGTTTTAAGAAGCTGATGCCATTCATTATTATTGCTGCTGTTGTTCTCGTATCGGCAATTTTATTGGGCTGGATGGCAGTTCCAATTGGCTTTGTTGTTTATGTTCTTTTATCTTTGTCCGCAAAACAAAAAGAATCATGACTTATAATGTTCAGATCAAAGTAATGCCGCTGAAAGATTTGCTGGATCCGCAGGGCAAGGCCGTAATGGGTGGTTTAAAAAACCTTGGTATTAATGCAGTGGAAGATGTGCGTATTGGTAAACACATCACTTTACAGATAGATGCAGATTCAGAAGATGCTGCCAAAGCGCTGGCTGATGAAGCCGGCAAAAAGCTACTCGCCAATCCTGTGATGGAGTTTTATGAAATTGAAATGGTGAATTAAAGTTGACAGGTTGATATGTTATATTCACGGTAATGAACCTTTCAACTACTCAACTTATCAACTACTCAACCTGTCCGCATGCTCTACCTCGTTCCCACACCGCTCGGCAATTTAAAAGATATCACACTTCGCTCCCTGGAAGTGCTGCAGCAGGCTGATGTAATTCTTTGTGAAGATACCCGTACTTCTTCCAAACTATTGCAGCATTATAATATTCATAAGCCGCTTTCTCCTTATCATCAGCATAACGAACACAAAATATTTGCACATATTGCAGACCAGTTAGCCGCGGGTAAAACAATGGCGTTAATTACAGATGCAGGCACACCAGGCATTTCAGACCCAGCATTTCTTTTAGTGCGGGAATGCGCCAAAAGAAATATAAAAGTAGAATGCCTGCCTGGCGCTACTGCATTTGTACCTGCATTAGTGAATAGCGGCTTACCTGTTAACCGTTTTCTATTTGAAGGCTTTCTGCCATTGAAAAAGGGCAGGCAAACTTTGTTCAAACAGCTTGCTGAAGAAGAAAGAACCATGGTGTTTTATGAAAGCCCGGTGCGTTTATTAAAAACGTTGCAGGATTGTATAGA
>Ga0187893_10014963_pt1 | contig 10477 bp, 10 predicted proteins | sample MA1701074metaG_FD_139574 | JGI IMG/M metagenome (GOLD analysis project Ga0187893, IMG submission 139574) | White microbial mat communities from a basaltic lava cave in the Kipuka Kanohina Cave System on the Island of Hawaii, USA - MA170107-4 metaG ...
CAACAAGGACTAGGGGAGTTGCGAAAGGGGCTCCTGGCGTTCTCTAGTAAAGATTTGCAAAGCGCCTCATCCTCTCTGGAGTATGCCTCTCGATCTTTGCCAGCCGGAGAAGCGCAAAAGCTTGCTCTTTTGTATCTTGGAGAAGCCTATTCGGCAGAAAAGAAACCTGAGATGGCAAAACAAGCATACGAAAAAATATCCTCTGGCTCTGTTGGGGGTAGGTCTTATTTGTCTCAATTGGCCCTATTCAAGCTTGGACGAGATGCCGAGCTACGCGGAGATCTACCTCAGGCTCGTCAATGGTATGAACAATCTTCCTCTATGGAAGGGCCGGTGAGGCCAGACTCTCTACTCTCTACTGCACGAATGCTTGAGGCAATGAATGAGCATAATTCGGCTACGATATATTACGAGAAATTTCTGTCGGAGTATCCAGATTCTCCCCTTGGGGAATTGGTCCGCCAGAAGTTAGAGAAATAGATCATTTTTTTGGTAAAATTTATGTCCGATAATCTTTATTATGATTAATTTTTTATTTCTTAGCTTTTTACAAAAGGATTTGTAAATACTTTGACTATAGTCAAAGTATTTATTTTCAAATAAGATGCACTTATATTTTTCATGTAAAAATGGTAAAAGGCTTCTAGTTGTATAGTGTGTGAGTTTTTTGGAAAGACATAAATTGACTATAGTCAATTTATGTAAAAATAGAGGAAGAATGGCCGGATATTAGCCAGTCGCTTTGATATCTTATGAAGATCGAAACAATGCTATTTCTTGGTCATTTCCACGGCTGTTTTGGCTTCTTCTTTGGCCTTTACTGAAACCTTCTGCGTCTTCTCTCCTAATGCCTCATGCCAGAACTTCAATTCATAATCCCCAGGCGGTATATCTGTAATTTTAAAAGCACCATTAGCGTCTGTAGTCGCATAGTATGGATGATCTTGAACAACTAACCAACCAGTCATCCATCCATGCGCATCACAGGTCATTTTGACAGTTTCTGGTTGAGCAAATTTCTCTGCCATTTTCTTTTTGAATTTTGGCTGCGCCTTATTAAAAGAAGGATTTTTGGTGCTGTATGTGTGGAGATTATGGAGAATGCCATCGCTATTCAAAATTGTCACCTCAGCACCGGCAGGCGACAGAAGTACATGTGGGGCATAGCGGCAGTCCTTTTGGTCCAGTGTAGCACCTGCTTCAGGGAGCTTCTTCCCCTTTTCAATGTTCGTAATCGACACGACAACGTTCTGAATACCTTTGTTGGAGCCTACGATTAAAGATTCGTTGACTTTCTCTGTCTTGCCACAGACTTCCTGGTCTTTAGTGATAGCAAGCTTTTCTGGAGCTGGTGGATCTCCTGCAAATTTGACTTCTCCTGCAATTGTCCCACCATCTTTTACTTCAATAGCCTCATAGCCCCAGGCCCCCGATAACAACAGCGCCTGAAAACCGACCCCTACAGTGATACGGGCCAAATGCTTCAATGTACGGTCATTCATTACTTTTCCTCCTATGAAATTCTACGAACACACTCTTTAGAGAACACGTTCGTGCTTAGTTTGTTGCAGTATGTGTAGCATTAGCGACTTGTGCCCCAGGGCTGCCAAGTACCATCAAATAATCGCGAATTGCTTCGATCTGGCGCGCTTCGTTACCCTCGAGTATATCCTCTGGACCTCCAGGATAGAAGCTTGGCATTTTCGTCCCAGGCATCAGTTTCTGTGGGTCCTGAATCCAGGGGATAATCCACTCAGGATTGAGTCGCTCCTTCGCTAAAGCTAGATCCGGCGCCCATCCATCAGGTGGGCCCTCCGGCTTTTTATCGCCCTGTTGATGGCAGGAAAAACAGTCGAAATATTCTTTAGACATAAGTGTTTGTCCGGCAGCAATATGCTCAGGCGGGAGCTTGGCCCGATCGACATATACGTAGGGCACCTGTAATTTCGCTTGGGCATTAAAGTAATCAACAATGGTGCGAGTCTCTTCATCCGAAAGAGGAAATGTTGGCATACGCAATTGCAACCAAGGGCGAAGGGGGACGGGGCTCTTCAAGAATCCATAGAACCACTCGGGTCGTACCTTTGCCCCTTCGCCATTTAAAATAGGAGGAGCGAAGTTGGGGTTATCAGTATACAACGAACGAATATATCCACCCTTGCCTTCGACCACATGACATCCGACACAGTTGTAGTGTTGGATCAGACGTTGCCCTGCTACAATATTCTTCATGCGTTGTCCGTTTGAGGCTAAGTAACTCTCAGGCACTCCCTCCTCAGTCCGACTCGTGAGAAATACACGTAGTGCTTTGATATCCTCATTCGCAAAATCAAACTTCGGCATGAGTTGTTCTATGCGTTCAGTCGCATAGGTTCGGGGCTCTTTCAGCTTATGATAAGTCCAATCATCCCAGGTGTGAGGAATATCTGTGCGATTGCCAAAGAAGAGCTCCTCTAGCGTCTTCGAGCCAAATGTCGTTAACTCTACGCCGATCCGTGCCTCTTTCTCCATGCCAGGGATATCATGACATCCATGGCAACCATACTTCCGCACGAGAGTTTTCCCCTGGGCGATCACTTCAGGGTTGCTGAGGCTCGCCAGAGCTTCAGGCGCTGCTTCCGATTTCTCCCCTAAAGTCATCAGGTAGGAGGTAATCGCTTGCGCTTCTGTATCGGATAATCGCAGACTGGGCATTGGCGTTGTAGGAGAATAGTCATGAGGATTTTTGAGCCAATAATAGAGCCAACGTACACTGACTTTTTCCGCAATCCGCGACAGATTCGGAGCAAAATCCTTATTTTGCCCTACAACCGTGGCAGTTTCCTCTGGGCTAAACCCGTGACAACCACGACATCCTAAAGAGTTCGCCAGGGTTTTTCCTTGCTCGACTAAAGCAGCGTTGGTCGGATCAATACCGGCAGGCTCAGAGTGAGAAGCAAGCCACGCAGATCCTTCTTCCTTACTCGCATCCAAGAGATAAGCGGCGATCGCCCTTCCCTCTTCTTCCTTGAACAGAAAATTCGGCATGCGTGTCCGTGGACGGAATTCATGCGGATTGGTAACCCACCGAACCATCCAAGCAGGATCGGCCTTGGCAGCGATGCGCCGGAGATATGGACCGATCTTGGGCAACTCTCCATATCCCTCGACCAAGTGGCATCCGTGGCACCCCATTTTGATAAACAGCGATTCCCCTCCAGCGATCTGCTGCGCCTGCCCAATCCCTTGTACATCGGCATGACACTTAATGCAGTTCGCCTCGACTTTAGCTCCACGGCGCAGAGGGTGTTCCCAGAATATCACCTCACCATGCGCTTTTTCGACGCTACTTGTGGCGACTCCTTGCCCCTCATGGCAAGGAGTGCACCCGAACTTCTCCGGAGGGTGCGCCCCCAACAGCACCTCTTTATCAGGATGAGTCTTGTGTGGATTAGGCTGATCCTCAAATCCGTTCTTATCGATTCCAACATGGCATGATTGGCAGCGATCTACTCGGGACAAAGGCGTATCGAAATTTCCACGATCAAATTCAAGTAACACCGTCTGTTGAATAGTGGGAATCTTTGGGACAGCGAAACCATTAAAAGAAAGCAAAACGTATCCATCAAGACGCTGTTGAATGCGCTCTTTGGTCGTATTCAACTCCTGCACCTTATCGTCCCACTGCTGCACCTCAAGATGAATTTCGTCTATCTCTTTCTGGAGTTGATCTCGTTGTTCCTGCGCGGTGCGAAACTGCGCATCTAGAGCCTTGGCCTCGGCTTCAAGAGAATCCAAAGTATGTTTTTCGTCTTGAGTGGAGTGTCCCTGCTGAAGAGCATGATCATATTCATACCAGGCAGCCTCAATCTCACTCTTGACCACACGTAGAGCGTTCTCTGCATCACTGCTGCGGATTTCCGCAGCAGTCAGTTTTTCTGTAAGCGCCTTCAGTCGCTGTCCAGTTCCTCCCCCCTGGAGTTGCGCCTGCGCAGCGGCAAGTTTCGCTTGGGCCTCTTGGTAGGTCGCATCAGCCTGTAGGCGCTCTTCTTCTTTTTTCAGTTCTTCTTGAGCCTTATTGTAGGCAATCAGTGAGAATTCTGTCTGGAATTTTTTCCACGGGCGACGGGTAACGTAATCATCCCACACCGTCCATATTCCCCCGGCCAGTAACAGGCCAATCACCAGCAGGAATAACCCACTGTAAGACTTCTTTTCATCATCAATCTCTCTGCGCGCCATAGATCCTCGGTCAGACAGTTGCCTTTCCCTCTAAGTATCGCCCTAAGGAAAACACCAGGATGCCGATGCCAAGCAGCAGGAGTTCCTTCCCCATACTGCGCTCCTGCGTCACCCCTACCCAAAAAGCGTATCCGACATCAGCAAACCCAAAGGCTTGTAAGAATTTAGCCAAATAGAACGCCATTAGACGTTGATCCAGGGAGTTACCAAGATGTACTTAATATTCAGAGTGTGCCGTAAGATCATCTTGATCACGACAGCAATCATGTTGAGAAACAGAAATGAAGTCAGGCCGAACCGAGCAGTTCCCCAACGCTGCATAAACTCGCGCCCCTTAAGCCTCACCACCCACCAATACATCAGCAGTGTACCGACTACGAAAAATCCCACTATGACAGCAATGCCAAAGGCTGCTGCCACCCAATAGTCCCGTATGCCTAGGAGATATGGGAGATCTTGGTTAGTCAGCGCCTCTACTTTATGAGCATCCCACGGCTCCCACGGCCAGAACCAGTTCCACCCTGGCCCACGTAGGAAAGTGCCAATGATGATAGTTGATATCCATAAGACATGAAAGCCAAAGAGAAAGGTGAGGATTTCGTACTTGCGTTCCTTGAATGTATAGTAGCCGTTCCCTTTAGGGTTGATATCTATGTAGGGAATCACCATTAAGCCGACAATGATCAAAGTAGGAGCAACCACCCCAGCATGCCAGGGATCAAAAAACACCAAAATTTCCTGCAATCCCAAGAAATACCAGGGCGCTTTAGACGGGTTCGGGGTCCGACCTGGATTTGCTGGTTCCTCAAGGGGCGCGTCGACTAACATCGACCAGACAACGAGAAGAAGAATAGTCAACAACGTGCACAGGAATTCTCCACGCACCAAATGGGGCCAAGTGTGGACCTTGTCATCGCCAGGTCCAGTAGCCTTCTTAATCGAAACTTCGACACGTTTGGTAGGAGTTTTTACCTCACCGGCCATAGCGCCGTTCCTTTCTTATTCGGAGTTACGCGACCGAGGTTTTGCTACCCAATAGAGCACAACCAAAACTAGGGCGATCACCACGGGGGTTACGAGAACTCGCACTGCCTTACCCTCCTTAGTTCACTAGAGCGCAGGGCCGGAAAACCCGTCACGACGGATACGCCAAAAATGGACAGCCATAAACAAGCTCGCGACTAAGGGAATAAAAATACAGTGGAGGATATAGAAACGCAGCAGTGTGTGCGCGCCGATCTCTCCACCTCCGAAGAGGAACGCACGGGCATCATACACTGGATTCACCCCCAATAGCTCATGAAACGGTCCCTCATTCCCCAACAAAGGAGTTGCACGGCCCATGTTCGAACCGACGGATACGGCCCAAATTGAGAGTTGGTCCCAGGGCAATAGATATCCGGTGAAGGAGAGCAACAGGGTCAAGACTAGAAGGACTACACCGACGATCCAATTGAACTCACGTGGAGGCTTGTATGACCCAGTCATAAAGACCCGAAACATGTGCAACCACACCGCAATCACCATTCCATGTGCGGCCCAGCGATGCATATTGCGCATCAGCATGCCGAAGGGCATATCAAACTCGAGGTATTTGATGTCCGCGTATGCGTATTCAGCGACCGGGCGGTAGTAAAACATCAGATAAACACCTGTCACCACAGTCGCCAAAAACATCAGGAAAGTAATTCCCCCCATACACCACGTAAACCGCAAACGAGTCGCATGCTTACGTACTTTCGAAGGATGGAGGTGCAACCACACATTCCCCGAGACCATAAGTATACGGTTGCGTGGAGTGTCTTCGTAGCCATGGCGGAAAATCGACTGCCACACCTGCGATTCCATGACTTGCCGTTTGAGTTCATCCCACTGGCTCATAACTATCTCTCACTTTACACTTTCAGAATGCTTTCCGGATACTGCTTATTGGGATCTACACCAGGCTGCATCGTAAAAACCTTGCTCTTGTCCACAACCAACTGGCCGTCGTCACCTAGACGAATCTCAAAGCGATCCATCGGCCGTGGTGCCGGCCCCTCGAAATTGTAACCGGTCTTAAAGTACCCACTGCCGTGGCATGGACACTTGTACTTACTCTCCGAGAGAGACCAGCGCGGAGTACAGCCCAAGTGGGTGCACTTGGCGAAGATCGCATAAAACCCCTGTGGTTCCCGGACTATCCATACCCGAAATTCTTGCGTGTACCGCTCGCTCACTTCCCCGACTGGATAATCGCCAGGAAAGCCGGCTTTGAACGTTGCAGGAGGAACGAATAACACCCGGGGGAAAGCAGAGCGCACGAACGCCAATAAGCCGACAAGTGAGAACGCGCCAAACCCGCCCCACGCCAGCCGACCAAAGAAATCGCGTCTGGACCAGAGTCCCCCACGCTGCGCCTTTTCCCGCTCACGCTTTTGCTTTTCCTCGGATTGCTCTTGGCGGCGACGCTCTGCTAACGCCTTAGGATCTTCAGCGGCCGCTTTCTCCTTGGCCATTCAACTATCTCCTTCCCTGACTGGGGACTTATTTCCGCCGAAACAGGAGGGCCGAGAGCCCCCCCCATAAAGCCATTACCAAGGCAGACAAGAGAAGAAAGAATCCGACCGGCGGGAAGAGCAGTAGGAGGACACACCCAATAAGAAAAAAGGGGATGCTCAAGGCCAAGGGATTGAACACAGAAGAAGTAGCATCTACCGGAGGCGGCTCCTCTATAACTGAGGTCTCAGTTTCCTCTTGTAGGAGACTTACTGCATAGTCTCGTAGCTCGTCACGCCCCTTGGCTCCAGCCGCGTTAATCAAATCGGAGAGCTCCTTGGTCAGGTCCTCGATCTTTTCTTCAAGTTCCTGACTGTGCTCTTCTTTTTCTGATTCTTTCGGCACGAGACGTTATCTGCCCGAGCAGATAATTATATAGCTCGCCTTTAATCGTCAACCCCCCTTTTCCTAATGAATCAGCTCTATTGTCTCCGTCCCCCCCATATAGGGACGTAAAACTGAGGGAATGACCACGCTCCCATCCTCTTGTTGATAGGTTTCCAAAACAGCAATCAGAGTACGCGGCAGGCCTAGTCCAGAACCATTCAGGGTGTGCACGAATTCAGGTTTCGCCCCTACAGCTGAGCGATAGCGAATCTTCGCTCGCCGGGCTTGAAAGTCACGGAAATTTGAACACGAGCTAACCTCTAGCCATTCCTGACAACCCGGTGCCCACATTTCTATGTCATATTTTATAGCGGCGACAAAGCTGAGATCGCCCGTACACATCTGTATAACTCGATGTGGAATACCCAAGCGCTGACAGATATCCTCTGCATTGTTTACCAAGCTGTCGAGCGCAGCATCGGAGGTCTCAGGGGCAACAAACTTGATCATCTCGACTTTATCGAATTGGTGGCCACGCTTAATGCCACGCACATCTCGACCGGCAGACATCTTCTCTCGACGGAAACATGGAGTATATGCGACATGACACACCGGCAAGCGACTCGACTCGAAAATTTCGTCGCGATACAAATTTGTCACCGGTACTTCGGCAGTCGGAACGAACCAAAAGTCTTCTTCGTGATCATGGTATAGATTTTCGCCAAACTTTGGTAAATTCCCCGTACCCACTAAGCACTCTCTCTTAACCATGGCCGGCGGATAGACCTCAGTGTAGCCATGCTCTTGCGCGTGTACGTCCAACATCCAACTGATGAGCGCGCGCTGCAGACGAGCGCCTAAGCCCTTGAGGACGTAGAAACGAGAGCCAGAGACTTTCACCCCACGCTCGAAATCGATGATCCCCAGTTTTTCTCCAAGCTCCCAATGCGGCTTCGGAGGAAAAGGAAAGGAAGGCAGATCTCCCACTGTCCGCACAATCACATTGTCATGCTCGTCATGGCCGACCGGCACTTGTGGATGCGGCAGGTTAGGAATCTCTAACAATCGCCGCTGAAAGAGTTCCTCGAATTCACTCGTTTCTTTCTCCAGTTGTCCAATCCGATCGCCGAGGGCGCGCATTTCACTCACAGCTTTTTCGCGTTCTTGAGGATCATTCATTTTGCGAATTTCCTGCGAACGGCTCGAACGCTGCGCTTTCAGTGATTCGGTTTCATGCATAAATAAACGACGTTGACGATCAATTTCGAGCAGGCTGTCAATTTCCGATTCAGGAAAACCGACCTTTCCTAACTCTCTTTTGACGAATTCGGGATCATCACGAATGAGCTTAATGTCAAGCATGCAACACCTAGAATGAACGCGGTAGCTCAAACGCCTCTCGGATATGGGTGAGGCGTGCAGCTTCACCTTGCCACCGAATACCAATCACATCAAAACGGGCCGCTCGATCATGTAAACGATGACGCAAGAGATAGTCCAGGGCGGTTTTGGCAATCTGGCGTTGTTTGCGTAGATTCACTGACTCAAGTGGATCCCCCAGGACCTCACCAGTATGGGTTCGTACCTCGACAAAAACAATAGTCTGCCGATCGAGGGCGACTAAATCGATCTCTCCGAAGCGAGAACGGTAATTCTTAACGATAATCGTGTACCCTTGGGCACGCAAAAAACGTTCTGCTTCGCGTTCCCCTTGCTGACCAAGTTCGCGCCGTCGATCGTCGTTGGTCGCCATAAGTGTAACGTAGCTGAGCGTGCCTGGAATGATCAAGGCCGCAGTACCCTCTTCCGTTGAATCTCTTCTGTCCCTGTGTCACACTTGGACTCGGGGTAGACAGACCATGAGGATTAACCAAGAAGAAGTCCGTCAGGTAGCGTTCCTAGCTCGTCTTGATCTGACAGCTGAAGAAGAGGCGGACCTTGTCACCCATCTCGACAAGGTATTGACCTATATAGAAAAGCTCAGCGAACTGAGTACTGAGGGAGTCGAACCTACTGCTCACGCAGTTGAAGTGCCATCTCCGTTGCGTGAAGATCAGGTTATTAATCAGGCTGCTACTGATGCGCTCCTACAAAATGCCCCAGCTCGAGAAGCAGATTTTTTGAAGGTGCCGAAGATTATTGATTAAGCAGATGAGTCTACACCACCTGACCATTCACGAAGCCACCTCCTTATTGCGTAAGCACGAGGTAAGTGCCCAGGAGTTGACCCACGCTATTCTTGAGCGGATTCGCACGACTGAGGATCGGACACGCTCCTATTTAACAGTCTGCGAGTCGGAAGCCTTGCTCCAAGCCCAAACCGCCGATCGACTTCTTACCGCCGGCGACTCGGTCCCTCTACTCTGCGGCATTCCAGTGGCGGTCAAAGATGTCATCCTGACGAAGGGTATCCGTTCGACTGCCGGCTCGAAGATCCTGGAACACTTCGTTCCTCCCTATGATGCAACTGTCATTCGCCTTCTCAAAGCAGCTGGTGCTGTCATTGTCGGCAAGGTGAACTGTGACGAGTTTGCTATGGGCTCTTCCAACGAGAACTCGGCATTTTTTTCGAGCCGTAATCCTTGGGACCTCTCGCGTGTACCCGGCGGGTCCTCTGGCGGTTCTGCTACAGCGGTGGCCGCCGATCAAGCTTTCGCTTCTCTTGGCACCGATACTGGAGGCTCAATCCGCCTGCCTGCATCATTTTGCGGGGTCGTGGGGCTAAAGCCAACCTATGGGCGGGTGAGTCGCTTCGGCGTGGTCGCGTATGCCTCTTCATTGGACCAAGTTGGCCCTTTGACCAAAAATGTGCAGGACTGCGCGCTCATGCTGCAAGCTATCGCTGGCCATGACCCGCAGGACTCGACCTCAGTCGCTCTGCCGGTACCTGATTACCAAGCGCATTTGGCACGCGGGGTGCACGGACTAAGAGTGGGGATTCCCAAGGAATACTTCGTGGAGGGAATGCAGCCCGAAGTAGAAAATGCTGTGCACGAAGCAATCTCCGCTATTGCCTCACTTGGTGCACAAACAGTGCCTATCTCTCTCCCTCATACCGAATACGCCGTCGCCACGTACTATATTATCGCCACCGCTGAAGCCAGTTCTAATCTGGCTCGTTATGACGGGGTGAAATATGGCTATCGTGCAGCGCAGAGCGAAGGGTTGCTAGAGATGTATAATCACACCCGGGCACAAGGATTCGGGAACGAGGTCAAGCGTCGCATTATACTTGGCACCTATGTCCTCTCGGCTGGCTACTACGATGCCTATTATCTCAAGGCGCAAAAAGTCCGGACTCTTATCCGGCAGGATTTTCTCCACGCTTTTAAGCACTGTGACGTCATAGCTACGCCAGTAGCACCAACGACCGCCTTCCGCATCGGCGAGA
>Ga0187893_10014964_pt1 | contig 10477 bp, 10 predicted proteins | sample MA1701074metaG_FD_139574 | JGI IMG/M metagenome (GOLD analysis project Ga0187893, IMG submission 139574) | White microbial mat communities from a basaltic lava cave in the Kipuka Kanohina Cave System on the Island of Hawaii, USA - MA170107-4 metaG ...
AGCAGCGCCCCGACCGGCTTGTCGAGCCGGATCAGCCGCTCGTAGGCATCGAGCCGGCGGACGATCAGCGCGCGGTCCACGGATCAAGCATAGCGTAGGGCGGGTCTTCAGACCCGCCATCGCCGGCGGGCGCGAGCGCCCGCCCTAGGCGCTCGCATAGTCCTGGCGCCCCGGCAGCCAGCGCGCCACGTGCCGCCGCGCCGCCCCGGGATCGCGCTCGAGCAGCTCCGCGGCGGCGGCGCGCGCCGCTGCGATGAGCGGCTCGTCCTTCTCCAGGTCGGCGAAGCGCAGCAGCGGCACGCCGCTCTGACGCTCGCCAAGCAGCTCGCCCGGACCGCGCTGCGCGAGGTCCTGGCGCGCGATCTCGAAGCCGTCGCTCGATTCGTAGATCACCTTGAGCCGCGCGCGCGCCGCCGCCGAGAGCGGCGCCGCATAGAGCAGGATGCACACGCTCTCGCGCGCGCCGCGCCCGATCCGGCCGCGCAGCTGGTGCAGCTGGGCGAGGCCGAAGCGCTCCGCGTGCTCGATCACCATGAGCGAGGCGTTCGGCACGTCCACACCGACTTCGATCACGCTGGTCGTCACCAGCAGCTGCACCGCGCCGCGCGCGAAGGCTTCCATCGCCGCCGTCTTCTCCGGCGGCGAAAGCCGCCCGTGCAGCAGTCCGACCGACAGGCCCTTCAACTCGGCGCGCAGCGCCTGGTGCGTGTCGAGCGCCGCCTGCAAGTCCCCTTCCTTCGAGCCCTCGATCACGGGGCAGACCCAGTACGCCTGCTGGCCTTCAGCGCAGGCCTCGCGGATGCGCGCGAGGACTTCGGCGCGCCGCGCGCCCGAGACCAGCCGCGTCGCCACCGCGCGCCGGCCGGGCGGCATCTCGTCGATCACGGAGACGTCGAGGTCCGCGTAGTAGCACATCGAAAGCGTGCGCGGGATCGGCGTCGCGCTCATCATGAGCTGGTGCGGCAGCAGCACCGCCTCGGCGGCGCGGCTCGCGGCCTTGCGGCGCAGCGCGAGGCGCTGCTGCACGCCGAAGCGGTGCTGCTCGTCCACCACCGCGAGGCCGAGGCGCGCAAACTCGGCCTCCTCCTGGAAAAGCGCGTGCGTGCCGAGCGCGATCGCGGCCGCGCCGCTGCCGATCGCGGCGTGCGCGGCGCGCTTCTCCCTGCGCGAGAGCGCGCCGTGCAGCCAGGTCAACGGCACGCCGAGCGGCGCGAGCCATTGCGAGAACTTGCGCCAGTGCTGCTCGGCGAGGATCTCGGTCGGGGCCATGACCACGGCCTGCCAGCCGGCGTCGGCCGCCGCGAGGCAGCCGATCGCGGCGACGATCGTCTTGCCGCTGCCGACGTCCCCCTGCAGCAGGCGCTGCATCGGGTGCGGCTCGGCGAGGTCGCGCAGGATCTCGGCCATGGCGCGCGCCTGCGCGCGCGTCAGGCGAAAGGGGAGCTTGCCGAGAAAGCGCTTGAGCAGCGGCCCGCTTGCCGGCAGCGCGGGCGCGCGGCGCCGGCGGCGCGCGACGTAGGCCATGCGCATCGAGAGCTGCTGCGCGAGCAGCTCGTCGAACTTGACGCGCTGCCACGCGGGGTGCGTGCGCGCGGCGAGCGCCGCGACATCGGCATCCGGCGGCGGCCGGTGCAGCAGCCGGACGCTTTGCCCGATCCCGCCAAGCCGGTGGCGCTCGAGCAGTGCCGCGGGCAGCGTCTCCTCGATCTCGGCGGCGTCGAGCGACTCCAGCACGAGCTTGCGCAGCGCCTGTTGCGCGAGCCCCGCCGTGGTCGGATAGACGGGGGTCAGCGCCTGCTCGAGCGCGCCGCCGGGACGCACGATGCGCCAGCGCGGGTGCACCATCTCCGCGCCGAACCATCCGGCGCGCACTTCGCCGTAAGCGCGCACCGCGAGGCCGTCGGCTGCGCCGCGCTCGAAGGCCTTGAGCTGGCTGGCATAGAAATGGAAGAAGCGCAGCACGAGCTTCTCTTCGCCCGCCTGCGCGTGCACCACCAGCTGCCGCCGCGGCCGGTACGCGACCTCGGCGCGCTCCAGGCGCGCCTCTACCAGCGCGGGCCGGTCCGCGGGCGCGGCCGAAGGGGCAACCAGCTCGGTCTCGTCCTCGTAGCGCAGCGGCAGGTGCAGGGCGAGCTCGGCGCGCGAGCGGATGCCGAGCTTGTGGAGCTTCTTCGCGACCGCGGGCGAAAGCTCGCGCGTCAACCTGCGTAGAGGATGCAGTCGATCTCGACGAGCGCGCCGCGCGGCAGGGCCGCGACCCCGATCGCGGCGCGCGCCGGGTAGGGCTGGCTCACGTACTGCGCCATGATCTCGTTGACGCGGGCGAAGTGCGCGAGGTCGGTCAGGTACACGGTCATGCGCACCGCGCGGTCCAGGCCGAGGCCCGCCGCCTCGGCGATCGCGGCGAGGTTGCGGAACACGCGGTGAATCTGCTGCTCGATCCCCTCGGCCACCTGCATGGTTTCCGGGTCGAAGCCGATCTGTCCCGAGATATAGACGGTGTCGCCGGCGCGGATCGCCTGCGAGTAGGTGCCGATCGCCGCCGGCGCTTGCCTCGTGTTGACGGCGGTTTTCACGTCTAGAATCTTAGCCGAAATGCCTGCGGGGGCGATCGCCAACCTGGAGAAGCTCCTCGGCACGCCGCGCGACGGCGCGCTGCTGCGCTACTCGCTCGGCGCCGAGTACCTCAAGGCGGGCGAGCGCGGGCGCGCGATCGCCTACCTGCGCGAGGCGCTCGAGCGCGACCCGGCGTATTCCGCTGCCTGGAAGCAGCTCGGGCGCGCGCTTGCCGACGAGGGCCGCGAGGCCGAGGCGCTCGAAGCCTGGCGGCGCGGCATCGAGGCCGCGCGCGGCCGCGGCGACCGGCAGGCGGAGAAGGAGATGACGGTGTTCGCGCGCCGCCTCGAGCGCAAGGCCGCGGGATGAAAGAGCGGCGCCGGCCGGCGCAGGCCTTGAACGTGTTCGGCGAGCCGCTCGCTCCCTGCGGCCTCGACCCGGTGACGGGCTTTTTCCGCGACGGCTGCTGCAACACCGGCTATGAGGACGCCGGCATCCACGTCGTGTGCGCGCGCATGACGCGCGAGTTTCTCGAGTTCTCCAGGAAGCGCGGCAACGACCTCACCACGCCGGTGCCGGAGTCGGGCTTCCCGGGCCTGAAGCCCGGCGACCGCTGGTGCCTGTGCGTGGGGCGCTGGAAGGAAGCGCTCGATGCAGGCGCCGCGCCGCCCGTGGTGCTGGCCGCGACCCACGAGGAGGCGCTTGCGGTGGTGGCGCTCGAGGACCTCAAGCGCCACGCGCTCGACCTGAGCTAGCGTTCCGGCGGATGCCGAGCATCCGTCCTCCAGCTACCGTTTCGGCGTGCCCGGCGCGGGCGGCACCGGCTCGTTGATCAGCAGCCAGAACAGTCCGAGCTCCTTCACCGCGCGCGCGAAGTCCTCGAACCTCACCGGCTTGACCACGTAGGCATTCACGCCGAGCTCGTAGCACTGCCGCACGTCGGGACCGTCGCGCGAGGAGGTAAGCGCGACCACCGGGATCGACTTGAGCGCCGGATCGCTCTTCACCTGCCGCAGGACGTCGAAGCCGTCCATCTTCGGCATTTTGAGATCGAGCAGCATCAGCACCGGGTCCCCGCGGCGCCCCGCGTGAGCTCCCTGCCGGCGCAGATAGTCGAGCGCCTCGGCGCCGTCGCGCACCACGTCCACCCTGCCGGCGAGGTTGTGCTCGCCGAGCGCGGCGAGAGTCAGCTCGACGTCGTTCGCGTTGTCCTCGGCAAGCAGTATGCGGCCGGGGTTCACGCGCGCCCGCCCGCGAGCCGCACGGTGAAGCGGAAGGTGGCGCCGCGTCCCGGCTCGCCCTCGGCCCAGATGCGCGCATCGTGCCGGATCGCGACGCGGCGCGCAGTGGCCAGGCCGATGCCCGTGCCCTCGAACTCCTCCTCGCTGTGCAACCGCTGGAACGCGCCGAACAGTTTTTCGCGGTAGCGCATGTCGAAGCCGACGCCGTTGTCGCGCACCAACACCGCGGTTTCGCCGTCCTCGAGCCGCTCGGTGCCGACCTCGATCCGCGCGACATCGCGCGCCCGGGTGTACTTGACGGCGTTGGAGAGCAGATTCTCCAGCAGCACCCGCAGCAGCGCGCGGTCGCCGAGCACGCCCGGCAGCGGTGCGATGCGCCACTCGATGCGCCGCCCGGTGCAGTCGGGCTCGAGGCTGCGCAGCACCTCGTCTACGAGCGGCCCGAGCGCCACCTCGCCGATCTGGAGCGGGTCGCGCGTCGAGCGCGCCAGCTCGAGCAGGTCTTCGATGAGCGCGGTCATGCGGCGCGACGAATCCCCGATCTTCGCCAGGTAGCCCGCCGCGCGCTCGTTCGCCGGCGGGCTCTCCTGCTCGAGCAGCTTCAGGAAGCCGTCGATGTGGCGCACCGGAGCGCGCAGGTCGTGGGACACCGAGTAGCTGAACGCCTCGAGCTCCCCGACCGCCCCCTCGAGCTGCGCGGTGCGCTCGCGCACCCGGTCCTCGAGCTCGCGGTTGAGCTGCGCGAGTTGCTCCTGCGCCAGCACGCGCTCCGACACATCGACCCCGGTGCCGCGGTAGCCGACGAAACGGCCGTCCGCGAAGAGCGGCTTGCCGCTCACCTCGAAATGCCGCACCTGGCCGTCGGCACCGCGGCGGGCAAAGCGGAAGTCGCGGAACTCGCGACCCGCCTCGACCGTCTCGCGGTGCAGCTTCCAGCCCTCCTCGTCGGGTGCAACCGAAGGCAGCTCCCAGCGCGCCTTGCCGATCACCGCGTTGTCCGCCAGGAGCGGCGGGAAGCGCTTGCCGTACACGAGCTGCGTGAAGCGGTGCTCGGCGTCCGTTTCCCAGGAGAAGTCCGACGAGAGCTCGTTCAGGTCGCGCAGGCGCGCTTCCTCGCGCTGCACGATTTCGACCATGCGGTTGAACTCGGCCGCGACCTGCGCCAGCTCGCGCGGCCCCGCGACCGGCAGGCGCACCTGCTTGTCGCCCTCGGCGTGCACGCGCGCGGCGTCAGCGATCTTCGCCACGGGCTCGACGAGCCGCAGCGCGATTCCCCACGCCAGCGCGAACACGATGGCGAGGGCGATGACGACGAGCACGAGCACCTGCAGCAGCCGCTCGCGCGCGGGGCCGAGCACCCGGTCCTCTGCGATTCCCGCGAGCACCATCCAGGGCAGCCCCGCGACCGGCTTGAGGCCGTAGATGCGGTCGACGCCGAAAGGACCCTTGGCGCGCGTCACGCCCTCGCGCGCCTGGAGCGCGCGTCGGAGCAGGCCTTCGTCCCATATCCGCTTGCTGATCCACTTCTCGGCTTCCTGCGACTGCGCGATGATGGTGCCGTCGGCGGTGACCACGCTGATCAGGGCACCGGCGGGCAGCGCTTCCGGCGGCGGAAACGGCTGCCAATGCGCGAGCTCGGTCGCGACCGAAACGGTCCCCACGAGCGCACCGCCCTCGTCCGTGACCGGCTGCACCACGCTCACGATCCAGCGCCCGGTGACCCGGCTGACAATCGGCTTGGAGGCGAGCAGGCGGGGCCGCGCGAGCATGTCGCGCAGCAGATCCTCGTCGACGATGCGGATCACGCGGTCGCGCGGCAGCGGTCTCGAGGAGCAGAGAATGACGCCTTCGCGGTTCACGGTGATGAAGCTGCTGACGCGCGGATAGAGGTCGACCATGTCGGCAAGCCGCGGGTCGCAGCGCGCGGCGTCCATCGCGCGCACCAGCGGCCGCTTCGCGACCGACTCGAGCGTGACGCGCATTTCCGTCACGTAGTCGGCGACGCGGTCGGCGCTGTTCTCCGCCACGCGCCTTGACACCGCTTCGGCCTGCGCGATCTCGTCGCGCGCACGGTCGTAGAGACCGTAGCCGAGCATGGCGAGCAGCGGAACGGCGATCACTGCGGCGAGCAGCAGCAGCTCCCCGCGTATCGATCTTGGCAGCAATCGCATCGGCGTCGCGCGCCCCCGGTTCCGCACAACGGCCCGCCGTCCATTCTTGCGCGTAACTCCTTGCAGCGATGCAAAAGTGGATCAGCGAGTGTGACGTAGTGCACACTCGGCCGACTGCGCTGCGCGGAAGCCTGGTGGAGTGGAAGGGGATCGAACCCTCGACCTCGGCATTGCGAACGCCGCGCTCTCCCAGCTGAGCTACCACCCCGAGGAAGGCGCGGATTTTACAGCACTATTCGCGCCCGGGACAACGCGCGCCGCGGCCGCTATCATGGGACGGAGGGGAAAGGAAATGCAGATCACGCCGCCCTTCGGCTACCGGGAAGTCACGCCGCTGCAGAAGAACCGCAAGGTGCGCCTGCTCAAGCCCGGCGAGGTGCCCGAGTTCGCGCGCAACCTCAACGCGATCCCGATCAGCTACTCGGAGTTCGCGCTGGTCGCGCGCGAATACCCGATCGTGTTCACCACGGGCGATGGCGGCCAGAGCTTCGCCCCGGTCGCGGTGCTGGGCATGACCGCTGGCGAGAACCTGTTCTGCGCCGGCACGGCCTGGGCGCAGAACGTCTACGTCCCGGCCTACGCGCGGCGCTTCCCCTTCTGCATGGCGAAGGTGACGCTCGACAAGGTCGAGCAGCAGAACCGGCTCATCTGCGTCGAAAGATCGCACCTCGACGACAAGGCGGGCGAGGCCATGTTCGACGCCAACGGCCAGCCGCTCGAGAAGTGGAAGGAGATCGAGCGGCTGCTCACCGAGTACGAGGCCGACCTGGAGAGAAGCCGCGAGATGTGCGCGATCCTCACCGACTACGGCATGCTCGAGCCCTTCACCATGCAGGCGACGCTCACGCAGGGCGGCCAGGCGATGCACATGACCGGCCTGCACCGCGTCGCCGAAGGCAAGATCGAGCCCCTGAACGCGAGCCAGTTGAAGAACCTGGTGAAGAAGGGCGTGCTCGGGCGCATCTACGCGCACCTGCTCTCGCTCGACAACTTCACCAAGCTGCTCGACCGCAAGGCGACGCAGGCGTAGCCCTCGTCGTCCCCGCAGGCTTCTGGCGGGCACCTATTTCTGCTAGCGCTCGCGCCCGGCCTCGTGCGCGACCTTCTGCACCGGCGAGAGCAGGTACTCGAGCACGGTGCGCTCGGCGAGCTTGAGCTTCGCGATCTGCCCGCTCGCCACGAATCCCGCGTCCTGGTTCGCCAGCCAGACCTCGGCGACCAGTGCCTCGCCCTCCGGCACCAGGGTCATGAGCACCGTGCCGGGCGCAAGCACCGCGCCCGGCGTGTGGGTCGCGAGATCCTTCACCACCCCGTGCGCAGGCGCGCGCAGCTCGGACAGACCCTGGCGGTGGCGCAGCTTGGCGAGTTCCTGTGTGAGCCGGGAAATCTGTGCTTCCGACTCGATGCGCTCGCCCTGGAGCTGGGCGCGGTAGCTCGCCCCAAGCTGCGCGATGCGGCGCTCGCCCGGCTCGATCGCCAGGCTGAAGTTCTCGTAGACCGGCGACTGGCCGTCGGCGTAGCGGAACGTCAGATTGCGGCGCGTCTGGACCACCCTTTACTTCGGATCTGTAAACCGGACGTAAATCCGTAAAACTAATGGCTTCCGCTGCCACTGGATGACCTATCGCCATGTCCCGACTCGACCCGCTGCCTTTTGAGACCACGCCGGAGCTGCGTGACCACTTCAACTTTTTCCTCGGCACTCTCGGATTCGTGCCGAACAGCGTTCTGACGATGCAGCGCAGGCCCAAGCTGGTGAAGGCGTTTGCCCAGCTGAACGGCGCCGTCATGGACCCGGGGGGCGAGGTGGACCTGGGCTTCAAGCGGCTCATCGGACATGTGGCGAGCAAGGCGGCAGGCTGCCTGTATTGCATGGCGCATACCGCGCTCGGAGCAAAGAACTTCGGCGTCAACGACGCCCGGCTCGCCGCGATCTGGGACTATCGCTCGAGCCCCCTTTTCTCGGAGGCGGAGCGTGTCGCGCTCGATTTTGCTGTCGCCGCGGCTTCACACCCCAACAGCGTGACCGACGAGCTGTTCGGGGAGGTGCGCAGGCATTGGAGCGAGGGCCAGATCGTCGAGATCCTCGGCGTCGTCGCGATGTTCGGCTTTCTCAACCGCTGGAACGACAGCATGGCGACGCCGCTCGAGCCTGTCGCCGACGGCATCGGCAGGAAGTACCTCGCCAGCGGGGGCTGGCGGGCCGGCAAGCACGCGCGCTAGCGCGCGGTGCGCAGCCGCGTGAGGCCGACGAGCATGACCACCACGCCCCCGAGCAGCAGCCACAATGGCGTGCCGCCGCGCCATTCGGCCGCGACCGCGGCGAGCACAAGCCCGACACCGAGCGCTACGAGGAACAGAGCCCGCTTCCCCGTGCGCAACCGCAGGGCGCGGCCGAGCCCGACGCCGATGAGCACTGCCCCGATCGCCGGGAAGATTCTCCCGATCGGAGGAAGCCCGAGCAGCGTCGCGAGCAGGTAGGCGCCGACGAGGAGCGGCACGAGGCTCGAGGGGTGCAGGAAGGCGTCGGTCCACGTCGTGGTGGTCGGTGCAGCAACCGGCGCAGCCTCCGGCACGGCCGGCCGGTCGGATTGCGCCGGCACGACCCGGTACAGGCGGATCGGATGCTCGATGTTCTTCGGCTCCTGCACGCCCAGGTCTTCGAACCCGAGATCGAGCTTCCCGTGGACCTGCTGGTAGACCGCCTCCGAGACGCAGGTCGTGCCGGGGGCGGCGATCGTCTGCAGCCGCGCGGCGATATTCACCCCGTCGCCGTGGACGCGGTAGTCCTGCACGATCACGTCGCCCAGGTGCACGCCGATCCGCGTTTCGATCCGCTCGCCGCGCTCGCGGCTGGCGTTCACGCCCGCCTGCGCGGCCTGGATTGCCTGCGCGCAGCGGACAGCGTTGACCACGCTGTCGAAGTCGCCGAAGACCGAGTCCCCCGCCGTGTCGACCACCCGCCCCTCGTGCGCCTCGACGAGCGGCCCGCCCTCACTCGCCAAAACGTGCCAAAGCCCGCCAAAAGGTCACGTTTTGGTCACGTTCTCTCGAACCACTCACAACGAGAGGACGTCTAATCCCATCGTCTTTGCGCTCGCAGCCATCGCTGCATCGAGGCAAAGAATTCCTTCCACCCTGCTCGCTTCAGCGATCGCAAGATGAAGCGCGTCGCCTGCGCGCAGCTTCAGATTCAATTCACTCGCAAGCCGGGCCGCTCGACGAAACTCCGCACGCTGTGGGATCGCGATTGAGCAGTGATTCTCGGCAAACGCCAGGAAACGAGTGCGCGCCTGCTTAGCTAATGCCGGCGTTATCTCGCCCGTTCTCACCTTGATCGCAGCGGCGCTCGAGAACTCCGTGATCGACCATTCGCTAACGATCAAGCGTTGACCGGAAGTCTCGAGCCATGCAAGTACCGCGTCGCTCTTTGGCTCTCGAATGAACGCGGGAACCAGCGCGCTGGTATCGACGTAAACCATCAATACCGCGCGCTTCGCCGCATATCTCCGACTACGGGGCTAGTCACCTTCTGGCGGGAAACAAACTCGCGCATTCTCTTGACTTCGGCTTTTCCGACTGCGCGGGCTTCGGCGCTCAGAATCAGCCGCCCGTCAGGCGCAATCTCTCCCAACAGCGTGTCTCCCTCGCCTACGCCAAGCCGCTTGGCCGACTTTGCGGGCAAGCGTACGGCCAGGCTGTTTCCCCATTTGGAAACAACGAGACCCACCCGCCCCGCACGCCGCTCAGTTGTCATCTTCGTGCCCTTATGTCTATCCATGTAGATACATGGTAGCCGGACTGCCGGAGCGGGTCAAGTTCCGTGGCAAGAAGTGGGCCGGGTTGGAATCGAACCAACGATCAACGGATTATGAGTCCGCTGCTTTAACCCCTAAGCTACCGGCCCGCCGCGAAGCTTACCGCGGAAAAAAGAAGGGCCGCTCGCGCGGCCCAATCTCCCTCTTCCTCCGGTGCTCTCAGTTTTCCTGGTCGAGGAAGCTCTTCAGCCGCTCCGAGCGCGAGGGGTGGCGGAGTTTCCGCAGCGCCTTCGCCTCGATCTGGCGTATGCGCTCGCGCGTGACGTCGAACTGCTTGCCGACTTCCTCCAGCGTGTGGTCGGTGGACATCTCGATGCCGAAGCGCATGCGCAGCACCTTGGCCTCGCGCGGGGTGAGGGTGTCGAGAACCTCCTTCGTCACGTCGCGCAGGGACGCGTAGGTGGCCGCGTCCGAGGGCGCCATGGTGGACTGGTCCTCGATGAAGTCGCCGAGGTGCGAATCGTCGTCGTCGCCGATCGGGGTCTCCATCGAGATCGGCTCTTTGGAGATCTTGAGGATCTTGCGGATCTTGTCCTCGGGCATCTCCATCTTCTGCGCCAGCGTCTGGGGATCGGGCTCCTGGCCGGTCTCCTGCAGGATCTGGCGCGAGATGCGGTTCATCTTGTTGATGGTCTCGATCATGTGCACCGGGATGCGGATGGTGCGCGCCTGGTCCGCGATCGAGCGCGTG
>Ga0187893_10014966_pt1 | contig 10477 bp, 14 predicted proteins | sample MA1701074metaG_FD_139574 | JGI IMG/M metagenome (GOLD analysis project Ga0187893, IMG submission 139574) | White microbial mat communities from a basaltic lava cave in the Kipuka Kanohina Cave System on the Island of Hawaii, USA - MA170107-4 metaG ...
CCCTGGCATTTCGCACGCCGGTTCAAGGCATCGACCGGCCTCGCGCCGCACCAATATGTGTTGTGGCGAGGCATGGAGTGGACCAAGCGACTGGTCTTGGCCACAGATCGCTCCGTACAAGACATTGCATGGGATATCGGCTTTGAGAACCAAAGCCACTTCCGCCGGCAGTTTTGCAAGTACGTGGGCGTGATGCCCGGCGCGATGCGCGCCGCTACGCGTGCGGCAGTGGCGAATGCTAAGGAATCTCCGAGTAAGTTGTCTTTGCGAGGAGCGCAGCGACGAAGCAATCTCTAGTCGATTGATTGGATGAAGGGCGAGATTGCTTCGCTGCGCTCGCAATGACGGCGCTGACACTTGCGAACGAGATTGCCGGCATTCGAACGAAGCGGGGGCGTTCCTCACGCAATTCTTCTAGATACCATGGCACAGCGTCGCTTGCTCCCCAAGCTTAAGGTCAAGGAAGTCAACGCCGACCTTTGGAAAGACTTTGAGCGACTTTTCGAGGCTAAAGGAAGCGCCAAATATTGCTGGTATATGGCTTGGCGACCCGATCAGAAAGATCTCAGGAGAGATCGGACGCAGGCCGCAAAACCCTGATGAAGAAGCTTGTGACCAATGGCATCCCCGTTGGGCAGATTGGCTACCTCCAGGAAGAACCCGTGGCTTGGTGCTTGCTGGCGCCATTCGATACCTTCCGTGGTCTTCGCAAGACGGAAGAGCCGATGAGGAAGGTGTGGTCGGTGACTTGTTTCTTCGTTCGCAGAGAGCATCGAGGCCAGGGCCTCGCGAAGCAGTTGCTCGCGGCGGCCATCCGCCACGCGAGGAAGCGCGGCGCAAAGTTGGTCGAGGGCTATGCTGTCGCGCCAAGTTCTCCGAGCTATCGGCACATGGGCTTCATCTCGATGTTCAAGGAGGCTGGGTTCAGCGACGTTGGCCGCGAAGGAACCAGGAAGCACGTCATGCAGCTCCCGACGCACAGGCGGCGCAGTGACGCCTGAACCCTCCTTTTGGCTGACGCCCGCGCGGCCCCTGTGAATGTGAGAATGCTCATCCGAAAACTGCGACGCCTACGCCTAGCAGGCAAACTCAGCCGCGCCGCGAAGCGGCGTCGGCTGCAGCGGTTTGTCAGGCGCGCTGGTCGAGAATTCATAGGTGTAGAGCAGGCCCCATGTGCCCGCTGCGCCATCGCGCATGTTGACGGTAATGCCGTCGAGATGGTGTGGATCGGCCATTCGAAGATTGATCCCGTACCGTGATCCCGATGCCGAGCGATTCGGACCCTCGTGGAACATGAAGCAGCCGCATTGTCTGCATTGAAACCAGCTGAGAGTCTTATGCCCCCAGACATAACTCTGAAGAACTCTTCCGGCCGCGTGAACTCTTCCGGTCGTGCGATTCTATTTATTAGTAGGCGAAGAGCGGGGCGATGCGACGGCAGTAGGAGCAGTTGCACTCGGTAATGACCCGAGGTTTGCGAGGCAAGATGAGCGTAACTTTACGACAGTGGCATGACGATTCAAGCATCGAAGATGATGCTATCGCTCGAGGAGTATTGCCTTGTTATTTAGTCGGGCTGCCAATATTTAAGCACTACTCACCGCTGCGTCGCCTCCTTAGCGCAACGATTGGCGTTCAGGCACGGCAATGTCAAAGTGCATCACGTCTTCGCGCTTGCCCAGCTTTGTGTACAACGCGATCGCTGGGTCGTCGCCGTAGTCCGCTTGCACGAAGATGACATACGCGCCGCGCGCTGCCGCGATGCGTTGTAGTTGTTCTATCAAAGCGGTGGCGATGCCCTGGCGGCGATAGGCGTCGGCGACGGCCAGATCGTAGATGTAGATTTCGCTGCGGCGTTGTTCGAACTTTTGCAGCTCGTACGCAACCAAGCCGCCGACGATTTGCTCGTCTATCAACGCAACGAGCGCGATGAAATCCTGCTTGCTGAGCAGCGCTCGCAGGTACGCATGATCGGGGCGATGTGCGTTATAACTCTCCCGGTCGTGGAAGACTTCGGCGAACAGATCGACTAGCGCGTCCAGCCGGTCTAGCCGCTCGCTGGTGATGCGTTCGACGCGATATGCGGCCGCGATCATCGCGCGCTACGTTCGCTGGCGTGCGTAGCTCACGGTGAGCAACTCCCACACATGGCCGGCCGGTTCATTCCAATATACCATGCTGCCGCCGTGCTGCGTGTTGACTTGCATGTCGTGCGGCCCATGCGGTGTGCTGCGATAGGCAATGCCGGCGGCGCGGATGCGCGCCAGTATTGCATCGAACTCCTCCTGGGTTACCCGAAAGGCGTAGTGACCGATCGGAAACGGCTCGTCGGTCTGATCGAAATCCAGCGTCAAGCCATCGTTGACATAGACGGCCGTGAACGGTCCCGCCGCCGCCGGACCCCACGGCACATCAAGCAATTGCGCCAGCAGACTCGCCGCTGCCTGCTGGTCGCGGCAGGCGACAATCAGATGATCCAGTTGGGCGGCCATGCTTTCTCCTCGCTGTCCTGCTCACCCTCAGAGTAGCATGACGAAAACCGCCATACCCGCTGCAGTGCGCACGTGGTTCCACCAGGTCCAATCGCGCAAGTAGCGCGCCCAGAGGCGCGCGCCTTCAACGCTGTCCGGCGCGACGCGTGCGAGCGCGTTGTTCAACGGAACATTGCGGAGCATGGTCACGAGAATACAGCCGAAGAGATAGAGGACGCATCCAACCAGCAGCCACCCGTTCCCGGACCGGCCCCAGTCAACGAAAGCCAGGATCGCTAGCGCAAGGCAGACAATGGCCGTCCCAAAAAACACCGCGAAGAACCAAGGGTTGAGCACAGCTACATTGATCGACTGCATCGCGGCGATGCCTTTGTCGGCCGGCAGGCGCCCGAGCGCGCTCATGACGAAAGTTGAGAAAGCGTAGAAAATGCACGCTACCAAACCGAAAACGAAGCGGAATGCGTTGCAGACTCACGAGGCTGCACGTGCGCGGGATCCATGTAGAGGACCTCCCAATGATGGCCGTCGAGATCGAGAAAGCTGCGCAGCCACATGAACCCATAGTCTTGCGGCGGTTTGGCTTCGCGCGCGCCGGCCTTCATCGCGGCATCGACGATGCGGTTCACCTCGGCTCGGCTGTCTACGCTGATGCCGATTAGCGCTTCGACGGAGCCGGCATCAGCGATCTTGCGATCGGCAAATTCGCTGAATTTCTTGTGCGTCAACAGCATCGCATAGATATCCTCCGAAATGACCATGCTCGCTGCGGTGTCGTCCGTGAACTGCGGGTTGAACGTCCAGCCGAGCGACTTGAAGAAGGCCATCGACTTGTTCAAGTCCCTCACTGGAAGATTGACGAAAATCTTGGTGCTCATGATTTCTCCTATGGTTAAGACAAAGCTATTCGCCGGGTAGCATCTGCGGGTTCCACGCCACTTCCCAGAGATGCCGGTCAGGATCTTGAAAGTATCCGGCGTAGCCACCCCAGAACGTGTCTTGTGCGGGCTTAACAATGCGCGCGCCGGCGCGCTATGCCCGTGCCATGATCTCATCGACTTCCGCCTTCGAGCGCACGTTGTGCCCGATGGAAAATTCCGTAGCCGACTCGGGTCCCTGGGCGAGACCCGCATCGGCGGCGAGGCTCTTTCGCGGCCACAGAGCGAGCTTTAGAGCCTCAAGATCGAATAACGCGACTGCGCCACGCGCGAACTCCGTGCCGACGATCCCTTCAGTCGGCCAACCGAGGCCGTCTCGGTAGAAAGTCACCGAGGCTTCTAAGTCTTTCACGCCCAGTGTCAGTAAGGTGATGCGCGGTTTCATACGCGTTTCTCGACCAATGCCGCGAGTTGTTCAGTACACAAAGCCCAGCCTTCGTGAAAGCCCATCTGCTCGTGTTCTTCGCGGTCGGCGATCGACCAGTGGCGCACCCGCGCCGTGTATCGCGTCTTGCCGCCTAAGTCTTCGAACGTCAGGATCGTCGTCATGAACGGCTTTTCCGATGGCTCCCAGGCTTTGGTGTAAGCGTCGGTAATCACGAGCCGTTCGTTCTCGACGACTTCGAGATAGACGCCCGGGCAGGGCATGTCTTCGCCTTCTGGGCTGCGCATGACGACCAAACTCGACCCGCCGGCTCTGACATCCGTTTCGACCTTCGGTGTCGTCCAGGGCGCGGGCGCGAACCACTTCTTGAGCAGCTCGGGCTCGGTCCACGCCCTAAAGACCTGCTCGCGTGGTGCGTCGATGACGCGCGTCAAGATCAGATCGCGACCGTCGGTCGATGTGGTTGTTTTCTCGGTGCTCATGATTTCTCCTTTCGCGATTGCACGGCGGTTTGCCGCTGATGCTCAGTAGTCGTTCGCGAGCGGGTCGAATCGACATCCGATGACTTCCGATCCGGCAAGCGTTTCTCGGCCGTGCTAACGTCGCTGAGAAACACCTGTCGGTCGGAGTGCTCGGCACCAGCGATCTTTCTAGGCTTGCCAATCGCGCTCAGGCGACGGGGTGGTACGCATCGAGCAAATGTGCGTGCTTCGACTTCGTTTGTGCGTCCATCCAATGCGGGTAGGTCACGTACACGACCTCCGTGTCGTCTTCCGCGGCCTCATAGGCGATCTTCGTGTCCTTGGTCAGGAAGATCACTTCGCCCGCCTTCGCCGTTTTCGCGCCGTCGATAGATCGAACGGTTAAAGCGCCTTTCGTTACGATAAGAGCTTCGTCATACGTAACGACCCATTCGTTTTTCTCGCCCTTCCTCTTATTCCGGTAAAAGCCGACGCTCATGGTGTCGCTGTTTGATGAATCTAGGACATCGCCAACGAAGATCTGGCGGTCGGAATACTGGTAAAACTTCACATCGTTGCTCGTGAAATGCCTGACAGTCATCGTGACTCTCTCCCATGTTCAAGTGGATGCTTTAACCAAGCGGTCTCCCTATCGGTGCATCCGGTTCAACCGATAGCCGCCCAACTCAAAGAATCAAAGAAGCGTCGAAGGACCGCGCTGGTGAGCCGGGTGGCGCCCGGGTAGGTAAGCCGAGATGGGTAAGGATCCTGGCAATAACCGTGGGCTATTTGACCATCGCGAGTCAGTTCTTCTGCATGTCCCGACAATAGCGGGAAGCAAGCGGCGACCCTCATGTAAATCGTACCGCTGACGCAGACCCCCGGAGGTTCGTAAGCGCTGGATAGTCCGTATAACCCTGCGCATCGCCCCCATAGAAGGTTGTATGGTCGGGTTCGTTCAAGGGTGCGCCTCGAGCAAAGCGCTCCGGCAGATCGGGATTGGCGAGAAATAGTTTACCGAAGGAGACAAGATCCGCGCCGCCTGCTCGCAGCGCCGCGGTGGCGCTCGCCAAGGTGTAGCCGAAGTTGGACATGTACAGGCCCGAGAAGCTGCGGCGCAGTCGCTTGAAGTCAAACGTGCCTGCCAACTCTAGGGTCTGCGACTCGCGGCCCTCGTCGCCCTCTACCACATGCAGGTACGCAAGCCCAAAGCGATTGAGCTGCCCGGCCACGTAGTTAAACGTGGTCTCAGGATCCGAGTCGGACATGTCGTTGAAGGCTCCGACCGGGGAGATCCTCAGACCCACCCGATCGGTGCCCCAGACCTTGGCGACCGCCTCGGTCACCTCGAGCAGAAACCGGACCCGGTTCACGAGTGAGCCCCCGTAGCGGTCGGTGCGGTGATTGGTGCCATCGCGCAGGAACTGATCGATGAGATAACCGTTGGCCGCATGGATCTCGGCCCCGTCGAAGCCGGCCGCAAGGGCGTACTGAGCAGCGGTGCGGTACTGATCGACAACCCCCGAGATCTCATCGAGCCCGAGGGCGCGCGGCGTCACAAAGGGTTTCAGCCCCACGTACGTGTAGGCCTCACCGGCTGGCCTGATCGCCGAGGGGGCCACCGGCAACACCCCATGGGGCTGGAATGAAGGATGGGAGATCCGACCGACGTGCCAGAGCTGTAGAACGATGCGACCATCGCGCTCATGCACGGCCTGGGTCACCTGCCTCCAACCTTCCACCTGCGCCGCGTTGTGGATCCCAGGCGTATTTGGATAGCCCACGCCCTGGGGTGAGATCTGCGTGGCCTCGGTGATAATAAGCCCCGCCGAGGCGCGCTGCGCGTAGTAGCGCGCATTCATCGCCTGCGGGACATTGCCCGGCCCTGCGCGGTTGCGGGTCAAGGGCGCCATCACGATGCGGTTGGGCAACACGTAAGGCCCAAGCCGCAGGGGTGTGAAGAGATCCGTGTCCGTGAGTCGGGCCGCTTGCGCGTTGTTCATATTGTTACCCCTTATCGAAAACACAAAGTCAAACAACTGGGCTTGCTGCTTCAAGCGCCGCTCATCCGTCAGGCGTTAAAGCCCCCGTCGATGTTCAAGATCGCGCCGGTGATGTTGCCGGCCTCCCCACTTGCGAGGAAGGCTACCAGATCCGCGACCTCGCGCGGCTGCCCATAACGGCCGATGGCGGTTTCCGCCTTCTGAGACGAGGCGAAATCGCTGTCTTCCGGGTTCATATCCGTATTGATGGGGCCCGGCTGCACGCAATTCACCGTGATCCCCTTCGGCCCGAGGTCGCGTGCCCAGGGGCGGGTGAACCCGGCCACGGCGCATTTGCTCATGGCGTAAAGCCCGGCGTCTGGAAAAGGCACCCGCTCGCCAAGGCCGCTGCCCCGTGACCAGAGCCGTTTTGCCTTTGAGCTTTGCCATACGGATCTCCTTTCGAATGCCTCAAGATGGAAACACAAAACACCGGGTAGGTAGATCCTACTTGCGCATCGTTCTTCGATAATCTAGTCTCCGGGAACAAGATTGTTCGCGCATGATAATTAATTGGGGAACGCTTGGAGGATCTGACCGATATCGTGGTCTTCGTGCGGGTGGTGGAGGCGAAGAGCTTTACCGCCGCCGCGGAGCGGCTTGGCATTGCCAAGTCTGTCGTGAGCAAGTATGTGACCCGGCTCGAGGAGCGGCTCGGGGCGCGGCTCCTCAACCGCACCACCCGGCGCTTGAGCCTGACCGAGGCCGGGGGTGCGCTCTATGAGCGCAGCCGCCTGGCACTCGAGGAGATCGCGCAAGCCGAGCGCTGCGTGGGCAATGTTCAGGCGGCGCCGCGCGGGACGCTCAAGCTCAACGCGCCGATGTCCTTCGGGATCCTGCACCTTGGCCCCGCGCTGCCCGAGTTCCTCAAGCGTTACCCCGAGATCACGCTCGATGTGAGTTACAACGACCGCTTCGTCGACGTCATCGAGGAGGGCTATGATGTGACGCTGCGGATCATCTCCGCGCTTCCCGATTCGACCTTGGTCGCACGCAGCCTCACCCCCATCCACTTCGTGGTCTGCGCCGCACCGCCTTACTTGCAGCGCGCTGGGATCCCCAAAACGCCTGAGGATCTGATCCGCCACAACTGTTTGCTCTTCACCCTCACGAGCGGCAACGAATGGCACTTCGATGGGCCGGATGGCAAGCGCAGCGTCGCAGTGTCGGGCAGCTATCGGTCCAACAACGGCATGGCGATCCGGGATATGCTCTTGGCGGGGCTGGGGATCGCACGCACCCCGACCTTCATGGTCGGCGAGGCACTTCAGAGCGGCACGCTCATCACGGTGCTGGACGACTATCCAACCGAGCCCTCTAGCCTCTATGCTGTCTACCCCCACAACCGCTATCTCTCACCCAAAGTGCGGGCGTTCGTGGATTTCCTCGCCGAGCGCTTCGCGCCGCCCGCTCCCTGGGATCGAGGCATGGCCCTCGGGCCGGATCCCGCTTGACTTGAGCAAAGAGGATAGCGGATCTTTCCGACCCACTCAGTGGGGCGCGAGCCGTGAAGCGGTGACGCCGGAACGAGTCATAACCGGCGCTCGCGCCGGCCGGCCGAAATTTGACAACTCAACCGCCATGTTACAGGCACATGGCCAGTGTTCGCGATCGTTGCGTACTGCAAGCGCGTCTCTCGAGACTCAGCCAGCCCTAGAGCTTCTCCCCGGTCGCGCCCCGGTGGAACAGAAGGTCGAGCGGTGGCTATCTAGGCCCCTGCTCCTCGATCCACTGGGCGACCCTGGGCCAAAGTTCCTGATGGGCTTTTTTCCCCACCGACAGTCCCACATGCGTGCTCGGAAAGAGGAGTTCGTCGTAGTGAGCCGAAGAGACCGCCTGCCGCAGTGCTCTGACTGAGGCGATAGGAACAATGTGGTCGTATCGGGCCATAATATTGAGCACCGGTACGTCCACTCGGCCTAAGTCAACCCGATGGTCGTCGATCCTCATCGCCTTCTTTATGAGGGCATTTTCCTTGTAACAGCCTTGGATGAATTCCTCATAGGCCTTGCCGGGGATCGCGGGGGTGTCAACCATCCATCGAAGCCGACGCCCGTAGTCTATGAAGACCTCCTCGCTCAGCATCTCCGCGATGAATTCCCGATGCCATGAGAACTGCGGAAGGTGGTAGCACAGCAAAGCGAGGCCAATCGCATTGATGACCTCGCCAGGGACGTCATGGCATAGTCTTCTGAAGAAACCCGCCTCGAAGCACCTGCCCCAGAGCATCCGGATATCAGGTTGTGAGAAGTCAACCGGTGTCGCAAGCAACGATAAGGAGCGCACCCAGTTGGGATGAAAGGAAGTGAACAAGAGCGCGATAATGCCTCCTGTACAATAGCCGAAAAGAGCGGCGCTTCCGATCCGGTTTAAGACCGCTCGAAGATAAGAGATGATGTTATAAAAACCGATCTCCTGCTCGGGGCTGCTGTTCCAACCCACCATGTAAACCTCAAAGCCTTTCTCGCAGAATCGCCGAATGACACTGAGCTCGGGTCGCATGTCCAGGATCCACCGATGATTGATGATGGGAGGGATGACTACTAACCGCTCCCGTTCGCCTCCCTCGAGGTATCGCTCGAGAGTGAAGGGCAGCTCGGTGCTTATCTCGATGCACTCACTCTGGGAGGGGTAAATCTCCCAAAAAGGGGGCGCGCCTGCTAAAGGCTCACCTCCCCGTCCCATCACCGGCTTTTTATTGCTGGCCATAGCTGTCGGTTTCACAACGATGGAAGCCCAAAGCCGAGCCGACCTAGCTGGGACTCTTCACCATATCCGCTGCGGAATATAACGGCGAGTCTTGGCGAGAAACGCCGAGTGTTGCCGAGATCTTGGGAGTCTTATTCCGCAGTTTGGCCTTGGCATTTTCTGGTCAATGGTACCGCTGACCCCGAACGTAATCAGCAACTTGTCCCTCCTGACCCCTTTCGTCTGCGTCATCGAACGGCACTAACCTATTGTAGATCATACGCGCCATCGTGCTTGGTCGCCTAGCGCTCTCCACCGACGCTATCCAAAGCATCGTGCCGACTTCGATCACGGACGACGACCGTCCACGCTTCATCATGCTGGTGATCTCGGAGCTCACTACGCTTCATGCAGGCAATGCCATTCGATTCGGCATTAGGCCACTTGAGTTTGAGACCTGGCGCGAATCACAGGGACAGGTTACGCGCGGGCCCAGCTGAGGAGCCGATCGCTATGGAAACCCAGAGGGTGCCCGCATTGAAAGTCGATGGATAATTGATCTCAAATCCATGGCTGTAGCCGGCGGCTTCCAGATATTCGTGTAAACAGACAAGCCTTCACCTCAGGAGATCGACACCGCATTTGCGTTCTACGACGACAAGATCGGCTCGGCCGTCGTCGGTGCCTATCTGACGAAGAACCCTCGCGACGCCGCGGGCGTCGCGCAGCACTTCAAGGAGTCGGAGGACAGGGCGACGAGCGTCGATGACATCGAGGAACGCCAAGCAGGGCTCGTGGCGTTCGGAGACTGGCTTAAGTAAACTCAGAAACGGCAGATGACTGATGATCACGGCTCCGGCACCGATCTCCTCAATCTGCTTTGCGAACTTCATTGGCGGATCGTCGGGGTTGAGACCGGACATTGCGTCAATACTCACGTTTCTCCCTGAGCTTGGCGAGGATCTCGGCGGTTGCTGTGCACGACTCTTACCGCTGAGAATGATCCGCGATACGCGCACCTTAGCGGCATTAAGAAACTTGGCAAGCCGCTCGACGTCCGGACGCCCGGTATCGGTTAACGGTCGGTCCGGATCCACTTCCTTTGGTACAGCGTCGCCGTGCTGAACCAGGTACACCCTCATTCTCTACATCTCCGGTTGCGGATTCTGGCGTTTCCCTGCGTCAGCTACGCGTCAATCAGGCTCTGGCACGGCGTTCGTCGAAGCGCCAGAGCCCTGCCTTGCGGGCGACGGTATTGGCTTGTGCCATCTCCTGGTCACTCGGACGCCGGTTGATCTCTACGTACTGCGCGGTGCCGTCCTTGCCTGGGGCACCAACCTGAAACTCCGGTCGGTACTGGCCCATGAGATTGATGTAGGTGTCCGGCGACAGATCATCGACCAACCACCTGCAGATGGCCGCAGTTTCTTCCGTCTGCCCAGGCATCACCAGATGACGCACCAGGACGCCACGC
>Ga0187893_10014967_pt1 | contig 10477 bp, 7 predicted proteins | sample MA1701074metaG_FD_139574 | JGI IMG/M metagenome (GOLD analysis project Ga0187893, IMG submission 139574) | White microbial mat communities from a basaltic lava cave in the Kipuka Kanohina Cave System on the Island of Hawaii, USA - MA170107-4 metaG ...
AGAGACGCCAAAGCGCACCGAGCTTATAAAATCCAAAATACGATTTAAGATCGGTGCCGATTTGCGTTTGGGAATATCGCCCGTCCTTAATATTTCCTCGGCAGTTGACATTGCAGTTGGTTCAAGAATATCGCAGCGAACCGCGTTTGTCACACCTTAAAAAAATGCAGAAGCCCGCGCGTGAGCAAGGGCTTAACACGCAAACTTCCGAATTTTCGCCCTTGCTTACGCGCTGGCTTCCGCATTGAATTTCGGGGCGTCGGACTGTATTCTTTAGACACGAGGAATTTCACCTTTGACGGACTCAACCGCAGCAGAAATTTCAGAAACTCCGGTAGTCCGGTTTCGTGAAAAAGCGCTTTCTTACGTGGAGCTTACCAAGCCGCGCATTGCTTTCATGCTCTTATTGACGTCGGCCGCCGGTTTCCTTTTGGGAAGCTCGGGCGCATTCGATTACGGCCTTTTTGCCAATGCGATGATCGGCATCGCGCTCCTCGCCTTTGGCGTTGCGACGCTGAACCAGTATGTCGAGCGAAACATCGACGGCCTTATGGAACGCACCGCCGCTCGGCCGCTGCCGAGTGGGAGACTGACCTCAACCGAAGCTCTCGTTTTCGGCGGGCTGCTATGCGCGGTCGCTGAAGTTTATTTTTATTTTCTCGTAAATCCGCTGACGGCAGCGTTGGGCGTTATTGTCATCGTCGGTTACGTGCTGCTCTACACGCCCTTGAAAACGCGGACGTCGGCCTCTACCGCCATCGGCGCGATTCCCGGCGCCATGCCGCCGCTGATGGGTTGGACGGCCGCGGCTAACGACGTCACGCTCGGAGCATGGTCGCTCTTCGTCATTCTTTTCCTGTGGCAGTTTCCACATTTTCTGGCGATCGCCTGGATGTACCGCGAACAGTATGCGAAAGCCGGAATAAAAATGCTTCCCGTGCTGGAGCCCGCGGGCAAAATTACCGCTCGCCAGATCGTCAGTTTCTCTTTTATGCTGCTTGCCGCCAGCTTGGCGCCGTTCTTTTTGCAGATCGTCGGGCCGATTTTTCTCGTCGGAGCCACGCTGCTCGGACTTTGGTTTTTTTACGAGAGTGTCAAAGCGGCGCGTGCAAAATCTGTTGAAAAAGCTCGCCGGCTGCTTCTCGTTTCGGTCATTTATCTGCCTCTCCTGTTTGGACTTCTTGTTCTCACCAGGTTGTAAAAAAAATGAAGGTCGGAGTCATAGAGCCTGTCGTTGAAGATCCGCCGTTTAAGAAAAAGCGTTCGCGGCGTTTGGGCGGCAGCTCGAACCGTCCGGGCGGAAATAACGGCGGTGGAAGAAATGATAACGGCAGCGGTTCGGGCGGCGGGGGCTTTAACCAGCCTGACCAGGATGACCTCGAAGAAAAGACGCCGGACAAAGCAAAGGTCGTTACCTGGTTTTTATTGCTTGTCGTTCTGATGACCTTCGGCGGGTTGATGGGCGCCTATGTCGTCATTTCAACAAACAACGTGGCGGAATGGCGCCCATTCGAGCTTCCGATACAGGTTTGGATCAGCACCGCGATCATCATCATTTCAAGTGTCGTTTACGAAGTTGCGCGGCGGGCAATAGATGCGAATGAGCACCCGAGACTTCGGAAATATCTGATCGCCACGACCGTGCTCGGCGCTGCATTTATCTCATCGCAGCTTCTCGCCTGGCTCGCGCTGGTCAATCGCGGCCTCTACATGAGCGGCAATCCTTACGCAGGCTTTTTTTATATCCTGACGGGCATTCACGCGGTTCATATCTTGGGCGGCATCGCGGCGCTCGGAGCGATTATTTTGCAAACAGCCGCTCCGACCGAACACGGTCCAGAGCTTGAATACCGCAGCAATCTCGCCCGTTCCGTCGGCTGGTACTGGCATTTTATGGGCGCGATCTGGCTAGCGCTGTTTGTGCTGCTCGGTTTTTGGAAGTGAAACTTTTAACCGCGAAACACCCTAAAAACGCGAAAGAAAAATCTTTCTCCTGACTTTCAGGTTTTTAATTATTTCGCGTAATTTAGCGCATTTTGCGGTTTCATCTTATGGATCTACTCTCCGTTTTTCCGCATCTCAACGCCGCTTTGAACGCAACGAGCGGTGTTTTTCTGGTTTGCGGATTTTACTTCATCATACGGACGCAGGTAGCGCGGCATCGGGCGTGCATGCTGACGGCGAGTTCGATCTCCGCCCTTTTTTTGATCTCGTACGTGACGCATCACGCGATACGCACTTACTATTTCGGCCTCGGACCCACGCGGTTCACCGGTCAGGGACTCGCCCGGCCGATTTATTTTACGATCCTGACTTCGCACACTTTTTTAGCGGCGCTTGTGGCCCCATTCGTCATTCTCACGCTTTGGCGAGGCTTAAAAGGGAAGTACGACCTTCACAAAAAAATCGCCCGGCTCGTATTTCCCATTTGGCTCTACGTTTCCGTTACCGGAGTGATCGTCTATCTCTTGCTGTATCAAATCTATCCGGCGGTAAAGTGAAAACCCCTGGAAATCGAATGTTTTAATTGCTTTTCGCATTTGCACTTTAACTTTTTCACTTTTTGAGCAAGTTTTTTCTTGTAAAACGTTCTATTTGCGTGGTAAACTGTCAGTGTTGAAAAGTTGAATCACCGAAGCCGTTTCCTGGTGAAACGGCACGGGGGAACCAATGTCTCGTTTAGTGCAATGAACGAGACAGGGGCGAAGCGTTAACGAACGCGGGGATAATCTTTCGTTCCTAGCCCGTCAGCTAACCTCGCAGGTGTTGCAAAGAAGTTACTGCATTTTGAGACCCACAAGTCGCGATTTTGTGTGTGCTTCCTGGCTCCTCTGCTTCTTCAACATTTCAAGCAGACATCCGGTCTTCTCAAAGAGAAAAGTCCCGTCACGTTTTTACGCGGCGGGATTTTTTTTACATTTTTTAGCGCCGGTATGCGTTGAATCCTTGGGGTTTTAGACTGTTAACCAAAATTATAATTTCCGACCTAAATATCTTGACACTGTTTCACAGATGCAATATATTCTTAATCTCAGCACGTTTTATCGAACATCCATGAGACATTTAAATCTGGTAAAACCCCTCTCTCTCTTAAAGGAAGAGTTTTCACACACAGATGAGCTTCATCTTGACAGCTTCGGACTGAGCTTTACTCGTGGAACTTTGATCGAAATCGGCGGAGCGCCGAGTTCCGGCAAGACAAGTCTTTTATTATCAATACTTTCCAAATTGACTAGTGTTGGCGAAATATGTGCATTGGTTGATTCGACCGGAGGATTCGATCCGTGCTCAGCCTTTCTGGCTGGGGTCGAGCTCGAAAATCTGTTGTGGGTGCGATGCGGCGGCGATATCGAAAAGGCATTTATGGCGGCCGATTATTTGGTACAAGCGAAGGGCTTCGGCGCCGTGTGGCTGAATCTGAGCTGCCTTCCCAAACATCAATTGAGGTTCGTGCCCAGAAACTATTGGTATCGGTATCGGACAAGGGTAAAAGAAACTCCCACATTATTTCTCGTAACCACCGAAGAGCCGATAGTTGGTTCCGCCTCTCAGCAATCATTCCTTTTTTCACGAAAGCCAGCCGAATGGTTCGGCACCGGAAGATTCAAACTGCTGAAAGAGCTTCGCAGCAGGCTGATCTCCCGAAAACAGTTTTATGAGCCGATGGCAGCCGAAATTAAATTCGATTACACCAATGTCTAAACTGTACGCATGCATAATTTCAGAAGATGCAAAGAGAGACAAAGCGGTTTTGGTGTCTGTCGCAAAGCAATTTTCTTACAGCATCGAAACACTGGAAGACGGTGTTTTGTTTGATGTGAGCGGCTTGGAAAACCTTATCGGCGATCCGGGGCAACTTATTAAAAACATACTCGCCCAGTTAAAAGCCAACGACATTTCCGGTCAGATCCGCATAGCGGACACCCCCGACACTGCTATCCTGCTTGCCCGCAGCGATAGTAGCCATCTTTTCAATGACACGTTTGAAGAATTTCAAAATCTTCCATTGCAGGACTTTCCTATTGAAAAAGACACGCTTGATATTTTTCACGATTTAGGCATTAGAAAAGTACATGAGTTGCGGCAAATTCCTGCCAATGAGTTGATCGGCCGCTATGGACAGCAATTCAAAAACGTAATCGATGTCATCGAGCAAAAAGGAAACCGTCGATTGCAGCCGAATTTAAAAGAGAACAGCGTCGGTTGGTCGTATGATCTTGATTTTCCGATTGACGATTTCGAACAACTGATCTTCGTCATCAACCGAGGCTTGGACCAATTACTGTACCAGGTGAAGAACCGCGGGTTTAGTACGGAGCAGCTGGACATTTCTTTCAAGCTAAGAACCAAAACCGAAAGAAGCTATGAAATAAAAGCTTCATTCCCGACGATTGAAAAAAAGTTTTGGCTTAAGCTGGTGAATTTGAGAATTTCCCTCGACCCGCCCGAGGCAGAGATCGTTTCGATCAATATGATGTCATGGTTTACGCGGCCTCGTCCCGATCAGCGTGGGCTTTACGCCGTATCGCGCCCGGCTTCAGAAGACCTTCAACTGACAGTCAACAAGTTAAAAAATATGGTCGGCGAGGAAAACGTCGGCGTGCCAGTGTTGCTTGATCAAAGGCTGCCCAAAGCTTTTAATCTTGATCCTGAACGGTTTCCGCAAGGACGCGAAAAAATTGAGATCAGATCAGAAGCCTCAATTGTCGCGTTCACTTACTTCAATCCTCCGATTCCGGCCGAAGTTTTTGTCAGGGACAAGCGCCTGTTGTCCATCAAGACGCCTCACTTCAGCGGAAGCGTCAGGCAATACAGCGGAGTGTGGAAAGCGAGTTCGAAGTGGTGGGACAAACCATGGAGAATTCAGGAATGGGATATCGAGGTAGAAAATGGCGGAGTGTATCGTTTGTGTAAAGGCAGGCGAAGTTGGTCTGTGATTGGGGAGTACGACTAAGGCTCCAAACTTGTATGTACTGCGAACTTCACACGCGCTCGGCGTTCAGCTTTCTCTCTTCCGGCTCATTGCCGCAAAGAATCGCGAGCCGTGCCGGTGAACTCGGCATCGGCTGCGTTGCTCTGCTTGACCGGGACACAGTCGCCGGTGCTGTACGGTTCCATTTCGAAGCGATAGCGCAAGGAGTAAAACCGATCATCGGTGCCGAGATCACGATGGAAGACGGCGGCGTTCTGCCGCTCATGCCGATGAATTTAAACGGCTATCAAAATCTTTCCAGGCTAATCACCACAATCAAGCTTCGCAGCAAAAAAGGCCAACACGCCGCCAAGCGGGCAGATATTGAAAAATACTCGTCAGATTTGCTCTGCTTCACCGGCGGAGCAGACGGTTTCATTCACGACAGCATAAAAAACGGCTGTGGGTTGGCGGATCTTGCATGGCTGAAATATGTGTTTGAAAACCGACTTTATGTCGAACTGCAGCGACACCATCTTCGAAACGAAGAGTATATAAATCAAACACTGCTTGGCTACGCACACAAACTGCAGCTTCCTTACTTCGCGAGCAACGGTGCATACTACGCTGATAAGCTCGACTGCGAGCTATTTGACGTTTTCACATGCATAAAAAATCATTGCACAATTTATGACGCCGGTAAGTTGCTTTCCGAAAATAGCGAGCGTTATCTGAAGTCCGGCAAACAGATGCTCAAGCTCTTTAAAGATCTGCCTGAAGCGGTCGAGATCACGGAAGAGATCGCTTCGCGGGTGAATTTCTCGATGGATGAGCTGTCCTACCGATTTCCCGATTACCCGGTGGAGCCGGGTGAAACTGTAGAGTCGGTTTTGAGAAAAAAAGCTGAACAAGGGGCGATAGAAAGATACGTCGGAACCAAGAAGAATATTAGATGCCAAACACGTGCGAGGCTGGATGAAGAGCTGAGGATAATCGAGAGTAAAAGGCTCGCTGGTTACTTTCTGACGGTCGCCGACATTTCAGATTACTGCAAAAATAGAAAAATTCTTTCACAAGGCCGCGGCTCGGCGGCCAATTCCGTCGTATGTTACTCATTAGGAATAACGGCGGTAGAACCCATCGAAAACAAACTGTTATTTGCGCGCTTCCTCTCTGAGAAATATGAGCAATACCCGGACATTGATATCGATTTACCATCCGGCGACGATCGCGAGGAAGTGATCCAACACGTTTACGAAAAATACGGCAGGCGATGTGCCGGGATGACGGCGAACGTTATTTCATATCGCGGAAAATCGTCCGTGCGTGAGGTCGGCAAAACCTTCGGCTTCGATCCGGACACGCTAGGGCGTTTATCGAAACTAAATTCGTATTACGAGACGTTCAAGGGTGAAGAGTTGAATCGTCGTTTGAAGGAGGAAGGGTTAGACCCCTCGGCGAATTTCAATCTCCAAAAGTTTGCGAATCTTTATAACCGCATTCTCGATTTTCCTCGACATCTCGGCCAGCATTCCGGCGGCATGGTCATTTCATGGAGCGGCCTCGACCGCATCGTTCCGCTCGAACCCGCGTCGATGGAAAAGCGGAGCATCATTCAATGGGACAAAGACGACTGCGAGGCTCTGAAGATCGTAAAGATCGATCTTCTGGGTCTTGGCATGATGGCCGTTCTGCGGGATTCGATCGCGCTCATAAAAAAGCATCATGACGATGACGTCAGCCTTTACAAAATTCCCAATGACGATCCGAAAGTTTACGAAACGCTGCAAAATGCGGATACGGTCGGGATGTTTCAGGTCGAAAGCCGCGCGCAAATAGCATTTCTTCCAAAATCAAAGCCGCGAATTTTTTACGACATTGTCGTGCAGGTGGCGATCATCCGCCCCGGCCCGATCGTCGGGAACATGCTTCATTCTTACATACGGCGGCGACAAGGGCTGGAAGAGGTAACATACCCGCACGAATCGCTTGAGCCGATCTTGCAACGAACGATGGGCGTCCCGCTGTTTCAAGAACAGCTCTTGAAAATTGCCATGGACATCGCCGATTTTACAGGCTCCGAGGCCGAAGAACTTCGCCGGGCGATGGGTTTCAAGCGGCCCGACAAAAAAATGGACTTGATCAGCCGGAAACTGCGCGAAGGGATGGCGAAGAAAAACATCCCTCCCGACGTGCAGCAGCAAATCGTCGATTACACGAAGGCCTTCGCCAACTACGGCTTTCCCGAATCGCACGCATACAGTTTCGCCCTGCTCGCTTACGCTTCCGCCTATTTCATTGTTCATTACCGGGCGTGTTTCATGACCGCAATGCTGAATAACTACCCGCTCGGTTTTTATTCGGCGGCCACGCTTGTAAAAGACGCCCAGCGTCATGGTCTGCATTTCATCGCAATCGACATAAATCGATCACAATACCTTTTTACCGTTGAAGAGGTAAACGGCGAAAAACGGGTGAGAGTCGGGCTGAAATATGTAAAAGGCTTGCGGCAAGTGACTGGCGAGGCGATTGCCGCCGAGCGCGAAAACGGCTGGTATGCCAGTGTTGAAGATCTGGTCCGACGCGTGCCTCAGTTAAATAAGCGCGAAGTGCGTGCGTTAAGCCTTGCCGGAGCATTAAATTTCGACGGCACAGTTCACCGCCGCGAGGCGTTGTGGCAGTCAGAATTTGCCATTCAACCGAAAAGTGAGTTGTTTGAGGATGCAGGCAGTGTCCACGTGATTGCTGCCGACGCACCGTTTCTCACACGCATGGAAGGCCTGCAGCTTGTCGATGCTGACATCCGAAAGACCGGCATCTCGATCGGCAAACATCCGATGGCGTTTTTGCGTGAAGAGATGAATCGCCGCGGCATTGTGTCGGCAAGCCAAACGCTGGACTTAAAAAAGAACCAGGTCGTTTCCGTGGCCGGTGCCGTGATAATTCGGCAGCGGCCGATGACGGCCAATAACGTCGTCTTTATCACGCTGGAAGACGAGACAGGCTTTTCGAATTTCGTCGTAATGCCTGACAAATTTGAACAATACCGCGCCGTCATCAACCAAAGCGATTTTCTCGTTATCCGCGGTATTTTTGAGGAAAGAGGAATGCTAAAGGCTCTTCACTTTAAGCCCCTAGACGGAATGTCAACCGAAGTTGTTTCACATAACTTTCGCTAAACGTCTTTCAAAAATCACCGCAAAACGGCGAGCTTGACTGATTTGACAGGGATTTTATTGTCCCTGTCGAACGTAGTCGAGGTCGGTTTTGCAGGGAGCTTGAAAGTAAAAACCTGGGTTCGTTTGGTGACCTCCAGTTTCTCTTTTCGGACCGGATTGTTGGGAACGACGAATTCTACATCCATCGGCAAGCGATAGGCTGCGGTGTTCAGGCCGCCGATCTTTTGAGTTTGGGTCACGATCAGTGTGAGTATTTTTCTACGTGGATTCCAGGTTTGGGTTACGTTTAGTTTCGGATAGCCCAAGCCGTAAACCCATTGGTCGAAAAACCACGTCAGGTCCTGGCCGGCGGTTTCCTCCATCGCCTTTTTCAGATCGGTCGATTCCACGCTGCCGAGACGATGGCGAGTGAGGTATGTGTTGATCGCTTTCCAAAAAGCTTCGTCGCCGATCTGCTCGCGAAGCGTGTGGACGACGGCCCCGCCCTTGTTATACGTGACGCCCGCGTGATCGAAAAGCGCGGAGACATTATTGGCCGTGCGGTTGAACAGGCCGTGGCTGTTCGGCAGCACCGCGTCCTGCGTCATGAACGAGTTGGCGTCTTCGAGCACCTGTCGCATATAATCCTTGCGACCGTATTTTTTTTCGCGCCACGCTGCTTCCATGAACGTCGCAAAGCCTTCGTTAAGCCAGAGCTCGGCCCAGTTGCGGCAAGTGACCAGGTTGCCGAACCACGAATGCGCAAGCTCGTGCGAAACCAGATCCTCGACATTGCCTTGTAGAAACGATACGTTCGCCGCGAAAATTTCGGTGTCAGCCATCGTGGTCGCCGTGATGTTTTCCATGCCGCCGAAGTTGAACGCCGAGACCATCGTCTGGTCGTATTTGTTGAAGGGATACGCCACGCCCGTCAGATCTTCGAAAACCTGCATCATTTCCTTTGTGTTGCCGTACGCCTTCGGCACAATGTCTTCGCGGCCCGGATAGACGTAATAGCTGAGCGAAATATCCCTGTATTTCTCCTCGACCTTCGCGTATTTGCCGATGATGAAGGAAACGAGATAAACGGCGTGCGGTACGGGCATTTTGTAATGCCACGTCATGGTGCCGTCGGCATTTTCCTTTTGCGAGAGAAGCTCGCCGTTCGCGATGACCGTGTTGCTTTTTTCCGTGGTGATGATCTGCTCGGTCGTGGCCTTATCAGAAGGGAAGTCGAACGAAGGAAACCAGTGTCGATGCTCGTCCGGCTCGCCCTGCGTATAGATCTGAGCCGGGTGAACTTCCTGTCCGTCTTCGGTCAATAAATCGTTAAAATAAACGCCTTTCTTCGGGCGTGTAGCGGTGTAAATTAAACGGACCGAGACGGTGTCCGCGGGCGCGTATGCTTTATCAAGCGTGACGATCACCCTGTCGCCGGCGGTCCGATATTTAAGCTCCATGCCTGATGGATCGAGCGTTACTTTCTTGAAGGCAAGTCCGGCTGCGTCAAACTCGACACTCGTGAAATTTACGGCCAGCGGTTTGAGCGTAATAGTTGTATCGCCGTAAATTTCGCGCTTAGCATGGTTGAAACTCGTCTGGATTTTGTAATGCTGGGCGTCGTAGGTCTGCTTGCGATTGAAATCGGGACGCGCGGTTTGCGCGGAAATACTGGAAAACGAAAAAACGAAAATCAGGAAAATCAGAGCACGATTGAACATCATAAACATAATAGCGCGGATCCTAAGTGTAAAATTTCACGGAAAGCCCACTACGGTCGTAAACGTACAAAGCTGTGGGCTGGAGAGGCCCGCCGCACTGTTATTTTAAATGCCTGTTAAGCCAGTCGAGTACGCTTTTATACCAAAGCTCGGAGTTTTGGGGCTTTAGTATCCAATGGCCTTCGTCCGGGAAAATTATCAGCTTCGAAGGCACGTTACGGAGCTGCAAGGTCGTGTAAAGCTGCAAACTTTGATCGACCGGCACGCGGTAGTCGAGCTCTCCCGCCGTGACGAGCGTCGGCGTATTGAAGTTATTCGCGAATTTATGCGGCGACCATTTGGCGTATAGCACCGGGCTGTTCCACGGCATGCCTTTGAATTCCCAGTTGACGAACCATATCTCTTCGGTCGCCGTCGCCATCGATTCGAGATTGTAAACGCCGGCGTGCGAAACGAGCGCTTTGAACCTGAAACGCGGGTCGTTGTTGTGGCCGAGTATCCAATCGACCATGTAACCGCCGTAGCTGGCACCGGCCGCGCCGACGCGGTTTTTGTCGATGTACGGACGCTTGATGACCTCGGCGACGCCGTTCTTAAGATCGATAAAAACTTTTCCGCCCCAATCGCCGGAAATATCGTTAACGAATTTTTGCCCATAGCCGGTCGAGCCGCGCGGATTCGGCATG
>Ga0187893_10014968_pt1 | contig 10475 bp, 10 predicted proteins | sample MA1701074metaG_FD_139574 | JGI IMG/M metagenome (GOLD analysis project Ga0187893, IMG submission 139574) | White microbial mat communities from a basaltic lava cave in the Kipuka Kanohina Cave System on the Island of Hawaii, USA - MA170107-4 metaG ...
AACAGATCTTCAAGCCGCAGCAGCGTGCGCACGCGTTCGCTGAACGGATACTCGTACAGGATTGTGTTCGCGCTCGAACCAGCCATCGCCGAGGCAAGATATCACAGCGATTGCTTTTTTCCGGTCGCGAGCGCGACATAGCGCGCGTGCAGCCGCGCGACGCGCGGCCCCAGTGACACGGCGTCGCCCTCGTTGACCAGCACATCGTCGGCGGCGTCGAGCCGCTGTTGGCGGCTCGCTTGTTGCGCGATGATCGCGTGCACCGCCGATGGCTCGAGCTCGCTGCGCCGGGTCACGCGTTCGATCTGGGCGGCTTCCGAGCAATCGACGATCAGGATGCGGTCGGCGCGCTCTTTCCAGTGGCCGGACTCGATCAGCAGCGGAACGACGAATACGACGTAGGGCGCGTTGCCGGCCGCAGCATTGCCCAGCGCCTGCGCCCGCGCGCTGATCAGCGGATGCAGGATCGCCTCGAGTTTTCGTTTCGCCGCGGGCTCGCGGAAAACCAGATCACGCATCCGATCCCGATCGAGCGCGCCTTGCGGCGTCACCAACGCCCGGCTGAAACCGGCGGCGATCGCGTCCATCGCGTCGCCGCCCGGCGCCGTCAGTTCACGCGCGATCAAATCGGTGTCGACGATCGCGGCACCGTGTTGCGCAAGCAGACCGGCGACGGTCGACTTGCCGCTGCCGATGCCGCCGCTCAGGCCGACACTGAAATACTCAGAACGGGAGTAACCGGCGCGCGATGGGTTCGCCATAAAGCAGCGCGATAAAACCTGCCGCAGCAAGATACGGACCGAAGGGGATCGGCACATCGCGGCCGCGACGCGCGAGCAGCATCATCACGATGCCGACCACGGCGCCGACGACCGACGACAGCAACACGATGGGTAGCAGCATTTTCCAGCCCATCCACGCGCCCAGCGCGCCCAGCAGCTTGAAGTCGCCGTAGCCCATGCCTTCTTTGCCGGTAGCGAGCTTGAACAGCCAGTAAATGGACCACAGGATTAGATAGCCGGCAGCGGCGCCGATCACAGCATCGCGCAGTGGCGCGAACGTGCTCCACAGATTGACGAGGAGGCCGAGCCATAACAAGGGCAGGGTGATCGAATCGGGCAGCAGCGTCGTGTCGGCGTCGATAAATGCGAGCGCGATCAGCGACCACGTGAGCGCCAGTGCGAGCACGCCGGCAACGCCCCACCCGAAATGCCAGGCGGCGAGCGCGGACAACACAGCGGTCATTGCTTCGACGACCGGATAACGCCATGAGATGCGCGCCGAGCAGAACGCGCATTTGCCGCGCAGCGCAAGCCAGGAGACGACCGGCACGTTGTGCATCCATGCGAGCGGCTTTGCGCAGTTCGGGCAATGCGAACCCGGTGTCAGCAAGCTGTAGCGCGGCGTCTTTGCCGGTGAGCTCCGGCCTTCGAGTTCGGCGCATTGGGAGCGCCATTCGGCTTCCATTATTTTCGGAAGCCGGTGAATGACAACGTTCAGAAACGACCCGATCGCAAGGCCGAAGACGGCCGAGCACGCAATGAAGACAGAGTCGGCAGTCAACAAAATTGAAGCGTCGGGTGTCGCAAAGCGACACCGACGGTCGTCTCTGCTACACCACTTGGCCGAGCTTGAAGATCGGCAAGTAAATCGCGATCACGATGCCGCCGATGATCACTCCCAGCGCCACCATGATCACCGGTTCGATCAAACTGGCGAGCGCATCGACGGTTTCGTCGACTTCGCGTTCGTAGTAGTCGGCGACCTTGGACAGCATCGAATCAAGCGAGCCCGATTCCTCGCCGATCCCGGTCATTTGCACCGCCATGCTGGGGAACACCGAGGTGTTCTGCATCGCCTGCGCCAGGCTGGTGCCGATGTTGACCTCGCTCTGAATCTGCTTGGTCGCTTCCTTGTACACCGCATTGCCGGAGGCGGGCCCGACCGAGTCAAGCGCCTCGACCAGCGGCACGCCGGCGGCGAATGTGGTCGACAAAGTGCGACTCCATCGTGCCACCGATGCCTTTTTCATCAACTCACCGAGCACGGGCGGCTTCAGCAGCAGCCGGTCGATCATCATCTGCACCTTCGGCGAACGCTTCCACGCCTGGATCAGGAAATACACCGCGCCAACGGTGCCGAACAGCAACACGTACCAGTACGCGACGAAAAAGTCCGACATCGCGATCACCGCGAGCGTCGGCGCCGGCAGATCGGCGCCGAAACTCGTGAACACCGTCTTGAATGACGGAATCACGAAAATCATGATGATCGAGGTGATCAGGATCGCCACCAGGATGATCATCAGCGGATAGAACATCGCCTTCTTGATCTTGCCTTTCAGCGCGAGCGTCTTTTCCTTGTACTGTGCCAGCCGCTCGAGCAGCGTTTCCAGGATGCCCGCCTGCTCGCCGGCGGCGACCAGGTTGCAGAACAGTGGGTCGAAGTAGATTGGATACTTGCGGAAGGCCTGGTTCAGGTTGGTACCGGTCTCGATATCCATGCGGATATCGTTGAGCAGCCGCGACATCGATGGATTCGCGTGACCGCGGCCGATGATGTCGAAGCATTGCAGCAGCGGCACGCCCGCCCGCAACATGGTTGCCAGCTGGCGCGTGAAGATCGCCAGGTCTTTCTCCGAAATCGCGCGGCCGCGCGCGAACGACTGCTTCTTGATCTTGGTGGCCAGCACGCCGCGCCGTCGCAGTGACGCCGCGACGACCGATTCGCCGCCGGCGCGCATTTCGCCCTTTACAACGCGGCCCTCTTTGTCGCGTCCTTCCCAGTGGAAAGTGGATTCGCGTACGACTTCTCGTGGTCTGGCAAGAGCACCGGTGGCCATGCAACGTCTCCGTTTGCCGCTGTTCCCAGCGGCGCTATTCGTTCGTACAGCCGAGCACTTCCTCGACCGACGTCAATCCCTGTTTGACCTTGCGCAGGCCCGATTGGCGCAGGTTGCGCACACCTTCGCGCTGTGCCTGCTGCGCGATTTCGAGAGAGCTCGCGCCCTTGAGGATCAGACGCTGGATCTCCTCGGTGATCGGCATCACTTCGTAAATGCCGGTGCGACCCTTGTAGCCGGAATTCTTGCAGCGCTCGCACCCGGCCGGCTTGTAGGCAACCCAGCTGCCATCGAGATCGGGTGCGGCAAATCCGGCAGCCAGCATCACGTCATGACTCAGATCGGCGGGCTGTTTGCACGAGCACAGTTTGCGCGCCAGTCGCTGCGCGGTGATCAGGATCACGGACGATGCGATGTTGAATGGCGCAACGCCCATGTTGGTGAGTCGCGTCAGCGTCGACGGTGCATCGTTGGTATGCAGCGTCGACATCACCATATGGCCGGTTTGTGCAGCCTTGATCGCGATGTCGGCGGTTTCCAGGTCGCGAATCTCGCCCACCATGATGATGTCCGGATCCTGGCGCAGAAAGGAACGCATCGAATTCGCGAAGTTAAGTCCCGCTTTCTCGTTGACGTTGACCTGATTGATGCCGGCGATCTGGATTTCGGCCGGGTCCTCAACGGTCGAGATGTTGGATCCCGGCTGGTTGAGGATATTGAGGCAGGTGTAGAGCGAGACCGTCTTGCCGCTGCCGGTCGGGCCGGTCACCAGCACCATGCCGTAGGGGCGGCGAATCGCGTCGAGCAGCACTTCTTTCTGTTCTGGCTCATAGCCGAGCGACTCGATTCCCATCTTCGCCTGTGCCGGATCGAGAATCCGCATCACCACCTTCTCGCCGAACAGCGTCGGCAGCGTGCTGACACGGAAGTCGATCGCACGCTGTCCCGACAGCGCGAGTTTCATGCGTCCGTCCTGGGGCACTCGCTTCTCGGAAATATCGAGCTTCGAGATGACTTTGATGCGCGTGACCAGCCGCTCCCGGATTGCCAGTGGCGGCTGTGCGACTTCGCGCAGCACGCCGTCCACGCGGAAGCGGATGCGGTAGATCTTTTCGTACGGTTCGAAGTGCAGATCGGACGCGCCTTCCATGATCGCGTCGAGCAGCAGCTTCTGCAGGAAGCGGACCACCGGCGCATCATCGACTTCGACCGCGGCGGCTTCTTCCGGCTGCGAGTCGCTGCTTTCGGACAGCAGGTCCTCGAAATTGACTTCGTCACCGACGATGTTTTCGAGCGACTGCGTGACCGATTGCGACGACGACTCTGCGAGCTTCAGCAGCTTGTCGTGCTCGACGACGATGACATCGAGCTGCAACTGCGTGTGGAAGCGGATCTGGTCGAGCGCCTGGAAGTTGGTCGGGTCCGACACGGCGATCGCCAGCCGGTTGCTTCGCTTGCGCAACGCAAGCACGCGCAGCGCGCCGATTAGCTTGCGGTCGATGATGTCTTTCGGCAATTGGTCGGTATCGATCGCAAGCAGGTCGAGCAACGGATGACCAAAGGTGTCGGCGGCGAACTTGGCAATCTGGAGCGACGAAAGTCCGGTGGTGTCGGACACGGCCACCAGCTCGTCGATGAAATGCGTGTTGGCTTGCGCCGCCTTGCGCGCCAGCGTCTCGGCGCGATCGGGCCGCAGTTTTCCCTGCTGAACCAGCGCGCGCGCCAGCCCGGTCAAAGCACCAGCGGCTGCCGAGGGGCCTTGCGTAACGGCCGACATGAAGGGGAAAAGTCGAAGGTAACCGCTGCTTTATAGCGGCGGGGACTTGTTGCGAAGGCTGAAGATAGTGCCGATAAGCCCCGGTTTTGTAAAGCTAACTCGGCAGCTTGTTAACCAGAACGCGGAAGGCTTTTCGATCGAGCGGGAAAAAGTGTGGTCGGGGTGAGAGGATTTGAACCTCCGACTCCTGCGTCCCGAACGCAGTACTCTACCAGGCTGAGCTACACCCCGATGGCGCGTTGCGCATGCTTGGCCTTAGCGATCTCGCCTTATCGCCAGCTCGGTCAAGTCTAACAAGCAATCGCGGAAAGCCGACGGCGCGAGAACCTCAACGGCCGTGCGGGCGTGCTGCGCTTCGGCTTCGGCGCGGTGGCGCGAGTACGACAGCGAGCCGATGTCCTGCACGATCTGGGCGACTTTGGAAAAGTCGCCGCCGCCGTCGCGGATCGCCGCTTCAAGGAACTGCCTTTGGCGCGAAGATGCAGTCCCCAGTGCGTGAATGATGGGCAGGGTCACTTTGCCTTCGCGCAGGTCGTCGCCGAGGCGTTTGCCGATTTCCTCGACGCGGCCCGAATAGTCGAGAACGTCATCAATGATCTGAAATGCCGTTCCCAGCCGGCGGCCATACTCGGCGCAACGATCCTCCGTCAGCGAGTCGGCGCCGGCAACGACGGCGCCGATGCGCGCGGCCGCGTCAAACAACGTAGCCGTCTTGCTTTCGACGACCCGCAAATAGCGGGTCTCATCGACGGTTGGGTCGTGCACGTTGAGCAACTGCAGCACCTCGCCTTCGGCAATCCGGTTGGTCGCATCAGCGAGAATCCGCATCACCTGCATGCTGCCGGCAGCAACCATCATCTGAAAGCTGCGCGAATACAGAAAGTCGCCCACCAGTACGCTGGCCGCATTGCCGAACATTGCATTGGAAGTGGGCCGACCGCGGCGCATCTCGGATTCGTCGACCACGTCGTCGTGCAACAGCGTTGCCGTGTGTATGAACTCGATCACCGCCGCCAACGCGTGCACCGCGCCACCGTGCTTGCCGAGCGCGCGCGCAACCAGAGTCAGCACCGCAGGCCGCAAGCGCTTGCCGCCGGCGCCAATGATGTAGTCGGACACCGTGCGGACCAGCGCAACATCGGAGTCGAGCCGCGACCGGATCACATCGTCAAGCGCTTTCATGTCGGCCGCGATCGGCGCGAGCAGACGGGAGGCGTCCAACGGTGCGTCAAGCACTGTCGCGGGGCTCAGGGCAGGCTGGGCGCTCATCGGAGGCGGAATCGTACGCAGGTTTGACTCGGCTTTTGGATGCTTGAGATAATCCAACGTTTTGCGGGAATGGCCGGCTTGACGATCGCCGTCGCCGGCACGGCAGGGAGCAAACGATGTACGCAGTGATCAAAAGCGGCGGCAAACAATACCGCGTCTCGCCCGGCGACAAGCTGAAGGTCGAGTCGCTGGCCGCGGATGTTGGCAGTGTGGTGACCTTGTCACACGTCCTGGCAATCGAAGACGGCGGCTCGATGCGTATGGGCACGCCGCTCGTCGACGGCGCGACGGTCAGGGCCACGGTGCTTGCGCACGGGCGCGGAGACAAACTCCGCATTTTCAAGATGATGCGCCGGAAGCACTTCCAGAAACACGCGGGTCACCGCCAGAACTTCACCGAACTGCGGATTGATACGATCGCCTGAAGGAGAAACGACGATGGCACACAAGAAAGCAGGCGGCTCATCGCGCAACGGGCGTGATTCGCAGTCCAAGCGGCTGGGCGTAAAGGTGTACGGGGGTGAACAGATCAATGCCGGCGGCATCATTGTGCGCCAGCGGGGCACGAAGTTTCATGCGGGCAACAATGTCGGCATCGGTCGTGACCATACGCTGTACGCGCGGGTAAACGGCAAGGTGCGATTTTGCGTGCGCGGCGCAGGCAGCCGCCAGACGATCGACGTGGTGCCGGCGGGCTAGAGCCAGCGACGGCGGCGCGCGACAAGAAAGCCCTGCCGTCCGTGGCGGGGCTTTTTTATCGGTGAAGCGATGAAATTCGTCGACGAGGCCAGGATCGAGGTCGTCGGTGGCCGCGGCGGCAACGGCTGCGCATCATTTCGCCGCGAAAAATTCATTCCCAAGGGCGGCCCTGACGGGGGCGATGGCGGACGCGGCGGCAGCGTAGTTGCCGTGGCCGACCGCAACATCAATACGCTGATCGATTATCGCTATACGCGGTGCCATCGGGCCGGCAACGGTGAACACGGTCGCGGTGCCGATTGTTATGGCGCGGCCGGCAAAGACGTCGTGCTGCGCATGCCGGTCGGCACACTGGTTGTCGACGATGAAAGCCGCGTGCAGATCGCCGACCTTGCGCAGCATGGTCAACGCGTCGTGCTGGCCAAAGGGGGTGCCGGCGGACTCGGCAATCTGCATTTCAAGTCGAGCATCAACCGCGCGCCGCGCCAGAAAACCCCTGGTGAAGCGGGCGAACAACGGCGGCTCCGTCTCGAGTTGCGCGTGCTCGCAGACGTCGGGCTGCTCGGCATGCCGAACGCCGGCAAGTCGACCCTGATCGCCGCCGTATCCAATGCACGGCCCAAGATCGCCGATTACCCGTTCACCACGCTGTATCCGAATCTGGGCGTCGTGCGCATAGGGGCAGAGCGATCGTTCGTTATCGCCGACGTCCCCGGCTTGATCGAAGGCGCTTCCGAGGGAGCCGGCCTTGGGCACCGGTTTCTGCGGCACCTTGCCCGCACGCGGCTGTTATTGCACATGATCGATGGCGCGCCGACCGACGACGACGCCGATCCGGTGCGCGCGGTGCGCGCGATCGTTGCCGAGCTGAAGAAATACGACCCGGCACTGCATCGCAAGCCGCGCTGGCTGGTGCTCAACAAGATCGACGCGATCGATCGCGGTCGTCGCGATGAGATCCTTGCGGGTCTGCGCGGCCGGCTGCGAACCAAAGCGCCCGTGTTTGCCATTTCAGCGGTGACCGGAGAAGGTTGCCGCGAATTGATGTGGGCGATCAGTCGTTTTCTGTTTCCCGAAACCGGAGCGCATGCCGGTACCGACCCGAGCGATGCGCGCTTCGCACAAGCGCCGGCCGCGATCCGATGAACCCCAATTCGATCGTTCAATCCGCGCGGCGCGTGGTCGTGAAGGTCGGCAGCAGCCTCGTGACGAACGACGGGCGCGGATTGGACCGCGACGCGATCGCAAACTGGGCAGCGCAAATCGCCGCGCTGCGAACATGCGGCAAACAGGTGTTGCTGGTTTCCAGTGGCGCAATCGCCGAAGGCATGCAACGTCTGGGCTGGCGTGTCCGCCCGCGGCAAGTTCACGAGTTGCAGGCGGCGGCGGCAGTCGGCCAGATGGGGTTGGCACAGGCGTACGAATCGGGTTTCAGCGCACACGCGCTACACAGCGCGCAGGTGCTGCTGACGCATGCTGATCTGACCGACCGCGCGCGCTATCTGAATGCCCGCTCGACGCTATTCACGCTGCTGGGGCTGGGCGTTGTTCCAGTGATCAACGAAAACGACACGGTGGTCACGGACGAGATCAAGTTCGGCGACAACGACACGCTGGCGGCGCTTGTGACCAACCTCGTGGAAGCCGACGTGCTGGTGATCCTCACCGACCAGGCCGGCTTGTTCAGCGCCGACCCGCGCAAAAGCATCGACGCGACGCTGATCGTCGACGGCGACGCGGGCGACCCGAAGCTTGAACTCAAGGCTGGCGGCGCGGGAACCGGAATTGCGCGCGGCGGAATGTTGACGAAGGTGCAAGCCGCGCGGCGAGCGGCGCGCAGCGGGGCGCACACCGTCATCGCGCCGGGCCGTGAGCCCGACGTGTTGCAGCGGCTTGCCGCGGGCGAACGCATCGGCACGCAATTGAATTCGGCGCTCCCGATGTTGACGGCGCGCAAGCAATGGCTGGCCGATCACCTGCAATTGAAGGGGCGCGTCGTCGTTGATGACGGTGCCGCGCGGGCGGTCCGAACCGGCGGCAAGAGTCTGTTGCCGATCGGTGTGGTTGACGTGCGAGGTGAATTCGCGCGCGGCGACGTGATTGCCTGCGTCACGGACGAAGGGCGCGAGATCGCGCGCGGGCTGGCCAATTACAGCAGCCAGCAAACACGCCTCATCGCGCGCAAATCAACCAGCGAGATCGAGCCGCTGCTCGGCTACATCGAAGAACCGGAGCTGATCCACCGCGATAACCTGGTCGTGGTGTAGCAATCGGGTCACTACGCTTCGCCGCCGCCTTCCGGCGCTACTCGGGCAACCCAATATCCACCGGGCTGCGGAGCGCTTGTCGCCGGCTGGCGCGAAACACGAAACGCGACAGTTCGACCAGAGCTTGCTGGTAAACAGCGCGCTTGAACTCGATGATGGCGTCAAGCGGAATCCAGTAGTCGTGCCAACGCCATGCGTCGAATTCCGGTTTCTCGCTTCGGCGCAGACAAACATCGCAGTCGCGTCCGACCAGACGCAGCAGATACCAGATTTGTTTCTGGCCCCGATAGTTTCCGCGCAGTTCGCGGCGGATCCACTGGTCGGGCACCTCGTAGCGCAACCACTCGCGCGTGCGGGCGACGACCTTCACATGCTCGGGTTTCAGCCCGATCTCTTCGAACAGTTCGCGATACATCGCCTGCTCGGGAGACTCGCCGTGTTTGATCCCGCCCTGCGGGAACTGCCACGAATGCTGCTTGACCCGCTTACCCCAGAAGACCTCGTTGCGATGGTTGAGCAGAACGATGCCGACATTCGGGCGATAGCCGTCTTTGTCCAGCATTTCAACACCCTGAACCTATATCATCTGCGGCCGATTATATGTCCGGCTGTTGTTGATCAATCCAAACCGCAGTGCGATCGCACGCGGGTTACACGCGATGCGCGCCTCCGCATTTTTCATCGCCACGCTGAAGGAAGCCCCTGCCGATGCGGAGGTGGTGAGCCATCAACTGATGCTGCGCGCGGGCCTCATCAAGAAGCTCGCCGCCGGCATTTACAGCTATATGCCGGTCGGACTGCGATCGATCCGCAAGATCGAGAACATCATCCGCGAAGAAATGAACCGCGCCGGCGCGGTCGAGCTTCTGATGCCGGTGGTGCAGCCGGCCGAGTTGTGGATGGAATCGGGCCGCTGGTACAAGATGGGCCCGGAGTTATTGCGGCTGAAAGACCGTCACGAACGCGACTTCGTCATTCAGCCGACCTCGGAAGAGGTGATCGCCGACATCGTTCGCGAGGAGCTGAAGAGCTACAAGCAGCTTCCGAAAAACTTCTATCACATTCAGACCAAATTTCGCGACGAACGGCGCCCGCGTTTCGGGTTGATGCGCGGGCGCGAGTTCACGATGAAAGACGCCTACTCGTTCGACCGCGATGACGACGGCGCGATGCGAAGCTATCGCGCGATGGTCGACGCGTATGAGCGGATTTTCACGCGGCTGGGCCTGAAGTTCCGGACAGTCGCCGCCGACACCGGCGCCATCGGCGGCAATGCGAGCCACGAGTTCCAGGTGATGGCGGACACCGGCGAAGACGCGATCGCGTATTGCCCCACGTCCGACTATGCGGCCAACGTTGAAATGGCCGAAGCGCTGCCCCTGCTTGCGACGCGGGCGGCGCCGCAGGAAACGCTGACGAAGACGCCGACGCCTGGCAAGGAAAAGTGCGAGGACGTGGCGGCTTTGCTTGGATTGCCGCTCGCTCGAACGGTGAAGTCGATTGTGCTGGCGGTCGACTCGAAGGGCGCCGAAGCCCGGATCTGGCTGCTGCTCATTCGTGGCGACCACGAATTGAATGAGATCAAGGCCGGCAAAGTCGCGGGCCTGAAAGACGGCTATCG